>Ga0335081_10002833_pt1 | contig 27295 bp, 30 predicted proteins | sample Lox_Sample_35_FD_206713 | JGI IMG/M metagenome (GOLD analysis project Ga0335081, IMG submission 206713) | Soil microbial communities from Loxahatchee National Wildlife Refuge, Florida, United States - Lox_Sample_3.5 | ecosystem: Environmental > Terrestrial > Soil > Wetlands | place: USA...
ATGCGCTTCCGCGATCCGCTCGTCCCCGCGACCTGACCGCGCTCCGCCGGAGCTGCGGCATGTGCGCGGGGATGAGCGGTGTGAGCTTGGAAACGAGGTGAACGATGCCGACACCGACCGCCGCCGCCAACGCCTATGCCGCGCTCGCGCGCATCGGCGAGCAGACCGCCAATCTCGGCCGCGATCCGGCGGCCGCCGATGGCGGACCAAGCTTCGGCTCCGTTCTCAACAACGTGATGGACGCCGTGTCGCAGGCCGGACGCCAATCCGACGTCCAGGCCCAGGCCGCGGCCAATGGCAAGGCCAACATGATCGACGTCGTCACCGCGGTCGCGGAAAGCGAAACCGCGATCCAGACCCTCGTTTCGGTGCGCGACAAGGTGATCGCCGCCTACGAGGAGATTCTCAAGATGCCGATCTAGCCGGGGGCAGGGGGGAGCATGACCGGACCGGAAGTGCTGGACGTGGCGCGCGACGCGATCGTGACGCTGGTCCTGGTCGCCGCGCCGCTGATGCTGGTCGGATTGATCGTTGGCGTAGCGGTGTCGCTGTTCCAGGCGCTCACCCAGATCCAGGAGACGACGCTCGTCTTCGTGCCGAAGATCCTCGCCATCTTCCTCGCCATGCTGATCGCGCTGCCGTTCATGGCCGACGTGCTGCACGCCAACTTTCTGCGCCTGACCGCGCACATCACCAATGGCTGAGCGGGTTTGCAGCCGTGCGCATTGACGTATCGTTCCTGCCGGCGCTCGCCGCGGCGTTCCTCCTGGTATTCGCCCGCATTGGCACCATGCTGATGCTGCTGCCGGCGCTCGGCGAGCAGAACGTCTCGGCGCGGATGCGGCTTACTTTCGCGTTGGTGCTCGCCGCGGTGCTGCTGCCGCTCCACCGCAACGCCTACCACATCGATCCCGCCGCACTCGGCCCGGCCTTGGTCATGCTGATCGAGGAGATGCTGATCGGCGTGGTGCTCGGGCTCACGGCGCGGCTGACGATCTCGGCGCTCGAAATCGCGGGTGCGGTCATCGCCCAGCAGCTCGGCCTCGGCTTCGTCACCGGCTTCGACGCGACCCAGGGCGAGCAGGGCGCGATCGTCGGCAATTTCCTGACCATGCTCGGCCTGACCCTCATTTTCGCAACCAATATGCATCACCTCGTCATCGCCGCGTTAAACGACAGCTACACGCTGTTCGAGCCCGGCGATCTGCCCGCCGTCGGCGACGTCGCTGCGCTGGTCACGCGCACTGTCGCCGGCGCCTTTCGCATCGGCATTCAGCTTGCTGCGCCGTTCCTGGTGTTCGGCCTCCTCTTCAATATCGGGCTCGGCGTGCTGTCGCGGCTGATGCCGCAGATGCAGGTGTTCTTCGTCGCGCTGCCGCTCTCGATCTTGGCCGGCTTCATGCTGCTCGTGCTCGTGCTCGGCGCGATGATGGGACTGTTCCTCGACTATGCCGGCGGCGTCCTGAGCGCGCTCGCTCCCCACGGGTGAGCGGCGGCGATGGCCGACGAGCGCGACGATACCGAGCGCACAGAAGACCCGACGCCGAAGCGGCTCGAGGAAGCGATCAGGCGCGGCGACGTCGTCAAGAGCGCGGAAGTCAACACCTGGTTCATGATCGCCGCCGGCACCTTCATGCTCATGGTGTTCGCACCGCCGATGGCGGCAACGCTCGAAGCGACGTTCCGCGGCCTCATCGCCCATTCCTGGCAGATTCGAACGGACGGGCCGGCGCTGGCAGCTTTGGCGCGGAACGTCGCAATGGCGGTGCTGGCGGCGCTCGGCATCCCGTTCTTGCTGCTTTGCCTCGCCGCGCTCGCCGGCAGCGTCATCCAGCACCGCTTCCTGTTCTCGGTCGAGACGATCCTGCCGCGCGCGGCGCGCATCTCCCCAGCCGCGGGACTTGAGCGCCTGTTCTCGCGCCAGGCGCTCGCCAATTTCGCCAAGGGTCTCGCCAAGCTCGCCGTCATCGGCGCGGTGATGATCTCGCTCCTTTGGCCGCAGCGCTATCGCCTGATCGGCCTCATCGGCAACGATCCGGCGGCGATCATGCCGTTCACGCTGACGCTCGCCACCCAGATGCTCGGCACCGTGGTCGCGATTCTCGCCGTCGTCGCCGCCGCCGATTACCTGTTCCAATACCGGCAATGGTTCGAGCGGCAGAAGATGTCGGTGCGGGAGATGAAGGAAGAGTTCCGCCAGACCGAAGGCGATCCGGCGATCAAGGGCAAGCTGCGGCAATTGCGCCAGGCGCGCGCACGCAAGCGGATGATGGCGGCAGTGCCGAAGGCCTCGGTCGTCATCACCAACCCGACGCATTTTGCCGTCGCCCTGCAATACGAGCGCGGCATGAATGCGCCGGTCTGCGTCGCCAAGGGCGTCGATCTCATCGCCCGCAAGATCCGCGAGGTGGCGCAAGAGCACGGTATCCCCGTGGTCGAGAACCCGCCGCTTGCCCGCGCGCTGCACGGCACCGTGGAGATCGACCAGGAAATTCCGCCCGAGCATTACCGCGCCGTCGCCGAGATAATCGGCTACATCATGAGGCTGCGCCACGCCGTAGGCAGGCCGCTGTGAAGCGCTTCGCGAACCCCCTTGCCTATCGGCCGCGCAAGGGGCACGAGGGTTCATCTTCGCCCGCTCCGCGGGGGAGGAAACCGGCGGCAGGGCGGGGATGACGACGCAAGGCATGACCGAAGGTTCCGCCGGCGCCGCGCCCGCGCGCAAGGCCGTCGACCGCAGTGCTGCAGCGCGCGGCGGCAGCGTGATCCTCGTGCTCCTCGTCGCCGCGGCAGTGGTCGGCGGCGCGACCGCGATCGTGATGCTGGGCCGCAACAATGCCGAGCCCTACATCCTCATCTTCCTCGCGGTGCTGGCGACGGTCGGCGTGTTCTCGCTGTTCGCGCTTGCCGGCGGCATCCTGCGACTGCCGGCGGCGGAAGCCGGAAGCCCGCTCCTCAAGACCGTGGTCGATGAATCCTTCGACGGCATCGCCGTGACCGATCGCGGCGGCAGCGTCGTTTACGCCAATGCCGTTTACCTCGAACTCATCGGCGCGGCCGATGCCAAAGACATGCGGCCGGTCGAGCGCGTCTTCATCGGCCATGCTGATGCGTCCGAGGCGATCTATCGACTGCTCAAGGCGGCGCGCGAAGGCAAGCGGCTGCAGGAGGAGGTGCGCGTCGCCGGGCTGCATGGCCGCCCGGCCCGCTGGCTGCGGCTGCGGGTGCGGCCGCTCGGCGACGGCAAGCGCGCGAGCCGGCTGACGGTGTGGTCGTTGACCGACGTTACCCGCGAGCGCGAGCGGCAGGAGAACGTCTTTCAGGAATTGCAGCACGCGATCGACTATCTCGATCACGCACCCGCCGGGTTCTTTTCGGTCGATGCCAAGGGTGACGTGATCTACCTCAACGCCACGCTCGCCAATTGGCTCGATCAGGACCTCGCCCAGGTCGGCTCCGGCGGCCTCAAGCTCACCGATCTGGTCGCCGGCGATGGCGCAGCACTTCTGACCACGCTACGCGCCGGTCCGGGCGAGATCAGGACCGAGGTGCTCGACCTTGATCTGAAGACGCGCAACGGCCGCACCTTGCCGGTTCGTCTCTACCACCGGGTCGCCTTCGGCGCCGACGGCAGCTCCGGCGCCTCGCGCACGCTCGTACTCAACCGCGCCCGCGACCACGGCACCGATCCGCAGCGCGCCGCGGAAATCCGCTTCATGCGCTTCTTCCACAACACCCCGATGGCGATCGCGACCGTCGACCGCGACGGCCGCATCGTGCGCACCAATTCGCTGTTTGCCAGGCTGTTCCACACCGTGCTCAGCGGCGAGGGCGGCGAGCGCTCGATAGGCGCGGTCGTCGCCGAGCGTGATCGCGCGGTGCTCGATGCCGCCCTCGGCGCGGCGGCGCTCGGCAAGGGCGACATTGCGCCGGTCGATGCCGCGCTCGCAGGCGAACCCGGCAGCGAGCGGTTCGCCCGTTTCTACGTCACCGCGATCGAAGAGGAGGAGCGCGACCAAGAAGCCGCCATCGTCTACGCGCTCGAGACGACCGCGCAGCGCGAGCTCGAGACCAAGGTCACCCAGCAGCAGAAGATGGAGCTCGTCGGCCAGCTCGCCGGCGGCATTGCCCATGATTTCAATAATGTGCTCTCCGCCATCATGATGGCGGCCGATTTCCTGCTCAACGCCCACAAGCCAACCGATCCGTCGTTCCAGGACATCATCCAGATCAAGCAGAACGCCAACCGGGCCGCCAGCCTGGTGCGCCAGCTTCTCGCCTTCTCGCGCAAGCAGACGCTGCGTCCGCAGGTGCTCGACATCGGCGAGGCGCTTGGCGACCTCAACATGCTGCTGCGCCGCCTGATCGGCGAGAAGGTTGCGCTCGAAGTGGTGCACGGCCGCGACCTTTGGCCGGTCAAGGTCGACATCTCGCAATTCGAGCAGGTGATCGTCAATCTGGCCGTCAACGCGCGCGACGCCATGCCCAATGGCGGCCGGCTCATCCTGCGCACCGCCAACGTCGCGGCGAGCGAGTGCCCGCGTTTCCATGCCAAGGGCATGCCGGCGGCCGATTACGTGCTGGTCGAGGTGGCCGACACCGGCACCGGCATTCCCGCGGCGATCGTCGACAAGATCTTCGAGCCGTTCTTTTCGACCAAGGAGGTCGGCAAGGGAACCGGGCTCGGGCTTTCGACCGTCTACGGCATCATCAAACAGACCGGCGGCTTCATCTACGTGGAGTCGGCGCAGGGCGAGGGCACGACCTTCCGCATCTTCCTGCCGCGCCACCTCGCCAGTGCGCAGGAAGCGGCGGCGGAGCGGGCCAAGGAAAGCGTCGCCCCGGCGGTCGCCGATGCGCTCGCCGCGACCGAGGAAGTCAAGCGCGCGGCGAGCGCCGACCTCACCGGCCAGGGTACGATTCTCCTGGTCGAGGACGAAGACGGCCTGCGCGCGCTCAACGCCCGCGGTCTCGCCTCCCGCGGCTACACTGTGCTTGAAGCCGGCAATGGGCTTGAGGCGATCGAGGTGCTGGAGCGCTCAGACGGCCGGATCGATCTTGTCGTGTCCGACGTGGTAATGCCGGAAATGGACGGACCGACGCTCGCCCGCGAGCTGCGCAGCCGCAATCCGGACCTGAAGATCATCTTTGTCTCCGGCTATGCTGAGGACGTGTTCCAGAAACACCTGCCGGAGCCCGGCCAGTTCGCGTTCCTGCCGAAGCCGTTTTCGCTCAAGGAGCTGGTCGCCGCCGTCAAGGAGACGCTGGCGGCGTAACGTCATGGCCGGGCTTGTCCCGGCCATCCCGCTCAAGAACGCACTGGCAGCGCCCATTTGATCGGGATGCCCGGCACAAGGCCGGGCATGACCGGGACAAAGGGCGGACCGCGAACGAATTACTGCCCCTGCGGCGAGGGGCCATCGTGGCACGAGGCCGGCGCTGCCGGCGAATGGCCCGGCAGCCAATTCGGCACGTCGCATTTGGAGCAGGCGCCGAGCGCCAACCCGCACGCCGCGATGAGGACAAGCCGCAGAAGAGGACGAACTGCGATCGACGCGCTTTTCGGCATTGCCCAGTGTCCGTCTCGTTTCACCACTGCGACCCCATCATAGCCGATTTGAACCAAAGAGTGCGGCCTCGCGAGGGCGGCCGAGGGCGGCGAGCCTAGAATGCGGCGATTTCCATTGCGTTAGCGCTCTGATACGAAGCGAGCCTCGCACCAGAAACGGAGGAAAATATGGACATCCGCCCCTGCGGCTCGGTGCCCTCGCGCCGCGCCTCCGACGCGTGGTTCACCGGCACGGTCTGGCAGGACCCGATCATCGAGGCGCCACCTGAGCCGGCGCGCGCCCGCGCCGCCGTGGTTCGCTTCGAGCCCGGCGCGCGCACCAATTGGCACCGGCACCCGCTCGGCCAGACCCTCTACGTCGTCTCGGGCTGCGGCCGGGTGCAGAGTTCCGGCGGGCCGGTCCGCGAGATCCGCGCCGGCGACGTGGTCTCCTTCCGACCGGCCGAGAAACACTGGCACGGCGCCGGGCCGAACACGACCATGGTGCACATCGCCATCCATGAGGCCCTCGACGGCAAGCACGTCGAGTGGCTCGAACCCGTCACTGACGAACAATATAATTCCGCGGCGGCGGCCTAAAGCGATGCGCTACGAGCTCTACTACTGGCCCGGCATCCAGGGCCGCGGCGAATTCATCCGCCTGGCGCTCGAGGAAGCCGGCGCCGACTACCTCGACATCGCGCGCCGCGGCAAAGCCGGCATGCGGGCGATGACAAAGCTCATGGAAAGCAAGCGCAACGCGCACCGGCCCTTTGCGCCACCCTTCCTTCGGGCCGGCAAGCTCATCGTCGCGCAGACCGCCAACATCCTCTTCTATCTCGGCCCGCGCCTTGGCCTTTCGCCGCACGACGAAGCCGGGCGGCTGTGGGCGCATCAATTGCAGCTCACCATCTCCGACCTCGTCGTTGAGATTCACGACACCCATCATCCGATCAGCAGCTGGCTCTATTTCGAGCAGCAGCGGCCGGAGGCGCGGCGGCGGACCAAGGATTTCTGGCGCCACCGCGTGCCGAAATTCCTGGGCTATTTCGAGCGTGTCCTGCGTGAGAACGGCGGCAGATTTCTCGTCGGCCGACGCCTGAGCTATGTCGATTTGTCACTGTTCCAGATCATCGAGGGCCTGCGCTACGCCTTTCCCAGACGCATGAAGCGCTTCGAGAGGAAGGTGCCGGGCCTTATCGCGCTCCATGACCGCGTGGCAGCGCGGCCGCGGATCAAGGCCTATCTTGCCTCGAACCGGCGCCTTCCGTTCAGCCAATGGGGTATCTACCGCTATTACAAGGAGTTGGACGCGTAAGCTCAATCAAGCTTCGAGCGCGAGCAGCGCGAAGGTCGCGAGCCAGTGGCTGCCGGCATAGTCGTCGGCGACGTGCGGCAGGCTTGCATCGAGATGCGCCGCAGCGGCCTCGTGCGCGATGCCGCGGCGCGGATCGGTGGCCGTGAACCGCTCGGCGAGCGATTTCCAGCACCAGGCCCGGCTCAGATTGAGGCCGTCGAGGTGGACGATCTTGCCGTCGGTGCGGTCGCTCACCGCAGCGGGGCGGAACAGGCTCGCGGGCTCGCGTGCCGCAAGCCGCGGCAGAAAGCGCTCAAGCCATTGGGCGAAGTCCGCGGCAGCGAGCGCGCGCGCCATGCATAAAGCTTCGGTTAGGGCGGGCGACAAGAAATCCTCGCCGTCGGGCTCCCAGGCCGGGCAATCGGCGTCGTTGCCGAACCAGAAACGGGATTTTTGCCGCAGCGCCGCAAACAGGGCAGCATCGCCGCAGGCGTGGGCGTATTCCATCGCCAGGATCAGCGCGAACGCGCTGTTGCCGTGAACGCCCGCGCGCACCGGATATTTCGCGGCGATCAGATAATCGTGCAGGCGGCTGGTGGATTCGCCGCTCAGCGCTGCGAGCACGTCAAACCACCCCCGGCCGTCGGCGCCGTCGTGGCGGGCGAGTTCGGCCGCGAGCATTACGAGCCAGGCGAGCCCGTAGGGCCGCTCGAAGCCGCGGTTTGCCGGCCGCTGCAGATAATCCAATTCCGCTTTCGCGTTCGCGGCAGTGAAATGCGCGTCGATCGTGTCGCGAATGGCTGGCGCTTCCGGCAGCCCGGGAAAGCGGCGGACGAGGCGCGCGAGCAGCCAATAGCCGTGCACGCAGGAATGCCAGTCGAACGAGCCGTAGAAGATCGGATGCAGCGCCCGCGGCGTTTTGGCGTCCGCCGCGCCGCTGAGCACATGATCGAGTTTGTTCGGAAACTCGCGCGTGACATTGCCGAGGGCGATGCTCGCGAACTGCGAGGCGAGATCGGCAGTCAATGCGCGCGGCATGGCCGCTTATAGCGGCGGCGCCGCGACGCCGATAGCCGCTGAAACGATCCCGATCACTCGACCTGGCGCAGGAAGGTACGCTCTTCCGACAGAATGAAACGCTCCTTTTGCGCAAAGTCGAAATTCGCCGCGCCCTCGGCGTCGGCCTTGATCCGCGCCCGGTAGGCTTCATAGGCGGCGAGACTGGGAAACGAGATCAGGCCGTAGGCGATAGTGTTGGTTCCCTCGTGCGGCATCCAATAACCGACCAGGTTGCCGCCGCACTTGGGAATGATCTTGAGCCAGTTGCGGGCATATTCCTCGAACTGATCGCGCTTATGCGGATCAAGCTGATAGCGGATGAAGACGGTGACGGTCATCGCGGTCTCTCCGATCGGTTGGCTGTGCGCTTGGTTTAGCCCCCGCGCGGCCGTTATGTTTCGGCGAAGGCCGTATTATTTCGCGGCGGCAGAAGGCGTCCTGCTGCGGCCGGCGCGTCGGTACCGCCGAAGGAACGCTGACGGACAGGGAAGGGCGCGTGCTCGCTCATGGTACGACGACGTGCCTCATTTTTTGATCGTCGGACCCTAACCGAGCGCGTTCACCCCGGCGGTGGCGACCTGCTCGTCCTCATGCGATTGCACGCCGGAGACGCCGATCGCGCCGACGCATTCATTCTGGTGCATGATCGGCACGCCGCCTTGGATCAAGGTGCCGGCGGGGAAGGTGACGAAGCCCGGCCGCTCCTTGACCCGGTCCTCGAAGACTTTGCTCGGCCGCCGCGTCATCGCCGAGGTGCGCGCCTTGCCGAGCGACACCTCGGCCGAGATCGCCGGCGCGCCATCCATGCGGGCAAAGCCGAGCAGGAAACCGCCGTCATCGACGATCGAGATCGCGACCGCCCAATTGTTCCGCTCGGCCTCGGCTTCGCAAGCGGCCAGCATCTGCTTTACATCCGCCAAAATCAGGCTCGGCTTGGTGCGCATGGTTGCTCCTTATCGGCGCCGGCGCGGGTTGACGCGGGGTGCCCGGGACCCGTAATTTCGACCCTACGATTCAGCCGGGGCGATCGGAGGGGGATCATCATGGCTCGCGCAACGAATCTTGGTTTCGCCGCGGCGGCATTGGCGATTGTGGCGCTGTCGTTCGCTGGCGCTCCCGCCTGGGCGTTCACCTTGCAGAATTCCGACGGCAGTTCGGCCGGCAGCGCGAGGTTTTCCGATCCGGACGACGCGGTCAAGAATTCCGGCAACACGCTGTCGCCGTTCGGCGAGGGCGGCCCGACCGTCCAATTCAACGCCGGCCCGCCCGGCGTTAATCCGATCGGCCGGTTCAGCCCCCTGCAAGGCTTCTCTTCCGGCCCGCGCCCGCCGGATCCCTATGGCCCGCGCTCGTTGGGCAACAACGACTGACACTTTTTGATTGCGCCTGATCCGCCGCTGTCCATCCGGCGGCGGAACGGCGTTTCCGCGAGCTCGCCGGAACCGGCTCACCGCAATGAGAAGCGGATCGGCACGGTGAGATCGAGCCGGGCCTCGGTCATGCTCGCCGGGAACGCCGGCAGCGGCTCGGCGCGCATGATCATCGCCATCACCTCGGCATCGAGGTCGGCAAAGCCCGAGCTGCGTGCGATCCGGTGCGCCAGCACGTGGCCGGTGCGGTCGATGCTGAAGCTCAACAGCACCACGCCCTGTTCGCTGCGCGCCTGCGCCTCGCTCGGATAGCGCTTGTGGCGCTGCAGCTGGCGCATCAGGCTCGATTGCCAGGACGGCTCGATGCGCGGCGCGCCGCCCTTGGCCCTTTGTGCCGTCACCGGGGCGGGCGGCCTTGCCGCTTCGACTTTCTCAGGCGGCTTGACGACAGGCTCCGGAACGACCGCCGACGTTTCGTCCGGCGGCTGCTCCATCTTCACCTGTTCCGGCGGCTTCTCTTCTTTTTTTTCCTCGGGAACGGCCTTCGATTCGATCATCGTTTCCGGCGCCGGCGCGACGTCGCGCTCGACGGCGTCGGGTGTCGAATCGATCGGCGCGAGCTCGACGGTCACGATCGCGGCGTCGTCGCCGATTTCCTCCGGCTGGTGCCATTGCAGATAGAAGGCAACGGCGCCGGCATGAATGCCGAACACCACGGCAGCGGCTGCCGCCCAACGCATCAGATCGCGCGGGTCCGCATCTTCGACGAAGAAAGGCGAGAGCACGCTCATTTCGCCTCGCGCATCTCCAGCCCGACCAGCGCGACCTTGAGGTAATGCGCCGCGCGCAGTTCGTTCATCACCCGCATGATCTCGCCATAGGGCACGGTGCGGTCGGCGCGCAAGAAGACGCGTTCATCCCGGTTGCCGCCGGATGCGGCGTCGAGCGCGCCGGCAAGATCGCCGCGCGCGATCAAGTTATCGCCGATAGCGAGCCCGAGGTCGGCCTTGACGGTGAGATAGATCGGCTTGTTCGGCCGCTGCTGCGGCTCGGCATTGGCCGAAGGCAAATCGACGCCGATGTCGACGGTGGCGAGCGGCGCCGCCACCATGAAGATGATCAACAGCACCAGCGTCACGTCGATGAACGGCGTGACGTTGATGTCGTGCACGTCGGCGAGCTCGTCCTCGCCGTGATCGAGACGGATCGCCATCGCTCCACTCTAACTCCACGCTACTCGGCGGCTTGCGACAATGGCAGCTTGGCGCGATCGAGATCGCGGCTCACGAGCTTCATGACCTGCGCCGACGCGTCGCCGAGGAGGGCGCGGTAATGTGCGGTCGAGCGCGCCAGCGCGTTATAGATCATGACCGCCGGGATCGCGGCGACAAGCCCGAGCGCGGTCGCGAGCAAGGCTTCGGCAATGCCCGGTGCGACGACCGCGAGATTGGTGGTGTGCGCCTTGGAGATGCCGATGAAGCTGTCCATGATGCCCCAGACCGTGCCGAACAGGCCCACGAACGGCGCGGTCGAGCCGATGGTGGCGAGGACGCCGGTGCCGCGTGAGACTTTGCGGCTCGCCGCCATCTCGATGCGCTCGAGCTGCCAGGCGATGCGTTCCTTCAGCCCGTCGCCGCGCAGATTGGCGGAGACGCGGATCTCCGCTGCGGTCGTGTTCAGGAGCTGCGCGATCGTACCGGACCCGCCGCGCAGCAAGTCGTAGGCCTGGCTGAGCGTTACGCACTGCGCGAGAAGGCGTAGGCCGCGGCGCGCCGCAACGCGGGCGCTGCGCAGTTCGAGCGTCTTGGCGATCCACACCGTCCAGGTCACGAGCGAGGCGAAGGCAAGCCCGATCATCACCGCTTTGACGATGACGTCGGCGTGGAGGAACATGCCCCACGGCGACAGATCCTGCGGGAGCTCGCCGGTGCTGACGAAATGCTCGCCGGGCGCCGGGCCGGCATTGGTCGCGGACGCCGGCGGCGCCGGTGCGGCCGGCTCGGCAGCCGGCGGATTTGCGGCCGGAGCGGTTGGTGCGGCGCTCGGCGCCGAAGGCTGTGCAGCAGGAACGGTGCCGCCTTGCGCAAGCGCCGGATTTGCATAAGGAACAAGGAGCAAGACGGCGCAAAGCGCCACCATCGTGCGCAAACTGCGGCAATCGCGAACCGAGCGCGATCGTCCGCTACCGCAATGACTGCGCATGTACGGCGTTTCCCTAACCCATACTCTCGCCGGATCGTCGCGCCACGCGGCGCCGATCCGATCACTGTTTGAGAGTTCAATAAGGAAAAACTTAGGCCTCATCAATATCTTCGGCAACGACCCCGGCCGCGGTCACTGCCAGGAGCGAAGCGACGAAGCAAGCGAACAATGCGCGGTCGCTCGGGGGTGCCTTGCCTTCGCGCGCAAATGACGCTTCCTATCCGCCGCCGCGCATACGCGCCAGCAGGTCGGCCGTCGGATAGGAATCGGCCGGCAGGCCGTATTTCACCTGCATCGCCTTGACGGCCTGGCGCGTTTTCAGCCCTAAAAATCCGTCGACGGTGCCGACGTCATAGCCGGCGCGAATAAGCAGGCCCTGCAGCACCTTGACGTCGTTGAAGGCGAGCGCCGGCGGCGGCGCGCCGCGCTTAAGCGGCGGTGCGCCGCCGATGCGGGTCGCAAGGTAAGCGGCGGTCGTCGAATAGACGAGCGAATTGTTCCACTGCAGATAGACCTGGAAATTCTTGTAGACCAGGAAGGCAGGCCCGGATCGTCCCATCGGCAGCAGGAGCGAGGCGGGGAGATTGTCGGCGGGTAGCGGCCGGCCGTCGGCGAGCGTCACCCCAAGCGCCGCCCATTTCGAGCGCGGCAGCTCGATCGCGAGGTCAGCCTGGTCCCAGGGCAGATTCGCCGGCACACGCACCTCGCTGAGCCACGGCTCGCCGCGCTTCCAGCCGAGCCCGAGTAAATAATTGGCAGTGGAGGCGAGCACGTCGGGCACGCTGTGAATGAGATCGCGCCTGCCGTCGCCGTCATAGTCGACCGCGTATTTGTAGTATTCCGAGGGCATCATCTGGGTCTGGCCGAGTTCGCCCGCCCAGGAGCCGATCATGTCCTCGGGCGTCAAATCGCCGCGCTCGATAAGGCGTAGCGCATCGAAGAGCTGTGCGCGAAATCGGTCGCTGCGACGGCAATCATAGGCGAGCGAGGCGATGGAGCTCAGCGTACGTTCTTTCCCCATATTAGCGCCGAAGTCGCTTTCCAATCCCCAGAAGGCGACGATCACCGGCGCCGGCACGCCGTATTGCTGCTCGATGCGCGCGAACACCGCGGCGTTCGCCTTGATCAGCGCTTGGCCGCGCTGGATGCGGTAGGCGGCGGCCATGCGGTCGGAGAACTGCAGAAAGGTCTGCGTGAACACGCGCTGGCCGCGATCGATGTTGACGATGTGCTGGTCGTAGGCCAGCGACGGCGCGGCGAGACTGATGGTGCCTTGGGAAATCCCCTGCGTTGCCGCTTCACGCTCGAACGCCTTGAGCCAGGTATCATAAGCGCCGGAGGTGCGGCAGGGAGCGGCGGCCAGCGCGGCGGTCGAGCAGGCAAGCAACAGCACCGCAATCGAACATCCAGCGTCGCGCATGATGCTGCCCCTTCCCCTACGCATGCTGTCCCCGATGTCCTGGCCTGCTTGGAACGATGATCTGACCCCGGCCGCGCCCCGCCTGCATCTCGGTAGGTACTTTTGCCGCAACGTCAATCCCTTGCACGCAAATTCATTCGCGATCACATCCCTGTTAATACGAGCCCGGGGCATTGCCCCTGTCGTACGAATATGTGGAACTATCGCGCCCTGCGCCGATTAGCTCCTGTCATTGACCTTCAGCCATTCGTCTCGCCGATTTTCGGACCCTATGATGCCCCGTCAGGTCGGTTTGCCGGTTTCTCGCTCGCACGATTCGCCTGGTGATGCCCTACTCGCGGAACCGCCCGGTCCAGCCGCGGCGCGGCGATATTGGCTCGATGCGTTCCTCGCCGTGCGCGCCGAGACCGAGCGGCGTGCGGCGCCGCTTTCGCCCGAGGACCAGGCGGTGCAATCAATGCCCGAGGCCAGTCCGGCCAAATGGCACCGTGCCCATGTCACCTGGTTCTTCGAGCAGTTTCTGCTGCGGCCGTTCGATCCGGGCTACCGCGATTTCGATCCGCGCTTCGGCTATCTGTTTAATTCCTATTACGTCGCGGCCGGCCCGCGCCACGCGCGGCCGCAGCGCGGCCTGATCACGCGGCCGGGCGTCGGCGAGACCGCGGCCTATCGCGCCCATGTCGACGCCGCCGTCGCGGCGTTGATCGAATCCGCGAAGGACGGCGCGCAGCTTTTTTCCATCATCGAGATCGGGCTCCACCACGAGCAGCAGCACCAGGAGCTGATGCTGACCGATATCCTGCACGCTTTCGCGCAAAATCCGACGCACCCGGTCTATGCCGCCGATTGGCAATGGCAGCGCTGCGAGGGCGCGCCGCAGGCGGGCGCCCGCGTCGCCGGCGTTCACACCATCGGGCATGAGGGCGAGGGCTTCTGCTTCGACAACGAGCGGCCGGCGCACCAGGTATTGCTGCAGCCGGTGCGGCTCGCCCGTGCGCTCGTTACCAATGGCGAGTGGCTCGAATTCATGGCCGACGGCGGTTACACGACGCCCACCCTTTGGCTGTCGGACGGCTGGGAGACGGTCGAAGCCCAAGGCTGGAACGCGCCCGGCTATTGGCGCAAGACCGACGGCGCCTGGTTCACCATGACGCTCGGCGGCCTGCGGCCGGTCGATCCGGCGCTCCCGGTCTGTCACGTCAGCTATTACGAGGCCGATGCGTTTGCACGCTGGGCCGGCAAGCATTTGCCGAGCGAGGCTGAATGGGAAGTCGCCGCCAGATCGGGCGCGCTCGATGAGGCCTTCGGCGTGGTCTGGCAATGGACGCGCAGCGCCTATTCGCCCTATCCCGGCTACCAGGCCGCGCGCGGCGCGCTCGGCGAATACAACGGCAAGTTCATGGTCAATCAGATGGTGCTGCGCGGCTCCTCGCTCGCCACGCCCGTGGGACATGCGCGCTTAAGCTACCGCAATTTCTTTTACCCGTCGGCCCGCTGGCAGTTCAGTGGATTGCGCCTGGCGGAGTTCGAGCATTGAGTCCGATGGCGAGTGCCCGCACTGCGCTGCGTGCAACGTGGCCGCCCGAAACGCTCGGCGCATTCGCCGCCGACGTCATGGCCGGCCTGACCGCGAAGCCAAAGCGGTTGCCGCCGAAATATTTCTACGATGCCGCCGGCTCGGCGCTGTTCGAGCGCATCACGTGCCTGCCCGAATATTATCCAACGCGCAGCGAGCTTTCGCTCCTCGGCGACAACGCGCCGGCCATTGCGGCGCAATTTCCCCAAGCCTGCGCGATGATCGAATTCGGCAGCGGCTCGAGCCGCAAGGCGCGGCTCCTGCTCGGCGCCGCGGCGAGCGTCTCAGCCTACGTCCCGGTCGATATTTCCGGCGATCACCTGCAGCAGGACGTGGCGCAACTGCGTCGCGATTTTCCGCATCTCGCCATCCATCCCGTGGTTGCGGATTTCACCACGCTCGCAGCACTGCCTGCCGAGATTGCGGCGCTACCGCGCGTCGGCTTCTTTCCCGGCTCGACCATCGGCAATTTCGAGCCGCATGAGGCATGCGCATTTCTGCGCCATGCCGGCGTCATGCTCGGCGCCGGCGCGGTGTTCGTGGTCGGCGTCGATCTCGTCAAGGCGCCCGACATCCTCTATCGCGCCTATAACGACGCCGAGGGCGTGACCGCGAAGTTCAATCTCAATCTGCTGGCCCGCATCAACCGTGAGCTCGGCGCCGATTTCGATCTCGCCGCGTTCGAGCATCACGCCTTCTACAATGCCGAGCGCCACCGCATCGAGATGCACCTCGCCAGCACCAAACGGCAGAGGGTAAGGCTCTGCGGCACCACGATCGAGTTCCGCGCCGGCGAAACGATCCACACCGAGAACAGCTACAAATACACCATCGAGTCGTTCCAGGCGCTGGCCCAGGGCGGCGGATGGTCGCCGTTGACGGCCTGGACCGACGGCCTGTTCGGCGTACACGCGTTGCGGATGACCGACGGCGGATGACATCCGCCGTTTCGTGGCGGCCTCTCCGCGCAACCCTCCGGCCGCGCCCCACAAGGCGGCCCGGCCCGATGCGGGCGAAAAACCAGCAGCAGCAACGAGCGCGGGCGATATCCGCAATTCATTTACGATTTCTTCGTAACAATGCTTGGGCGGAGACGCCTTGCGAATCGCGCCCCGCCCGAAGGCCCGAAAAAGTCTCGTCGCGCACGAAGTCCGGCGCGCGCACACGCTTGGACCGATTCCAGATCCAGTGTGCTGCTCGCACTGCAAAGACTATGTGCCATCAACGCGCTGTCATCGCTATTGCCCGGCCGCGCCGCGGCGCTTGTCCAGCGAAGGCGAGCGCAGTCCGGTTGAGCCGCTGGTCGCGCCGCTGGTTTTCGAGTTGAAGAAGCTCGGCGTGTTTCATCCATGCTGGTCGTGCGAAGGCCACACCGACGAGACCGGCAGGCTGTGGAAGCTTCCGCGGGTCTGGTTCTACGCGGACTCGGTGGTGCATATCCGCGGCTTGTCCGACGCGCTCAATCGACTTTTCCATGCGGGCCAGCTCTCGGTGCGCTGGCACCTCGTCCTCACTCACTCCGACCCGGACAATCCGGATACGACCTTCAGCCTGGAGCCGGAAACGGCTGTGGAGACATCCTTGGGGGCGCTGCAGGGCGATCTGCGCGTCATGGCGGACGATCTGGGGCGGGCCTTTTGGCTCGCCTGCGACGCCTTGGTCATGGCGTGAGCGCGGCCGGGAAAGCTGGTGCGCGTGGCTCCTCCGGCGTATGACTAGCGCCGCGGACTTTCGAACTTTTTCCCATGCCGATCTGCGAAGCTGATCCGTGGCGCCTGCAATATTTCGCGCAGGTTGCAACCACCGCGAACATCCCGACCGAGGACAGCGACGCTTGGCAATGGTATCCGCGATACCGCTGGGTCTATGACAAGCTCGCGGTGGCATTGAGCCAAAAGCTCGACGCCGGTCCGCATGGGACAATTCCGCCAGGCTTCCCGGTCTTCTCCAAGCCAATCATCAATCTCCGGGGGATGGGCGTCGGCAGCCGGGTGCTGGGCTCGAACGCCGACTACGAGCGGCATTACGTGCCGGGCCATTTCTGGATGACGCTGCTTGAGGGCCGTCACCTCTCCTCCGACGTCGCGGTGGTCGACGGCAAACCGCGCTGGTGGCGCCATGCCACCGGCAAGCCGGCGGGGGAAGGCATGTTCGACTACTGGACCGTGCATGCCGCGCCCGATGCCGAGATCGAAGCCGGCTGCGGCGCCTGGGTGGAGAAGCATCTCGCCGGCTATACCGGCATGCTCAATCTGGAGACGATCGGCGGCGCGATCATCGAGGCGCACCTGCGGTTCGCCGACCAATGGCCGGACCTATACGGCGCCGGCTGGGTCGCGGCGCTGGTGCGGCTTTACGAGGACGGCATCTGGGAGTTTGCCGACAGCGACCGGCGCGACGGCTACAGCGTCGTCCTGTTCGGGGCAAAGGGTCGCCGCTACCGGCACCCGCCGCCGGCGCTGGTCGAGGAGGTCAAGCGCATGCCGGCGGTCGCCAGCGTGCAGATCACTTTCCGCGAGGACTGGCCGCCCGACCGCCACGCGATGCCGCCCGGCGGCTTTCGGCTCGCCATCGTCAACGGCTTCGATCTTGCCGGCGGGTTCGCGGCGCGCGAGCGGCTGCGGGCGCATTTTCAAGCCCAGGAGCGGCGGCCGTGACGGCTATGGGACCGGTGTGAGCTTGAGCAGGTTGACGTCAACAGCGCCGGCGGCAAAGCCGACTTCGCAATAGGACAAATAATACTCCCACATTCGCTTGAAGCGCAGGTCGAAACCCAGCGCTTCAATGTCGGGCCAGCGCTCGAGGAAACGCCGGCGCCACTCGGCAAGCGTGCGCACATAGCTTGCGCCGAACGATTCGTGGGCGACGAGACGCAATCCGACGCGCGCCGCCTCGCGGCGGATGATCGCCATGGTCGGCAGCATGCCGCCCGGGAAGATGTAGCGCTGGATGAAGTCGGGCTGCCGCCGATAGTCGGCAAAGCGCGCCTCGGCGATGGTGATCGCCTGCAGCACCGCGATGCCGGTGTCGGTCAGCGCCTGCCGCAGCTTGGCGAAATAGATCGGCCAATAGCGCTCGCCGACCGCCTCCAGCATCTCGATCGACACGACGCGATCGAATCCGCCTTCGACGTCGCGATAGTCTTGCAGGCGTAGCTCTGCGTTTTCAGTCATGCCGCGGCGCGAGAGCCGCGCCCGCGCAAATTCGAGCTGCTCGGCCGACAACGTCAGCCCGGTCAGGCGGCAGCCATGGCGCTCGATCAGCCGCTCGGCGAGCGGCCCCCAGCCGCAGCCAATTTCGAGGGCGCGCTGCCCCGGTCTCAGCTCGAGGAGCTCGGCAACGCGATCGAGCTTGGCCTGCTGCGCTTCCTCCAGCGTCTGCGCTGCGTCGCTGTAACGGGCGCTGGAATAATTCATGCCGGCATCGAGCCACAGCGCGTAGAAGTCATTGCCGAGATCATAGTGCGCGGCGATGTTGCGCCGGCTGCCGCGCCGGGTGTTGGCGCGGCGCGCATGGCGGATCCGTTCGCGCAGATGCGAGGGCACGAGCCGCCACGCCGCTTCGACCGCCGTCCCCTCGTTCTGCATGCCGAAGTCGAGGAGCGCCTTAAGATCCGGGCTGCGGCAATCGTCCTCGATATAGGCGCGCGCGAGCCCGATCGCGCCCTCAAACATCATCCACCATAGCGCGCGCCAGCGTCGCACGATCAGCACCCCTTCAGGACCGCGGCGTACGCCCTGGTGCCGGATGGTGGCGCCTGAGGGCAGGGTGACCGTCAGCGTGCCGACTTGAAGCTCTCTCAAATAGGGCTGCAGCAGGCGGTGCAGCGCGCCGGCCATTCCGCGCGCCGCGCTCGCGGTGGCCGGACCGGCGAGCACCGTCTCGGACGACGTCATGGCGCCTGCTCTCCGGCGCGGACCGTGGTCACCGGCCATGCCGGCTTCGCCGGGCGCGGCTTGAGCGCGAAACCTTTGAGCCACATCCGCAGCGCATGCCAGTGGATCGCCGCCATGACTTTAAGAGTGAGAAACGGCACGCGCAACAGAAGCCGCAGCAAAGCCGCGTCGGTCAGCGGCTCGCGCCGGCCGGCGAGCGAGGCGATGATCGTCGGGCCCTCGGCATCGCCGGCCGAGACCACGACCGACACGGTCCGCTGCGGCGGCGCGACGCGAAAGTGGTAGCGCAGCCCCATGTCCATGAATGGAGACACGTAGAAACACTTGTCGCAGCTTTGCCGGATCGCGCCCCCCGCGGCTGCGGCCTGCTCGACCGCGATGAGGTAACTGTGCCGCTCGCCGAAGGTGTTGCGCACTTCGTAAAGGAGCGCGGCAAGCGCCCCATCACGACGGTAGCAGAAATAAATGCTCAATGGGTTGAAGCCGTAGCCGAAAATGCGCGGCATGCACAGGAGCCGGATGGCGCCGCCGTCAATGGCGATGCCGGCGGCGGCAAGATGCCGCTCGACCTGCTGGCGCAGCGGTTCTTGCGTCTCTTCGCCGTGATCGGTGTCGAAGAAGCTCATGGCGTTGAGGCGGCCGCGCGAGAACAGAACAAGGCGGCGGTTGAGGTCGCCGATCTCGTCGAGGTCGAGCAGCATCCAGAACGCGGCGTAGCGCAGATAATGCCGCTTCGGCCGCAGCCGGCGGTGGACGACCGAACCGAGATAAAGCGCCGAGTTTGCCGTCATAGCGCGACCTCGGCTTGAGCTTCGCGCCGCCGCTTCGGTTCAATAAAGATGCGGCCGGATTCATTTTCCACCTGCCAGGGGCGGCGGACGCCGCCGAGCGCCTCGGCGACGGCAAGGCCGGATTGCAGCCCGTCCTCGTGGAAGCCGGCGCCGAAATAGGAGCCGCAGAACCAGGTGCGCCGGCGGCCCTGCAGCGACCACAGCCGGCGCTGCGCGCGGATCGCGGCGGTATCGAAGATCGGGTGATCGTAGGTTTGGGTTTCGATCACGGTTGAGGGTTTCGGGGCCCGCTGCGGATTGAGCGTGACAAAGAGCGATTCCGGCGTCGCGATATTCTGCAGCCGGTTCATCCAATAGGTCACGGTGCAGGCGGCCGCCGCATCCGCGCCCGCGGGTGGCCCGATATAGTTCCAGCTCGACCACACCGCGCGCCGCTTCGGCATCAGCGCAGCGTCGCGGTGGAGGATGGCGAGGTTCTTGCTGTAGCGAAACGCGCCGAGCAAGGCATTCTCCTCGGCGGTTGCATCTTCCAGCATGCCCAGCGCTTCATCGGCATGGGCGGCGATCACCACGTGATCGAACGAGACGATCCGGCCTGCGGTGTCGCCCACGCTGACCCGGTCGCCGAACCGGCGGATGCGTTCGGCGCCGATGCCGAGTTCGACGCGATCGCGATAGGAGGCGGTCAGGCGCTCGACATAGGAGCGGCTGCCGCCGGTCACGGTGCGCCATTGCGGCCGGTTGGCGATGCGGAGAAGGCCGTGATTGTCGTGGAAGCGGATGAAAGAGGCCGCGGGATAGCGCAGCATGGTGTCGGGCGGGGCCGACCAGATCGCGCCGGCCATGGGCAGGAGGTGGTCGTCGCGAAACGCCGCGCCGTAGCTGCGCATATCCAGATAGTCGCCGAGCGTGGTGCAGAGCTCGTCGAGCGCGGTCACCTCGGTCGGCGCCTCGCGGTAGAAGCGCTGGATGTCGGTCAGCATCGACCAGAAGCGCGGGCTGAAGATGTTGCGCTTTTGCGCAAACAGCCCGGCGAGATTGCCGGAATATTCGAGGCGGCCGCCGTCGAGCGACACCGCAAACGACATGTTCGAGCGCTCGGTCGGCACCTCGAGATGCGCGAACAGGGCAGTGAGGTTGGGGTAGGCCACCTCGTTATAGACGATGAAGCCGGTGTCGACGGGGGTCAGGCGGGCGCCGTCGACGACGTCGACGGTGTGCGAATGCCCGCCGATACGCGGGGCGCGCTCGTAAACGGTCACGTCATGCCGCCGGCTTAAGAGCCACGCCGCCGACATGCCGGAAATGCCGGTACCGATCACGGCAATCCGCAGCCGGTTTGTTTGCTGATCGCGCACCTGCAGCCTCCCGCCTGCAAAAGCAGAAAATCCGTTCCGTGGGTGTCCTACGGCAGCCGCAGCCGCTTGGATCATCGCGATTTTTAAGTCGAGCATCGTTGATCCAAGCGGTTCCGGGCTCCGTATCGGGGTGCTATGGAGACCATCGCGCTCGCAGCGGTTTGGCCGCGGCCACCAATGCGCCTGCCGCTTCGGCAGCGGGCGGCCTCGCCGGTCGAAAGGATCAGGGGCTTTCTCAGGACGCCGATGCCCGCTGCCCGCGATGACACCGATCCCGCGCATTGGCTCGCGGCCATCGCCGCGCGGCGCGACCGCGCCGCCTTCGCCTCGCTGTTCGGCTTCTACGCGCCGCGGATCAAAGGTTTCCTGATGCGCACCGGCACCGCCGCCGAGATTGCCGAAGAGCTCGCGCAGGAGGCGATGCTGTCGGTTTGGCGCAAGGCCGACACCTTCGACGCCGCGCGCGCGAGCGTCTCTACCTGGATTTACGCCATCGCCCGCAATCTGCGCATCGACCGGCTGCGCCACGAACGTGGCGGCGGTGCGGCCGCCGAGGTGCTCTACGAGTCGCTGCGAAACGAGGAGCCCGAGCGCCCCGACGCCAGCCTCGAGTGGGCCGAGCGCGACGACCGGGTGCGGCTCGCCTTGCGCGAGCTCCCGGACGAACAAATCGCGGTGGTGCGGTTGTCGTTCTTCGAGGACAAGCCGCACGGCGACATCGCCCGCATCCTCGGGATTCCGCTTGGAACCGTGAAATCGCGGCTGCGTTTGGCTATGGCCAAGTTGCGCGAACGTCTGGATGAATGGTCATGACGATTACCCATCATCCCTCCGACGTGACGCTCGCCGCGTTTGCTGCCGGAACGCTCGACGAGGGCCGTGCGCTGGTCGTCTCGATGCATCTTTGCGCCTGCCCGGCCTGCCGCGCCGCGGTGCGTAGCTTTGAGCGCCTGCGCGGCATCGCCTTGATGGATGGCGAAGGCGCCCCGCTCAAGGCCGGCGCCTTGGAGCGCGCGCTGGCGGCGATCTCATCCACCGAGCCGCCTCCGGCACCGGCGCGTCATGGCATGCAGGCGGAATGGCCAGGACCGCTGTCGGCCTATCCGCTCGGAACATGGCGCCGGATCGGCGGCGGCGTGCAATGGCGTTCGGTCGGTGCGCCGGCGGACGCGGATACCCGCGTATTCATGCTCAAGGCTGCGCCGGGCACGAGAATCCCTCATCACGACCACGCCGGCCTCGAATGGACCTGCGTGCTCAAAGGCGCGTTCAGTCACCAGCAAGGCCGCTACGGTCCCGGCGATTTCGACGAGGCGGACGATTCGATCGATCATCTGCCGGTCGTCGAGGACGGGGAGGAGTGCGTCTGCATCGTCGCCTTGCAGGGCCAGATCCGGTTCAGGAGCTGGATCGGACGCCTGGTGCAGCCATTCGTGCGCATCTGAGGGAACGCGCCATGCGGCAGCCCGCGACGGCAAAACCCTCATCGGGCGCTCGCCGCGCCGCTTTTCACGCGACCGCATTGACGCCCTTGCTCGCGCTCGGCGCGGCCGCGGCGAAGCTCCTGAGCGGCGTCGCCTGGCTGCAGCACCGCTACGAGGCGGCGACCGACATCGCCTATGCTGAGGGCGAACAGCACAAGCTCGACGTTTATCGACCGCGGGGCAGCGCCGGCGCGCCGGTGATCGTGTTCTTCTATGGCGGCAAGTGGCAGAGCGGCACCAAGGAGATGTACGGCTTTCTGGCCGCGGCGCTTACCGCGCGCGGCTATGTCGTGGTCATCCCGGACTATCGGCTCTATCCCGAGGTCCGGTTTCCCGATTTCATCGCCGACGGCGCCAAGGCGCTACGCTGGACGCGCGACAATATTGCCGCGTTCGCCGGCGACGCTAGCGCGTTGTTCGTCATGGGCCATTCCGCGGGCAGCTATATCGCCGCGATGCTGGCGCTGGACCGCCAATGGCTCGCCGATGTCGGGCTCGATGCGGGTCGCGACATAGCGGGCCTCATTGGCGTATCCGGTCCCTATGATTTTTTGCCGCTGCGCGACCAGGATCTGATCGCGATCTTTGGCGGCGACAATCGCCCCGTCACGCAGCCGATCTTTTATGCCGAGGGCCGCAAGCCGCCGGCGCTCATCCTGACCGGAGCCGACGACCGCACTGTCGCTCCGGGCAATTCGACGCGGCTTTCCGCCAAGCTGCGCCGCGGCGGCAACGACGTGACCGAACGGGTCTATCCGCGGCTCGGACACTTCACGATCCTGGCCGGCTTTACCCCTCTCGTCGCACCGTTTCTATCGCCGCAGCGCGATCTCGATGCGTTCGTGGCCCGGATTCGGTCGAGACGGCTTGGTGAGCGCCAAAGCCCGCCCGCGCACGCCGCGGGGCCGGCGCCATGACGGTAGCCCAGTTCGCCCTGGCCCTGATCGCGATCGGCGCCGCGCTTTCGCTCGCCATGTCGCTTGCCTGGGCGGCCGAGCAGGCGACCGGCAATTCCGGCTGGATCGACACCGGATGGACATTCGGGCTCGGCGCGGTCGGCGTTCTTTGCGCGCTCGTCCCGTTCCCGGCCGCGTCGTTCGGCACCGCGCCGCGGCGCATGCTGGTGGCGATCGCCGTGTTCGCGTGGGCAATGCGGCTCGGCTTCCACATTGCCTCGCGCACCGCCGGGATCGTCGATGACCCGCGCTACGCGGCGCTGCGCAAGGGCTGGGGACCGCAGCAGGCGTCCCGGCAGATGTGGCTCTTGGCGCAAAAGCAGGCGCTGGTCAGCATTCCGCTGGCGCTCTCAATCTTCCTCGCCGCGCGCAATCCGGCGCCGACGCTACGGCTGCAGGATCTCCTCGCCACGCTGATCTTCGTCGCCGCCATCGCCGGCGAGGCGATCGCCGACCGGCAGCTGCGCGAGTTTCGCCGCACCGCGCCCGCGCGCGACGCGATTTGCGATGCCGGGCTGTGGCGATGGTCGCGGCATCCCAATTATTTCTTCGAATGGCTTGGCTGGCTTGGCTACGCGGTCATCGCCGTCGATTTCACCGGCGCCTATCCGTGGGGCTGGCTCGCGCTCGCCGGCCCTGCCTGCATGTATTGGCTTCTGGTCTATGTGTCCGGCATTCCGCCGCTCGAAGAGCACATGCGGCGCACCCGCGGCGATGCTTTCCGCGCCTATCAGGCGCGCACCAGCGCGTTCTTCCCGCTGCCGCCGGGCAAGATTGCGCAGGCGGTCGAGCGATGAGCCTCGCCGCCGCAGCAATGGGCGCGGGCGAACGCATAGCGTGGCCGGACCCGCTGCTGCGCGCAGCGATCAGCATGCTGGTCGGCCGCACCAGGCGCCGGCTGTGCCTCAAGGACGCCTCAGCCGAGTTCGAGTTCGCCCGCCGCATGGCCGAATATCCGATCGCCATCAACACGCGCGAAGCCAACGAGCAGCACTACGAAATCCCGCCGGAATTCTTCGCGCTGATGCTCGGCCCGCAGCGCAAATATTCATGCTGCTACTACGAGCATGCCGGAACATCGCTCGCCGAGGCGGAAGAGTGCGCGCTCGCCGAGACCGCCGAACACGCGGCGCTCGCCGACGGCCAACGCATCCTCGAGCTCGGCTGCGGCTGGGGCTCCTTGTCGCTGTGGATAGCGCGGCGTTATTCCGCAGCGCGCATCGTCGCGGTCTCCAACTCCCGCTCGCAGCGCAGCTTCATCGCCCAGCGGGCGCAGGCCGAGGGCTTGCGCAACCTGACGGCCGTTGCTGCCGACATCAACAGCTTCACGCCGCCGGGCCAGTTCGATCGCGTGGTTTCGGTCGAGATGTTCGAGCACATGTCGAACTGGCGCGAGCTACTGCGGCGCATCGTGTCCTGGCTAACGCCCCAAGGCGCGCTCTTTCTCCATGTCTTCAGCCATCGCCGCGCGCCCTATCGCTTCGATGCCGCCGACCGCGGCGACTGGATTGCGCAGCACTTCTTTAGCGGCGGCATCATGCCGAGCCACGGCCTGATCCGGCAGTTCGGCGATCTCGTCGCGGTCGAAGCGGACTGGTGGTGGGACGGCACGCATTACCGGCGCACCGCGGAGCATTGGCTTGAAAATTTCGACCGCAACGCCGAAGCGATCGATGACGTGCTGCGCGGCTTCTACGGCGCCGATGCGGCGCTGTGGCATCGGCGCTGGCGCTTGTTCCTGCACGCGACTGCGGGCCTGTTCGGCCACAGCAACGGCGAGGAATGGGGTGTCAGCCATTACCGGCTGCGGCCAGCGCGCTGACCCGTCATCCCGTCCACGACGCCGCCCCGCGCGCGACGAGCGTCGCCGCGGCGCCGGCGATTGCCGAGGCGATGGCGCCGTACACGATGTCGATCACGGTGATCTGCAAGTTCCAGTTCCGCAGCGTCGCGTAGTTGGTCAGATCGTAGGTCCCGTAGGCGATGGCGCCGAACACGAGGCCATAGATCACCGCGGTGCCGACGGCGCTCGATTTGAGCGCGGGTATGACCGCGAACGCCACAATGCCGATCGGAAACATCGCGTAGAAGGCGACGGCCGGCCACACGCGCAGGCTCGGCAGCACGATGTCGCCGAGGACGGGACGATAAAGCATGTTCGCCATCGTGCTGAGCCAGGCGGCGTCGAGCAATAGAAAGACAACGAGTGCCGTGATATAAGCCGCGGCGAATTGCATAGGGTCCCCCGCCAGAGCGCGTCGTGTCGAAACACTACGAGCGCCCGGGCTGCACGGATCACTCGGCCCCGAGCGGCTTTGATCGCCGGGCCCCCGCCATTATAGTCCCGATGCGGCGGCTCTCGCTGCAGCGAAGGACGAAAAGATCATGAAAATCGTTGCGTTCGAAGGGCAGGGCGGCCCGCGGCTCGGCATTGTCGAAGGCCAAGAAGTCGTCGATCTCAGCGCCGCCGATGCAAGCGTGCCAACCGATCTCGGCGCGTGGCTGGCAAGGCATGACGGCGAGGTGAAGCCGCTCGCCGACATCGCAAAACGCGCCGCGGCAAGCGCCCGCCGGCCGCTTGCGGGCTTGACCTACGCGCTGCCGGTTGGCCGGCCGGGAAAGGTGATCTGTCTTGGTCTGAATTATCTCGATCACGTCAAGGAAGGCCCGAACCGCGACAATATCCCGAAATTCCCGACCATCTTCATGCGCAGCCGCACTTCGCTGGTGCCGCACGGCCAGCCGATCATGCGGCCGCAGGTCACCGAGACGCTCGACTACGAAGCCGAGCTCGTTCTGGTCGTCGGCAGACGCGCCAAGCACCTCACCGCCGCCAACGCGCTCTCCTGCATCGCCGGTTACTGCTGCGGCAACGAAGGCTCGGTGCGCGAATTCCAGCGCAAGACCACGCAATGGGACATGGGCAAGAATTTCGACCGCACCGGCGGCTTCGGCCCGTGGCTCGTGAGCGCCGACGAACTGCCGCCCGGCGCCAAGGGCCTCAAGATCGAGAGCCGGCTCAACGGCAAGGTGATGCAGTCGGATAACACCGACAATATGATGTTCCCGATCGTCGAGCTTCTCGTCTATGTCACGCAGGGCATGACGCTCGAGCCGGGTGACATCATTTTCACCGGCACGCCGTCGGGCGTCGGCCAGGCCCGCCAGCCGCCGGTGTTCATGAAGAACGGCGATATCTGCGAGGTCGAGATCGAGGGCGTCGGTGTCCTGCGCAATCCGATCGTTGACGAGAAGGCGGCCTGAGTGCGGCGCTGACCGCGGTCACGCGCCGCCTCCGATCGTCGGGCTGGCCTGGCGACGCTGAGCTTTGCCGAGCGCGCGGCGCGAATAATCGGGGGAGGGCGGCATGGCCGACAAGACATTCGACATCGTCAGCATTTGCGGCAGCCTGCGTAAAGGCTCGTACAACCGCATGGTCATGAACAAGCTCCCCGGTCTCGCGCCGCCGACGCTGCGTATCAAGGAAGCGCCGCCGTTTTCCGAATTTCCGCTCTACAACGCCGACATCGAGACCTCGACCGGCTTTCCAGCCGCGGTGCAGGAGCTCGGCGCGGCGGTCCGCGCCGCCGACGGCGTGATTATCGTTACGCCGGAATACAATTTCTCCATTCCCGGCGGCCTCAAGAACGCGATCGACTGGGTGTCGCGCACGCCCAACCAGCCATTCGCCGGCAAGCCGGTCGCGATCCAATCGGCGACGAATGGCCCGCTCGGCGGCGGTCGCATGCAATACGATCTGCGCCGCGCGCTCCTCTTCCTCAACGCCGCGGCCTTCGGCCGGCCGGAAATCTTCATCGGCAATTGCTCGACAAGGATCGACGCCAAGACCGGCGAGATCACCGACCCGCAGACGGTGGAGCTCATCCGCCAGCAGCTTGCGGCCTTTGCCAAATTCATGGCGGAGCAGCGCGGCACCAACTGATCTCGAAGCCGTCGGCAAAAGGCGAACGAGGCTCGGTGAGGCGAGGCGGTCGGCGCCTAAGTATAAAGGCCGGGCCTTCTCCACAATCTGTCCCTGGAGAAATAGTCCGGCCCTGGAGAAACCACCGTCAGTTCCGTGGAGGCGCTGCAGCGCAAAGATGCCATCTTTGCGTGCGCCTATGCCGCGGGCGGCGTAGCAGGGTCCACCACAACAAGACGGGAAACGGGAATGCGGGTGATTTCGGTAGGCAAAATGATCATGCCGGCGGTCGCGGCCGGATTGATTTTGAGCTTCGCGGGTGCCGCGTCGGCGGCGCGAATGTCGCGGCCGGCCTCGGTCGACTGCGTCTTCCACGGCAAGGTGCTGGCCAATGGGCGGTGGTGCTCGTACCACTG
>Ga0335081_10002834_pt1 | contig 27291 bp, 24 predicted proteins | sample Lox_Sample_35_FD_206713 | JGI IMG/M metagenome (GOLD analysis project Ga0335081, IMG submission 206713) | Soil microbial communities from Loxahatchee National Wildlife Refuge, Florida, United States - Lox_Sample_3.5 | ecosystem: Environmental > Terrestrial > Soil > Wetlands | place: USA...
TCGCCGGCCTTAATATCAACAGAGGTCTGATCGATTACTGCGGGATTCATCTGACTCGCCATAAAACGGTTCCAGATGAGCTTGTACAGCCTGTACTGGTCGTTCTCAAGGTGCTCTTTGATCATATCGGGTTCGCGCATCGCCGACGTGGGACGAATGGCCTCGTGTGCCTCTTGGGCTGACTTTGCGCTGGCATACACAGGCGGTTTTTCCGGCAGATAGTCCTTGCCGTATTTTCCGGTGATAAGTTCCCGGGCCTCGTCCTGCGCCTCTTTGCCCACGCGAGTAGAGTCGGTCCTCATATAGGTGATGAGGCCGACGGTGCCTTCCTTGCCCACATCCACGCCTTCGTACAGCGACTGGGCGATGCCCATCGTCCTCTTTGCGGTGAAACCGAGCTTGCGGCCGGCCTCCTGCTGAAGTTTGCTTGTCGTGAAGGGCGGCACAGGATTACGCCTGCGCTCCTTTTTTTCCACCTTGGCGACGCTGTAGGGTCTGCCTTGGAGATCGGCGAGGATTTTCTGCGCCTCCTCATTATTCTTGACCCTGAGCTTTTCTTCGTCTCTCTTGATGAGCTTGGCCTCGAACTGGGGAGGGGATTTACCTTCGAGGAGAGCGGTGAGGGACCAGAATTCCTCGGGCACGAAGGCCTTGATCTCTTCTTCGCGCTCGCAGATCAGCCGCAGTGCCACGGACTGCACGCGGCCGGCCGAGAGCCCGCGTCGCACCTTTTTCCAGAGGATGGGGCTGATCTGATAGCCGACGAGACGGTCAAGCACACGTCGTGCCTGCTGGGCATCGACCTTGTTCATATCAACGTTGCCCGGATGCTCAATGGCCAGGAGGATAGCCTTCTTGGTGATCTCATTGAACAGCACGCGGTAGACTTCAGCATCCTTTATGCTTCCCGAGATGACCTCGGCAATGTGCGCGGCAATTGCCTCACCCTCCCGATCGGGGTCGGTTGCGAGCAGGATGCGATCAGCTTTTTTCGCAGCAGACTTGAGCTCTTTTACGATCGGAGCCTTACCCTTGATCACGATGTATTTGGGCTCGAAGTCGTGCTCGATGTCCACGCCAAGCTTGCTCTTGGGGAGGTCCATGATGTGGCCAACGGAGGCCTTGACGATGTAATTCTTCCCCAGGTACTTGGCGATGGTCTTTGCTTTTGCCGGAGATTCTACTATGACGAGAGATTTCATTCTATTAAAACCTTTTTACCGCGGTAAGCGACGAGGGTGTCCACTCCGGATTGGACATTCAAACTTTTGTATCTCGGAGATGAATCAGTCTATTTAATTCCACGCTGTGTCTTTGATGCGCCGGAGGTTCTCTGAAGCGCTCTGGTCCTTCTCTTCAGAACTGGCGAACAGGATGAATGCGATGAGGTTCTTGATATGGTCAAGTTCGATACGCTCTGTGTATACCGTCATGGCCTTTTCCAGGATATCCTCGCGCTGATCGTCGGAAATGATCCCGAGATGCGTTAGCTTTGAGACAAAGCCGAAGGCATCGATCGTGAACCGATCTCGTTCTTCCCGGTTCATTGTTCTCATCCGGATGGAAGGTGCGGTTTTCCTCGGCATGAAGAAACTTTCAGACTGTTTCTGTACGAGGGTTTGCATGAGCGTGAGCGCAGCGTCCGCCTCATGGAGACGGTATCCACTGTTGAGCAAGGCCTGCATGATTTTCCCTTCCTTGTCAAACAGGTCCTGCTTGTCCCGTACCTGGTCCGCAATGAGAGAGAACAGGTTCATCATCAGTTCATCCAAGAAAACACTCCTTATCGCATAAACCACTGAGTCATAAAGATCACGGAGTAAACATAATGTGTTTCGCCCTGCTTCTTCGCGCTTCCTTCATAGCTTCACGTTAGCAGAACTTTAATCATACTGCATATAATACTTCTCCGGGAGCTGTTTTACCAGTCCTTTCAGTTCCAGGTTAATCAAACCCCCGCTCAGCTCGCCAGAGGCGTGCGGCATTTGTTCATGATCAAATCGACATACTTCGGTTCATTCGGAAGAATGCCGGATGAATGTTTTATTTCATGAGTATGTCCGTTGTCCGGTCGTATTCTGCACTTAAGGGTAGAAATTATACAGACTCACGAAAGATAGTCAAGGCTTTTTTTGGACAGAAGTCAGGGGATGTTTCTCGGATTATTCCATTGAACATCACCGGTGTGCCACTCTGTTTCTTGTTTTTTATAAGGACAGGCTTGATAAAAGTTGGTATAATGCTTTTATATTACTTTTAATTACGGGTTCTCTTTGGTGAAACAGTGAACAATAAGTTGCAGAAAGTGTCCCCGTCGGGGCAAAAATGGGCTGATATTTTCAACCACATCAAGATAGGGGTCGTGATCGTGGGCCCGGATGCAAAGACGCTGGATATGATGAACCAGGCCTTTGCCGTCATGCACGGATATACCGTCGATGAACTGACCGGAAGACCGATAGGCGACATCACGGGGCCCGAGGGCCGTGCGGAACTGCAGCGACAGCTCAGCACGATCATGCAGAAGGGGAGCTATGTTTTTGATGCTATCAATATTCGCAACGATGGCACCACGTTTCCGGTTCAGGTAGACGTGGCGGCGGTGAAAGACGGTGGCGGGAATGTTGTGTACTACGTCATCAACATGCTGGACATTTCGGAGAGAAAGCAGGTCGAGGAGATTCTGCGTTTTGCCGCGCGCCGGTGGCGGACCACGTTTGATGCCATGAAGGAAATGGTCTTTCTGCTGGACCGGGAAGGAAAGATCAAACGTTGCAACAGCGCAACGGCGGCGTACTTCGACAAACCTTTTGAGGAGATCAACGGCCGTGATTGCTGCGAGTTCATTCATGGGACAACGGTCCTGGCCGAAGAATGCCCTTTTCAGCGCATGCTCCAGACAAAACGCCGGGAGCAAATCGTCCTGCAACGAGGAGAAGAATGGTTCGATGTCGTTGTTGACCCGCTTCTCGATGATGCGGGAGCTGTCAACGGCGCTGTCCATATCATGTACGATATCACCGAACGGAAACGGGCCGAGGAACGGATCAGGGCGTCTCTCGGAGAGAAGGAAATTCTTTTAAAGGAAATTCATCACCGCGTAAAGAACAACCTGCAGGTCATCATGAGCCTCCTGCGGCACCAGGCGGAATACGCGCAGGACCAGAAGATTCATGATATATTCCTCGAAAGCCAGAGCCGTATTAAAGCCATGTCATTCATCCATGAAAAACTGTACCAGTCCGATAATCTGGCAAAGGTTGACCTCCGCGATTATATCAGCAGCCTTGCGAAGAATCTGTTCAGTACCTATAAAGTAAATGCCGCTCAGATACAGCTGGCAGTAGATGCCGATGACATTTCCCTGGGAGTTGATACCGCCATTCCGTGCGGGCTGATCATCAATGAACTGGTTTCAAATTCCCTAAAGCATGCGTTTCCCGATAATCGGACCGGCAGGATCGCCATAACGGTTCGTCCGGTCAGACCGGGAGAACTCGAACTGGTGGTTGGCGATGATGGGGTCGGTATCCCAATGGACCTGGATATTGTAAATGCCAAATCGCTGGGATTGCATCTCGTAACCCTCTTGGCCAAAAACCAGCTCCGTGGCCACATCGAGATGATGAGAAACAGAGGAACATGTTTCAGAATTCGGTTTAAAGGGGTAGAGGCATGAAAAAAGGCACAATCTTTGTCGTTGAAGACGAGGTCATCATCGCCGATGATATTAAAAGCTATTTGCAAAAATTCGGCTACAAGGTCCCCTTGATAGCAACGTCGGGAGAAGAGGCGCTGAAAAGGGTGCGCGACGTACGGCCTGACCTGGTCCTCATGGACATTGTATTGCGCGGCGAGATGGATGGAATTGAAACGGCAGAAAGGATTCGATCCGAATTCGATATCCCTATTGTATACCTTACCGCTTTTGCCGATGATGAAACCCTGGAACGGGCGAAAATAACAGAGCCGTTCGGGTACATCATCAAACCCTTTGAGGAGCGGGACCTGTATACGACCATCGAGATGGCTCTCTACAAACACAAGATGGAGAGAAAATTAAAAGAGAGCGAAGCGAAATTCCGCCGTATCGTGGAAACAGCGCAAGAGGGCATCTGGGTGCTGGATACGGAGGACAGGACAACGTATGTCAACAAGCGTATGGCGGAGATGCTTGGATACCGCGAGGACGAGATGATCGGGAGGAAGCTCGTAGACTTCCTCATCGAGAAGGAGCATTCCAGGGTGCCACGGGGTTTTGAGCCCCTCATGTCGGGAAGCAGAGAAGTACTCGATTTCAAATTCCACCGGAGAGACGGCTCATTCCTCTGGGGGATGCTTTCCACCACACCGATTCAGGATTCCGATGGCCGGGTCATCGGATTCTTGGGCATGATCACCGATGTGACCGAGCGGAAACGGGCGACGGCGGCGATACAAGAATCTCATGAAAGACTCTTAACAATCCTGGAGAGTCTGGACGCCATCGTTTATGTTGCGGACATGGAGACGCATGAGGTCTTGTTCGCGAATAATTATGCGCAGAAAGTGTTCGGCGACGTGGCCGGCAAAGTATGCTGGGATACGTTCCGGAAGGGACAGGACGGGCCTAGCAAATCCTGCACGAACGACAAGCTACTCACAGCCGACGGTAAGCCCGCGGGCGTATGCACTTGGGAATTTCAGAACACCGTCACGGGCAAATGGTTCGATATTCGGGCTCGGGCCATCCCGTGGGTAGACGGCCGTATGGTCCGTCTGGAGATCGCAACAGACATTACCGCACGCAGAAGGATGGAAGAAGAGCTCATCAAGTCGCAGAAGCTTGAATCCATCGGCATTCTTGCCGGCGGCATCGCCCATGACTTCAATAACGTCCTGACCGGCATTATGGGCAATATCTCACTGGTATTGCTCGACAGGGACCTGTCGGAAAAGACTCAAAAGAGATTATCCGAGGCGGAAAAATCCTGCATCAGGGCAAAAGATCTTACCCAGCGGCTGCTCACTTTCGCAAGGGGCGGAGCTCCGGTCAAGAAAATCTCTTCCGTGTCTTCATTGCTTAAAGATGCGGCCAGTTTTGCGCTTACGGGAACGACGGCCAAGAGTGAATTTTCTCTGCCCGGTGAGTACTGTTATGCTGAAATAGACGAGGGGCAGATGCGTCAGGTCATTCATAATATCATCATCAATGCCGTCGAGTCCATGCCCCAGGGAGGTACGGTAAAGGTGGCCTGTCAGAAAATTAAGCTGAATGCGGAGGATGGTATTCCTCTTCAAGCGGGGGACTATGCGAAAATATCCATCCAGGACGCGGGGACAGGGATATCTCCAGAACATCTGCCGAAGATTTTTGATCCTTATTTCACGACGAAGGAGAAGCGGGCGGGGATGGGTCTCGCCACCGCTTATTCCATCATTAAGAACCACGGGGGCTACATTACTGCGGAGTCAAAGCCGGGGAAAGGGACGACCATTTTTATCTACCTTCCCATTGTCATGATGGAACCTGCGCCATTAAAGGTCGAGGACGTAAAGTTCCCCTTCAGCAGCGGCAGGGTTCTGATCATGGATGACGAAGAGATCATCAGAAACGTCGTCGGCGAGATGCTCATGCACCTGGGATACGAGGTCGGATTTGCGGAAGACGGTGCCGAGGCGATCAGGCTCTATCGAGAGGCGATGGCAGCTTCCCGGCCATTTCATGCGGTCATTATGGACCTGACAATTCCGGGAGGAATGGGCGGCAAAGAGGCCATTGCAAAGCTGCGAGAAATCGATTCTCATGTGAAGGCCATCGTCTCGAGCGGGTATTCAAACGACCCTGTCATGGCCAACTTCAAAGAATACGGCTTTGTCGGCGTTGTTACGAAACCGTATAAAATGAAGGACATGAACGAGACTCTTAGGCGGGTGCTTGCGCAGTCGAATTCATAACCGATCCATTTCTGCCGTTCGATATTCTCCCGGCGTGCGTGTCCGATATCAGGCATTTCCGTGGTCGTATGCGGGCGCTGGATGATTTCGGACGGGGCGCCCCGGCCGGCCAGCACAAGGTGCATGTGCGGCGGTCAGCTGGATTCATATGTTTTTCGATGGGCAGATGTCGTACAGAACGCATGCCTGGTGGTTCGGCTTCTTCGCCTGGCATATCTTACGGCCGTGAAAGATAAGGAGATGCGACAGATTCCCCCATTCCTTTTTGGGGGTGATGGGCATCAGGTCGTTTTCGATCTTTAAGGGGTCCTCATCCTTCGTGAGCCCGAGTCTGCTGGCGAGCCTCTTCACGTGCGTGTCCACGGCGATCCCCTCATTGATCCCAAAGGCGCTCGATAGCACGATATTCGCTGTTTTCCGGGCCACACCGGGCAGGGTGATGAGTTCGTCCATGGCCTGCGGCACGTTCCCGCCGAATTTCTCGAGTATCATCTTCGCTGCCTTGTTGATGCTTTTCGCCTTATTGTTAAAGAAGTTCACGGAACGGATGTCCTTGGCGAGTTTTTCGGGCGTGGTGTCCGCGAAGTCCCTAACGGTCCGGTATTTTTTGAACAGATCCTCAGTCACCTTGTTGACGAGCACATCCGTCGTCTGCGCCGAGAGGATGGTCGCGATAAGGAGCTCGAATGGTGACGTGAACCGGAGCGCAGTCTGCGGCGTGCCGTCATACTCCTTTTTCAGCCTCTTAAGAATGATCGTTATCATGTCCCGCTTGTCCATAGTCCCTCCTTTGACTGCCTTTTTTCGCTCCGATAATCTGAAATACCAGTATCATCTGCTCTGCATCGGCACGTGCAGAATGGGGTAAACGGTATTCCCTCGTGCCTTCCTTCGAGAGCGGAGTGATCAAAAATCCCCTCAACCGTAGCAATTGCCGCTCCCCTCTCAGGACTTGTCTCGCGAACAATCTGTGAACAGAACGGGATACACTATTCTTCGTTGCGCTGAGAATTATTTTTTAATGGAACAGCCGGGTCCTGTTCTTTAAAAGATATGTCAATGTCCTCGATTCAACAAATCCCGGATTCCTGTTCCGCTCGAAGAACGCCTTGAGGTCTTCCAGGGTATCCACGTCTTTCCACTGCGGTACGAGATGCACGCGGAGCGATGATTCGTGCAGGATGTCCATGGTTTTTCGAAAGACCGTGTCCGTGCTCCATGGGATCCCCCGAAAAATACTCGGCTGAAACGATCTCTGGTTAAAACCGATCAGGTAATACCCGCCGTCATCTGCAGGTCCGATTACGGCATCGTTCTCGTTGAGCGATTCAAGGGCCTCATGGAAGACCGCTGGCGTGAGGTCCGGTATGTCGCTTCCGATGAGTATGGCGCTCGTATATCCTTCCAAGAATGTTTTCCTGAACGCCAGCTCCATTCTCTCTCCCAGATCGCTTCCGTCCTGGGGCACGGCTGGATAGCCGACGAGCCACGTCGTAATCGCTTCTTTCGCGTCAGGCGGATAGAAGAAGATCCTGAAAGGATAGCCTGACGTTCTTAGAGCGTCAATGATATCGAGAATGAAGTTCTTGTAGAGCGCGAGCGCAGCCTCTTCGCCCACCGCCGCGGCCAGGCGTGATTTCACTCGGCCCGTGAACGGAGCCTTGATGAAGAGGAGTACAATCGGTTTGTCAGGCATGTTTGAACAACGATTTAATCAGGATCCCGTGCTTCGAGTGAAGGATGTGATTTCTTCCTTCATCACAATCATGTTGATGTCATGGATAAGCGGTCTTGTCAGACCATGCTCTTAATTATTGAGTATTGCATAAATATACGTCCAATTCAAGGGCCATACAGGACAGATAGACACAATATTTGCAGGTGACCGAAAGGAGGCGTTTCTATCGAATGCTGATTGCTCATAAGTATAAATAGTTTAAGATACGTATTTGGTTCATCCCCGTTGTGTGAAAGAGTTATAATATAATAAAGCTTTCCCCAAGGGGAGGGAAAAAGGAACGACGATGTCCAAAGAGGATTTCATAGAAGCTGAAGGAAAGATCCTCGAGGCGCTTCACGGTGGATTGTTCAAGGTCGAGCTGGACACAGGACAGGTGATCCTGGCGCATCTTGCAGGGAAGATGCGGATACATCATGTCAGGATTGTGACGGGCGATAGGGTGAGGGTCGAGTTGTCTGTTTATGATCTGACGCGAGGAAGGATTACGTATCGACTGAAACACGAGGCTGCATGAGCGCCGGAGTGCTTTACCTCCACACATTCCTGATAATTTCGGAATTGTGCTTTCCGTCTGTTATGTCCACGCGAACCCCCTCATTTGAATACTTCTAAGCATAGAGCATGATCTTCCCTATGTAGCCCTTGAGCTCATTAGCGGACTTCGCGAAGGTCTCGATCACTGCGGGATCGAAATCCTTTCCTGATGCAGTCAGGATTGCCCGCTGCGCTTCTTCAAACGGCAGGGCTTCCCGATAGGGCCTTTTTACCGTGAGCGCGTCAAGGGCATCCGCCACGGCGAAGACCCTCGCCCCGACCGGAATCTCGGACCCCTTAAGTCCCTGCGGATAGCCGCTGCCGTCGAAGTGTTCATGATGGCTCCTGATGATCTCCGCCGCATTTGCGAAATATCCTATATGGCTTATGATCCGGTGGCCGATTTCGGGATGGCCGTGCATGATCGCCCGTTCTTCAGTGGTAAGCGGGCCATTTTTGTGTAGCACAGCATCAGGGACTCCGATCTTGCCGATGTCGTGGAGAAGCGCTCCGCAATAGAGGTCTACGAGGTCCCTGCCCGTGATGCCGTAAACGTGCCCCATGATCATGGCGAACTGCGTCACGCGCAGCGAATGGTTGCCCACTTCGTGCTCGCGGGCGTCTATAGCGCTCACGAAAGCCTCCAGGGTCACGAGATAGCTCGTTTCGATCTCATCGACGACATCCTCGAGATGGGTGTCGGCAAAATAGCAGTGCTCGCAGCGATAGGTGCCGTCCGCCCTTTTGATGTAGCGATTGTTCTCGATTTTCGCTCCGCAGTGAGGACAGAAAAGGACGTCTTCCTGGGCTTGCATCATGGTTCATTCCTCCTCATTGGTAATATTTCTGCAACTGTTCGGGCGGTACGCCGAGAGCATAAAGCATCTGAAGGGTCCAGTTCCTGAACGTGCTGAAAAGAAGCCCGTCCCTTTCCCATCTCCGCGGGGAGGTGAGGACCTTTGAGGGTATGATGCAGATCCGATCCCCGCGTTTTCTGATGCGCCCCATGATCTCGACGTCCTCCATCAGGGGAATGTCCTGGTACCCGCCGATTATTTCAAAGTACTCTCGTCGTATAAATATCGCCTGGTCCCCGAAGGGGATCCTCGTAAGCCGTGTACGGAGAAAGACATACTTTTCCGTGATTCTGAAGATACGTCTGCTGGTAGCGATGCCCAGATCGAATGCTCCGGCAACAAACCGGTCGACGCTCATGGCCGTCGTTATTAAGGTGAGTGCATCTTTTGGCAGCAGGGTATCGGCATGGAGAAAGAGAAGAATATCGCCGGATGCTAGCGACGCACCGCTATTCATCTGGCGCGCTCGCCCCCTGCCGGAAATGATCTTAGTGATCCGTTCGTCCTCGATCGCGTTGATGGTGCTTCCCCGTGGATCGCCGTCAACGACAATGACCTGGGGCATGCCATTTACGGCACGATCAAACACCTGGGTGATGATCCCGTTTATCCTGTCAGATTCTTGAAACACGGGTATGATGACGGATAGCGTCGGAATGTCTTTCATGGTTCTAGATTTTCGGGAGTACTCCCTGATAAAATTCAGGCCATCCTCGGCGGCCGGTCTTCTGATGAACCCGCCGCTGTACACATTGTTTGCGATCATTTACCGAGCTTGATGGGAAGCCCAAGGTCTTTCATTTTCCCGATGCCTGCCATGCCGCCCTGATAGCTTCCACCCGCTTCCGGTTCACGCCGAAATCCGAATAGCCCAGGCGGGACGCGGACCTCACCTGGATGAGCTTCGCGTGATCATCGAAAGAGAACTCGACATCGTCGACAAAATGCCAGAGCGCGCTGGCGAATTCCGCATGGAGATAGCTGTTCGTTTCGGTGATGATTTTAGTCCTCTTCATCTGGAGGATGATCTTTCTAAGACCGGCAATGGCTTCTGGTGTTGTCGAGAAATAGGGGAGGGGCTGAACAGCATGGTCTTTATCGGTGCTCTGGCTCGATACGCAGTTCGGAGAAGAAGGACAGGGGGCCAGTTTGCCGTCCCTGACGCCCAGGCTCGCCGGCCGTCCGCCTGTACAGCCGATGATTAGTATGCTCGTGGGTAACATAATGGCCAGGGACTTCATGATGATGGCTCGCATAAATGATGTTTATTCCTCTTCGGTTATGTCAATGTTTCTATTATAACATATTATCAATTCGCACCATAAATCCTCGATCATCAGGCTGGAGAGGATGTCAACAGACATTTCAGATCTGACATCAATACTTATACTCGCCGCCGGAACAAAAAAGCCGGGTTACCTTTTTGATTGTTCGGCAGCCCGGCTGTCCCCACAGCAGTGGGATCCGTACCTTTCAACCCTCTCTTCGCGAAGGCGTTGTCTCTATCGGGACAAATCTATTCTTTCGTTTTACAGCACCGGACCCGGGCAATGTTAGGCCGGCGGCATCTCATATATCGTGTGTATTAAGTCTCTAAGAGAGGATGAGGGTTCATCGTAACTATCTCCATCCACCGAGTATGGCTCCCGTAACCGGCACGCCGACCACAAAACTCCCCCTCTGGACCAGGAACATTGACCGGACGACGCCATGGTCCTTTCCGCTCTACAGGGCCGCCCCGAGGCTAACGGGGAAGATGAAACCGAGCCGCGCCCAGAACCCGACCTGCATCCCCATCCCCTGACATACCGTATACGCGTTGAACTACCTCATAAAGAGGGAGAATACGAAAGCACCCTCAAGGGTCCCCGCGAACTGATCCCGTACTACTGACCGACCACCGTCTTCGTCTACTCCTGTTCGACTACGGTCGGATTCTCCCTGACGATGATCTTCCTCCCCAGCCCTCCAAAGAGAAGTTGTGAATGCCAGATGAAACCTACGATCATGGCGGCAACCGCCGCGATCACCGCGAGTAATGAACACGCGGATGCATCATACCGGCCAGCCCTCTATGCTGCCTCGGCTAGCTTCACGCCGCTTTCCTTCTTCCGGAGATACTCGCGCCACGGTTTCCAGTAATACTTGTCCCAACCTTCGTTCACGTCGTTATAATCGTACTCCGGCACGTTGACATGTACAAGCTCGATCCTGCCGCCGTCCTTGTCCGGCCAGAAACTGAGGATCAGTGTGGAGTCGACGTCCCCGGGTTTCCAGTCCTTCCCTCGCCACGACTGGATGATGATCCGTTTGGGCACAACCTGCAGCGTTTTACCCGTGATCATGCCTCCAAAGGCGCGAAATCTCGACCCTGTTGTCCGGCTGATGGTAACCGGTCCTCCTGTGATTTCCCCATGGGCCTTCGGGCTCAGATACATGTCAAAGAGCTTTTCAGCAGGCGCAGGAAGTATCATGGTCTGTTGAATTGTTTTCGGCATAGAACTTCACCACCTTAATAAGACAATTTAACTCCTTTATTTAAGAGTAGCGCCGATTATTATTCCTGTCAAGACCGGAGAGTGAAGGAAGTGCAGGTTGACCGCCGGGTGGTATGCTTCACCGGTTGTGGGGCTGTGCGTGCCGGTGAACGTTAATGCAATTGACCGGTATGCAGGCAATGCACGGAAGGGAGAGGGACCCCTCTTTACGAGGCGCCTCCTCCCCTCAATCCCTGTTCAGCGAGACGTTACGCAGCGCGCTCGCCGTGGTAGTCACGCTTCCTTTCTACGGAGCGGACCGTGAAGCGCTCGTCGAGCATCGCGAGCTTTTCCATTATGCCCGTGTACTCCAGTTCCGTCATAGGCAGCATGGCAGCGCCGAAGAACCCCTGTTTCCTCATCTCGGCGGCCTTGTCTGCGACGTGTCCGCGAACGGCATCCCAGAACGGATGGTCGAAGGCGTCGACGGGTCCCGTCAGTTTCCCCTCGTGCACGGAGAAGGCTGCGCAGCTGACAATTGGGGGGCCATCGAAATAGCTGATGGGCGACATGAGTCGGACCGGCATCATCGGCATGTTGTGGGAGCCGCGCATGCCTCCGGCTACGAAGTGCCCGATGTGGAAGGGAGTCAGGACTTCGCCCGTGGCCGGGAAGTTCATCTGCGCGCGCACAAGCATCACCGGGTCGTCTTTGCCCGTGTACTTGCCGGCGATGTTATGGAGCCGGGACGTGGACACTGCGGCCGCCTGTTCGCCCGAAGCGCGGGACCAGATCGACTCTACCACGAACCGCTCTGTGTCCCGCAGCAGGGCGGCGATGTCGTAGATATCCTCGGGCGTGTTCAGCTCGATGACCCGGTCACCCTCTGTGTAGTTGACGTCCATGATCACGAAACGGAACCCTTTCCCCATCTTGGGTGCGAGGATGAGACCGGGTGTGTTCATCGCGTCGGCGAATGCGAGGTACAGCGGGAGGTTGTACGCGCCGGGATCGGTCTTGTCCGCCGCGAAGAACAGGAAGGGTTCGTTTGGCCTCTCCTCGAACTCCATCTCGGCGACGGCCGGCCCCATCCCCCGCACGTTCCCGGAGAATGAGTCCTTCAGCAGGTCCTGACCTGCCCCGTACAGTCCCTGAGCTTTCGCAACACTCGTCCCCGCGACAAAGGCGTCCCAGGCCAGCTTATGGATCTGCTCATCGCCGGTCCCGCGGGTATGGGTCATCAGGATCGCCACATCGTCTCCCGTATAGCTCACGTAACTGTCTTTCAGAAATCCGATTCCGTTCTGGCGCACGTGGTGTTCAACGGTTTCGAGCAGTCGCTGCGACGGCGCAATGTGACCCCCGACTGACCCGACATCAGCCTTGATAACGCTTACGGTCAGCTTCATAGTAGGCACCTCCTTCATTTGTTTTCTATGCGTACTGCGAGATGATGAACAAAGTTAGAGTCTTTTATACTGATCATGCTTAAATGATAGCAAAACCGGGGAGTAATGTGCGCCGGCATTCAGCAGGGGATGCAAGATTGACAGGGCTTATAAATGTAGAAATACTAAAGTATTATAAGAGATGCCCTCTGGTACATTCGGAACATACGATACGATGTCTTGGCCCATCTCTTCCTCACCATCTCGCTCACTGATTCCCGAAGGTACTCCGCACGGAATGCTCCGGAAGTACCTGAATGCGACAGTAAGAATCATATATGCTCAAGAAATTATTTTCCGGTAGATGCATCGGGAATTCTCGTAGGGAGTAACCGCGGTCACCTCTTGCGGAATCGATTCATGGGTCCCGATGACCAGAATCCCTCCCGGGACAAGCCTCTCCACGATCCTTTCGAAAATTTCCCGCTGCAACATTTCGTCAAAGTAGGTGAAAACAAGGTTGCGGCAGAGTATGAGGTGAAAAGGGCCATCGGGCATCTGTCTGCGAATGTCCTGCTCGATAAATTCAATGCCCTCTCTGAAGCGCTCTTTGATCGAGCAGAGCTTTCCCGAACAGGAGAAAGCCGCCTCGATCAAATCTTTCGGAAGGTCCCGGAGGCTGCTTGACCGATACCACCCCTTCCGGGCACGCTCAAGGACGACATGATCAACGTCTGTCGCAATGATCCGGAGGGGAGGATTGGTATGGAGGAGGGGGGTGACGGAAGTCTTCCAGATGATTTGCAGGGCATAGGCTTCCTCACCGGAACAGCAGCCAGCGCTCCAGCTGAAAAGCTCTTTTCCTCCCGCATGGAGCAGTTCTTCTGTCAGTTTCGGGAGGATGGACGATTGCAAGACGTCGAACACGTCCCGATCACGGTAAAAGTGTGAAATGGTGATGTTGCAGAGCGAGTCAAGAATCGGCCACTCTAGAGCATTGCTCTCGAGGTAATTCTGGTATGTGGAAAGTCCGGAAAAGCCCAGTTCGCTGATGCGGCGGCTGAGACGCTTGCAGACCTGATGGTGTACTTTTCGGTAGCCAGCCCAGCGAAGCCGGAGCCTTGGCAGGCACCTTTTGAGGAATTCCGTGCATTCAATGTCCTTCATCGGATATCCTTCGGTTTGTTGCAATGGTGGAGGCAAATGGCATCGATGTCCATATTCATGGCGGTGGGAAATACATCGGCATGATCCGGATGCGATGCTACGAATCTTCTTACAGCGGGCTCAAAATTCCGATCCTTTTTCATCGGTATCTCTGAGTCTGTTCGAAAAGTGCATGCTGCAGTGCGGGTCACGACAGGCAGAGCGGGAAGGCCTCCCCACGGTCCTTGTAGACCCGCGGAACACGTCCCACACCTGCCCGGAATGCGGTACTATTGATAAACGGGACCGGAAAAGCCAAGTCTTTTTTCCTGTGTGTCATGCGGGTTCGCCGGGCTCGTCGACCACATCGCGGCGGAGAACATCCGTCGGGCTGCAGTCAAACAGCCGATCGTAGCGCGTGTTGATGCCGAAGCCGCCACTCAAAAAGTGGAACTGAGGCGAAACGCAGCTACAAGCTCCGTGTTTTAGCGTGGGGTAGTTGACGTATCGATTCCTTAACACCTCAGGACTCTTCTCCAGGAACTCAGCGTTGTCCTGCTGATAGATATCATTATAACACGGCCTAAATGCCATCAAGCTATGATAGACTGATGATAGCTCCCTGGACGTGATGGGAGGGGGTGGCCCATGCGCACAAAGAAAAACATTCTTATAACGGGACCTCCGGGCATCGGCAAGACCACCATCATGAAGAAGCTCGCGCAAATGTTGAAAGATACCGGCCCTGTCGGATTTTACACCGCCGAGATACGGGAAGGGGGCGTGCGGCGCGGTTTTGAACTGGTCGGCTTAAATGGGAGGAAGGGGCTTCTTTCCCATATTGATATAAAAAGTCCGAATCATGTGGGCAGATACGGAGTCGATATCAGGGGCTTTGAGATATTTCTTGACGCACTTGCGCTCACAGATCCAAACGCCGGGCTTCTCCTGATCGACGAGATCGGGAAGATGGAGTGCCTGTCGCAACGATTCAAAACAGTCGTGCGAACTGTTCTGGATTCCGGAAACGCGGTGATCGCGACCATTGCTCTCAATGGTCCGGGGTTTATCGCGGAGGTAAGGGGACGAGAAGATGCGATGCTGTTCGAAATGACGCTGGAAAACAGGGACTCTCTTGCGGAAGAAATTCTGAGGCATGTCAAGACATCGTACGATTAGTGGGAAAGCTCCAACCTGGAGGGGAGCTTTACAGATCAGTTTTTTTGATCAGCGGTGCCTGTTCAATTCAACCGTTCCTTTAATCCAGTTTTATGAAAGGGTACCGTTCCCGGTCTTCACGATTCACGAGCGAGAGGCCGGCCCAGGTGCCGATCGTTTCGATCGCGATGATCGCATCGGGGTTTTCGAAAGAGATGCGGGCGGGAGTGCCGGCCTTCTCAAGCGATTCAAGAAGTATGAAATCCAGCAACCGCTCCTCGTCGGGACTTGATAGCTTTCCCTTGAAACCGCGCCTCCGTATCCGCACGTAAAAGCTCTTTCCCGCGAGGTGCTTCGTCCAGGTGAGGATCGTTTCCCCGGCCTTGTGCTCGAATTCATCGGGGGAATTGAAGATAAACGAGTGGGTGGCTGGTATCAGCCTCGCAAGAAAAGAGAGCGACTCCGGATGTTTCGATGCCCGTTCCCGCAAGGACTCGAGCATCCGGTTGATGTCATGCGCTCTTATCAAAAGGACGTTGAAGAATTCCGTCCGTTTCACTTCCCCGAACTCGCCGAATACGTCGATCGCCCGCGTGAATCCATGTTCGTGAACACTGATGACAGCATTCCATTCCTGCATAGCGGATTGATTCTCGAGTACGACCGGGCTGGGTTACCTGCGCAGGCATCAAAGGCCGGCGCCCAGAAGTTTCTCATGACGCTTAAAAACCTTGCGAAAATGGAAACCGTAGATCGAGAGGGTGATGGCCAGCGGCAGCAGTCGCGGCCGGCGGAACAAGGACCAGAAAACGATTTTCCAGTACTGGAACCGCTCCCTGCCGATGATGCCAAGGCGCACCGCCGACTTGATCAGGGCCTTGAGGTGGTTGAACCGGAAGCGGCCGCCACGCGCCTTAGGAGGGCGATACTCTTTCAGGAATTGCTTCATCCGCGCGTAGTAGTGCTTCGGAGAGTAGATCGTGTTGAGTATCTTCCGGTAGCCGCTGATCAGGTGCTCGGTGTTCATCTTCGGTATGAAGTTGATTGAAAAGTCCGTGTTGTCGCCGGTCGCGGCCTTCAAGAGCCGCCCCTCCTGATGTAAGCGGTGATAGAGCTTTGTCCCGAGCGGTGCGTTCAAAAGCCCGACCATCGCGGTTGTGATCCCGCTTTCCTGGATGAAGGCGATCAGGCGCTCGAAGATCGATGCCGGGTCTTTGTCAAATCCTACGATGAATCCCGCCTGGACCTCGAGTCCGGCCTGCTGGATCTTTTTCACGCTAGCGATGAGGTCCCGGTTGCGGTTCTGGACCTTGCTGCACTCGATCAGGCTTTCCTCGTTCGGTGACTCGATTCCCACGAAGACCGTGTCGAACCCAGCCCGGACCATGAGCTGCATCAACTCTTCGTCGTCGGAGAGGTTGATGGACCCTTCGGTATTCAGGGCAAAGGGGTGCTTCCGTTTTTCCATCCACTCAATCACCGCAGGCAGAATATCCTTTTTGAGCTTTCCCTTGTTCCCGATGAAGTTGTCGTCGACGATGAACACGCCGTTTCTCCAACCCCGTGCATAGAGAGTCTCGAGCTCGGCCAGGATCTGCTCCCGGCTCTTTGTCCTTGGCACGCGGCCGTAGAGCACTGTGATGTTGCAGAAGTCGCAGTCGAAAGGGCAGCCCCGGGAATACTGGATGCTCATGGAGGCATAGGCTTTCATATTCAGAAGATCGAATCGCGGTTGCGGCGTGATAGAGAGGTCGGCCCACTGGGGAGAAGAATATACATGGCCAGCCTGTCCCTTTCGCAGATCATCGAGAAAGAGCGGCAGCGTGATCTCGGCTTCGTTCAAAATGAGATGGTCCACATCGATGAACTCATCGGGACTGGCCGTGAAAAGAGGACCGCCGGCGATCACCTTGACTCCGAGCGCCTTGCACCTGGTAATGACGGAATTTGCCGACTCTTTCTGGATTGTCATGGCGCTGAGCATTACATAATCGGCCCAGCGGAGGTCGGCGTCGGTGAGGTGCTGCACGTTCATATCAACGAGGCGCTGCTTCCACTCAGCAGGAAGCATTGCCGCCACGGTCAGGAGACCAAGCGGTGGCAGACTGGCTTTTTTCGAAATGAACTTTAAGGCATATTTAAAGCTCCAGAAGGTGTCAGGGTATTTCGGATAAACAAGGAGAATTTTCATAATCGAGCTCCTTCACGCTGTGAGCGTGATAAAAAAGGTTTACATCCTCATCCTTTGCTCTTGTAGTTTCGTAAGCGTATCATTCATTATCCACGATAATCCACAAATAGCAACAGTTTTTATCATCACGATGGGGGGACGCAGGTTTTTTACTACTCATTCTTCTTCCATTTGTATTCTCTCGCCTCTCCCTTTTCCCCTGATTTTTTAGTCGCGTCTCTGCCCTTGCCTTTCATTGTTGCATGCCCATCCTGTTTCCGCCGCCACCTTACCCCGTGTACGAAACACCGAGTCACCGTGCAAATACTGCCGCTGTGCAACGCACGACTAATGGCCTGCTTTTCCGCGGGTACATGTACCTCGGTGGTTTGCTGTTTCCGTCATTAATGCACGTCGATCCCCCTTTGGGTGATCAGAAAAATATTGCCGGTAGAGTCCCCTGTCCCTGCTGAATTTGAAAACCATAACAAAAAAGGAATTATGTTGTCAAGCGAGATTACCAATAAGAAGGAAGAAAGTACCAAAACATTCGCGCTCGCATCGACTTCACTGCGCAGAAAGTAACAAGCAATCATGCCTTTCCGGTATAGATACCGCTTAGTGCCAAAATTTAATTGCACCGCCATGAGTAAACTGTTATTATACTCAGTCTTTTGGGAAAGACCGACGATAGGTCAGGGGATGAGGGCGCAACATAATATGAAACATTCTTTCAACTGGAAGTACGTCGTGGTTGTGGGACTGGGATTGCTGGCATTTATCGGCATCGGCGTCCTTTTGTATGAGAGCGTCGCCCCGGTGTTCAATGCTGTTGAGGCACGCAGATCTGCAGAGGGTATCCTTATGCAGCTCGACGGCATGCTTTCGGGCCTCCGGAATCTTGAGGCAAGCGAGCGCGAATACGTACTGAGCGGGCGCATGAATCATCGTGACAGCTATCAGGCTGCTGTGAACAAACTCCAGCAGGAAACAGCCGCCCTCAAGACAGCGACCGTGAATTATCCGGACCAGCAGCGCAGATTCGCGCTTCTCGAATTCCAGATCGTGAAGAGACTGGAATATTCACATCAACTCATTGATGTCCTTGAGAAGCAAGGGCATAAGTCAGCCGAGAAGATGTTGCAGACCGGCGGAGACGGGGAGATTGCCGAAAATATCGGGAACACTGTTTCGGACATGCGAAATGCCCAGAACGATCTGCTGAAACAGCAGGAGAGGCTGATCAATCCGGGGATCAGGACGTCCGTTAAGCTCGTCGGTATAAGCTACCTGGCTGCGATACTGATCGTGCTGCTTTTCGGCGCTGTCGCCCTGCGCGAATACAGGTTGCGCAGGCGGGCAGAGGAGATGCGGAAACGGCTCTCACTGACCGTTGATCAGGCAACGGACCTTGTGGTGGTAACCGACCTGACAGGAAAAATCGAATACGTAAACAGGGCTGTCGAGGAAACGACTGGCTATGCTGCAGCAGAGCTTCTCGGGAAGAGCAGGGACCTGTGGTACTCCGGGAAGCATGATGCGGAATTCTTCCAAAAGAAACGCGATACGGTCCTTTCGGGAGGAACGTTTCAAGCAACGGTGACATACCGGAAAAAGAACGGCGACCTCTTCTACCTCCTTGACACGCTGACCCCTCTCAGGGATGCCGCAGGAAACATTACGCACATCGTCTCCACGGGAAGGGATATCACGCGCCAGAAGTCTCTGGAAGAGCGGGTCGATTACCTTGCGTATTTCGATGCGCTCACGGGAGTGCCGAATCGGGCCCGTTTTGTCAATCGGCTGCAGGAGGGGATCGCCCGGGCGCAGGGCTCCTCTGCGCATATGGCGGTTCTGGCGATTGACGTCGACCGGTTCAAGCTCATCAACGACGTATTTGGGTTCGATGCCGGTGATGAGCTTCTCAAGGTGATCACAGAGCGGTTATTAGCCTCCGTGGGAGAAGGGGACACGATAGCGCGTGTGGGAAACGATGAGTTTGACGTGGCGCTCCATAATATCACCCAGCCCTCCGATGTGATAAGCGCGGTGAACAAGATCATGAAGAAAATCTCTCAACCCGTCATCCTCAGGGGGGAAGAGATCATCATGTCTTTCGCCGTCGGCGTCACACTCTTTCCCGATGATGGCGAGGACGCTGAGACGCTCATACGGAACGCGCACCTCGCCCTCAGCAAGGCAAAGGCCCAGGGAAAGAATAACTTCCAGTTTTATACTCCCGGCATCGTCGAAAAGGCCTCTGAATTTCTCGTCATGGAAAAGCGTCTGTCCAGCGCCCTGAAGAAAGAGGAATACCTTGTATATTATCAGCCGTATGTTGATATGACGACGAGGAGGTTTGGGGGCGCCGAGGCCCTGATAAAATGGAAGAGCGACAGACACGGGCTGGTATCTCCGAAGAAGTTTATTCCCATGCTCGAAGATACGGGGATGATCATCGACGTGGGTGAGTGGGTATTGAAGACAGCCTGCCGCCAGATCAAGGAGTGGGACCGGGGGAAATCATGCTTTCCTATCGCCGTGAACCTCTCATCGATGCAGTTTCACCATAAATACCTGGTAGAAATGATCGGCAACACCATCAAGGAGGCCGGGGTCGACCCAGCGTGCCTGACGCTGGAGGTAACGGAAGGCATAGTTATGCACGACCTGGATTACACGAGCAAGGTCCTGAGCGAGTTGAAGCACCTCGGCGTCTCCATTTCCGTCGACGACTTCGGGACAGGTTACTCATCGCTCAGCTATCTGAAGAAACTTCCCGTCGATAATGTAAAGATCGATATGTCCTTCGTGAAGGATATTACCACAGATCCTGATGCCGCCTCAATCGTCATGGCGATCACGTCCCTAGCCCGAAACCTGAACCTCAAGACCATAGCCGAAGGTGTTGAGACCGAGGAGCAGTGGAAAATCTTGCGCCTTCTGCGTTGCGATATGGGGCAGGGCTTTTTCTTCAGTCCCGCCTTGTCTCCCGCAGAGTTCGAGAAATTACTTGTGTAAGAGCAGGGCGATTATTGCTGCGCCCGGTGAAATCTGTCAAGCGGCCTTACCTCGGCGTCACGCCAGATTCCCCTCTGTTTTACCTCCCAATACCATCCATGTTGTCAAATCGGCACGACCTTCTTGAAGTGTCGCAGCGCATTTTTGAAATCGTTCAGGATATCATCAGCCTGCAAGCTTGCGGTGTGCCGGAAATGAGTAGCGACGAGCGTTTTCAACTCCTCGATATCTTCCTTTGCTTCCACCTTCCGGGCATTCACATACGCGGTGTTTATTCTGGTCCCGAGCTGGTCATGTGGGTCCAGCACATAGATCGCGCCGCCAGTCATTCCGGCGCCCACGTTCAATCCTACGTCGCCGAGCACCACGACGGTCCCCCTGGTCATATATTCGCAGAGGTGGTGGCCCGTGCCCTCGATCACTGCCCGGGCCCCGCTGTTCCTTACCGCAAACCGTTCTCCGGCCATTCCTGCGGCATAGAACTCGCCGCCAATCGCCCCGTAGAGCACGGTGTTCCCTACAATGACATGTTTGTGCGGTTCATGCCGGATGTCCGCCGGTATGATCGCGATCCTTCCGCCGTACATGCCCTTGCAGGTGTAATCGTTCGCATCGCCGATGAGTGTGAGCGATAAGCCCCGGTGATTGAAGGCGCCGAAGCTCTGGCCCGCCGTACCCTTGAAGGTGAGCCGCACCGTATCATCGGGGAGACCTTGCTCGCCGTATTTGCGGGCGATGAAATAGTTCAGCTTCACCGGAATGCTTCGGTGGATGTTCCTGATATCGTATTGCACGGCTACGGACTGACCCTGCTCGATGAAAGGAAGCAGGTCCGCCGTGATACGGTCATTCAGGGATGGCGCAGGGTTGTCGTTGCGATCGACAGTGCAGTGCTTCGGTCCTTCTCCCGGATACCCGCGGAGCAACGGTGAGAGGTCCATCCTACCGGAACCTGGAGCAGCGTCTGACAGCGCAGGGACGAGTAGGTCCGTCCTGCCAATGATCTCTCCCAGGCTGTTCACGCCCATCTCTGCCATGATCTCCCTGACCTCGCGCGCCAGCGCCTTGAAATACGTCGTGATCCCTTCGACGGTGCCGCGAAACCGCTTCCGCAGCTTTTCATCCTGCGTGGCAACGCCGGTGGGACAGGTGTTCAAATGGCACTGGCGTGCCATGACGCAGCCCGCGGCGATCATGGTGGCCGTACCGAAGCCGAACTCCTCGGCGCCAAGCAGGGCAGCGATGATCACGTCCCGTCCGGTGCGCAGTCCTCCGTCCACACGCACCCGGATCCGGTCGCGCAAACCGTTTTCCATGAGCACGCGCACGGTCTCTGCCAGCCCCATCTCCCAATGATTGCCTGCGTTCTTGATGGAAGTGATCGATGCGGCACCCGTCCCGCCTTCGCAGCCGCTGATCTGAACTATGTCGGCATAGGCCTTGGCAACGCCAGCGGCAATGGTGCCCACGCCGGTCTCGGCTACGAGCTTCACGCAAACGTGGGCATGCGGGTTAGCCTGCTTGACATCGTGGATGAGCTGCGCGAGGTCCTCGATGGAGTAGATATCGTGGTGCGGCGGTGGGGAGATGAGAAGCATGCCCGGCTTGCAGTGCCGAAGCCTGGCAATGTAATCGGTGACCTTGATCTCCGGGAGATGTCCGCCTTCACCGGGTTTTGCACCCTGGGCCATCTTGATCTCGAGGTCTGCTGCCGAGGCGAGGTAGGTGGGCGTCACTCCGAACCTGCCGGACGCGAGCTGCTTGATGGCGCTCCCTTTGATCGTAAAATAACGCGCCGGGTCTTCACCGCCCTCGCCGCTGTTGCTCTTGATGCCGAGCTTGTTGCAGGCCTCGGCAATGGTCTCGTGCGCTTCGGGTGACAGGGCACCTACGGACATCGCGCCGGAGAAGAAACGTTTCCGGATGAATTCCTCAGCTTCCACCTGTTCCAGAGGCAAGGCCCTGCCTTTTTTGTATCCAAGCAACTGCCTGATGGACGTAGGATGCTCGTCAGCCTTATGCGAGAATTCCTTATAGGCTGCGTAGTCTCCGCTCTTTATGAAACTGTTCAATGACTGCACGGCCTGCGGCGACCACCCATGCCATTCCCCGTTTTTCCGGTGTTTAAGCGCGCCGCCGTACTCGAGTAACGGTGCTGTATTACTGAATCCCGCGTCATGCCGTGCAAGGAGCGAATGTTCTATGTCCGCGAGACCGTCAGACTCGAAAGCCGTCGGCGTGTTGCTGAAAAATTTGTCAGTGAAATCGCTCTTCAGGCAGATGCTGTCGAATATCTGCCCTCCGTGGTACGAGGCGACCGTCGAGATGCCCATGCGGGCCATTACTTTCAGCAGGCCTTCTTCGAGTGCCGTGACGTAATTTCCGCATGCTTCCGGATAAGGCAGCGCGATGGTACCGCTGTCGCAAAGCTGCCCGATGGTCTGGAACGCTAGCCAGGGGTGTACACCGGAAGCGCCGTACCCGATGAGGCAGGCCATATGATGCACATCGCGGGCCTCACCGGTATCCATGACGATACTCGCGCGGTTTGCGAGCCCCCGTTTCCTGAGGGCCGTGAGGCACGCGGAGACGGCGAGCAAGGAAGGGATGGATGCGCGGTCAGGCGAGAGGTCCCGATCTGACAGGATGATGATTTCAGCACCGGCAGTAACGACATCGAGAGCGCGCTTCTGAAGCAGGGCAACGGCACGGGACAGCGTGGAGCCGGCCCGTGCAAAGGTCATGGGAATGTTTGCGTTTCTGAAGGTTCCCTGTTCTTTGATCGCCTGAAACTGAGGGTGAGAGAGGATGGGAGAATCGATACCGAACCTCCGCGCGTGCACGGGCGTCGGGGCAAGGAAATTCCGTTTGTACCCAAGGTTCATCCTCAGGGACATGACCATGCGCTCCCTGATGGGATCGATGGGCGGGTTGGTGACCTGCGAGAACCGCTGCTTGAAGTAGCGGAAAAGCAGCTGGGGCTTTTCCGAGAGCGGCGGAAGAGGTGTGTCGTCGCCCATGGAAAAAATCAGTTCCTTGCCCGTTGTGGCCATTTCTTGCATCTGCATCTGTATCTCTTCCTGCGTGTATCCAAAGGCGATCTGTTTGCTCATGATGTCTCCGTCTATCGCCGGAGTGAGAACAGGACCGCATTTTAGCTTCACGTGATGCTTTGCGAGCCACTCCTGGTATGGCTTCTGCAATGCAAGGTTCCTGATGATCTCAGGGGTGAACCTGACACCCGCAGTCCGCAGGTTCACGGAAATGATCTCACCCGGACCGAGCCTTCCTTTTTCCTGAATAGGCCGATCACCGAGGTCTACCATGCCGATCTCGGAGCCCAGGACCAGAAGTCCGTCCCGTGTCAGAATGTATCTGAGCGGTCTCAGCCCGTTCCGGTCCAGGTGCGCGCCGACAGTCTCGCCGTCGGTGAAAGTGACGGCCGCTGGGCCGTCCCAGGGCCGCATGAGCAGGGACTGATACTCAAAGAATGCCTTCTCTTGGGGGCTCAGCTCAGTCTGCTCCCAGGCCGGAGGGATGCAGAGCATGACGGCGTGCTCCGGGGAGTAGCCGGAGAGGATGAGCAGTTCGACGATCCGGTCAAGCGACGCCGAATCGCTTTCGGTCTGGGAGATGAGCGGACGGAGAAAATCCGCCTTGTTCCCGAAGATTTCGTGCTGGATCTCGTGCTCAAGTGCGGTCATCGCGTTCCGGTTTCCCTGAAGAGTGTTGATTTCGCCGTTGTGCGCGAGAACGTGGAAGGGCTGTGCCAAAGGCCAGTCGGGAGAGGTATTGGTCGAGAACCGCTGGTGGAACATGCAGAAAGCCGATTCGAAGGCCTCGTCCTTGAGGTCCGGATAGAACTCATCCAGGTAGGGCGCAACGAGCATGCCCTTGTAGACTATGATTTTAGAGGAGAGGGAGCAGACGGAGACGCTCCCTTCGTAGGACTTCTCCATAGCCCGGCGAGCGAGATAGAGCACGGCTTCTTTTTCAGCCGGCGGAATGCCGGAAGTATCGATCAGCACCTGCCGGATCCTCGGCTTGGACAGCAAGGCCGATTTCCCAAGCGCATCAGGGTTGGTCGGCACATTCCTCCAGCCGAGGGGCTTGAGGTTGAACCGCCGCAGGATATCCTCGATACCGGATTCCACGTCCCCGAAAAGGAAGAAAAAACCTGCGGCGAGGTCGTCCATGTTCGCGACTGAAAAACCGATCTTCGTCATTTCCTTCCGGAGGAATTTCAGCGGGAGTTGGGTGAGTACGCCTGCGCCATCACCGGTCTTGCCGTCTGCGCCCACGGCGCCCCGGTGCGTGAGATTCTTGACCGCTTCGATCCCCATGGACACGATCTCGTGGCCCTTTTCACCGTTCGCATTGCAGACGAAGCCCACGCCGCAGGAAGCTGATGAATTGTTATGGGGCATGGTATCCTCTCATGAAGAACAGATTGGCAAGCAGAGAAAATCGCTCACCGCGAAGAACGAGTAGAAAAACTCTTAAAGTAGCTAGATGTAATTCTTTCTTCGCGACCTTTGCACCTGGCGATGAAATTACAACAGCTCTTTTTGTGTTCAGAGTTCAAGGAGCCGCTTATTGATATCGATCGCAGCCACAGCGCCTTCTCCTGCCGCGATCACGACCTGGTCGTTCCCGATGTTAAGAGGCCCTACGATGTACAGGCCGTTCAAAGAAGATTCGTAAGCGCTGTTCACAACATACTTGAACCCTTTCGCATCCCGCTTCAAGTTGAGTTCCTTGAGAAACTGGTCGTTCAGCTTGTACCCGAAGTTCGACATGACGGCCTCACAGGGGATGCGCATTCCGCTCTTGAGCTCTACAGCCTCGATATGCTCGTCGCCGATGATCCTGATTGGCTCGCCTTTGATGAGACGGATGCCTTCATTCTGTAGCTCTTCCTTATAATCATCGGGAGGATCGTAGAAATAGAGGATGAGCGCTACATCGTCAGTGTACATTTGCCTCATGCCGAAGGCCAAGCGGACGGAGTTTATAGTATTTCCGATGATGACCAGTTTTTTGTCGGTTGTCTTGTACCCATCGCAATCGACGCAGGTGAAGAAAGATGTTCCCAGGAATTTGTGAAAGTTCTCGATGGGGGGAAAATTGTCCTGCACGCCCGATGAGACGATCACAAATTTCGAGCGGAAGGTGACGTCACCTGCTTGGACCTCGAGGCTTTCTTTTTTTACTACCGAGGTCACAAGGCCTTTTTCTATGCGGACATTGAAGCTTTTCGCCTGCTCCAGGCCCAGCTCGATGATCTCCTTGCCGGAAACGGCTCTCTGCGTGAGAAAGTTTTCGATTGATTTTGCGTGCGCGGTTCTACCTCCTCCCCGGTCGATGAGCATAACCTTTCTGTTGAACCGTCCGAGATAGATAGCAGCCTGAAGCCCGCCGGGCCCGGCGCCAATGATAATGCAATCATAGATATTTTCGCTGCTCATAAACCATTCAACCTTATTCCTCAAAACCAGGAACGCAGATCAACACTGATAAGATCTTCTTGTCCACGGCGGGTTTCGATCGTCACTTGAACTGTCACGGAGAACATCTCCTTCTGATGATCCGTGGTCATATGAATACCTTTATTTGCTTCTCAAACTCTTCTGCCGTCGAGAAATGGAGAGTAATCAGTCCTTCGTCCGTTGCCCGTTTGATGTGGTCGATATTATCATCCACAAAAAGCACTTCACCAGGCGGGATACTCAGGATTTCGCAGACATCCCGGAATACCGACGGATCCCGCTTACTTTTATGGAGCCTGAACGAGTTAAAGACGATATCGAAGTGTCGGAACAGGGGCGTTTTGCGGTCGATTTCCTCAAGCCAGTTTGTCTGGTCGCTCAGCATGCCGACTTTCAGCCTCCTTGCTCTCAAACGGTCCGCGTACGAAAGCATAGCAGGTCTGAACGTAAACCTCGTCAGTACCTCTTCCCGGAGCTCTTCGTCGCTCCCGGTTATTCCTGTCTTGTTTCTGACCGCATTCCAGAACGATGATTCATCAGCTCTGCCGATGAGATATCCTGTTTCGTAGATGAGCCTGTCGACGTCGGTAAAAAAAAGTTCGGGGTCTAGATTGTTTTTCTTCCCGATGGCCATAATGCCTTCCCTGAAACCCTCTTCAGCAATTACTCCGCCGAAATCAAAAAGAACCGCCTTTAGCGCGTCAGTCATATTAAGAAACGATCCTTTCCGCTTTCTCTGTTGTATTTTTCTTATTTTCATTATACCTGATTCCGCTGTTCTATACGTACTCTTTGCAATTTCCTGAGGAAGGTACGCATAGAGGCTCATATCGCGAAAGAGTTATAGATCTCCGCTCGCGTCCACAAATTATCAATGCCAAAGTGAATACGCTAAAAGTATTAGTTTTACATATCAGGCTTTCTGGGCCTGCATTGTCTTTTTCTGTATTCAGCTTAGTCAGGAAATAATCATTATGAAGCAGAAATAAGTTCATATTGATGAAACTATTCCTGAACGTTGTATAGTTGCTATTATTGTAAACACTCATATTGCATATTGAAATAATCAGGCGGCATTTGTATCCCTGCTGAATATAAATAATGTGAAGCTTAAGATTATCCTCAATAATTCCGATAAGAACAGTGTGAAATATAGCATCTCGTTCTGGGACTGCTTTTTCATCGAAGAGAGGGAAGAACGCGACATAATTTGCCGGCCGCATCGATTGTTTAAGGCAAACGCGATTCCGCAGAATGAGTATTTTGGGATGTACGCAGGAAGGTGAACAGCAGGCTGTGATCAAGTTCTCTTTATCATCAAAATCAGAAATGGATGTAGCCGTCATGATGCCGCAAGGTTACCTCACGGACAT
>Ga0335081_10002836_pt1 | contig 27284 bp, 23 predicted proteins | sample Lox_Sample_35_FD_206713 | JGI IMG/M metagenome (GOLD analysis project Ga0335081, IMG submission 206713) | Soil microbial communities from Loxahatchee National Wildlife Refuge, Florida, United States - Lox_Sample_3.5 | ecosystem: Environmental > Terrestrial > Soil > Wetlands | place: USA...
TTTTCCACTTTCTTAGACTCAAGAGTTAGGTGGAGCTGAGTAGGCGGGGCGAAGTCATATTCAACAGCGTATCCAGGGCGAAGCAATATTGCACGCTCAAGACCGGGAATGCTGTGGACCATATCAAGTTGAACATCGAATGGCATGCTCGTTGAGAGACCATTGACATAGTATTCATTGGTGCTCCTGCCCTCCGGTTCCAGAAATAAAATATGCCTAGGCTTGTCGGCGAAGCGCACGAATTTGTCCTCGATGCTTGGACAGTACCGCGGCCCCACCCCTGAAATCTCTCCCCCATAGAGGGCTGATCGATGGAGGTTACGTCTGACGATTTCGGCAGTGACGTCGGTGGTGTAAGTAATCCAGCAAGAGATCTGATCCGTACCTGGTAGCCATCCGATTCGCCTTTCTCCGGTCCGTTCTACGTGGAACAAATCCTCGGAGTCCCTTGTATCGTGAAAGGCAAACAGAGTTGGTATCGCATCACCCATCTGTTGCTGCATCACACGGAAATCTATGCTGCGGCCAAGCAGGCGAGGAGGAGTTCCTGTCTTTAATCTTTGCAGCTCCAAGCCTGAATCTATGAGGCTCTTAGAAAGTGTCTTCGCGCTGAAATCTCCCAACCGTCCTCCCTCGTCTTTATGGCCGCCGACATGCATTAATCCACGCAGAAATGTTCCTGTGGTAATGATGACCGTCTGGCCATAGAAATCGATACCCAAGCTCGTGCGGCATCCGACGACCTTGCCGTTCTTGAGTATCAATCCAGTTACCGTCGCCTGAAACAATTGCAGGTTCGGCTGCAGTTCCAAGGTATGCTTCAAGCGGAATTGATATGCTTTCTTATCGCATTGAGCACGTGGCGATTGCACAGCAAGACCTTTTGATTCGTTCAGTAAACGAAACTGGATCGCCGTGACGTCAGTGTTTATTGCCATTTCACCGCCGAGCGCATCAATCTCTCTTACTATTTGACCCTTTGCCTGACCTCCAATCGCTGGGTTGCAGCTCATCTGTGCAATCGTGTCAAGATTGCCGGTAAGCAGCAGCGTGGTCGCCTGCATCCGGGCCGCGGCCAATGCAGCCTCCACGCCCGCATGTCCCGCGCCGCACACGATTACATCGTAGATCATGTGATTTCTTATAAATCACTTATGTGACTTATTACGAGGACGTGAGTCATCCAGCAATACGGCTGATCTATTTTCCAATGCAAAAAGTTGAGAACAGACGATCCAGTACCCGCTCATTTTCAATCTTGCCAGAAATCTCTGAAAAAGCATCCAGAACACCCCGAAGGTCGCTGGCGAGCAACTCATAAGGTTCCCGGAGGTCGACCTTGGCCAGTGCTGCTTGAAGGTCTTTGGTCGCCCGGGCCAGCGCATTCGCATGACGCGCGTTTAGAGTGACGAGGTCCTCATTCTGGGCGGTCCGGAAGGATTCGGCATGGCGAACGATCTCCGACACCAGTTTTTCACAACCGGCGCCAGTGACTGCTGAGACCTTGACCCAAGGCAAGCATCCCAGAGGCAGGGGGTAAGGCCCGCTCGGGACAAGGTCGATCTTGTTGACCACGATGAGAGCGTTCTGGGGCGTGAGCTGCGCGGTCAATTCCGGGGCAAGGGGCGGCGCGGGCTGTGTGGCGTCAAGAACCAGGAGAATGAGATCGGCTTCCCCCGCGCGTTCAAACGCCTTTGCCATCCCGAGTTTCTCGAGTGGAGCGGGGTGGGCGCTTAGACCTGCGGTATCCGTAAGTCTGATACAATAGGGGCCAAGGATGATACGCTCCTCAAGATAATCACGCGTCGTGCCGGGTTCGGCGCTTACGAGGGCACGTTCATAACCGACAAGGCGGTTGAGTAGGCTGCTTTTGCCGGAATTCGGCTCACCAAGTATGACAGTTTTCAGACCATCGCGGAGAATTTCTCCGTAATGCGTTGTGGCGAGGAGACGACCGACTGCCGTCAGGAGCTGTTGAATACCTGAGTGCAAAGATGCGCGATCCTGCGGCGGAAGGTCTTCGTCCGGGAAATCGATGTAGGCTTCTACCTCCGCAAGCATGCCGAGCAGCTGGTCAATCAATTGCTGCATTTGCCGACCGAGGGCGCCGCGCAGCTGTCGGTGGGCGGCGGCAAGCGCGCGTTCGCTGCGCGCGCAGATCACATCGACCACAGCCTCAGCTTGGCTTAAATCCATGCGCCCATTCAGGAAGGCCTGTCTGGTAAACTCGCCGGGCTCGGCCGGGCGGCAACCACGGGCGTAAAGATCTTCAAGTAGCTGACTGACTATGAACGGATTGCCATGACAGCTAATCTCAAGAACATCTTCCCCAGTGTAGGAGTTGGGTTCCTTGAAGAAGGTATAGACCACGTCATCGACGAGCGTGCCGGCTAGGGCGAAATAGTCAGCGTGGCGCGCGCAGCGCGGCGTGGGAGTCTTGTTGAAGATTGCCTTTACCAACCCCGGAACCAACGGGCCGCTCGCACGCAGACAGGCGAGCGCCGAGGTGCCAGCTGGCGTGGCGAGCGCAGCAATAGTGTCGACACGGTGCGCCATGGCGCCCAACCAAGCACTGCGGCGGTTTAAGGCAAAACGAAAGCGGTCCCGGGCGGGAAACGCGCGGAGACATTCCTAGGACGCCTGACGGGAGGTCATCCAGCCGGATCCCCGTGGGTCACTTCGCTCCCGCCGGGCACATTGACGCGCGCGAGGATCTCCGCGGTGATTTTGGCCGCAAGTTCGGGATTCTTCGCAAGGGCCTCCTTGGCCGCCTCCCGCCCTTGGCCAACAAGTTCACCGTTATAAGCTATCCAAGCGCCTTTCTTTTCAAGGAGCTTGTGCTCAAGGCCCAAATCCAGAAGGGAACCCGTTCGCGAGATGCCTTCATCGTACATGATATCGAACTCACACTCGGTGAATGGCGGGGCAACCTTGTTTTTGACAACCTTGATCTTCGTACGATTGCCAACAACCCGACCGTCCGGCGTCTTGAGCTGATCTTTGCGACGAATATCGAGCCGCAGCGAAGCGAAAAATTTCAGTGCACGGCCCCCGGGGGTCGTCTCGGGGTTGCCAAACATCACACCAATCTTCTCGCGGATCTGATTGGTGAAAATGCAGACGCATTTTGTCCGGCTAATGACCGAGGTCAGTCGCCGCATCGCTTGACTCATCAGGCGCGCTTGGGCACCCACGGTCGCATCGCCCATCTGGCCGTCCAGTTCAGCCCGCGACACGAGCGCAGCGACGGAGTCAATCACGATGACGTCAATGGAATTCGATCGGATCAACGTCTCAGCTATATTGAGAGCATCTTCGCCACTGTCCGGTTGCGAGACCAGAAGATCATCGAGCTTCACACCGACCGTGCGGGCGTACTTGGGATCGAGGGCATGCTCAACATCGATGAATGCGGCGAGGCCCCCGCGGCGTTGTGCCTCGGCGATGACGCTCAGGCAGAAGGTCGTCTTTCCGGAAGATTCGGGTCCAAAGACTTCCACAATTCGACCGCGGGGAAGACCACCGACCCCGAGGGCCAAGTCAATGGCGAGCGAGCCGGTCGAGATCGTATCAACGATCATGCGCGTGGCACTGCCAAGGCGCATGATGGATCCCTCGCCAAACTGCTTGGTGATGGCGGACACGGCGAGTTCGATGTTCTTCGCCCTCACAGGATCGCTGGCACGATCCGTCGATTCAGGGGCCGTTGGAACGGTTGAGGCTTTGGCGGGAATAGATTTGGACATGGAATTTATGGAATGCGAAATCAGTCTCCTTTATGGAAAGGACAGCACCGAGTGCAACGAGAGGCAAGCGTGCGTTCAGGGCGCTTCTTCTGCAAAGGATTGTCCAACGCAAACGAAAAGAAGCGGCCACACAATGGCGTCGAACCGGCACCGCTGCGGACAATCGCGATTATCTCATGTGGTGCCATAATGATGTTTGAACCACTCGACGAAGCGCGGCAGCCCCTCCTCAAGGGTTACTTTGGGGGCATAGCCGACGGCGCTTTGAATGCGGGTGAGGTCGGCGCAGGTCTCGGGCATTTCGGTCGCCAGCGGTGGCAGTAGGTCGACCTGTGCCGTCCGGCGGAGGAGCGACTCGAGCAGGCGGACAAAGTGAAGCATTTCGACAGGCCGGTTGTCGCCGAGGTTGAAGATGCGCCAGGAGGGAGTCGGCTTGGTCGAAGACGGCGCGAGGAGAACCTTCAACACGCCGTCAACGATGTCGTCGATATAGGTGAAATCGCGTTGGTAATGGCCAGAGTTGTAGAGTCGGATGGGCTGGCCCGCGCAGATCGCGCGGGCAAACAGGATTGGCGTCATATCCGGGCGTCCCCATGGTCCGTAGACCGTGAAAAAGCGGAGTCCCGTGAGATTCAGGCCGTGCATATGGGCGTAGCTGTACGCCATCGCTTCATTGGCTTGTTTGGTCGCGGCGTAGAACGAGAGGGGAGATCCGGTCTCCTCGCTTTCGCGGAATGGAACCCGTGCATTCGCACCGTAGACGGAGCTGCTCGAGGCGAAGACACAGTGTTTCGGCGGGCGCCGCCGCAGTGCTTCCAGCACGCTCGCGAACCCGTCGAGATTGCTGTGCACAAAAGCCCCTGGATTCTCAAAGCTGTAGCGCACTCCGGTCTGGGCACCGAGGTGCGCGACGTAGTCAGGGCAAAAATGCTCTTGGATTCCTCCAAACTTCGTCACATCCGCGAAATCGGCTTGGATGAATCGGAAGCCTTCCAGCCGCTCGAGTTGCGCGAGGCGCTGACGTTTCAACTCGCTAGAGGCGTAATCGCTTAGGTTGTCCACGCCAAGGACCTCGCACCGATGCGACACGGCGAGCCGCTGGCAGACATGGTAGCCGATGAATCCGGCCGCGCCGGTCACGAGAACTTTCATCGGTCGGGGTCTAGACGAAAGGGTGAGGCGCCGCTAGGCAATTCTCCATGGCGCGTGCTGGTGACGGGAAAGCGCCGGCAGCGGCTGGCAGCCGACCGGGCTGAACCTTTCTCTTGATTGTGCAGAAATCGCACCTATAAGTTGCGCCGCCTTTAGCTCTGGCCATTGTCTTAGCATGAAGATTAGGGCATACCTGAAACCCGACTGCGGCTGGTCCCGTGGCGTCCGGGCCATTATGCGCAAATACAACCTCCAGTACGAGGATCTCGACATCCTCAACGACCGAGGGAATTACGAGGAGATGATGCGCAAGTCAGGCCAGCCCCTTTCTCCTTGCGTCGAGATCGACGATATCATGCTTGCCGATGTTTCGGGCGAAGAGGTTGAAAATTACCTGCTCGCCAATGATCTCGTTACCCCTAACGATGCCCAAGCTGACGAGCCGACCAACGTGGGCTGCGCGGCGGGGGAGAATGCAAACATGGCCACCAAAACCATCCGGTTCTTCTGACGAGCCAACCCAGTCAAGACAGTTCCAGTTTTCACAGGGCCGGCTCCCGCAATGCGTGACCGGCCTTTTTTGTGTATGGAGCATCACCATCCAACGCCTGCTGAAACCCGTCCTTCTGCTGCGGGATCGGCCGGCTTATGTCAGCCCACTTCCTGTCAGACCTCTGAGGGAGCCAATGCGGTCTCGCCGCTGATCGAGCGGACTGCGCTCTTTCGGCATCCAAACAATGAACCAAAGTAGCGATCGTATCCCCACGGCCCCCGCGCGACCGCCCGGATTGCCGCCGAAGCAGGGCCTCTATGATCCGTGGTTTGAACACGACGCGTGCGGCGTCGGTTTCGTGGTCGATATCAAGGGCCGCAAATCTCACCAGATCCTGCAGCAGGCGATCCAAGTGCTGAAGAATCTCGACCATCGTGGCGCGAGCGGCAGCGAGGCCAACACAGGTGACGGCGCGGGCGTGCTGCTCCAGGTGCCTCATGCCTTCTTCGCTGAAGCATGCAGGAAGACGCGCATCGCGCTGCCGGGGCCCGGCGAGTACGGCTGCGGCTTGGTTTTTCTCCCGCGCAATCCGACCCATCGGCGCCGACTGGAAGAGCGCTTTGAGCAGATCGTTCAGTCAGAGGGGCAAAGTTTTCTCGGCTGGCGTACCGTGCCCACCAACGGGGCTTCGTTGGGCGACACGGCGCGGTCTTGTGAACCCTTCATTCGCCAAGTCTTCATCGGTCGCAGCAAGAGCGTGACCGACGACTTGGCGTTCGAGCGCAAACTTTATGTGATCCGCAAGCGCGCCTACAATGAGATCCGCACTGCCGGCCTCGACGGGGCCGAGTATTGGTACCTGCCCAGCCTTTCTTACAAGACAGTTGTCTACAAAGGCATGCTCCTAACGGAGCAGCTACCTGAGTATTTCCCCGACCTGCGGGATCCGGCAATGGAAACGGCACTGGCGCTTGTTCACTCGCGGTTCAGCACCAACACCTTTCCAAGCTGGGATCGCGCCCATCCGTATCGCTACTTGGCGCACAATGGGGAGATCAATACGTTGCGCGGCAACATCAATTGGATGCACGCCCGCAGCGCGCTCTTTGAATCTGACTTGTTCGGCGACGATATAAAGAAGATCCACCCCGTTATCGACCCGAACGGGAGCGACTCTGCGATGTTCGACAACACGCTCGAACTGCTCGTCCTCGCGGGGCGCTCACTCCCGCACGCAATGATGATGATGATTCCTGAACCATGGTCCAATCACGAGCACATGGACGACGCGCGAAAGGCGTTCTATCAGTATCACTCGTGTCTGATGGAGCCGTGGGACGGGCCGGCTTCGATTGCCTTTACCGACGGAAAGAAAATCGGTGCCGTGCTCGACCGCAACGGCCTGCGCCCTTCGCGGTATTACGTGACGAAGGACGACCGCGTCATTATGGCATCCGAAGTAGGGGTGCTCGACGTACCACCAGAACAGATCGCCCAGAAGGGGCGCCTCCAGCCGGGGCGCATGTTCTTGATCGACACCGAGGAAGGCCGGATCGTCTCAGATGAGGAGATCAAGGGGAAGATCGCTGCCGAGCGCCCCTATCGCCTCTGGCTGAAGGAGCACCTCGTGCACCTCGAGGATCTCCCGGCAGCGCCCAGCCTCCCAGAACCGGATGGCAAGTCGCTGCTGCAGCGGCAGATCGCCTTTGGTTATACGTTCGAAGATCAGAGATTCATCCTCACACCGATGGCACGAGACGGCGTCGAAGCTGTTGGCTCGATGGGTAACGATGCCGCTCTGGCCGTACTCTCCAATAAGCCGCGGCTGCTCTACGATTATTTCAAACAGCTTTTCGCCCAAGTCACCAACCCGCCCATCGATTGCATTCGCGAGGAAATCATCACTTCGGCGGAGACGCGGCTCGGCTCCGAGGGCAACCTGCTGAATCCGCAGCCTTCAGCGTGTCGTCGTGTGGAGTTGGAATGGCCGATTCTCACCAACGAAGAGTTCGCCAAATTGCGGCGACTGGACTTGCCCGGTTTTAGAATCGGTCTCTTGCCCATCCTTTTTCGCGTCACACGCGGGGAGAAAGGCCTCGCCAAGTCCTTGGAGGAGCTTTGCGTGATGGCGCGACGCATGATCGAGGAGGAAGAGATCAACCTTATTATCCTCAGCGATCGGGGCGTGAACAAGGACTACGCGCCCGTGCCCGCGCTGCTAGCAGTCGCCGGCCTGCACCACTACCTTATCCGCGAGGGTTTGCGCACCCGCATCAGCATGGTACTCGAGACAGGCGAGGCCCGCGAGGTGCACCATTTTTCACTGCTGATCGGCTATGGTTGCAGCGCCATCAATCCCTACGTCGCCTTCGAGACGGTTGATGAGATGATCCTCGAAGGCCTGTTGCCAAACGTCGACCACAAGACTGCCTGCAAGAACATCGTCAAAGCCGGAAGCAAGGGCGTCATCAAAGTGATGTCCAAAATGGGTATCTCTGCCATTCAAAGCTACCGCGGAGCGCAGGTCTTCGAAGCGGTGGGTCTTCGGCAGGACCTGGTGGACAGTTACTTCACGTGGACGCCCTCCCGCGTGGGGGGAATTGGACTTGATGCCATTGCACAGGAAGTCCTCGCGCGGCACCATCAGGCGTTTCCCGCACGCCAGGTCAACGGCCATGTTCTCCCCGGCGGCGGACAATACCAGTGGCGCGACGACGGCGAAGCGCACTTATTCAATCCCGAAACGATCCATCGCCTGCAGAAAGCGGTGCGTACGGGAAGTTATGCGGCATACAAGGAGTACGCGAGGCTCATCAACGACCAATCGAGGAACCTGTGTACCCTACGCAGCCTGCTGGAGTTCAAGGCGGCCAGTCCGATTCCGATCGATCAGGTTGAGCCAGTTGAGAAGATTATGACGCGGTTCAAAACGGGCGCGATGTCCTACGGCTCGATCAGTCAGGAGGCGCACGAAACGCTCGCCGTTGCGATGAACCGCATTGGAGGCAAAAGCAACACCGGTGAGGGTGGCGAGGACCCGATGCGCTACCGCACGCTGCCCAACGGCGATTCCCTCAATTCTGCCATCAAGCAGGTCGCGTCCGCCCGATTCGGCGTCACGAGCGATTACCTTGTCCATGCCCGCGAACTCCAGATTAAGATAGCCCAAGGGGCCAAGCCTGGCGAAGGTGGCCAACTTCCCGGCAGCAAGGTCTATCCCTGGATTGCCAAGACGCGCTTGACGACGGCGGGCGTCGGCCTCATTTCGCCCCCCCCCCACCACGACATCTACTCCATTGAGGATCTGGCGGAATTAATCCACGACCTGAAGAATGCGAACCGACAGGCGCGCATCAGCGTGAAACTCGTTGCCGAGGTCGGGGTGGGAACGATTGCGGCTGGCGTCGCCAAGGCGCACGCCGACGTGGTGCTGATTTCCGGCCACGACGGCGGCACCGGCGCGTCGCCGCAGACTTCCATCAAGCACGCCGGGCTGCCGTGGGAGTTGGGCCTCGCTGAGACGCATCAGACCCTCGTGCTGAATAATCTCCGGGATCGCATCGCGGTCGAAACCGACGGGCAGCTAAAGACCGGCCGCGACGTGGCGATCGCCGCGCTGCTTGGGGCCGAGGAATTCGGCTTCGCTACCGCTCCGCTCGTCGCCTCGGGCTGCATCATGATGCGGGTGTGCCACCTTAACACCTGCCCGGCGGGAATCGCCACGCAAGATCCCCGCCTGCGCGCCAAGTTCTCCGGCAAACCGGAGGACGTCATCAACTTCATGCGCTTCATCGCCGAGGAATTGCGGGAGATTATGGCCCAATTGGGGTTTCGTACCGTCGAGGAAATGGTTGGCCGGGTGGATTGCCTCGAGCCGAAGAAAGCGATTCAGCATTGGAAGGCCAAGGGTCTCGACTTCAGCAACATCTTGTATCAGCCCGACGCGGCTCCCGATGTTGGGCGCTTCTGCCGGATTCAGCAGGACCATGGCCTCGAAAAGTCGCTCGACCTCATCACGCTGCTCAACTTGTGCGAACCCGCGATCGAACGCGGGGAGCGGGTCGTGGCGGAGCTTCCCATCCGAAACGTCAACCGTGTGGTCGGCACGATCACCGGGAGCGAACTGACAAAGAGATGGGGTGCCCAGGGCCTCCCCGAGGACACCATCCGCGTGCATTTCAAAGGCTCTGCTGGCCAAAGCTTCGGCGCCTTCATTCCGCGGGGAATGACCTTCAGCTTGGAGGGCGATGCAAACGACTACATCGGCAAGGGACTCTCTGGCGGACGGATCATCGTGTTTCCGCCGGCAGGCAGCACCTTTGCCCCGGAGGAAAACATCATCGTCGGCAATGTGGCGTTTTACGGCGCCACGAGTGGCGAGGCTTATATCCGGGGAATGGCGGGCGAGCGGTTCTGCGTCCGCAACAGCGGCATCAGTGCTGTGGTCGAGTCCGTGGGCGATCACGGCTGCGAGTACATGACCGGTGGTCGTGTCGCGGTGCTGGGCCCCACCGGACGCAATTTTGCCGCGGGCATGTCGGGAGGTGTCGCCTATGTGCTGGATGAGAAGGGCGCGTTCACCCAAAATGTTAACTTGCAGATGGTCGGCCTCGAAAAGGTTGAAGACCCGGCCGAGGCCGCTGAACTCCGCGCCATGATCGAGAAACACCTCGCCTACACCCAGAGCGCCCGCGCCCGGCAGGTGCTCGATGCTTGGAACGTGATGCTGTATCAGTTCGTCAAAGTCATGCCCAAGGATTACAGACGCATGCTGGAGTGCATGGCCCGCGCGCATGCGCAGGGCTTGACGGGTGACGAGGCCGTCATGGTCGCCTTCGAGGAAAACGCGCACGACCAAGCGCGGATTGGCGGCAACTGACCCGACCAGCAACCTTTACGCCGGACGAACCGATTTCACCGATGGGTAAACCAACTGGCTTCATCGAATATCTGCGGGAACTGCCCGTCGATCGCACGCCCACGGAACGTGTCCATGACTGGAAGGAGTTCCACCACCACTTGGAAGAGAGGCAACTCCGCAATCAAGGAGCGAGGTGCATGGACTGCGGCGTTCCGTTTTGTCATACCGGCACACTCATCAGCGGCATGGCTTCGGGCTGCCCGATCCACAACCTGATCCCGGATTGGAACGACTTGATCTATCGCGGCCTCTGGCGCGAGGCGCTCGCCCGTCTGCACCAGACCAACAACTTTCCGGAGTTCACCGGCCGCGTATGCCCCGCGCCCTGCGAGGGGTCGTGCGTGCTCGGCATCACCAATCCGCCCGTCACCATCAAGAACATCGAGTGCAGCATCATCGACAAGGGCTGGGAGGAGGGCTGGGTCCTTCCGGAACCTCCCCGGGCTCGCACCGGCAAGCAGGTCGCGGTGATTGGCTCCGGTCCGGCGGGGCTCGCGGCTGCCGCGCAACTCAACGTCGCCGGCCACAGCGTGACGGTGTTCGAGCGGGCAGACCGGCCCGGTGGACTGCTCATGTACGGCATCCCGAACATGAAGCTCGATAAGCAGGAGGTGGTCACGCGCCGCCTTAGGCTCATGGAGCAGGAGGGTGTGAAGTTCATCTGCAACGCGGATGTCGGCGACAACGTCGAGGCGCAGATTTTTCTGAAGGAATTCAACGCCACGGTCCTCTGCGTCGGCGCGACCCAACCCCGCGATCTGCCCGTTCCCGGCCGCGACCTCCGGGGCATACACTTTGCGATGGAGTATCTCGCCGCCAACACCAAGGCCCTGCTGGCGGGAAACGGAGCGAGCCCGATCAACGCAGCCGGCCGTGATGTTGTCGTTATCGGCGGTGGTGACACCGGCACCGATTGCGTTGGTACCGCCCTGCGCCAAGGTTGCCGCAGCCTCCTGCAAATCGAGATTCTGCCCCAGCCCCCGATGGAGCGTGCGGCGGACAATCCCTGGCCGGAATGGCCCAAAGTCTATCGTATGGATTATGGCCAGGAAGAAGCCGCGGCGAAATTTGGCGCCGATCCACGCCTTTATCTCACCACGGTGAAGAAGTTCATCGGCGACGCCGAAGGCCGCGTACAGCAGTTCGTCACCGTCCAAGTCAAATGGGAGAAGAACGACAAGGGGCAATTCATGCCGAGAGAACAGCCCGGCACTGAGGCCACCCACTCGGCCCAGTTGGTGTTACTGGCGATGGGCTTCCTCGGGCCCGAGCAGGCGCTGCTGACAGACCTGGGAATCGAGGTTGATGCCCGCAGCAACATCAAGGCCGAGCACGAGAAGTTCACCACCAATCTTGCGGGAGTCTTTGCGGCAGGGGACTGCCGCCGCGGACAGAGCCTCGTCGTCTGGGCGATCAATGAAGGGCGCGGTGCCGCGCGGGAGTGCGACCGCTATCTGATGGGATCGACCGACCTGCCGTGATCCCAGTACGTCTTTCGCTCCTTCACCGCCGAGATCCCGAGGCCATTGGCTCCCGCAAGGAAATCCCGGTGATCGCGCGGCTTTCGGGAATCAAACGTACTCGCGGTATTTGGGCACAAACATTCGGGCGCGAATGTCCGCTTCGACATCAGGCGGGCGCACGCGGCGGGCCAAGCCGGCTTGGTATGCGTCGTCGGCCACGGCGGCGGCGATGCGAGCCGAGACATCGCGAATACGCGTGAGCGGTGGATAAACGCGGCCTCGTGCGACGTCCTCCTCGGAAACCTGTGCCGCCAAGGAACGCGCGGCCGTCAGAAACATGTGGTCGGTAATCTGCGCCGCTTCGCAGCAGACGGCGCCGAGGCCGACACCGGGGAAGATGTAGACATTGTTGCCTTGGCCGGGCTCGAAGGTGCGGCCGGCGACGGTTACCGGGGGAAACGGACTCCCACTGGCAAAAACCGCGCGACCATCCGTCCATTGATAGGCATCCTCGGCGGTGCATTCCGCCTTCGAGGTGGGGTTCGAAAGCGCAAAAATGATCGGCCGGTGATTCAGCGCGGCCATGCGGCTGATGATGTCCCGCGTGAAGACTCGTGGCGTGCGGGAGGCACCAATAAGCGCGGTGGGCCGGAAGGCTTCGATTGCTTCGGTGAGGGTGGCCACGAATGGCAGATCATGCGCGTAGGGCAACTTGTGTTCCGCCAGGGGACCGCGGCGGCTGCGCACGATCAGCCCCTGCGAGTCAACGAACCAGCAACGGGCGCGGGCCTCGATCTGGCTCAATCCCTCCTGCTGCGCCGCGGTCACAAAGAGGTTGGCGATGCCGGTTCCGGCCTCGCCGGCGCCGAGAAAAAGCAACCGCTGGTCGCGCAGGCGCCCGCCGGTCAACCGCATCGCTCCGATCAGACCAGCCAGTGCCACCGACGCGGTCCCCTGGATGTCATCATTGAAGCTGCACACCGACGACCGGTATCGCTCCAGGATCCGGAAGGCGGTGGTATTGCCAAAATCCTCCCACTGAATAAGCGCCTTGGGAAACGTCGCGCGCACCGCCTCGACAAACTCATCAACGAAGGTGTCGTACGCGTCACCCCGGACGCGCATTTGGTTGAGTCCGATATACAGTGGGTCTTCGTGCAACTTGGCGTTGTCCGTGCCAACATCGAGGGTGATCGGCAGGCAGTAATAGGGGTGAACCCCCGCGCACGCCGTGTAGAGCGAAAGTTTGCCGACGGGGATGCCCATGCCGAGCGCGCCGAGATCACCGAGGCCCAGGATGCGCTCCCCATCGGTCACCACAATCATCCGTACGTCCGGATGCGGCCAGTGGCGTAGAATCTCCGCAATCCGGCCGCGCTCACGGATGCTGATGAAAATGCCGCGGGGCCGGCGGAAAATCGCCCCGTATTCGAGGCAGGCTTGGCCCACGGTGGGAGTGTAGATGATGGGGATCATCTCCTCCGCGTGCTCCTCCACCAACCGGTAGAAAAGGGTTTCATTGCGGTTCTGCAGGGTCGTCAGGAAGATGTACTTTTCGAGGGCGTCCGGCTTGCGACAGTAATTCCCGTACACTCGATTCAACTGCTCCTCGATCGTGAACACCTTGGGGGGCAGCAGACCGCGCAAGCCGAGCGCATCGCGCTCCCGCTCGGTGAAAGCCGTGCCCTTGTTGAGGAGCGAATTGGTCAACAGAGCGTGACCCCACGGGAAGGTTGGGCCCCCGTGCGCATTGATGCCTTGATCTGCCGACGATGACATCGTTTCACTAGCAATACCGCCTTTCGGGCTATAGGGAACGAAATTTGTCGGAGGAGATGAATGACGAGACAATGCCATCGCAAAATCTTCCCGATGGCATCCGTTTGCCGCACATTGAACGAGCGGGGACAATGAATTGCGACTATCCGGCTTCGCCGTCGGCCCAGAACCCGTTATGTTGGATTTCTCCCATCATGGTCAAAGGGCAGAGAGTTATCTGCGTCAACGACGCGTTCGCCGATTTCATCCGAGCGATCTACACTGAGCTACCGGTTGAAGGGGGAACATATACCATCCGCGAGGTGTTTCTCGGTCGCGAGAAGGTGGTGAACGCAGGCGATACGGCCACGGTGGGACTGCTGCTCGTCGAGCTGCACAACCCGACTGATCCCTTTCATGCCGCCCATCAGGAGTTGGGCTTCTCGTCGGAACGATTCGCACCACCGGCAGAGCCCCCCCCTGACGCGGTGGAAGAGGAAGTCGCCAGCCCTGCGAACACGCCAGACCGGGCGCATTTCAATTGACCGCCCCGGCATGATTAGTGGACACGGTTTGAGTGTGTTAGTTGTTTTTGAATAAAATGTTATATGATGCCGTTACGCCGGTAGGAAGCGGGACTATGTTAAATGTGTTGAAACTGAGTCTCAGTTCAGTTTGTTCCTAATCGTACACATGCCCGCAAAGCCCAATAGTAGCTGCCCTCAGCGTCTCTCTCTTACCGAACTCCCCGCAGGCAGATCGGGTCGTGTCACCAACCTCGACGGAAAGGCGGATCTCAGTCAGCGGCTTCGCGAAATGGGTTTCTGTGAGTCCGCCGTGATCCATAAGATTGCCGGCAAGCACATGCTGCTCTGCCAGCTGTGCGGTACCCGCGTGGCCCTGAGCAATCGGGCCGCGCGAAACATCATGGTCGAGCCCATCCGGGGTGACGACTAGCGGCCGGATTCCGCGAGGCGCCGCGCGCCCACTGATGGCCTCCACCCTCAAACTGTCCCAGCTTCCAATCGGCGCGCGCGCGACCGTGCGCGAGTTTCCTCGCCAAGGTTCGGCTTTTCTCCGGCTGCGTGAAATGGGGTTGCTGCCCGGCACAGCCGTCACGCTGGTGCGCACCGCGCCTCTCGGCGATCCGCTCGAAATTCAAGTGCGAGGCTACAATCTCATGCTTCGGAAGACCGAGGCTGAGCATGTGTTGGTGGAAATGGCCGGTGGCCCGTGACCCGCGGTTTGATGACGATGCGGGTGGCTCGTCTTCTGGCCGCTGATCTCGGGATGCTCCGGTTTCGGGGGGGGGCGCGATGAATGACTCTGTTCCTCAAGCTGCCGGACCGGGCCGCGCCCCGGTCTACGCTCTTGTCGGCAATCCCAACAGCGGGAAGAGTACGCTTTTCAACGCCCTCACTGGTCTGCGCCAGAAGGTGGGCAACTATCCGGGCGTCACTGTCGAAAAGAAGACGGGCACCACCTACTCGCAGCATGGCCGCCCGATCACGGTCATCGACCTCCCCGGCACCTATTCCCTCGCGGCGCGCTCACCGGATGAGGCAATTGTGCGGGATGTGCTCCTAGGCCGCCGGGACGACATTACGCAACCCGACCGCGTCATCTGCATTGTTGATGCGACCAATCTGGAGCGGAACCTTTATCTCGTGCATCAGGTGCTCGACCTCGGTCGGCCCGTTATTCTGGTGCTCAACATGATGGACTTGGCCGCGTCCGCTGGTCTCAATCTGCGGCTCGCCCGGCTCGAGCATGAGCTCGGCATCCCCGTGATCCCCTGCGAGGCGGTCAATGGCCGCGGCGTCCTGGAATTGCGCCTTGCGATGAGCCGCGCCGATCTGCCGCTGTCGCGCCACTATTGGGACATTCCCGCACCGATCGCGCCGGCCGTCTCGGAGTTGCAGGCATCGCTGGTCGAAAACGATGGCAAGCAGCCGCTCATCGCTCGCGCCGAGGCGCTCCTGCTCCTCACCGACCAAAATCCCGTGCGCGTCGCCGGCTCGACGCCGCTCAGCGCGCGCACGTCCGCGATTCTGACCGGCTGGAAGCAACGGTGGGAAGGTGCAGGGGTCGATTGGTCGGGCACACTCGTCAACAGCCGATATGCGACGATCACGCGGCTGTGCGGCGAGGTCGTGCAGCGCACCGACCGCGCCAGCCCGGCGCTCTCCGACCGCATCGACCGCGTCGTCGTCCATCCGGTTTGGGGTTGGCTGGTCTTGGGCGCCATCATGACGCTGCTGTTTCTCTCAATCTTCACCCTGGCGGAGTATCCAATGAACTGGATCGACGCGCAGATGGCCGCGCTGAGCGACTGGATCACGGGAGTTATGGCGCCAGGGGACCTGCGCGATTTGATCACGGACGGCGCGATCGCGGGCGTGGGCGGAGTGGTGATTTTTCTGCCGCAGATCCTGATCTTGTTCTTCTTTCTCGGCCTGCTCGAAAGCACAGGCTACATGGCGCGTGCGGCCTTCATCATGGACCGCCTGATGAGCCGCGTGGGCCTCAACGGCAAATCATTCATCCCGCTGCTCAGCTCGTATGCCTGCGCGATTCCCGGCATCATGGCCACGCGCACCATTGAGGACCCCAAGGACCGCTTGGTGACGATCCTGGTGGCGCCGCTCATGAGTTGCTCGGCGCGGCTGCCCGTCTACCTGCTGATGATTGCTGCGCTGCTGCCGGGCGATCGGGTGCCCGTCGGCGCGAAGGTGGGCCTCATGCTGCTCATGTACGTTCTGGGCACACTGGGCGCTTTCGGTTTTGCGTGGCTTTTCAAGCGCTTCCTGCTCAAGGGCGAGCCACCGCTGATGATCATGGAACTGCCCCCCTACCGCCTGCCGCGGATGAAGGACGTGCTGCTGCACATGCTCGAACGCGCCGGCCTGTTCCTGCGCCGCGCCGGCACCATCATCCTCGCCATTTCGATCGTGCTCTGGTTCCTCACCGCCTATCCCAAACATTCCGGCAGCCCAACGCCGCAGGCGCAGATTGCCCACAGTTTCGCGGGGACCGGCGGCCGTCTGCTTGAACCGGTGATCAAACCGCTGGGCTTTGACTGGCGCGTCGGCATCGGCCTCGTCACCTCTTTCGCGGCCCGCGAGGTGTTTGTCAGCTCGATGGCGGTCGTTTTCAGCGTGGACCACTTCGCGGGCGGCAAGCGGGTGGATGTCACGCCGTTGCGGACCGCGCTGAAAACCGCGGTATGGCCCGACGGCCGGCCGCTCTTCACGCCGCTCGTGTGCCTCACACTCATGATCTACTACGTCTTTGCGATGCAATGTATGAGCACGGTGGTGGTCGTGAGGCGCGAAACCAACTCGTGGCGCTGGCCGCTCTTCCAAACCGCGTACATGACGGGGACCGCATGGCTGGTATGCCTCGTGGTTTATCAGGGGGGACGCGTGCTGGGATTCTGAAAGGAGCAACGCGGATGCGCTCGACGCGCCAGGGGAATCCTGCCGACCGATGTGACATATTCCTCACAGTGTGTTTCATGTATCCCATGGAGGCGGCAAAATGACATTCCAGGTCCAGACCATCGCGGCGCTGCTGGTAGTCGTGTTCGCTGCAGCGTGGCTGGTGCGGCGGGCGCTCCTGACGCGCCACCAACCCGGCTGTGGCCGAGAATGCGGCGCAATCAGCCCTGACGCCCGGGCGCTGCTGAAGAAGCTCAAGGGGTAGGGTGCAGCGAAAGTGGCGTCGGGAATATCGATATCACGCCGGCCCCCCAGCGGTCGATGAAAGCTGCCATTCTTGAGGGAGTCGACCAGCCGCTCGTCATCAACCAGGTCGCTGATCCCGTGCCGGCCCCTGGCTTCGCGCGGGTGCGGCTGCGGGCCGCCGCGCTGAATCACCGCGATCTCTGGATTCAGAAAGGCCGCTACGCCGGCCTGAAGTTTCCCATCATACTTGGTTCCGATGGCGCTGGGGTGGTCGACGCCGTCGGCGCCGAGGCCGATGCCGATTGGGTGGATCGGTCCGTGATCATCAATCCCAGCCTTGGGTGGGGTCCGGATCCACATGCGCAGGAGGATGATTTCCGCATTCTCGGATTGCCGGATGACGGCACGTTTGCCGAAGCCGTGGCGGTTCCGGTTGCCAACCTGGCGCTTCGGCCGACGCACCTCACCACCGAGCATGCCGCGGCGCTGCCACTGGCTGGCCTGACGGCGTGGCGAGCCCTCTTCGCCCGCGGCCGACTTCGCGCCGGCGAGACCGTGCTCATCACCGGCATTGGTGGCGGCGTGGCGCTTTTGGCGCTGCAGTTCGCGCTCGCGGCGGGTGCGACCGTCTATGTCACATCCGGCTCGACAGACAAGCTCATGCAGGCGCGCACCCTCGGCGCGGCTGGCGGGGCCCGTTATCGCGACGCCGACTGGGCCGGACAGCTCCAGCGGCAGGCCGGTCGGTTCGATTTGATCGTGGATGGCGCCATGGGCGGGGGCTTCGCCCACCTCATCGAGCTCGCTCGTCCCGGCGGGCGCATCGCCTGCTACGGCGCCACCACTGGAAATCCGCCGGGATTCGATGCCCGCAAGGTATTCTTCCGCCAGCTGACGGTGCTCGGCACGACGATGGGCTCACCGGCGGATTTTGCGGCGATGGTGCGGCTGGTCGAAAACCGACACATCGTGCCGGTCATCGACACCCTCCTCCCACTCGAACAGGCCGACCAGGCGCTGCGCCGCCTGGAAGGCGCGGCGCAATTCGGGAAGATTGTCCTGACGTTGGCGTAGGGCCGGCGCGCCGGCGGCACGGCTCAACCAAGTTCCTCCTCGCCGGCCAGCGGCGTGGCGGGTCTGCCGACGGTGCGCCGCAGGGTTTCCAGGTTCTCGCGGACGAGTTCCCCCATGGTCTGGCAATGCAGGTGTCGCTCGGAGTGAAAATGCTCGGCGAGGCCCTCCCGCAGTTCGCGCACTTTTTCGTCGGGAGCGATGCGGTCGCGCGCCATCACCTGCAGGAGATAGCCGAGCCGATGCGCGGCAATTTCGCAGCGCTGGAGCATGAGCGTCTGTTCTTCGCGTTGATATTGCAGCGAGGTTTCGTAGCGAAGGTGCTTGAGGCAGTAGAGCGCCAGGGGCGTGTTTTCCTTGAAGAACTGCGGCAGATAGTAGTTCTTCCGGCCGTTGTAGGACTGCTGGTCGAAGTCCATGGCGCGAATACGGATCTGCGCGTCCTCAAAGTCCGGCATGATCACGACAACAAAATTGTAGGAGCGCATGTCACCGAGCAGCCGGATGAAACAGCGTTCGTTGAACTTCACCAGTTCCTTCGCCACCCGGACCGGTTTCAAGTCGCCGTGATTCAGCCAGCGCTCGATGAAGACGTCGCCCGGAATGCCCGGAATGTGCTCCTCGACCAGCGTTCCGCCGCAGGTGAGAAAACTCAGACGGTTGGGGGAGAGCAGATGTTCGAGTTCCAAGCCGTAGACCCGCGAGGCGTCGGCCTTCTTGATGTGGAAATAGTCGGCATTCTCATTGTAGGCGTTGACGATGCGGATGCGGAACGGTTGGGAGTTGCCGAAAGCGCAGAAATCGATGCGGTCGATATAGAGGTGCGCCATGACCGAGAAATCGCCGTCGACCTTGAGCAGGGCGTAGATGCGTTTCAGGTCTTCATTCAGCGCCGGCATGTCTTCCGCGCGGTAGGCCACGGTTTCCCAGAGCGTCGGCTGGCCGTCAGCGTCCGTGAGCTGCGCGGTCTCCTGAAAATCGCGGAGCCGCTCGTAGGTGAGGGGCAAATCGCGGTCGCGCCGGTAACGTTGCAGGTACGCCCGAAGCTCATCGATGATGGGATAGCTCGGTTTCCTCTGCGTCTGGAGGATCGTGGCCGCGTCTGCGGGCATGAGGGCAGGGTAGCACGCGGCTGCCGGCAGGCAAACCTGCTCTGCGCACAGGCCATCGGCCTCAGGCCGACCGGCGGGCGAGCCGCAACGGAGCGCGGAGCGCTCAGGCCATCTTCATCAACAATTGGCGCACGCCTTCAATTGGCGGAGCGGTGATGGATTGCAGCTGGATCGGCCAGACATGACTGGCCACCAAGGCGCGCAGGGCCTGGAGGCAGGGAGGGCGATTCAGCAATGCTCCCGAGACACCACAGGGCAGGGCCGAATCCCCCGTGGCGTGGGGAAACAGGCGCTGCAGCACGCCGTTCACGAGACCACCCAGATCGGCAAGGGACTCGGCGACGACCTGCCGCGCGGCATCACAGCCGCGCTCGGCCAGATCGACGACGCGCGGAGCGAACGCGGCGATCCGGGCGTTCGCCTCCGCATCGATGTAGAAAACGCGCGAGTTGGCGGTGTAATCAGGGAGGCCGGTGTGCGCCGTCAGTGCGTCGGCGAGGGCGGTGCGTTCCTCCCACCCTTGGAGTTCCAGCAGGGCGCGGGCCACCGCCCGGCGGCCCAAGTCATAACCGCTGCCGAAGTCGCCGAACCGCCAGCCCAGTCCGCCGGCGTAGTGCGTCGTGCCGTCCGGTGCGCGGGCGGCGATAAACGATCCGGTGCCGGCGTGCAGGGCCAAGCCGGGTGCGCCGCCGGTGGCAAGTTCAAGCACGGGAAGTGAGTCCGGTGCCGTTTCGACACGGCCATAGCCGCTGAGCGTGGCCGCCGTTTCCCGCCAGAACGAACGGCTGCCCGCCATGCAGAGCAGCAGGCGGTCGACCGCGGGGGATGTCTGGCTGGCAATCAACGACTGCAGCGCGTCCCGCAGAACGAGGCGGGCCCGCTCCGGACCCACCAGACTCGGACTGCAGCCGGGTCCCGTATGGCGGGCGACGACGGCACCGCGTGCATCCACGAGGATGCACTCCGTCTTTGAGGCGCCGCCATCAACGCCGATTCTAAAGCTCATGGGACGAAACGCGGAGGGCGTCGAGGCAGCATGAACTCACGACGACACTGGGCGAGTCCAATCAATATCCGGATTGGCGGGCGATCGTCAGATCAAGGTGCGCTGGGCCATGGGCGCGAGGCAGGGAGCGGCGGCGAGCGGCCTGCGAAGTCACGGCTCCCAGCGGCCATAGATCCCGCAGGGAAGGATCTTGCCGTCGGCAGCGACGGGCAGGCCGATCTCACCACTGCTGACGTGCCCCGGCGAATCGTGCATGAGCTCTGCGAGCTGATTCATGACCACCACGGGGGAGAGGCGCGCGGTGTAGGCGTTGATGAGAAAAAACAGCGGGTGGTCGCTCAGGGCGCGGCGACATTCACCCAGGAGCTTCCAGAGGTGATCCTCGAGCTTCCACAACTCGCCCCCGCCGCCGCGGCCGTAGGTCGGTGGATCCATAATGATCGCATCGTAGCGCCGGCCGCGTTTGATTTCACGCCGCACGAACTTGAGGCAGTCGTCGGCAATATAGCGGATAGGGGCACCGGCGAGGCTGGAGAGAGCGGCGTTTTCGCGGCACCATTTGACCATGCCTTCGGCCGCGTCGACATGGCAGACGCCCGCCCCCGCGGCGGCGACGGCGCACGTGGCCGCGCCGGTATAGCCGAACAGGTTGAGCACGGACACGGGCCGGCCCGCGGCTCGGACTCTCTGCACGCACCACTCCCAATTGGCCGCCTGTTCGGGAAAAAGACCGGTGTGTTTGAAGCCGGTCGGTCGAATCTTGAAGATGAGATTGAGCGGCTGGTAGCGGATGTTCCAGTGCTCGGGGAGTGGGCGCCGGAACTCCCAGCGACCCCCGCCCGCCGCGCTGCGATGATAGAAACCATCCCAATTCTCCCACGGAGCGCCCGGCGGCCGGTCGTGGCGCGGCCAGAGCACCTGGGGGTCGGGGCGCACCAACACGTAGGGGCCCCAGCGCTCTTCTTTCATGCCGTCGCCGCAGTCGAGCAACTCGTAATCGGTCCAGTGGTCGGCCAGAAGCAGGGCAGGGCGTTCGGCGCGCATGGCAATGCAGACCTCAGGGCCAGAGTGGGATTGTGATCAGGGCTTGTCGAGGTAACTGCGCGGCCCTCACGGCCCGCGGGAGCGTGCCTTGCCGGGGGGCACAGTTCCAGTACCCCGTGGACTCAGGACGGTCCCAAGAGGCTCGAGCCCGGCTCCCCATGCAACCCTAAGTGCCGTAGAGCCGGTCGCCAAAATCGCCGAGGCCGGGCAGGATATATTTCTTGGCGTCGAGCTCGCGGTCCAGCGCGGCAGTGAAGATCGGCACTTCGGGGTGCCGCTGCTCGCAGAGGGCCACGCCTTCCGGCGCGGCCACGATGCACACCAGCGCGAGGTCCCTTGCCCCCGCGGTCTTGACCACGTCGAGGGCTTGGGCGGCCGATCCACCCGTGGCGAGCATGGGGTCCACCACGAGCACGCGCCGGCCCTCCAAGGGCGGCAACTTGCAGTAATAGGAGTGCGCAATGGCGGTGATGTGGTCGCGTTCGAGGCCCACATAACCGACACTCACGTCCGGAAAGAGATCGAGAAACGGTTCCACCATGCCGAGTCCGGCGCGGAGAATGGGCACAATGGCGAGGGGGCGGGCAAGGACGCGGCCGGTCATGATTTCGAGCGGCGTCTCGATCTCCTTCTCATCGGTCACTAGATCACGCGTGGCTTCCAGGGCGAGCAGCAGCGTGATCTGGTGACTGAGCGTGCGGAAGAGCGCAGGCTTGGTGGTTCTGTCACGCAGGTGCGTGAGCACGTGGGTGACCAAGGGATGCTGGATGACGGTCAAGGCCATGGCGGGGGTGCGGCTCAAGAGGGAAATGCCAGATCGCCGATGAATTTCAAAGGCCAATTGCCGGTGGAAATCGCGCCCGGCCCAAGCGCGCCCCGGGGATCATCGAGGCGCGATGGCTCGGACCGGCCTGATTTACCGCTTGCTCAAGGTAATCGGAAATCGGCAGTCTCGATGCGAGAATCAGCGCGCGTCGCCCGGGTGGCGGAATGGTAGACGCTGGGGACTTAAAATCCCCTGGCCGTAAGGCCATGCCGGTTCGAGTCCGGCCCCGGGCACCAATTAGTTGCGCAACTTTGGCGATTACAAACCGAGTTTGTCTTGTCGTACTATTGACAAATGATTGGGGAACTTGGCTGAATTCGGAAAGCCTGAATTAGAGCGGGAACGAGCCTGTTTTTGTCAGCCGGTCCACCGAAAGCCTGCGGATTACGGCGCGTTTTCAGCGGCGCTGTGAGTGTGATCCGTGCCAGACAGACCGCTCTTGTTGTGCCGAATCTGGGCAGCAGAAGGTGACATTGATGCCCGCCCTACCGCTCCACTTGCTGACACTCTCCGGTTTTGAGGAGAAGCGTTTTGCGCTCTAACACGCGCGCAAGGCGCCGAAGCTCTAATGATGCCGCTTCGCGCTCACGGCCTCTGTTGGGGCATAGGGGGAAACAGACACGCACCGCGCAACGCAATCGCTACGATTGTCCGCGTAACTCCCTGTCGTGTCCTTCTTGGGCCCGGCCTTCCTACCTGCGGGGAAGAAGGCGGAATGCCTAGCGATATCCCGAGGTCTCGCGGGGTGCGGGACAAAGGCGGGAATTGCGCTGGTTCATCCTACGAATCCGGCAACAGCATGCGGAACACCTGACGGTTTCAGCCGTGCTCTGTGTGCGGTCCCAAAGTCGATTTGACCCTGTCTGGTTCGACCTTTTATGGCATGACTTACGGTGGACAAACGCTACGATCTCGAAGAGGTTGCCTACGGCACAGTAACCACGAGTTTCAAGCGGAGGTTTTTCAATGACCACGTTCAGGAAATCCAAGAAGCATCCGCTGCCGGCGAGCCGGTCAGCCGCGAAGCCGCCAGCAGCTCCCCTGCCAGGGACAAATCCGCCGCCTACATCTTTGGCCCCGGTCCTGTCGCCGAAGCAGCAAGCCGAAGCTGGATGGCCTACTGAAACGGAGTGGCTGGACTTGACGCCGCCGAAAAAGAGATTCGGGGCGTAGGCAAGCAGTTTGAGGGGGCCATGGAGGACGCGCTCCCAACAAAGCGGGCAGAGGCGGCGCTCTTCGTTGCGTGAAGACATACGCCTACACTATCCTGATGCCGCGCGGCTATCACCATCATGGCACGGTTGATGCCGGCAATAGCGAAGAAGCACGTGCGCTGGTCCACGCGATTCACCCCGGTTCCACGATACTCAGATTGAGTGGAGCAGAGCAGCAAAGCATACAGCGATCCCCGGCCGCAATTTCCGCTCCCCGCCCACTAGCGATCCCTCCCGTGCGCCGCAGTTTCGTCCAACGATTTGCCGGGCCTGTCATCGGATTTCTTCTTGGGATTGTGCTCACTGCCGCGAGCTTCATCGCCTACGAGCGGTTCGGCCTATTCGGGCAATCAGTATTTGGCGACTGGGTATTGGCAGGCAACTCCGGCCTTCAAATCAGCCTCTTCGAGGATGGAACGCTCGAAGCTGTCATCCATGATGCGACAGATGGCACCGCAACCTCGATGCACGGACGAGTCGTTCGCTTAGGGCGGGGCCGATATAAGGCGGAGATTAAGGACGGCGATCGAGTTCTGTTTCTTCGTCTGTCGCTGGTCGGCGATAGGCTCCGCGTGGAGATAGAAGGCATGGCTCCGCGCGATTTACACCGCAGGGCGCGGTAGAGCGGGGTCGCACCGGGTGCCCACTGTCGATTGTTGCACGGCTGCGATCGGCGTATTTGGCCCCTGCTACGAGTCTCGATCGAGCGTTGATGCTGACGCGGACTTGGGTTACTGGGTCTCTGACACAGGAGCATTAACACGCGCGAGTCGGCTTGCCGGCGACGCGCACCAGCGTCTCTTACGTTTCGATCTCTTACGTTTCGATCCCAGACGTTTCTATACTAGTTGGGACGATGTTGGGACTGAGTTGTGACGATGTTGGGATGGATCGTGGGTGCATCGGGAATTTGCTCACTATTATGCGGTGTTTCCCTACTATTATGCGGTTGCGGGCTGGTGAGTGCCCCAATCCGAGCAAGGACGGCATTGCTTGCTGCGGAATCGCTCACGCGCCGGGCGACAGCCGTCGCCTTGGCCAGCTTCGCCTTGGTAACGGCGGCAATCAGCGCGTCGCGCCCCATACCTGCAGAGGCATAGAAGGTTTGACGGTGGCGGAAGGTGAAACGCACGAAAAGCTTGCGACCCTCAAGCCCATCCAGTGTATAGCGCACCTGGTCGCGGCTGAGCGGCTCTATCCGGCCCGACCATTGCTCGAAAACCGAGGAGGATTTACACCCGCTCGCTCCGTGAATGATTTCGTCGAGCGTGATCCTCCGATACGGACGCACGCCTAGCGCAGCGAAGACGCTGGCGAGAACGCGAATGTCACGCTCGGCCACCTTTCCGTGGATGCACTCCCAAACGATGTCCGCAGCGAGTCGGACCTGCCGGTCGGTGCCGAATCGGCCCTCGAAATTTCGAAGGAAGCTCATGGTCGCAGAAAGCTCCGACTCCCATCGTCCGCGCGATCCAAGGCGGACATTGAGCATCGCGGCTGCGGCGACCGTGCGCCTGTCTGCACTCCAGCTCCGACGCCAGCCATTTTTCCATGAGGCGTTCATCGTCGGCGGGTCGCGAATCCGATCGGACTTCGAAATGGCATCGATGGACCAAGTAATAGCCGCGCCCGACAAGGACGCCCGAAGGTCGCCGCGATTAAACGCCAACAGACACAAGGGGAACTGGAAATAGATGTCATTGGCCATCGTCGGTGCGGGCTGGGTGCGACTCGCCAAGGGCGAGCTTTGCCTCAAGCCGGGAAAGGGTTTGTTTGCGGGTGCGGATAGCCTCACGCGTCCTCGGAATTTTGGCTTCCGCCGCCGCGATATCAGCGCGAAGCGTTTCGATTCGGCGTCTGAGCAAAGCTGAGTGCGCGGTGTCAGTTTTCATGGCAGCTTGCCCCTCCGGGTGGGCGCGAAACCGGGGAACTGCGAAATTGCCGCACAAGTCCGGGAAAGCATACCGACATGCCCCGGTCTATCCGCGGCGGGGGGTGGCCCCCCTTGTTTATCGGGAAGGTCCGCGGCTTTGTATGCCTCACCGTATTCCGGAGGAACGCGGTGCCGCATTGCATCGGCGTCCGTGGCAGAGGTCATGCGGCGTGTTCCTTTGCTGTGCACACGGGCCTTAGTGCTGTGCGCCTGTTGAATGCCTCATGGGCCTCGGCCTCGCTCGTGTAAGTCCAGCCTCGGGACCCCCACTGTGCCGTGCGTGGATAGGATTCGCGTTCGGCGTAGGACTTGCCCGACGGGAACCAGCGGGCTTTGCAGCGGTTCGGGACTACGACTTCCCATGACCGAATCAGGCCGCCCCCCGCTGCTGGCTTTGATTTGAGATAGAGACAAATCTCAGTGCTGCGAGCAAGTTGCTGGAATCCCCAGCCCCCCTGCTTGAACGTCTCTGGCAATAGCCTCATCGCGCTTGAACCGGATTGCGTAGCGGGCCTTTCGTCCGCATATAAGGGTGGTGGTGGCGGATCGCAGCCCGAGGGCTTCAGAACTGTATCGGCTTTCATGCGGCGTTGTCTCCCTGTCGCTGAACGCGGTGCTCGACCTCGAAAGTCTCGATGTCGGGCAGCGCCACCCGCAACCGACGGCCTATCTTGACCGCGGGGATGCGTCCCTGTCGTATCATTCGCCGGACACTCTCTCGATGGAAGCCCCACCGCTCGGATATCTGTTTTGAGGAGAGGAATGCCGGTGGGTTGGAGGTTGGTGCGATCACGTGACTAGAATTGTGCCGCCACGCACCCGGCCAAGATCCGATGTTCCCGTAGGCATTACGGGATCTGCAACGCAAATATCCTTCCTGCAATGCCTTGTGCAGGCATCGTATACCTAACGGCCCCGATTAGGGTCGTAGAAGTTTCCGGATTTGCGCCACGCTAGGAGCAGATTCCGTTCGCGCCAATGGCTGCGCTTGAAGTCTGCAATCAGATTCTGAAGGCGCTTTTTTGAGAGGGCCGATAAAGGGAGCAATCCGTATGCGCGCACGCAAAGAGAGTCGAACTTCGTGTGTTTTGTTGCTGGGTCCATGCGCCACCTCTCGCGGGCCAAGAAGATCTCTTTCATGTAAGAAACACGGCGAACCCTGATCATTCTCTCGATCCGACCAATATTGCGCCCAAGCTCGATTATGTCCGCCCCGGCGCGCGGCCAATCGTAGCTAGTTAAGTGGCGTTCGGCTCGCACAAGCGTCTTGCGAGCCTCCGAAGCAACCCTGCTAATCTCGGCTTTCGCCCGTGCATTCTTGCCCACTGAACGGTTGCCTGCTTTCAGGCTTTGCGCATCTAGATCAGCCCGCTCAACCAACGGCTCAAGCATCCCCCGGTAGGCTTTGTGAAGAGAATCGCTTAGAGCACTCCAAACCCTTGCTGCCATCTTCGCTTTACCGTTGAGTTCCCCTTCGGCGATTCCGCGGCGGCGAGCTGAATCGAGGTCAGCCTGGGAGTAGCCGCGTAATGCCATCGACGCCGCCAAGATTCCCATGGCACGGTCGCCTATGTGAGACAGTTTCTTTGGATGAGAATTCATGGCGTCACCCGGCGATGTGAATGTGCGTCAACGTCGGAAGTTCAGTCTGCGCGGCGTAGTATTTTGCCGTCACCGTCGGGGATGAATGCCCGAGCAGTTTTTGCGCGGCAAACAGTCCGTATTCGGTGGCCAATTCGCTGCCGAATTGCTTACGCAACCGGTGCAGCGGGTTACCGAATTTCTTGCCCGTTTCCACCCCCCGCGCACGTAGCCAAGCATTGGCGATGCGGAAGGTCATAGGCGACCGGTAAGACTCA
>Ga0335081_10002837_pt1 | contig 27273 bp, 25 predicted proteins | sample Lox_Sample_35_FD_206713 | JGI IMG/M metagenome (GOLD analysis project Ga0335081, IMG submission 206713) | Soil microbial communities from Loxahatchee National Wildlife Refuge, Florida, United States - Lox_Sample_3.5 | ecosystem: Environmental > Terrestrial > Soil > Wetlands | place: USA...
GTCGACTTCAGCTACGAGGTGTCCCGGGCGCTGGAGGCCTGCGAGGGCGCGGTGCTGCTGGTCGACGCCGCGCAGGGCATCGAGGCCCAGACCCTTGCCAACCTGTACCTGGCGCTGGACCGCGACCTGGTGATCATCCCGGTGCTCAACAAGATCGACCTGCCCGCCGCCGACCCCGACCGGTACGCTGCCGAGATCGCCCACATCATCGGCTGCGAACCCAGCGACGTGCTGCGGGTCTCCGGCAAGACCGGCGAGGGCGTGGCCGAGCTGCTCGACGAGGTGGTGCACCAGGTTCCGCCGCCCCGCGGCGACCCCGATGCGCCCACCCGGGCGATGATCTTCGACTCGGTCTACGACATCTACCGCGGTGTCGTCACCTACGTGCGCGTCGTCGACGGCAAGATCCTGCCGCGGGCGCGGATCGCGATGATGTCCACCGGCGCGACACACGAGCTGCTGGAAGTGGGCATCGTCTCACCCGAGCCCAAACCGGCCGCAGGGCTCGGCGTCGGCGAGGTCGGCTACCTGATCACCGGGGTCAAGAACGTCCGCCAGTCCAAGGTCGGCGACACCGTCACCACCGCCCGGCACGGCGCCACCAAGCCGCTGACCGGATATCGCGAACCCAAGCCGATGGTGTACTCCGGGCTTTATCCGCTGGACGGCTCGGACTATCCCGACCTGCGCGACGCGCTGGACCGGTTGCGGCTCAACGACGCCGCGCTGACCTACGAACCGGAGAACTCCGTGGCGCTGGGTTTCGGCTTCCGCTGCGGCTTTTTGGGGCTGCTGCACATGGAGATCACCCGGGAACGGCTGGAACGCGAGTTCGACCTGGACCTGATCTCGACGTCGCCGAACGTCGTCTATCGGGTCGTGCTGGAGGACGGCACCGAGAAGATCGTGACGAACCCGTCGGACTGGCCGTCGGGCAAGATCCGCACCGTCTACGAACCGGTTGTCAAGACCACGATCATCTCGCCCAGCGAGTTCATCGGCACGATCATGGAGCTGTGCCAGTCCCGGCGCGGTGAGCTGGGCGGCATGGATTACCTGTCCCCGGAGCGGGTCGAGCTGCGCTACACAATGCCGTTGGGGGACATCATCTTCGACTTCTTCGACGCGCTGAAGTCGCGCACCCGCGGCTACGCGAGCCTGGACTACGAGGAGGCCGGCGAAGCCGAGGCCGACCTGGTCAAGGTCGACATCCTGCTGCAGGGCGAGCCCGTCGACGCGTTCAGCGCGATCGTGCATCGCGACGAGGCCGCCGAGTACGGCCGCAAGATGACCGCCAAGCTCAAGGAGCTGATCCCGCGCCAGCAGTTCGAGGTTCCGGTGCAGGCCGCGATCGGCTCGAAAATCATTGCGCGGGAGAACATTCGGGCGTTACGCAAGGACGTGCTGTCGAAATGCTATGGCGGTGACATCACCCGCAAGCGCAAACTGCTGGAGAAGCAGAAGGAAGGCAAGAAACGCATGAAGACCATCGGCAGGGTCGACGTGCCGCAGGAGGCCTTCGTGGCGGCGCTGTCCACCGACGCGGCGGGGGACAGGAAGTACAAGGGTTAGGTGGGGCGGTGCGACGGTTTGTTGGGGCTGTCGTCTGCGGGGCCGCCGGGGTAGCGCTGGCGGGATGCGTCCACACGGTCGGCGGGACCGCGTTGGGCGCCTCGGGCGCGTCGGGCTCGTCGGGCGCCTCGGGCGGGGGTCTCGACGGGGTTCTGCTCGGCGCCGATCAGATCAACGCGGTCATGTCCGCCACCGCCATCGCCGTTGTCGACACCTCCCAGAACATGCAGACCACCACCGAGAACGTGTCCCGGCCGGATTGCGTCGGCGCGCTTTACAACGCGCAGGATTCGGTCTATCAGAACAGCGGCTGGACCGACGTGCGCGACCAGGTGCTGCAGGAACCTTCCGAGAACAACGCGCACCGGGTCGAGCAAACCGCCGTCGAATTCCCCGGCAGCGACCCCGCCCGGGCCTTCGTCAACGCCTCGCTGGCCGCCTGGTCGCGCTGTTCGGGCAAAGAGGTGACGATGACCGCCGGCTCCGACGTAAACCGTTGGAAAATAGGCGATCTCGTCATCACCGGACGGACCATCAATCAGACCGCGTTGCAGGAGGACGCCGGCGGGTGGGGGTGCCAGCACGCGCTGTCGGCGGTGGCGGCGATCGTGGTCGAGGCGACCGCGTGCGGCAACAACATCGCCGACCAGGCCGTGACGATCATCGACGAGATGTCGGCGAAGGTGCCATAGGGGCGTCACATCGGCGCGTTGGCGGGGACGAACACCCCGGTGCTGTCGGCTTCCTCCTCGGCGCGGATCACGTGCACGACCGCGTTGATCAGTGCCAGGTGGGTGAATGCCTGCGGGAAGTTGCCCAGGTGTCGGCCGGTGCGCGGCTCGATCTCCTCGGCGTAGAGATCCAGCGGGCTGGCGAACGAGAGCAGCCGCTCACACAAGTGCCTGGCGCGGCTGATCTCGCCGATCTCCACCAGCGCCGACACCAGCCAGAACGAGCAGATCGTGAACGTGCCTTCCTCGCCGGACAACCCGTCGTCGGTCTCCTCGACCCGGTAGCGCAGCACCAGCCCGTCCTTGGTCAGCTCGTCGGCGATCGCCAGCACCGTGTTGCGCACCCGCGGGTCGTCGGCCGGCAGGAACCGGGTCAGCACCGCCAGCAGAAGCGAGGCGTCCAGCGCGTCGGAGCCGTAGCGCTGGGTCAGCACGCCTCTGGAATCGACGCCGTTCTCCAGGATGTCCGCCTTGATCTCTTCGGCCGTCGCGCGCCACTGCTGGGCGTAGGTTTTCTCGCCCTGCAAGTCGGCCAGCTTGGCGCCGCGGTCCACCGCGACCCAGCACATGATCTTGCTCGACGTGAAGTGCTGGGGTTCGCCGCGTACCTCCCAGATGCCGCGGTCGGGCTCGCGCCAGTGCTTGATCGCCTCCTCGACCTGGTTCTTCAGCACCGGCCACAACGCCTCCGAAATCTGCTCGCGCGACTTGGCGTGCAGGTACACCGAGTCCAGCATCGTGCCCCAGATGTCGTGCTGCTGCTGGTTGTACGCGCCGTTGCCGACACGCACCGGGCGCGCCCCGTCGTAGCCGGACAGGTGGTGCAGCTCCTCTTCCTCGAGGGTGCGTTCGCCGCCAACGGCGTACATCACCTGCAGCGGGTGACGCTCACCGTTGTTGGCGCCCGACACGTCGGCGATGAACGAGAAGAAGTCGTCGGCCTCGCGGTCCAGGCCCAGCGTGTACAGGCCCCACAACGCGAACGTCGAGTCGCGAACCCACGCGTAGCGGTAATCCCAGTTGCGTTCGCCGTGCGGGGTTTCCGGCAGCGAGGTGGTGCTGGCCGCCAGCAGGGCGCCGGTGGGCGAGTAGGTCAGGCCTTTCAGGGTCAGCGCGCTGCGCTGTAGATACGCCCGCCACGGGTGATCGGGGAAGTCGCCGATGTTGATCCACTGCCGCCACATCTCGCTGGTCTTCCACATCTTGTCGGCGGCCTCGTCGTAAGTCTGGGGGGCGGGGTGTTTGGACCAGCTCAGCGCCACGAACACGTTGTCGCCCTCGGTGAGCCGGGTGCGGGCCCGGGCTTCCCGGCCCTCCAGCCCGATCCGCAGGTTCGTTGTCAGCTTCAGCTTCGGGTGCTGGTCGGGGTCGCGGTTGGCCCGCGCGATCGCCTCCGCGTACGCGGCGCCGGAGTACTCCCACGCGGAGCTGATCCGGTGGTAGTCGAAGGACGGCTCGCAGCTCATCACCAACTCGACCGTGCCGCTTACGCATCGCACGGTGCGCAGCAGGATGTGCTCGGCGTCCCAGTCCATCGGGGTGCGGCGATGGGTGCGCGACCGGGTCTCGATGTCATGCCAGGGGCCCATCACCAGCGTGTCGCGGACGATGAGCCAGCCGGTGTGGGTCTGCCACGTGGTCTCCAGGATCAGGCTGCCCGGCAGATAACGGCGCGCCGCGGGCACCGACACCCCGTAGGGGCCCAGCCGGAAATGGCCGGCGGCGCGGTCCAGGATGGCGCCGAACACGCTGGGGGAGTCGGGCCGCGGCACGCACAGCCACTCCACGGAGCCGTTGGACGAAATCAGGCAGGTGTTCTCACAGTCCGACAGGAACGCGTAATCCGCGATCGGGGGAAACGGGTTGCGGGTCGACGAGCTCTGGATGTACGGCACCGGCCTAGTGCTCGCAAACGGTGGTTCGGTCGCCTTGGCGGACTCCGGGCTCAGGACCATTCAGTCATCATCGACCGCCGAAGCGCTTCCCGTCCACTTAACCGGGGGTGTCTTCATCGCGGCGTTTTCTGCCGCGCGAACGCGGGCGCGTGTTCGGGCAGCGGGCCGATCGCGATCAGGTAGCCGGCGAGCCGCTGCAATGGCGGCATCGTGCTCACCATCCGCACTGCGCGCGGTGCAGGCGGCGGCTGCGCGGTCAGTGGGTCGGCGTTAGTCGCGGCCGTGAACACCCGGTCGTGGATGGCGTGCTGAAGAGCCTGGATCACCACGGTGGGCAGCCAGCGCCGGGCCTGCACGCGGGCGAGCTGCGCCGTCGTCACGTGGCCGCTGTGCAGCGGTTTGGCCAGGATCCGCGCGGCCGCCACCGCGTCGGCGACCGCGAGGTTGATGCCGACGCCACCGACCGGCGACATCGCGTGCGCGGCGTCGCCGATCAGCAGCAGCCCGTCGGCGTACCAGCGCCTCAGCCGGTTGAGTTGCACGTCAAGCAGTTTCACGTCGTCGAACGAATCCAGCGTGTCCACCCGGTCGCCCAGCCAGGGCACCAGGATCGTCAGCTGCTTGCGCAGCGCGTTCAGGCCCTCCCGGCGCATCGCCGCGTCGGTGCCCTTCGGGATGATGTAGGCGATCTGGTAGTAGTCGCCACGGTCGATCACCGCGCAGCCGTGCCCGGCCTGGAACACGCCGTTGAGCCCCTGCGGGTCGCCGTCGCGCCGGGGCAGCCGAAACCACCACACGTCCATCGGCGCGCCAAAGCTATTCGGTCGCAGGCCCATTGCCGACCGCACCATCGACGAGCGGCCGTCACGCGCTACGGTCAGTGTTGCCCGCAGTTGGCGGGTGGTGCCGGTTGTATCGCGATAGTCGACACCGACGACTTTCGGGCCGTCACGCAGCGGACCGAGCATCTCGGTGCTGCGCATCAGCGTGAACGTCGGCTCCTGTGCGGCGGCGGCGGCGAGCATTTCCAGGAAGTCCCACTGCGGGACCATTGCGATGTGCTTGTGCGGGCCGGGGATTCGGCGCAGGTCGATCTTTACCTGCGCACCCTGAATCCGCATGTTCGCCGTGTTGATCAGCCGATGGGGAACCTTCGCGAACTGCGGGGCCAGGCTCAGCTCGTCGAGCAGGCGAAGGGTGCTGGCATGCACGGTGTCGCCGCGGAAGTCGCGCAGGAATTCGGCATGCTTTTCCATCACGGTCACCGGCACCCCGGCCCGGGCCAGCAGCAGACCCAGCACCATGCCCGCGGGTCCACCTCCGGCGATGACGCAGGTCGTGGAGTCGGCCGTGGGCACACCACATTCTGGCACGTTCGGTTTGGCACGTTGGCTGTTGGGTTCTGGGCGCATAGTCTGGCCGGATGACCGGTTTTCTCAATTGGTGGGACGGCGTGGAGCTCTGGCTCTCGGGCCTGGGCTTCGTGCTGCAGATCATCGTCGTGATGCCGGTGGTGTTGGCGCTGGCGTTCGCGATCGCGGTGGTGCTCGACGGGGCGTTGGGCCGAGGTATCCAGCTGCTGAGGCGGATTCGCCACGGCGACCCGAACGGATTATGAGCGGCCTGCCCAAGTCGCGGGTGACACTTGTGCTGGTGATCCTGGTGGTGCTGGTCATCGTCGCCTGGCTGGTGTCGCACTAGGTTCTGTTAGGCTTCGCGCCATGCGAGCAGCGACCGGCAACAAGGGCTGCCACATCCTGGCACTCATTGCCGTGGGTGATTGCGCTGTCGCGGACGTGCACTGTTGCCGCTGACCCCACGCCCGTGCGCGGTTCGGTGGCGGTAGTGGTCGTCAATCCACTGGCGCATTGATCTTTCCCGCGATATGGGCCCGTCCTGCCGACCGTCCCTGAGCAATGAAAGGTCATTCATGTACACGATCCTTCGGCCCTTGCGCTCGGCCGGCGCGCTGCTGTCCGCGGTGGTCTTGGTGGTCGCCGGCTGTGGTGGGGGGTCCAGCGACGTGGCCGGCGGCGGCGGCCAACCGGGGGCGAGCACCACGCTGACCCTGGTGGCGTATTCGGTGCCCGAGCCGGGCTGGAGCAAGATCATCCCGGCGTTCGCTGCCACACCAGAGGGCAAAGGCATTGCGGTGAGGGCGTCCTATGGCGCCTCGGGGGACCAGTCGCGCGCGGTCGTTGACGGTAAGCCGGCGGATCTCGTTAATTTCTCTCTGGAACCCGACATCGAACGTCTGGTGAAGGCCGGAAAGGTCTCGCAGTCCTGGAACACCGACGCGACCAAGGGCATCCCGTTCGATTCGGTGGTGACCCTGGTCGTCCGCAAGGGCAACCCCAAGAACATCAAGGACTGGGACGACCTGCTGCGCCCGGGCATCGAGGTCGTCACCCCCAGCCCGCTCAGCTCGGGCTCGGCCAAGTGGAACCTGCTGGCGCCGTACGCCGCGAAGGGCAACGGGGGCCAGGACCCGCAGGCCGGGCTGGATTTCGTGCAGAAACTGGTCACCGGGCACGTCAAAGTGCGCCCCGGGTCCGGGCGCGAGGCCACCGACGTGTTCGTGCAGGGCAGCGGCGACGTGTTGATCAGCTACGAGAACGAGGCGATGAACACCGAACGGCAGGGCAAACCGGTCGAGCACATCACGCCACCGCAGACGTTTCTGATCCAGAACCCGGTAGCGGTGGTCACCACCAGCCAGCACCTGGACAAGGCCACCGCGTTCAAGAACTACCTGTACACCACCGACGCGCAGAAGATCTGGGCGCAGGCCGGGTTCCGGCCCGTCGACCCCGGCGTGGCGGCCGACTTCGCCGCTCAGTTCCCGGTGCCGCAGAAGCTGTGGACCATCGCCGACCTGGGGGGATGGGACACGGTCGATCCGCAGTTGTTCGACAAGGACAACGGAAGCATCACGAAGATCTACAAGCAGGCCACCGGATGACAGCTGACCTCTTGGGCGAACGCGGTCCCGAGGTTCGAATGCCCGCGCGGCGGGGCGGCACCGCGCTGCGCGTCGGGGTGGCCACGCTGTGGCTGTCGGTCATCGTGCTGCTGCCGCTGGCGGCGATCGTCTGGCAGTCCGCCAAGGGCGGCTGGTCGGCGTTCTTCTCCGCGGTGACCTCGCCGTCGGCTGTGGATTCCTTCCGTGTCACGCTGACGATCTCGGCCGCGGTGACCGTGATCAACATGGTGTTCGGGCTGCTGGTGGCCTGGGTGCTGGTCCGTGACGACTTCCCGGGCAAGCGCCTCGTCGACGCCGTGATCGACCTGCCGTTCGCGCTGCCCACCATCGTGGCCAGCGTGGTGCTGCTGGCCCTCTACGGGCCCAGCAGCCCGGTCGGCGTCCATCTGCAGCACACGCCGTACGGTGTCGGCGCGGCGTTGCTGTTCGTCACGCTGCCGTTCGTCGTGCGGGCCGTGCAGCCGGTGCTGCTGGAGGTCGATCAGGAAGCCGAGCAGGCGGCGGCGTCGCTGGGCGCGGGCAACCGCATCATCTTCACCAGGATCATCCTTCCCGCACTCACCCCCGCGTTGCTGTCCGGTGCCGGGCTGGCGTTCTCACGGGCCATCGGCGAATTCGGTTCCGTGGTGCTGATCGGCGGGGCGGTGCCCGGCAAGACCGAGGTGTCCTCGCAGTGGATCCGCACGTTGATCGAAAACGACGACCGCACCGGCGCCGCCGCGATCTCCATTGTGCTGCTGGCGATCTCATTCGTCGTGTTGTTCATCCTGCGGACCCTGGGGTCGCGGACCGCCAAGCGCGAGGAGCTGGACCGGTGACGCTGTCGCCGCTTTGGCGCCTCATCGCCCGCTATGCGGCGTTGGCGTACATCGGGGTGCTGGTGCTCGTGCCGGTGGCGCTGATCCTGTGGCGCTCGTTCGCGCCCGGGCTCGGTGAGTTCTACGCCAACATCAGCACCCCCGCGGCGATATCGGCGCTGCACCTGTCGCTGCTGGTGGTCGCGATCGTCGTGCCGTTGAATGTGCTGTTCGGGGTTCCCACCGCTTTGGTGCTGGCCCGCAACCACTTCCGGGGCAAGGGTGTGCTGCAGGCCGTCATCGACCTGCCGTTCGCCGTGTCGCCGGTGATCGTCGGTGTCGCGCTGATCCTGCTGTGGGGATCGGCGGGCGCGTTCGGCTTCGTGCAGAACCATTTCGGCCTGCGGATCATCTTCGGGCTGCCCGGGATCGTGCTGGCCAGCATCTTCGTCACGCTGCCGTTCGTCATCCGCGAGGTGGAACCGGTGCTGCACGAGATCGGCACCGACCAGGAAGAGGCCGCCGCGACGCTGGGCTCCACCTGGTGGCAGACGTTCTGGCGGATCACCCTGCCGTCCATCCGCTGGGGTCTGACCTACGGCGCGGTCCTCACCGTGGCACGCACGCTGGGCGAGTACGGCGCGGTGATCATGGTGTCGTCCAACTTGCCCGGCACGTCGCAAACCTTGACGCTGTTGGTGTCCGACCGCTACAACCGCGGCGCCGGATACGGCGCGTACGCGGTGTCCACGCTGCTAATGACCGTCGCCGTGATCGTCCTCGTCGTGCAGGTGGTCCTCGACGTGCGGCGGCGGCGGACGTAGGGAGTGTTTTGGTGACCGACGCGATCACGCTCCGGGGCGTGAACAAACACTACGGCGAATTCGCCGCGTTGGAGGACATCGACTTCAGCGTCCCCTCCGGTTCCCTTACCGCCCTTCTCGGACCGAGCGGATCCGGAAAGTCGACCCTGCTGCGGGTGATCGCCGGGCTCGACGAGCCCGACACCGGCGCGATCACCATCGACGGGCGGGACGTGACCCATGTGCCGCCGCAGCGGCGCGGCATCGGCTTCGTGTTCCAGCACTACGCCGCGTTCAAACACCTCACGGTGCGTGACAACGTCGCGTTCGGGCTGAAGATCCGTAAACGGCCTCGGGCGGAGGTCCGTGCGAAGGTGGACAACCTGCTGGAAACGGTGGGGCTCGCCGGTTTTCAGACCCGCTATCCCGCACAGCTGTCCGGTGGTCAGCGTCAGCGGATGGCATTGGCGCGCGCGTTGGCCGTCGATCCGCGGGTGCTGCTGCTCGACGAGCCGTTCGGCGCTTTGGACGCGAAGGTCCGCGAGGACCTGCGCGCCTGGCTGCGGCGCCTGCACGACGAGGTCCACGTCACCACGGTGCTGGTCACCCACGACCAGTCCGAGGCGCTCGACGTAGCCGACCGGATCGCGGTGCTGAACAAGGGCCGCATCGAGCAGATCGGCTCGCCGGCCGAGGTTTATGACAGCCCGGCCAATGAGTTCGTGATGTCATTTCTGGGCGCGGTGTCCTCGTTGAACGGCATCCTGGTGCGGCCGCACGACATTCGGGTGGGACGCAACCCGGAAATGGCGATCGCCGCCGGCGACGGGACAGCGGAATCCACCGGCGTGATCAAGGCCACCATCGACCGCATCGTCTACCTCGGGTTCGAGGTGCGCGTCGAGTTGACCAGCGCACCCACCGGGGCCCCGTTCACCGCGCAGATCACCCGCGGCGACGCCGAGGCGCTGCGCCTGCGGGAAGGCGACACCGTGTTCGTGCGCGCCACGCGGGTGCCGCCGATCGCTGGGGCGTCGCAGGTGCCTGTTGGGGTGGTTGGGCGTTCGTAGGGGTCTATGGGGCCTTGGGGGTGGGCTGTGCGCGACACTGACGTGGTTGCGAAGACGCGCCATGGGCGTCGCAGACGTTTCAGTCTGGCGGGTTAGGCGGCGGCGGATCCGGCGGTCGTGGTGTCGAACCGGTCCAGCACGGCGGCCGCAATCAGCGGGTGCGCGCCGAGCGGCGGCGCCATCAGAATGTTGTTTTCGTCGGCGTAGCGTGCGACGCGGTCGGTCAGGCGTCCATTAGCCAGGAACCAGGGCGCGATCACCAGTTGTTTTGCGCCGCACCGGCTGAGTTGATGCGCGGCCTCGTCCAGCGTCGGGCTCGGACCGGTCGCGAACGCGGTAACCGCACCGGCCCACCGCGTTCCGGTGGCCACTGCCGGTGCCACCACGCGCGTGCGCGCGTTGACCGTGTCCCAACTCGAGCCGACCGCGACGACGATGACGCCCACTTTGCGCTCGTATCGGGACACGTTCAGGCGGCTGATGCGTTGCCGGAGCACGGCGAGCAGCCGCGGGTCTTCGCCGAGCACGTCCGCCTGACGCACGGTGGTGCTGGCCCGGGCGATTTGGGCGGGGATGTCGACGCGGGCGTGATAGGCGTCCGCCAACAGCAGCGGCGCCACAACGGCATCGGCGTCGGGGGGCAGGCCTTGGAGCACCCGGCGTAGGTTCGGCTCGGACCGCTCGCAGAACCCGACCCGCACGTCCAGGCGCGGCCGCAGCCGGCGGATCTGGTCGGCGACGGCATGCGCGTTGTCCGGCGAACGCGGGTCAACGCTGCCGTGCGCGGCGAGGACGAGGGCCGATGAGCGTCTCGCGCGAAGAGCAAACGGGGTGGTCACGGCGAGTGCAGCCCGCATTCGGTCTTCGACAGGCCCTCCCAGCGGCCGCTGCGCGGGTCGGCGCCCGGTGCCGGCTTCGCAGTGCACGGCGCGCAGCCGATCGACGGATAGCCTTCCTCGACAAGCGGATTCACGAACACGTCGTTGGCCTGGATGTAGTGCTGGATGTCCTCATCTGTCCACAGGGCCAGCGGGTTGATCTTCACCAGCCCGAACGCCTCGTCGAAGCTGATAAGTGGCGCGTTGGCGCGGGTGGGCGCCTCGACGCGGCGCAGGCCGGTGACCCAGGCGGAGTAGCCGCGAAGCGCTTTGCCCAGCGGTTCGACCTTGCGCAACCGGCAGCATTGGTTGGGATCCCGGGCGAACAGGTCCTTGCCGAGCAGCCGATCCTGTTCGTCGACCGTGTGCTCGGGAGTGACGCTGACGACGTTGACGTCGTACACCGACGCGACCGCGTCACGGGTGCCGATGGTTTCGACGAAGTGGTAGCCGGTGTCCAGGAACAGCACATCCACCCCCGGACGCACTTTTGAGGCCAGGTCGATCAGCACGGCGTCCTGCATGTTCGACGCCACCACGTAATTCGGGCCGAAGTTGTCGTCCGCCCAGCGCAGCAACTCGATCGCCGTGGCGCAGTCCAGCTCGGACGCGCCGCGGGCCGCCAATTCCCGTAGGTCGCTCTCGGTGCTGACACTCATCTGTGCTGTCTCCTCTTCGCGCGAGCGCTCATCGGGTGCTGTCTCCTCTTCGCGCGAGCGCTCATCGGGTGCTGTCTCCTCTTCGGGCGAGCGCTCATCGCAGATCCGCTTCGTCCGCTCGTAGGGCCCACGTTGCGAAACGCTCACCCTCGTCTCGTTGTTTGATGAAGTTGCGCACCACCCGCTCGATGTAGTCACCGAGCTCGGCGGACAAGACCTTGTGCTGCCGCAGTTTTCGGCCGAACCCACTGTCCAGCCCGACGCTGCCGCCCAGGTGCACCTGGAAGCCCTCGATCGAACCGCCGTGGCCGTCGTCGACCATCTGGCCCTTGAAGCCGATGTCGGCGACCTGGATCCGCGCGCACGAGTTCGGGCAGCCGTTGATGTTGACGGTGATCGGCACATCGAGCTGCGCGTTGATGTCCTCCAGCCGGCGCTCCAGCTCGGGAACCAGCACCTGGGAACGCTTGCGGGTCTCGGCGAACGACAGCTTGCAGAACTCGATGCCGGTGCAGGCCATGAGGTTTCGGCGCCAGTGCGACGGGGTCGACGGCAGGCCCAGCGCGTCCAGCGCGGCGACCAGGTCATCGACGTGCTCATCGGGCACGTCGAGGATGATCAGCTTCTGGTACGGCGTGAACCGGATCCGGTCGGAACCCACCTTGGCGGCCAGGTCGGCGACCCTGGTCAGGATCGTGCCCGACACCCGCCCGGCGATCGGCGCGACGCCGACCGCGTTCTTGCCGTTCTTCAGCCGCTGCACCCCGACGTGGTCGATCGGGTGGATGATCGGCTGCGGGGCCGGCCCGTCGATGAGGGGCCGTTTCAGGTATTCGGTCTCCAGCACGCGCCGGAATTTCTCGACGCCCCAGTCCTTGATCAGGAACTTCAGCCGTGCCTTGGAGCGCAGCCGGCGGTAGCCGTAGTCGCGGAACACCGAGGTGACGCCCTCCCAGACGTCGGGCACCTCCTGCAGCGGAACCCAGGCGCCCAGCCGCTGGCCCAGCATCGGGTTGGTCGACAGCCCGCCGCCGACCCACACGTCGAGGCCGGGACCGTGCTCGGGGTGCACCACGCCGATAAACGCGACGTCGTTGACCTCGTGGCAGACATCCTGCAGGCCGGAGATCGCGGTCTTGTACTTGCGCGGCAGGTTGGCGTATTCCTTCTTGCCGATGTAGCGCTTGACGATCTCCTGCACGGCCCAGCTCGGGTCGAGCACCTCGTCGAGCGATTCGCCGGCCAGCGGGGAGCCCAGCACCACCCGGGGGCAGTCGCCGCACGCCTCGGTGGTCTGTAGCCCGACCGCCTCGAGCCGCCGCCAGATCTCCGGCACGTTCTCCACCTCGACCCAGTGGAGTTGGACGTTCTCGCGGTCGGAGATATCGGCGGTGTCGCGGGCGAACTCGGTGGAGATCTCGCCGATCGTGCGCAGAGCCTCAGTGGACACCGCACCGCCGTCGCAGCGCACCCGCATCATGAAGTACCTGGCTTCCAGCAGGTCGGTGTTCTCGTCGCCGGTCCAGCTGCCGTCGTACCCCTGCTCGCGCTGGGTGTACAGGCCCCACCAGCGGAAACGGCCACGGAGGTCGCTCTTGTCGATGCTGTCGAAGCCGCGGTGGGCGTAGATGTTCTCGATGCGTTCCCGCACGTTGAGCGGGTGGTCGTCCTTTTTGTTCTGCTCGTTGGCGTTGAGCGGCTCGCGGTAGCCGAGGGCCCACTGGCCTTCGCCGCGGGGCCGCTTCGGCGGGCGGGGCTGCGTCATGGGGCGGTCATGCTCCTGGTCGGAGCCGGCGTTCGGAGCGCGCACTACACCGGTGGCTGATCCGGCGGCGCAGATCCGGCGGCCAGCTGAAAGTACTGGGGGGCAGGTCTACGACATCAAGGCAGACAGCAACAGCTGCAGACGCGCTTGAAGTCGACGTGCCGCCGCGCCACCAGTGAGATGCCGGTGATGGAGTTATGAGCGGCGGTCACGTCGCCATTCTGCCACGAGCGCCCGCACATGCCCTAACCGGGTCAAATTTGCGCTCACGGTGAGCAAAAGTGGGCCGGGGTCTCGCTTCGCTCGCCGAGATTGAAACGTCGCAGCAAAAGATCGAGTGACCTTCTGCATGGGTTCAATCTCGGCGGGTTTTGGGAGACTGGGGACGTGACGATCCGTGCGGCGCCCGCGTCGTTGCCCCGGCTGGCGACGACGCCGGGTCGGCGGTTCGGCCTGTATGTGCACGTGCCGTTCTGTGCGACCCGCTGCGGGTACTGCGACTTCAACACCTACACGCCCGCCGAACTGGGGGGCGCGAACCCGGACGGCTGGCTCGCCGCATTGCGTTCAGAACTGGCTTTGGCCGCAGAGCACACGGGTCCCCACGCTGCGGACACGGTGTTCGTCGGCGGCGGCACGCCGTCGCTGCTGGGCGGCCGGCGGCTGGCCGCGGTGCTCGATGCGGTGCGCGACACGTTCGGGCTGGCCGCGGGCGCCGAGGTCACCACCGAGGCGAACCCCGAGTCCACCGCGCCGGAGCTGTTCGACGCGTTGCTGTCCGCCGGCTACACCCGGGTGTCGCTGGGCATGCAGTCGGCGGCGCCTCGAGTGCTGGCGGTGCTGGATCGCATGCACTCGCCTGGGCGCGCGGTGGCCGCGGCGCGGGAGGCGATGACAGCGGGGTTTGCGCACGTCAACCTCGATCTGATCTACGGCACACCGGGGGAGAGCGACGACGACCTGCTGCGTTCCGTCGACGCCGCCATCTGCGCCGGTGTCGACCATGTGTCGGCCTACGCGCTCGTCATCGAGGAAGGCACCGCGCTGGGCCGGCGGGTGCGCCGCGGCGAGATCGCCGCGCCGGACGACGACGTGCTGGCTCGCCGCTACGAACTGCTCGACGCGCGGCTGTCGGCCGCCGGGTTGCAGTGGTACGAGGTGTCGAACTGGAGCCGCCCCGGCGGCGAGTGCCGCCACAACATCGGGTACTGGGACGGTGGCGAATGGTGGGGCGCCGGGCCCGGCGCGCACGGGTACGTCGGCGCGACGCGCTGGTGGAACGTCAAGCACCCCAACGCATACGCGCGGCTGCTGGCCGACGACACGCTGCCGGTCGCCGATTTCGAGCAGCTCGGCGCGGCCGAGACCCACTTCGAGGAGGTCATGCTGGGCCTGCGGCTGCGGCGCGGCCTGTCGGTTTCGGTGCTGACCGACTCGGAGCGGCGGCGCGCCGATGCGCCGATCTCCGACGGCCTGCTCGAGCGGGACGGCGACCGGCTGGTGCTCACCGACCGTGGGCGTCTGCTGGCCGACGCGGTGGTGCGCAATCTTCTCGACGATTAGCTGCGGTCCAGCACCGCGGCAAGGTCCAACCGGGCAATGCGATCGGGATCGGCCAGCACGTCGATGGCCTTGACGGTTCCCGCCGCGACCAAAAACCCCATGATCGACACCGGCCGGCCGGCCCTGAGAACAACCGCGCCGGCGGCGCCGTTCACGGTGGCCGGCCGCACATCGTTGTCCAGGCCCCCGTAGCCCTTCGCCAGCTTCGCCACCGCCGCGGCGCCGCTCGCCGACACCGTTCGCCCGGGACCGAAGTCGCCGCGCAGCTTCACATCCGGGTGCAGCACAGCGACCAGCCGGTCGAAGTCACCGCTGCGGCCCGCGGCGAAGAACGCGTCCACCACGGAGCGCTGTGCCGACATGTCGCGGTCGGGAGTCGGTTGCGCCGCCTGGATGCGCCGGCGCGCGCGGCTGGCCAGCTGGCGCGTGGCCTCCGGCGAACGCTCGACGATCGGCGCGATCTCGCCGTACGGCAGCGCGAACACATCGTGCAGCACGAACGCCAGCCGCTCCGGCGGCGCCAGCGTCTCCAGCACCACCAACAGGGCAAGACCCACCGAGTCGGCCAGCAGCGCCTCATGCTCGGGGTCGGCCTCACCGACCGCATCGACGATCGGATCGGGGATCTGCGCGACGAGTCCCTCGTCCTGGCGGGCGTGGCGGGCGCGCAGCATGTTCAAGCAGATCCGCGCCACGACGGTGGTGAGCCAGGCGCCGAGATTGTCGACGTCGTCGGCGCCGGCACGGTTCAGCCGGATCCACGCCTCCTGCACCGCGTCCTCGGCGTCGGTGAGCGTTCCGAGCATCCGGTACGCGACCGCCTTCAGCTGCGGCCGCTCCTGCTCGAACCGCGCGGTCAGTCCGGTCGCGCGCATACCGCGCCCTCGCTGAAGCCCGCCGCGCCGATGCCCAGCGCCAGGTTGAACCGGGCCCGAAGATTCTCCAGCGCGATCACGTGGGTCAGCTCGACCAGCTGGGTGGTGTCGAAATGGCGCTCGAGCGCGGCGAACAGCTCGTCGCCGACCTCGACCGGGGTTCGGCTCATGGCCGCCGAGTACTCCAGCACCAGCTTGTCGACGTCGGAGAAGCATGCGGCCTCCCGGAAATTCGGCAGGGCGAGGAGTTCGTCATCGCCGAGGCCCCAGCCCCGGGCGACCTGTGAGCCCAGATCGATGCAGTACTCGCACCGCGTGGTCGTGGCGGCCTTCAACTCGGCCAGCGCGCGGTGCCGCTTATCGAGCAGGTCGAGCCCGGCGACCGCCTGCTCGAGCCGCCCGTATCCCTGCAGCAGCTTGGGGATGTGCGCGTACATCTGCAGCGGCTCGAGCATCGCGGCGGGCGCGCGGCCGGTCATTTTCACGAAGCGCCGTTTGGTGAAGAACAGCGCGATCTTGGTACCCAGCGTGGTGTCGCGGTCGGGCACCGGCTCCAGGCGTGGCATCGAAACCCTCCTGTCGTGAGTCGTCCATAATGTCGACCCGCGGGGGCGCCCCGATGTGACGCGCGCTAAGCCTGCCCTGGCCGCAGCGCGTCCATGTCGAGCAGCCGGGCGTGCAACACCACCCGATTGCGCAGTGCCGCACGCACCGCGCGGTGCAGCCCGTCCTCCAGATAGACGACTCCCTTCCACTTCACCGCGTGCGGGAACAGGTCACCGTAGAACGTGGAATCCTCCGACAGCAGCCGGTCGAGCGCCAAGACCGTTGTCGTGGTCACCAACTCGTCGAGGCGGAGCTGGCGCGGCGGAATCTGAGACCAGTCGCGATAGGACAGGCCGTGGTCGGGGTACGGCTTGCCGTCGCGGACGCCCTTAAAAATCATCCGCCGTCACCGTATGAAGGCTAGTCGCCGCAGGCCAAAATGCCAGACGGCAAACCCCTGTGAGCGGGCATCGGCACACCTGGCCACCGTAAAATGAAACCGATCCGGAGGTGAACCAGATGGGAAATGCCGAAGAGCGTCGCTTTGACGTGCTGCGCGCCATCGTCGCCGACTTCGTCGCCACCAAGGAGCCGATCGGGTCCAAGTCATTGCTGGAGCGGCACAACCTCGGGGTGTCCAGCGCCACCGTTCGCAACGACATGGCCGTGCTGGAGGCGGAAGGCTACATCACGCAGCCGCACACCAGCTCGGGCCGGGTGCCGACCGAGAAGGGCTACCGCGAGTTCGTCGACCGGCTCGACGACGTCAAGCCGCTGTCGGCGGCCGAGCGCCGGGCCATCCAGGGCTTCCTCGAGTCCGGTGTCGACCTCGACGACGTGCTGCGCCGCGCGGTGCGCCTGTTGGCGCAGCTGACCCGCCAGGTCGCCGTCGTCCAATACCCGACCCTGTCGGCCTCGACGGTCCGGCACCTGGAAGTGGTGGCGCTGACGCCTGCACGGCTGCTGCTGGTCGTGATCACCGACTCGGGCCGCGTCGATCAGCGCATCGTCGAGCTCGGCGATGTGATCGACGACAACGAGGTGGCGCAGCTGAGGGGCATGCTCAGCCAGGCGCTGGACGGCAAGAAGATGTCGGCGGCGTCGGCGGCGGTTGCCGAGCTCGCCGCCCACCTGGGCCCGGGCGGCAGCCTCGGCCAAGCGGTCGGGCGCTCGGCGACCGTGCTGCTGGAGTCGCTCGTCGAGCACGTCGAAGACCGGCTGCTGCTCGGCGGCACCGCCAACCTGACCCGCAACACGGCAGATTTCGGCGGCTCGCTGCGCGCGATACTGGAGGCGCTCGAGGAGCAGGTCGTGATCTTGCGGCTGCTGGCCGCGCAGCAGGATGCGGGCAAGGTCACGGTGCGCATCGGCCACGAGACGGAGGTCGAGGAGATGGCCGGGACCTCGGTGGTCACCACCACCTACGGCACGCCGGGGACGATTTACGGTGGGATGGGCGTGTTGGGTCCCACTCGAATGGACTACCCGGGAACTATCGCTAGTGTCGCTGCGGTTGCGTTGTATATAGGGGAAGTCTTAGGTCGCAGGTAGCGCGGCGGTGATGAGTGGGTTGCGCGAACAGCGCGAGGCACGGGAAGGTCGGCAGTGGCACGGGATTATTACGGCCTGCTCGGAGTGAGCAGGAACGCGAGCGACGCGGAGATCAAGCGCGCCTACCGGCGGCTGGCCCGCGAGTTGCATCCCGACGTCAACCCCGACGAGGCGGCGCAGGCACGATTCAAGGAGATCAGCGCGGCGTACGAGGTGCTCAGCGACCCGGAGAAGCGACGCATCGTCGACCTCGGCGGCGACCCGCTGGAGTCGGTGTCGGCCGGTAACGGGTTCACCGGCGGTTTCGGCGGCCTCGGCGATGTGTTCGAGGCGTTTTTCGGCGGCGGCGCCACATCGCGCGGCCCGATCGGCCGGGTGCGGCCCGGCTCCGACTCGCTGCTTCGCATGCGGTTGACCCTCAACGAGTGCGCGACCGGCGTCACCAAGCAGGTCACCGTCGACACCGCGGTGCTGTGCGACAAGTGCCAGGGCAGGGGCACCAACGGCAACTCCGGCCCCGTGCGCTGCGACACCTGCGGCGGCCGGGGCGAGGTGCAAAGCGTGCAGCGGTCGCTGCTGGGCCAGGTGATGACGTCCCGGCCGTGCCCGACGTGCCGCGGCGTGGGCGAGGTCATCCTCGACCCGTGTTTCCGCTGCGGCGGCGACGGCCGGGTGCGCGCGCGCCGTGAGATCAGCGTCAAGATCCCCGCCGGCGTGGGCGACGGGATGCGTGTCCGGCTGGCCGCGCAGGGTGAGGTCGGTCCCGGCGGTGGGCCGGCCGGCGACCTTTACGTCGAGGTTCACGAGCAGCCGCACGACACCTTCGTCCGCGACGGCGACGACCTGCACTGCACGATCGCGGTGCCGATGGTCGACGCCGCGCTGGGCACCAACGTGACCGTCGACGCCATCCTCGACGGCCCCACCGAGATCACCATCCCGGCGGGCACCCAGCCGGGGTCGGTCACCACGCTGCGCGGGCACGGCATGCCGCACCTGCGGTCCGGGACACGCGGCGATCTGCACGCCCACGTTGAAGTCGTGGTGCCCAGCCGGCTCGATCACCACGACGCCGACCTGCTGCGCGAGCTGAAGAAGCGCCGCCGCGGCGATGTCGCGGAGGTCAGGCCGACCGGCGGCGCGGGCGGTGGCGGCATCTTCAGCCGGTTGCGCGAGACCTTCACCGGCCGCTAGCCGGGCGGCATGGCTGAAAGAGACGCTCTTCGCGCAGGCGCTCATCGGGAAAACGATGCTCTTCGCGCAAGCGCTCATCGGGAAAACGATGCTCTTCGCGCAAGCGCTCATCGGGAAAACGATGCTCTTCGCGCAAGCGCTCATCGCGGGGCCCTGTTCTACGTCGACGTGCTGCCCGACGTCGGCGACGTCGCCACGGTGGCCGGCGAGGAGGGATTCCACGCTTCGACCGTGCGGCGCATCCGGCCCGGCGGGCAGCTGATGCTCGGCAGCGGGGCGGGGGAGATGGCGTGGTGCGAGGTCGAAGACGCGGGCCGCAGCGGGCTTCGGGCGCGCGTGCTTCGACGGTGGAGCGAGGGTTTGCCCGTGCCGACCGTGACCGTCGTGCAGGCCTTGCCCAAGTCGGAACGATCCGAGCTAGCGATCGAATTGGCCACCGAGGCGGGGGCCGACTCCTTCGTCGCCTGGCAGGCGTCGCGCTGCGTGGCTCGCTGGGACGGGACCCGCGCCGACAAGGGCCTACGCCGGTGGCGGGCCGTCGCACGCTCGGCCGCACGCCAGTCGCGGCGGGCACACATCCCTCAGGTGAGCGGGCCGATGTCCACCGCGGAGCTCGCAGGCCGGCTCGCCTCCGACGTCGCCGCCGGGGCCACGGTGCTGGCGTTGCACGAATCGGCCGACGAGGTATTGCCGAAACACCTTGTGTCGCAGTCTCGATCGATCGTCTTGGTGGTGGGCCCGGAGGGCGGCATCGCCGACGACGAGATCGAGGCGCTGGCCGGCGCGGGAGCTGTCCCCGTGCGGCTCGGCCCGACGATTCTGCGCACCTCCACCGCGGCCGCGGTCGCGCTCGGCGCGCTCGGCGTGCTGACGCCGCGGTGGGCTGATGTCGGGCGATGAGCGCGAGTACATTCGCGATCCAGGCCGAAAAGGTGCTCAACAAGGACATTCCGCCGAACCGCCTGCTGCGATGCCAAGGCATCGAAGGCTTGGGAGGCGTCGCCTCCGGCGGTAGACTGATAGCCGATCCAACACGCCGCCACCGGCCGAAATCGATAGAAAGCAGGCACTGGAAACCACGTGACGCCCCGCGAGACGAGCGCTGCACCGACATCCACCCCGACCGTACGGAGCAGCATTGATGTTCCGCCCGACCTCATCGTGGGCCTGCTTGGCTCCGCCGACGAGAATCTGCGGGCGCTCGAACGCACTCTGGCCGCGGAGCTGCATGCACGCGGCAACACCGTCACCCTGTCCGGCAGCCCGGCCGACGTCGCACTGGCCGAACGGGTGATCACCGAACTGATCGCGTTGGTCGCCGGCGGACAGCCGTTGAGCCCCGAGGTCGTCCGCCACAGCATCGCGATGCTGACCGGCAGCACCAACGAATCGCCGGCTGAGGTGCTGTCCCTCGACATCTTGTCGCGGCGCGGCAAGACGATCCGCCCCAAGACGCTCAACCAGAAGCGCTACGTCGACGCGATCGATCAGAACACGGTCATGTTCGCCATCGGGCCCGCGGGCACCGGCAAGACGTATCTGGCAATGGCCAAGGCGGTCAACGCACTTCAGACCAAACAGGTTACCCGCATCATCCTCACCCGTCCCGCAGTGGAAGCCGGTGAGCGCCTTGGCTTTCTGCCCGGAACGCTGAGCGAGAAGATCGACCCGTACCTGCGGCCGCTGTATGACGCGTTGCACGACATGATGGACGCCGAGCTGATCCCAAAGCTGATGAGCGCCGGGGTGATTGAGGTGGCGCCGCTGGCATACATGCGTGGCCGCACGCTCAATGATGCGTTCATCATCCTCGACGAGGCGCAGAACACCACCGCCGAGCAGATGAAAATGTTTTTGACCCGACTGGGTTTCGGGTCGAAAATCGTCGTCACCGGCGACGTGACCCAGGTGGATCTGCCCGGCGGGGCGACCTCAGGTCTGCGTGCCGCGGTCGACATCCTCGACGGCATCGACGGCATCCACGTCGCGGAGCTAACCAGTGCCGACGTGGTTCGCCACCGGCTGGTGTCCGAGATCGTCGACGCCTACGCCCGCGCCGAAGAAGCGCCGCTGGCGATGAACCGTGCCCAGCGACGGGCGGCAGGCGCCCGCGCCCAACGGACCCGATGACAGCCGCCGCATGAGCATCGAGGTATCGAACGAGTCCGGCCTCGACGTCTCCGAGGCCGAACTCATCAGCGTCGCGCGGTTCGTCATCCACAAGATGGACGTACACCCGGCCGCGGAGCTGTCGATGGTGCTGCTGGACAGCGCGGCCATGGCCGATTTGCACATGCGCTGGATGGACCTGCCCGGCCCGACCGACGTGATGAGCTTCCCGATGGACGAGCTGGAACCCGGCGGGCGCCCCGACGCTCCCGAACCGGGGCCTGCCATGCTCGGCGACATCGTGCTGTGCCCCGAGTTCGCCGCCGAACAGGCCGTCGCCGCCGGCCACAGCCTCGGCCACGAGCTGGCCCTGCTCACCATCCATGGCGTGCTGCATCTCCTCGGCTACGACCACGCCGAACCCGACGAGGAGAAGGAGATGTTCGCGCTGCAGCGCCAACTTCTCGAGGAGTGGGTCGCCGAGCAGGTGGAGGCCTACACCAAGGACCGCCAGAGCCAGAAAGACCGGCGACTGCTGCATAAGTCAAGGTATTTCGACCAACCGTGAACGGCATCGGTCCGCTGATAGGCGCGATCGTGTTGATCGGCCTCGGCGGATTGTTCGCGGCCATCGACGCGGCTCTCTCGACGGTGTCGTTGGCCCGCGTCGAGGAAATGATCCGCGAAGAGCGCCCCGGCGCCGTCCGGCTGGCCAAGGTGATCGCCGAGCGGCCGCGTTACACCAACCTGATCGTGCTGCTGCGCATCACCTGCGAGGCCGCCGCGACGGTGATGCTGGTGGCCTACCTGTACCAGCGCGTCGGCCTGAAGTGGGGCCTCATCGCCGCCGCGGCGATCATGGTCGTGGTCAGCTTCGTCGTCATCGGCGTGGGGCCGCGCACCATCGGCCGCCAGCACGCATACACCATCGCGCTGGCGTCAGCCATTCCGCTGCAGGCGATTTCGGTGCTGCTCACACCGATCAGCCGCCTGTTGGTGCTCATCGGCAACCTGCTGACACCGGGACGCGGCTTCCGCAACGGGCCGTTCGCCTCGGAGATCGAACTGCGAGAGGTCGTCGACCTTGCTCAACAGCGCGGCGTGGTCGCCGCCGACGAGCGCCGGATGATCGAGTCGGTGTTCGAGCTGGGCGACACCCCGGCCCGCGAGGTGATGGTGCCGCGCACCGAGATGGTGTGGATTGAGTCCGACAAGTCGGCCGGCCAAGCCACGTCGCTCGCGGTGCGCAGCGGCCACTCCCGGATCCCGGTGATCGGTGAGAACGTCGACGACATCGTCGGCGTCGTCTACCTGAAAGACCTTGTGCAGCAGACCTATTACTCCAACAACGGCGGCAGCGACACCAAGGTCGCCGAGGTGATGCGCCCACCCGTGTTCATACCCGACTCCAAGCCGCTCGACGACCTGCTGCGGGAGATGCAGCGCGACCGCATCCACATGGCGCTGCTCGTCGACGAATACGGGGCAACGGCCGGGCTGGTGACCATAGAAGACGTGCTCGAGGAGATCGTCGGCGAGATCGCCGACGAGTACGACACCGACGAGGTCGCGCCGATAGAAGAATTGGGCGACAAGAAGTTTCGGGTATCGGCCCGGCTGCCGATCGAGGACCTCGGCGAGCTCTACGACGTCGAGTTCGAGGAGGACCTCGACGTCGACACCGTCGGCGGCCTGCTGGCGCTGGAACTCGGCCGCGTGCCGCTGCCCGGTGCCGAGGTCGTCTCGCACGGGCTGCGGCTGCACGCCGAAGGCGGCCACGACCATCGCGGACGGGTGCGGGTCGGGACGGTGCTCGTCGACCCGGCCGAGCCTGAGGAGAACTCAGCGTGACCGAGGCGCTGGACGCCGAAGATGCCAAGCTGGTGATGCTGGCCCGCGGCGCGATGGGCCGGGCCGAAGCATCCAGCGGCGCAGCCGTGCGCGACGCGGACGGACGTACCTACGCCGGTGCGCCCGTGGCGTTGCCGTCGCTGTGCCTGAGCGCGCTGCAGGCCGCCGTGGCCGCCGCGGTGTCCAGCGGCGCGACCGCGCTGGAGGCCGCCGTGCTGCTCGGCGGCTCCGCCGACGACGCCGGGGTCGCCGCCGTGCGCGAACTGTCGCCGGATGCCGCGATCATCGTCACCGACCGCAGCGGGAACGTGCAGTGACCGAATTCCGTTCCGGCTTCGTCAGTTTCGTCGGCAGGCCCAACACCGGCAAGTCGACGCTGATGAACGCTCTGGTCGGCGCCAAGGTCGCGATCACCTCGAACCGGCCGCAGACCACCCGGCACACGATCCGGGGCATCGTGCACCGCGACGACTTTCAGATCGTCATCGTGGACACGCCGGGCCTGCATCGGCCGCGCACGCTGCTGGGAACGCGGCTCAACGACCTGGTTCGTAACACCTACTCCGAGGTCGACGTCATCGGGATGTGCATTCCCGCCGACGAGGAGATAGGCCCCGGTGACCGGTGGATCTACCAGCAGATCCGAACGATGGCGCCCAACACCACGTTGATTATCGTCGTCACCAAGATCGACAAGGCGAGCCCGGATCGGATAGTGACCCAGCTCTCAGCGGCCGACGAACTCGTCGGCGACGCGGCGGCAGAGATCGTGCCGGTGTCGGCGACCCGCGGTGACAACATCGATGTGCTGATCGACCTGCTGGCCCACAAGCTGCCACCAGGCCCGGCGTTCTACCCCGGCGGCGAGCTCACCGACGAGCCGGAAGAAGTACTGATGGCCGAGCTCATTCGCGAGGCCGCGCTGGGGGGCGTGCGCGACGAGCTACCGCACTCGTTGGCCGTCGTCATCGACGAGGTCACTCCCCGCGAGGGCCGCGACGACCTCATCGACGTCCACGCGATCCTCTACGTCGAGCGGCCCAGCCAGAAGGGCATCGTCATCGGCAAGGGCGGCGCGCGGTTGCGTGAGGTCGGCACCGCGGCGCGCACGCAGATCGAGAAGCTGCTCGGCACAAAGGTTTATCTGGACCTGCGGGTCAAGATCGCCAAGAACTGGCAGCGCGACCCCAAACAGCTTGGTCGGCTGGGCTTTTAGCCCACTCCAGCCGATGGCTCCTTCAATATCGGTGTGTTCCACCATATTTCGGGTTGCTTGGTTGCCCAGCCGCTGACGGCCTCCAGCTCCGCGGCCAGCGACACCAGCAGCGGCTCGCTGTTTTCCGGACCCATCAGCTGCACGCCGATCGGCAGCCCGTCGCGGGTAAAACCGGCGGGCACGTTGATCGACGGCCAGCCCAGCACGTTCCACGGCCAGCACGTCGGGCAGCCGGCGAACATCGCCCCGTCGGCGCGCAGCGCCCCCAGGTTGTCGAACGCGTGAATCAGCGGCGGCGGCTGCGCGGTGGTCGGCGCCAGCACCACATCCACCGTGTCGAAGATCCAGGCCACCCGCCGCTGGGCGGCAGCCTCGGCCTGACGGGCCTGCCGCAGCGCGTTCTCCGACAACAGCCGGCCCAGCCGCATGTTGGCCATCGTGCGCCGGTCCAACGTCACGCCGTCGCCCACCCGTTCCGACCAGTCCAGCAGTCCCGAGGTCCACCGGGCCAGAAAGTCCAGCGACAACCGCATACCGTAGTTCGGGTCGCCTTCCATGATCGTGTGGCCGACCGACTCCAGCTGGTCGGCTACGCGGTGCATCGCGGCGAGGATATCCGGGTGCAGCCGCGCTGGGAAGCCGGTGAACGGAAACCGCAGCGATAACGCGATTTTCAGTGGCCCCTGCGCGACGCCGACGTGCTCGGACACTCGCACCGGCGGCGGCTGGTGCTGGTCGCCGCCGACGTTCCCGGACGCCGCGTCCAGCAGCAGCGCCGCGTCGGTCACCGTGCGGGCCAGCACCCCGTAGACAGTGATCCCGTTGAACACCTCCGGCAGCGGCCAGGTGGAGATGCGGCCCCGCTGCGGCTTGATCCCGACCAGATGCGTCCACGCTGCCGGGATGCGGATGCTGCCCGCGCCGTCGGAGCCGATCGCCGCGGCGACCAGCCCCGCGGCCACCGCTGCCGCGCTGCCGCCCGACGACCCGCCCGGGCTGTGCTTGCGCGACCACGGGTTTCGGGTATGGCCGAAGCCCGGGCCGCTGGTGAACGGCCACTGCCCGAACTCGCAGGTGTTCGTCTTGCCGACGATCACCGCGCCGGCGGTTCGCAGGCGGCGCACCACCTCGGCGTCGCGGGTGGCGGCCAGGACATGGCCGTCGGTGCCGAACGCGGTCGGCACCCCGTCGACGTCAACGTCGTCCTTCACCGCGATCGGCACCCCGAGCAGGGCACCTTCCTCGCCGCGGGCGCGGCGGCGGTCGGCCTCGGCGGCGTCGGCGAGCGCCTGCTCGGTCAGCACCACCCGGAAGGCGTTGAGCGTGGACTGGCTGGCGCTGATCGCGTGCAGGGAGCGCCGCACCAGCTCGTCCGACGTCACGGTGCCGGTGGCCAGCTGGTAGAGCTGGCCGGCCAGGGTGGGGAACTGCGCCAGAAACGCCGCCATGGATGGCAGATTATCGGCCCCGTGTACCGGTTTCGACCCAATCCAGTGCCAAACTGGGTCAATGCGGCTATACCGGGACCGGGCGGTGGTGCTGCGCCAGCACAAGCTGGGCGAGGCCGACCGGATCATCACCCTGCTCACCCGTGAGCACGGGTTGGTGCGCGCGGTGGCCAAGGGCGTGCGGCGGACCCGCAGCAAGTTCGGTGCCCGGCTGGAGCCGTTCGCCCACATCGACGTTCAGCTGCATCCCGGCCGCAACCTGGACATCGTCACGCAGGTGCAGGCGATCGACGCGTTCGCCACCGACATCGTCAGCGACTACGGCCGTTACACCTGCGCGTGCGCGGTGCTGGAGACCGCCGAGCGGCTGGCCGGTGAGGAACGCGCCCCGGTTCCCGCGTTGCACCGGCTCACCGTCGCCGCGCTGCGCGCGGTGGCCGACGGCCACCGTCCCCGCGAACTGGTCCTCGACGCGTATCTGCTTCGGGCGATGGGGATCGCCGGCTGGGCGCCGGCATTGACCGAGTGCGCACGCTGCGCGGCCCCGGGCCCGCACCGGGCGTTTCACGTCGGCGCGGGCGGCAGCGTGTGCGTGCACTGCCGGCCCGCGGGATCGTCCACCCCGCCCCAGGGTGTGCTGGAGCTGATGTCGGCGCTGTACGACGGCGACTGGGAGTTCGCGCAGGCCGCACCGCAGTCGCACCGCAGCCAGGCCAGCGGCCTGGTGGCCGCGCACCTGCAATGGCACCTCGAACGCCAGCTGCGCACATTGCCGCTGGTAGAACGTGTCCAGGGCGCCGATTATCTCCCCCGCAAGCGGGAGGCACCCCAAGTCGCCGACCACGGGGTGGCGCTGGTCAGGCAGGATGAAACGCATGGCGAGGAACCGGGTGAACAGTTCGCTACGGGAAGCTGAACGGTTCCCCCAGCTGGCGCCGCCACCGGACGACTACCCGACTTTCCCGGACAAGTCGACGTGGCCGGTGGTCTTCCCGGAACTGCCTCTCGCGCCCGACGGCGGTCCCCGACGGCCGCCGCAGCACGTCTCCAAGGCCAGCCCGCCCAGGATCCCCGCTGAGCAGTTGCCCAACCACGTGGCCATCGTCATGGACGGGAACGGACGCTGGGCCACTCAGCGCGGTCTGCACCGCACCGAGGGCCACAAGATGGGCGAGGCGGTGCTGATCGACGTCACTTGCGGCGCCATCGAATTGGGCATCAAGTCGCTCTCGGTGTACGCGTTCTCCACCGAGAACTGGAAGCGTAGCACCGACGAGGTCCGCTTCTTGATGGGCTTCAACCGTGACGTGGTGCGACGGCGCCGCATCGTCCTCGACCAGATGGGCGTCAAGATGCGGTGGGTGGGGTCCCGGCCGCGAATGTGGCGCAGCGTCATCAAGGAATTCGAAATCGCGGAGAACATGACGCTCGACAACGACGTGATCACCATCAACTACTGCGTCAACTATGGCGGCCGCACGGAAATCGCCGAAGCCGCACGCAAAATCGGCCAAGAGGTGGCCGCGGGCAGATTGGATCCGGAGCGGATCGGCGAAGCAACGGTCGCCGACCACCTGCAGCGGCCCGACATACCCGACGTGGACTTGTTCATCCGAACCTCGGGGGAGCAGCGGGCCAGCAATTTCCTGCTGTGGCAGTCGGCCTACGCCGAATACGTCTTCCAGGACAAGCTGTGGCCGGACTACGACCGCCGCGACCTGTGGGACGCCTGCCTGCAATATGCCGAGCGCAACCGACGATTCGGCG
>Ga0335081_10002838_pt1 | contig 27271 bp, 29 predicted proteins | sample Lox_Sample_35_FD_206713 | JGI IMG/M metagenome (GOLD analysis project Ga0335081, IMG submission 206713) | Soil microbial communities from Loxahatchee National Wildlife Refuge, Florida, United States - Lox_Sample_3.5 | ecosystem: Environmental > Terrestrial > Soil > Wetlands | place: USA...
GCACCCCCGCCCCGCGGTGACGTCCCCGTTTTGTCGGCGGGCCCTGATAGGCCGGTAGCTGACAAGAGGCTCAACGTCGCGCGCCCAGGAGGTGGCATGCGCTGGTCAGAGATCGAGCGATACCAGCCGGGTTTGGCCGGACTCGGACGCCAGCGCCTGCTCGGCCCCGGCGTGGTGCTGGTGGTGACGATCCGGCGGGATGGCACGCCGCGGCTCAGCCCGGTCGAGCCGTTCGTGCTGGACGGCGGCTTGTGGCTGTCGATGATGTGGCAGTCGACGAAGGCTGCCGACCTGCTGCGTGATCCGCGGGTCCTGGTGCACAGCGTGATCACCAGCCGGGACGGCGGCGAGGGAGAGTTCAAGGTCCGCGGCACCGCCCGCGCCGAGCATGACCCTGACGTCCAGCGCCGCTACGCCCGCGCGGTGGCCCAGAGCCTCGGCTGGGACCCGGAGGTGGGCCGGTTCCACCTGTTCGAGATCGACGCCGAGCACCTCACCTACATCCGCTACGACCCGGTCGCCGAGTATCAGCATGTGGCCATGTGGCCGCCCGCCCGGGAATTCACCCGCCAGCACGACAGCGCGACCACCCTCGCCGCACCACAGCCGGCGGCCGAGATCATCGTCCCGGCCTGACGTTAGCCTGAGGTGATGGCCGTCCACGAGCTTTCACGCGCCGACGCGCGCCGCATCGCCGTGCGCGCCCAGCGGCTGGAGGGCACGCGCCCGGCCGGGCTGCTCGACATGGTGCGGCACCTGACCCTGCTGCAGCTCGACCCGACCGCGGCCATCGCGCCGAATGCCGACCTGGTGGCATGGAGCCGCCTCGGGCCGGGATACTCGCCGGCCGAGCTGAACGCGGCGCTGGAGAACCGGACGCTGCAGGAACTGATGGCGATGATCCGGCCCAGCGAGGACCTGGCCCTGTTCCGCGCGGAGATGGACGAGTGGCGGCGCGAGGAGCGCGGGTGGCCGGAGGTCATCGGCTGGGTGCGGGCCAACGACGCGTTCCGCCGGGACATCCTCAGCCGGCTCGGCTCCTCGGGGCCGCTGCCATCGCGCGAGATCCCCGATACCTGCCAGGTGCCGTGGAAGTCGACCGGGTGGACCAACAACCAGAACGTCACGCGGATGCTCGAGCGGATGATGCTCCGGGGCGAGGTCGCGATCGCCGGGCGCAAGGGCAAGGAACGGCTCTGGGACCTGGCGGACCGCGTCTACCCGGACGATCCGGTCATCCCGGCGGACGAGGCCCGGCGCATCCGCGACGAGCGGCGGCTGCGGGCCCTGGGCATCGCCCGGGCCCGGAGATCGGAGGCCTTGGCCGAGCCGGCGCACGTGGGCGAGGCCGGCGAGGCGGCCATCGTCGAGGGCCTCCGGGGTACCTGGCGCGTCGACCCGTCGCTGCTGGCCCAGCCGTTCTCCGGGCGCGCGGCGCTGCTGTCGCCGTTCGACCGGCTCATCCACGACCGCAAGCGCACCGCCGAGCTGTTCGGGTTCGACTACCAGCTGGAGATGTACAAGCCGGCCGCCAAGCGCCGCTGGGGATACTTCGCGCTCCCGGTCCTGTACGGCGACCAGCTGGTCGGCAAGCTCGACGCCACCGCCGACCGCGCCGCGGGGGTGCTCCGGGTCGGCGCGATCCACCAGGACGTGACCTTCACCCCGGCCATGACCGCCGCCGTCGACCACGAGGTCGAGGACCTGGCCCGCTGGCTTGGGCTGGACCTCGCGCCGCCGCGGCGCTCGTAGCTCCCGGACCCGGGGCTCCCACCGCCGCGCCCGACGGTCGCCGGCTGGCCATGCTGCACGAGACCATGATCACGCCGTTGCGGGAGCGGTGGGTCATCGACGTCGACGACGGCCCGGACCTGCACGCGCACGGCAACTTCGTCGAGCATGAGTACACCATCGAGCCGGACGGGACGAAAGTCGCCGAGGTTTCCAAGCGGTGGTTCCGCGTCCGGGACACCTACGGCGTCGAGGTCGCGCCGGGCGAGAACGACATCCTGATCCTGGCGACCGCCGCGGTCATCGGCACGATGGCTCACCCGGCCCGGTAGGTAAACGCGTTCCGCCGATGGGAATGCCCATTCAGCGGGCGGCAAAATGGTCAGGAAGGCCGACTGGGAATAGACATGCCTTTAGGCGCCGGGCTCCGCGGCGCCTAAAGGACAAATTGTGGCGATGCGATGGCCGATGGCGGCCACTACTCGGCCATCGCATCGCCGACGCCGACAACCTAGGACCCCGCGAGACGACGCTGGTCATCGGCGCGATTGTGAAGCCCGTTCCACCAGATCAGTGGCCTGAAGGCGGTAGTCAGCCTTTACTTGAGCACGTTAGTAGGGGCGTATATCCACGGGCCCGCGGCCGGATGGGCCTGGCCCTCGATCGCGTGGCTGGCGGCGGCCGCGCCGCCCAGGCTGGCCAGCACTAATGCCGGTACGACGATCCCCCGCGTGGCATGGATGCGCGCCGTTCCCCCCGAGGGTTCACGGCGATGGCGGCCCACCGATCGGCCAGTCCGCGTGATCGTATAGCGGAACGATCTGTGAGTTCTCATCGAGAAGTTCCCCTCATCGGTAACTAAATTCGGGTTTCACCCACAACGAGAAAACTACACCACCATCCATCGCGACGTGTGCCATTCCGATAGATCGGTGGGAAAAACTCCTCGCACGCGCAGTCACATCTCCCGAGGTAACCCCAATCAGGTACGCACGGTAATGACCCGCAACCGTGTGTCCCCGCCGACCGGGCAGGCGTCACAGAATGTTACGGAGAACGCGCCAGCATGACCTCTCCGCATTGGTTCACGGGCTCGCGTGCCGACCGTTTCTAAGATCGTGGAGAGTTTCCGGCGGCATAACGCGGCTAACCTTCCATGATCATGGAATGCACAGCCGACGGAGAGTGAAGAACTCGGGCTAAGAAAAGGGCCGCCCCGTAGCAGGAGCTTGACGCCGGGCACGGCCCGCGCCGGCCTGCGGAGACCCGCCGCCCCGACCTCTGGCACCGCGCGTAACGCCTACGAGCAATTATCACAGGAATCCGGCTGGCATATGGCGTCACGCCAGCCCCGCTGCCACCGGGCCAGGCATTGGCCGCAAGCGCGCCGGGCCGGACACTGGCCGCAAGCGCGCCGGGCCGGGCACTGGCCGCAAGCGCGCCGGGTCAGGCACTGGCCGCAAGCGCGCCGGGCCGGGCACTGGCCGCAAGCGCGCCGGGCCGGGCACTGGGCCGAGGCGTACCGGCAGGCGGCAGCACTTTGCCGAAGCGCACCAGGCAGCGGCTCTCGCGAAAGCGGGCCGGGCGGCGGTCCCTGCGGAAGCGCACCGGACGGCGCTTGCGGACGCGCACCGGGCGGGCGGCGGCTTTGCGCCAGCCGCGCCCGGGCGGGCATTGCGACCATTGAAATGAAAATTGCACCGCATTCCGCAACGCGAAAGGCAATCCTTTCGCTTTCCCCCTTTATTCTCGTAGGATTCGCGTGAGAGATACCTGAAGCGGGGTATCAGCGAGACAGAATGACGCCGGAGTTTCCCTTGGGCGCGGGCAGCGAGCTTGCCCGTAGGCGGTGGACGATGCAGGGCGGTCATGGAGTTCCGGGTCCTCGGGCCGACTGAGCTGTGGTCGGCCGGGCAGCAGTGTGACCTCGGGTCAGCCAGAGCGCGCAGCGCCCTGGCGATCCTCCTGCTGACGCCGCGCACGATCGTCCCGGCCGACGCGCTCATCGACCGGCTGTGGGACACCGATCCGCCGCCCAAGGCCCGGGAGAATCTCTCGGTCTACATCGCCCGGCTCCGGGCGTCGCTGCGGCAGGCCGTCGGCGACGCCGTCCGGCTGGCCGGGCGGGCCAACGGCTACGTGCTCGACGTCGATCCCGAGGCGGTCGACCTGCACCAGTTCCGCCGGCTGCGCCGGCAGGCCGACGCCCTGATCGCGAGCGGCGATTACGATCACGCGGCCGTGCTGCTGCGCGAGGCGGACGGGCTCTGGCGCGGCCCGGCGCTGGCCGGGATCCGCGGCGACTGGGTAGGGCGGATGCGCGACAGCCTCGAGGAGGAGCGCCGGGCGGTCATCCTGGAACGCATCGAGTGCGAGCTCGAGCTTGGCCGTCACGCCGACCTGGTCGGCGAGCTGCGCGGCCTGCTGGCTCAGTACCCGCTGGACGAGACGTTCATCGCGCACCAGATGACCGCGCTGTACTGGAGCGGCCGGCCCGGTGACGCGCTCAGCCTGTACCGGGAGACCCGGGAGCACCTGGCCGAGGAGCAGGGCGCCGAGCCGGGACCGGTGCTGTCGGAACTCCACCAGCGCATCCTGCGCCAGGACCCGCGGCTGGCGGTCCGGCTGCCCGGACGGCGGCCCGGGCCGGCCCCGCCGCCGGACACGCTCCCGCCCGAGACCACCGCGTTCGTCGGCCGCAGCGCGGAACTCGCCCTGCTGGCCGCCGAGTGCGCGGACACGCCCCAGGTCAGCGTCATCGAGGGGATGCCCGGCGTGGGGAAGACCGCGCTCGCGGCCCGCGCGGCCCGCGCCGTCGCCGGCGCGTACCCGGACGGTGCGTTCTACCTGAACCTGCACACCCACGATCCCGGCTCCGCCTCGCTCGACTCGGCCGAGGCCCTGCACCGGCTGCTGCGGATGCTGAACGTCCCGCCCGCGCAGATCCCGGACGCGGCCGGCCAGCGCGCCGCGCTGTGGCGGGCCGAGCTCAGCCGCCGCCGCGCCGTGGTGATCCTGGACGACGCCGCCCGGCGGGACCAGATCCGCCCGCTGCTGCCCGGGGCGGGCCGCTGCCTGATCCTGATCACCGCCCGGCGCAGGCTTCCCGATCTCGAGGGCGCGAGCGTGCTCACCCTGGACGTGCTGCCTCCCGGCGACGCGGTGACGCTGTTCACGCAGATCGCGGGGGTGGCCAGGGCTCCCGACCCGGACGAGGTGGCCGCGGCCGTGGAGTTGTGCGGCCGCCTGCCGCTGGCGATCCAGCTGGCCGCGGGCAGGCTCGCGCAGGGCCAGCTCAGCCTGGCCGACCTGGTCGCGGAGCTGTCCCAGTCCCCCGCCGGCCTGGGCAGCAGCAGCGCGGCCAGCCCGGAGGTGATGTCCGCCTTCGACCTGTCCTACCGCGCGCTGGAACCCGATCACCAGCGGTTCTTCCGGCGGCTGGGCGTGAACCCGTGCTCGCAGGTCAGCCTCCAGCCGGCGGCGGCCCTGGGCGGCTGCACCCTCGCCGAGGCCGAAAAGGCCCTCACCGCCCTGGTCGATCATCACCTGCTGATCCGGGACGCGGCTGGCCGGCTCCGGTTCCACGACCTGATCCGCGGCTACGCGGCCGCCCGCGCGGCGCTGGATGATGCCGCGCCCGAGCGGCGCAAGGCCGTCGGCCGGCTGCTCGACTACTACCTGCACGCGGCCGATGTGGCCGACCGGGTGCTGCAGCCGTTCCGGCACCGGATCGCCGTGTCGGTCACCCATCCGCCCGCGGCCGTCCCGGCGCTCGGCACGCCGGAAGACGCGGGCGCCTGGCTCGAGGCCGAGTGGCGCAACATCCTGCAGGCGGCGCAGCACGCGGGCCGGCACGAGTGGAAACGGCAGTGCGCCGACCTCACTCACGCGCTGGCCGGCTTCGTGGAGATCAGGGCCCACTGGGACGAGGCGATCGAGGCGCACACGCTGGCCCTGCAGGCCTGCCGCGATCTCGCCGACCCGGCCCGGATCGCGCAGGCATCGCTCGAGCTCAGCGTGGTGAGCCAGCAGACCGGCCGCCAGGAGGCGGCGCTGGCCCTGGCCGAGGACGCCGTCACCATCTACCGCTCGCTGGCCGACCAGCGCGGCGAGGCCGAGGCGCTGGACCAGATAGGCCTGGTCAACCAGCGCGCGGCCCGTTCCCGCGCCGGCCTGGCCTACTTCCACGAGGCCCAGGCCCTGTACGAGGACGCGGGCGACCAGCATGGCGTGGCCGACGCGCTGAGCCACAGCGGGATCGCCTGCTTCCACCTGGGGCGCTACCCGGACGCCCTGGACCACCTGGAGCAGGCGCTGTCGCTGTACCGGGCGGCCGGTGACCGGCGCGGCGAGGCGAAGACCCTCAACAACCTGGGCAAGATGCACCTGCACTGCGGCCGCCACCGGGAGGCGCTGGAGAACTACCAGCAGTCCCTGGACATCTTCACCGAGATCGGCGCCGCCCAGAGCCAGGCCATCGTGCACCACAACATCGGCTGCGTGCACCACTACAAGGGCAGCTACGAGGAAGGGCTGGCCGCCTACCGGCGCGCCCTGGCCATCTACCGTGCCATCGGCGATCTCCCGGATGAGGTCATCGCGCTCAACGAGATCGCCGCCGTGTACGAGAACGCCGAGTGCTACGACGAGGCGCTGATTCACTACCAGAAGGCCAGGTCGAGCGCCGAGGAGATCGGGAACCTGTCCGAGCAGGTGATCGCGCTGCGCGGGATCGCCGGGGTGCGCCGCGGCTCCGGCCGCTACGCCGAGGCGCTCGAGCACTACCACGCCGCCCTCAGCCTGGCGCGCGAGATCGGCGACCCCTACGAGGAGGCCAAGATCCTCGAGGGAATCGCCGAGACGACGCTGACCACGCAGGGACCGCACGCGGCCCGGATCCTGTTCCGGCAGGCGGTCGACATCTTCGAGCGGCTCGACGTGCCCGAGGCCGAGTCGGCGCGGATCCGCCTGGCCACCACCGACCCGGCCTTCGGCCGCCGCACCTCCTAGCCCGGGCTCCGGTGCCCGGGCCCGCGTGTCCGGGGCGCCCCTGACGTGGGACTCAACACGCGCGTCAAGGCCGCTGCAACATTTCCGTCCGGCCCGGCGGCGCACGCTGATGCTGCGGTCGGGGCCCGCAGCGGGCCGCCGGCCGGCCGGTGACGCGCTACCCAGGGAGGCCCGTGTGAGCCTGAACCAGGACCAGATCCTGCCGGACTCCTGCTGGCCGGCCGCCGCGCGCGCGATGCCGGACCAGCGCGCGGGCCAGGAACCGGGGTCCGCCCTGGTCCCGGCCCTCCCGGCCTGCCCCGTCGCGACGGCGGGCGCGCCAGCCGCCGGCCTGGAGGTGCTTCCGGCCACGTGGACCGTGGCCGACGACGAGTCGCTCGCCGTGGACCGCCTGCTCGACAACGCCCAGCGCTTCATCACGCTCTTCCATACCGAGAACCGCGCCGGGCCGCCCGACAGGCGGCTCTCGCGAGTGCGCCGCGAGATCGACGCGACCGGTACCTACTGGCACACCCCGGCGGAGCTGGCGTTCGGCGCGCGCGTCGCCTGGCGGAACAGCTCACGGTGCATCGGCCGGCTGTACTGGCGGAGCCTGCGGGTCCGCGACCGCCGCGACATCAGGCGCGCGCCGGACATCGCCGCCGAGTCGGTCGCGCACCTGCGCGAGGCGACGAACGACGGCCGGATCCGGCCGGTGATCACGGTGTTCGCGCCGGACGCGCCCGGACGGCCCGGCCCCCGGATCCTCAGCCCGCAGCTCGTGCGGTACGCGGGATACGCGACCGCCGACGGCGGCGTCATCGGCGACCCCGTGAACACCGACATCACCCGCCTGGCCCGCGAGCTCGGCTGGTCGGCCGGCTGGACGGGCGGCTGGTTCGACATCCTCCCCCTGATCATCCAGGAAGCGGGGGGCGCGCCCACGCTGCACGACCTGCCCGCCGACGCGGTGCTGGAGGTGCGGATCAGCCATCCGGAGTTCGGCTGGTTCGCCGATCTCGGGCTGCGCTGGTACGCCGTGCCGGTGATCAGCGACATGTACCTGGACATCGGCGGCATCCGTTACCCCGCCGCCCCGTTCAACGGCTGGTACATGTGCACGGAAGTCGGGTCGCGCGACCTCGGCGACGCCGGGCGTTACAACGCGCTGCCGGTGATCGCCCGGCACATGGGCCTGTCCACGGCCAGCGACCGGAACCTGTGGAAAGACCGGGCCATGACCGAGCTCAACCTCGCGGTCCTGCACTCGTTCACCGCGGCCGACGTCACTATCGCCGATCATCACACCGAGTCAGCTCGCTTCCTGCGGCACCTGGAACGGGAAGAACGGCAGGGCCGGGCCTGCCCGGCCGACTGGACCTGGATCGTCCCGCCGGCCGCCTCCTCCGCGACCCCGGTCTTCCACCGCTACTACCAGGACTTCGACCAGTCACCCAACTTCTACCGCCACCCGCAGCTGGCCGGGCTGATGGAGTTATCGCCGTCACGGCCCGATGCTCCGGCGGTCGCCGTTGCCGTTCCCGTTGCCGATCCCGTGCCCGTTGCCCTGGGTGAGTTCATGGAGTGAGGCCGCCTCCTTGATCGAGTCCGCCTCCTTGCGCTCCCACTCCTCGATGCCGCGCAGCACCCCCTCGGTGTAGGCGCGCAGGTGGTCCCGGTAGACGCCGCTGTAGGTCCGCAGGTACGCCAGTTCGGCCTGCGCGGCCAGCCGCTCGCGGTCGGTCTGCGGCGCCACCGCGCCGTTCAGGGCGGAGACCGCCGCCTCGCGGGCCTGAGCGTGGGCATCTTGCAGGATGATCTCCGAGTGCTCCTGGGCCTCACGCAGGATGTCCTGCCGCCGCCGCCTGGCCTCCTCGGTCACCCGGCTGCTGTAGGCCTGGGCGTCGGCCACGTACCGGTCGGCGGTCATCTGCGCGGTGGACAGGATCTGCACCGCGTGCACGTGCGCGTCGGCCTCGCCGAACAGCACCGCCTTCGGGTCGCCCCCGGCCTCGCCGGCGAGGATCCGCTTGCGCAGCCGCTGAACGTCCTGCCACAGCGAGTTCCGCTCGTTCACCAGCCGCACGAACTCGGCGTGCACCACGCGCATGAGCCGGTTGACCGGCCCCTCCTCGTAGCCGCGCCGCCCCAGCCGTGACACCGGGAACGTCACGTTCTGCAGGTCGTCAGGGGTCAGCCTGTTCTGCTCATCGAACCATGGTGTTGTCAAGGCTCGCTCCACCCGAAGTCCTCGATGTGAATGTGCTCCTGCGGCACGCCCGCTGCGGTCAGCCGGGCGACGGCGTCGGTGACCATCTCGGTCGGCCCGGCCAGGTAGGCCTCGTGCCGTGACCAGTCGCCGTGCCGGGCCACCACCTCCGGGAGGCTGCCGGTCTCGCCGGCGAACCGGGAATCGCCCGACACCGCCGGCGTGACGGTCAGCCACGGGTGCTGGGCGGCCATCTTCTCCAGGCTGTCCAGGTCATACAGCCCGTCGGCGGTCCGGGCGCCGAAGAACAGGTGCGCCCGCGGCGGCTGCGGCAGGCCCGTCACCTGGTCCAGGATGGCCTTGAGCGGGGCCAGGCCGGTGCTGCCCGCCACCAGCAGCAGGTCCCGGCCGGCGGGGGGCTCGCTCAGCGTGAGGACGCCGACCGGCGGGCCCAGCCTGACCTCGGTGCCGACGATCGCCTCGCTGGTCAGCGCCATGCTCACCGCGCCGCCGTCAATCAGCCGGATGTGGAACTCCAGCATGCCGTCCGGGCGCGGCGCGTTCGCCACCGAGTAGTAGCGCCACAGCCTCGGGCGGCTAGGGCACTCGATCGCCATGGACTGCCCGGGCCGGTAGTCCATCCGCGGCTCGGGCCGCACGGACAGCACCGAGATGTCGAACGCCCGGCGCTCCTGGGCGACCACCCGGCCCCGCCAGAAGGCGGGCTGCAGTTGCTCATCCGCACGTGCCGCCTCGCTCATGACCGCGGCGATCAGGTCGTAGGCCGTCTGCCAGTCGGCGGCCAGGTCCGGCGACCAGGCCGGCCCGGAGAAGTGCTCCAGGGTCGCCATCAGGCTGTCGCCCACGGCGTCGTAGTGCTCGGCGATGGCGCCGAACTTCCGGTGATCACGGCCCAGCCCCTGCAGGAACGCGGTCAGCTCGTCCACCCGGTCGACGCTGGAAACGATCTTCACCAGCGCGTCGGTGAAGTGGCCCCGCTGCGCGGTCATCGAGACCGAGAACAGGTCCCGGACCTCGGGATGCTTGATGAACAGGTCGGAGTAGAAGAACAGCGGCAGCTCGTCGCCGTGCATCGCGACACGGGCGAAGCTGTCCCGCAGCCGGGCAACGTCCAACAGTCCGCCTCTTTCCGCCTTGCCGCCCAGGCGGCCGATCGCGGCCCGCTGACCTCGCCGCCAGGATCCGGTCACGCCATGGCTGCTGGATCATGCCAGCAGTTGCACGACAAATACTGCTGCAAGTTGCACACGGGAAACATCGGTCAGGTGACCGATATTTGAAGCACCATCCGGCACGCTCCGGCCCGGGCGGCGGTGGCCGCCGGGGCCGCGGCCGGGCCCCGGCCGGGTGGTGGTGCTGGCCTCACTCCCGGCCGGAGGATGGCCTTCGGGCGCGCCGGCGGTCGCACCCTTCTCGCCCCCTGGCCTGCGGCGAATAATCGGGATCAAGAGGTGAGATATGACGCCCGCCCTCCCGTCAGGGGCCACCATCAGGCCGCGGGCCGCCGCCCGGCGTGCCTGGGTGATCTGGACCGTCTGGACGGTCACCGTCGCGGCGACCGCGACCTCGCTCGCCTATAACGCGCTGTACCCGCTGCCCGCCCGGCTGGCCAGTACGCAGGGCAATGCCTCGGACGGGGCGGTCGCGGTCGTGCTCATCGCCGGCTTCGCCACCGTGGGCGCGCTGCTGGCGTGGAAGCGCCCGGCCAACCCGATCGGCTGGCTGATGTCCGGGACCGGCCTGGCCTATGCCGCGGGGACGGCCGGGCTGCTGCTTGCGCACTTTCCGCGGACGCTGGCCCTGAGCAACTGGTCCGGCTGGATCTGGCTGTTCGGGCTCGGCCTGACCGTCTTCGTCCTGCTGCTGTTCCCGACCGGCCGGCTGCCCTCGCGCCGCTGGCGGCCCGCGGTCTGGGCCGCCGCGGCCGGCCTGGCCGGGTGGGTCCTGGGCTGCTCGTTCGCTCCCACGATCATCACCGACAGCCCCGTGCCCAACCCGGCCGGCGTGCGGGGCCCGGCCGGAGACGTCTTCTCGGCCATGGCGGCCGGCGGGGCCCTGCTGCTGGCCGGCGCGGCCATCGCGGCGCTGGTCTCCCTGGGGTTCCGTTACCGGCGTGCCCGGGCCGTGGAGCGCGAGCAGCTGAAGTGGCTGGTCTACGCCGGCGCGCTGATCGTGACCGCCGTGCTCGCCGAGGTGGTCGCCGAGAAGATCCTGGGCCCGGGCAACGCCACCAACAACCTGCAGAACGCGTTGACAACCGGGGCGGTCGCGCTCGTGCCGGTCGCCATCGGCATCGCGATCTTCCGCTATCACCTCTACGGCATCGACGTAGTGATCAACAAGACCCTCGTCTTCGGGGCGCTGGCCGCGTTCATCACCGGGCTGTACGTGGCGATCGTGGTGGGCCTCGGCGCCCTGGCCCGGCACGGCGCGCGGCCCAGCCTGGCCCTGTCCATCGTGGCCACGGCCGTGGTGGCGGTCGCGTTCCAGCCGGTACGGGAGCGCGTCCAGCGGCTGGCCGGCCGGCTGGTCTACGGCCGGCGCGCCACCCCGTACGAGGCGCTCAGCGAGTTCGCCGGGCGGATGGGCGGCACCTACGCCACCGAGGACCTGCTGCCGCGCATGGTCCGGGTCCTGGCCGAGGGAACCGGCGCGGCCCGCGCCGACGTGTGGCTGCGCTCCGGCGCGACGTTCCGCGACGACGCGACGTGGCCGCCCGGAGCGCCGCCGCTGCCCGACACGCCGGCGACAGCGCTCGGCGCGCCCGCCTCCGTCCCCGCCGACCGGGTGCTGGCGGTGCAGCATGAGGGCGAGGTCCTGGGCGCGCTGTCGGTGACCAAGCGGCCGGGCGAGTCGTTCACCCCGACCGAGGGCAGGCTGCTGGAAGACCTGGCCGCCCAGGCCGGCCTGGTGCTGCGGAACGTGCGCCTCTGGGAGCAGCTCATGGCCCGGCTGGAGGAGATCAGGGCATCCCGCCAGCGCCTGGTCGCGGCCCAGGACGAGGAGCGGCGGCGGATCGAGCGCAACATCCACGACGGCGCCCAGCAGCAGCTCGTCGCGCTGGCGATCAAGCTGACGATCACCGAGGGCCTGATCGGCACCGACGCCGACGCCGAGCGGGAACTGCTCGGCGAGCTGCGCCGGGAGGCGGCCGACGCCGTCGGCGAGCTGCGCGACCTAGCCCGGGGCATCTACCCGCCGCTGCTGGCCAGCCAGGGCCTGGCCGCCGCGCTGCGCGCCCAGGCGGCGAGGTCGCCCGTGCCCGCCTTCGTGGACGCCGACGACCTGGGGCGGTACCCGCAGGAGGTGGAGGCCGTGGTCTACTTCTGCGTCCTGGAGGCGTTGCAGAACGTCGCCAAGTACGCGGGCGCGTCCCGGGCCGACGTCCGGCTGGCCGCCTCCGCCGGCGGCCTGACGTTCGAGGTCGCCGACGACGGCGCGGGCTTCGACCGGTCCGCCCGGGCCTTCGGCACCGGCCTGCAGGGCATGGCCGACCGGCTGAGCGCACTCGGCGGCAGCCTGGAGGTCCGCTCGGCGCCGGGAGCCGGCACGGTCGTGGCCGGGCGGCTGCGCGTGCCGGTGGCCGAGGCGGCGTGATGACCGGTCCCGGGCGGCCGCGCCGCCTCGCCGGCGCCGACGCCGCCCTCAGCGCGGCGATCGTCTACGGCTGCCTGGCGGCCTTCATCGCCGCCGTCTACGCGCTCGTGGTCGCCGGCCTGGGCTCGCTGGCGGCGGGCTCGCTGGCCCGGGCCGGGACGAACCCGAACCTCGGGCTGTCGATCCTGGCCACCGCGCTGGTGGCGGTGGGCTTCCCGCCGGTCCGGGGGCGGGCGCAGCGCCTGGCCAGCCGGCTGGTCTACGGCCGGCGCGCCACCCCGTACGAGGCGCTCAGCGAGTTCGCCGGGCGGATGGGCGGCACCTACGCCACCGAAGACCTGCTGCCCCGGATGGCGCGGGTCCTGGCCGAGGGAACCGGCGCGGCCCGCGCCGACGTGTGGCTGCGGTCCGGCCCGCAGGTGCGGGCCGCCGCGTCCTGGCCGCCGGCCGCCCCGCCCGCGCCCCCCGTGCCCGTCAGCGGCGACGAGACGCCGCGGGTGGACGGCGCCGACCGGGTTGTCCCCGTCCGCCATCAGGGTGAGCTGCTGGGCGTGCTGTCGGTGGCCAAGCCGGACGGGCTCACTCCGGCCGAGGACAAGCTGCTGGCCGACCTCGGCGCGCAGGCTGGCCTGATCCTGCGCAACGTCGGCCTCACCGAGGAACTGCGCGGGCGGCTGGCGGAACTGCAGGCCTCCCGGCAGCGGATCGTCGCGGCCCAGGACGAGCAGCGCCGGCGCATCGAGCGTGACATCCGTGACGGTGCCCAGCAGCAGCTGGCGGGCATCGCGGCCAAGCTGGCGCTGGCCGAGTCGGTGGCGGGCCAGGACGAGGACAAGGATCGCGCGCTCGTCGCCGAGATCAAGGCCGATACCCGCGGCACTCTGGAGACGCTGCGCGAGCTGGCCCGCGGCGTCTTCCCGCCGCTGCTCGCCGACGAGGGCCTGGCCGCGGCGGTGGCCGCCCTGGCCGGGAAGGCTCCGATGCCGGTCACGGTCGACACCGCCGGGATCGGCCGGTACCCGGCGGAGATCGAGACGGCGGTCTACTTCTGCTGCGCCGAGGCGCTGCGCAACGCGGCCCGGCACGCGGGCCCCGCGGCGGCCCGGCACGCGGGCCCCGCGGCGGCCCGGCTCCGCCTGGCCGACTCCGGGGAGAAGCTCTCGTTCACGGTCGCCGACGACGGCCCCGGCTTCGACCCGGCTGCCGCGGCGCCAGGGTCTGGCCTGCAGCACATGAGCGACCGGCTGGCCGCCGTCGGCGGCGCGCTGGAGATCGACAGCTGGCCCGGCTCCGGCACCACCGTCACCGGGCGGATCCCGCACCCGCCAAGCCCGGTCACGGGGTGCTCGCGGGGCCAGCCACGTTCTGGGCCAGCTCCCAGATGAACCCGCGCGCGTCAGCCCCGGATCCTGGGCCAGCGCGCGATTCCCGCCTGAACCGGCCGACCCGCCCGGTCCGTGCCTAGGGCATGCGAGCGCGCGCGACGACCAGAACCCCCGACGCGCGGGCGGCCGAGGCCCAGATGGGCTGCGCCGGGGCGTTGTGGATGTTCTTTAAGCTGCCGTTCACAATCCTGCGGGCGGCGCCCCAGCTCGGGCAGTTCATGCGCGCGGAGGCGGCCACCACCTCCGGGGCCCGGGTCCGGGCCGCCACGGAGGCGCTCACCGCTCCCGACAACCCGGCCGCGGTGGCGGCGGCGCTGGCCGGGGTGAGCGCGCACGACCCCGGCTTCGACCTGGCGGCCACGACGCACGGGGTCATCCGGGCCCGCGCGATCGTGAGCCAGGCGCGGCAGGACGGCGACGCGTCGGCCGCCCGGCGGGTCCTGTCGGATGGCCTGTGGCGGGTCTTCGGCCTGCTGCTGGAGGGGTACGCGGCCCATGACGCGCGCCGGTACGAGTCGTCCGCGGTCGCCGGCACCGCCGTGGTATCGGCGACCCGGGACCAGCTCGCCGAGCAACTGCGCCTGCGCCTGAGCTGCCGGGGCGAGCGGTACGAGACCGCCCACGGGGCGATCCTGCGCGGGCGGCTCGGGCCGCGGGCGTGGGACGAGGACTGGATCATCCGCCGCTCGGCCACCGCCACGACGCCGCCGGGCGGCGGCCTGCTCAGCGGCCGGTGCCCGCAGTGCGGCGCTGCCCTCGAGGTCAGCGCGGACGGCAGCTGTGCCTTCTGTCGGGCCCTGGTCCTGTCCGGCGGGCACGACTGGGTGGTCTGGAGCATCGAGGAGGGGGCATGGTGACCCACGTCCTGCCGGTCATCGGCTGGCTCGCGCTCGGCTACGGGCTGGCCTGGGTCCTGGCCCTGGCGGTCCTGGGCGTGCTGCTGCTCGTGCTGGGCGTCTCGCGCGGGAGCCCGGCCGCGGTCCGCAACGCCTTCCGCCACGCGGTGGCGGCGCGCGCCCCGCAATCCGAGGTGCACGTCGGGGACCAGGCGGAACCGCCGGCGGACACCGCGATCGCGCTGGCCGGGCTGCGGGCGGCCGACCCCCGCTTCGACCTGACCGCCTTCCTCGACAGCACCCGGGTGGCCATGGCCGGCTTCGCCGCGGCCCGCCTGGCGGATGATGACCGGCTGCTGCGGCGGATCACCACCCCCGGTTTCTGGGAGACGTCCTCCGGGAAGGGGATCACCGCCGCGATCAGCACCTGGCGGCGGTACCAGGGCGACCGCTCGCGGGCAGCCAGCCAGGGCAGCCTGTTCCTGGACGCGAGCTGGCGGCAGCCGGTGGTGCAGCGCATCAGCCTCGGTGAAAGCGGGATGGACCGGCTGACCGTCCGGCTCGCCCTGGTGATCGTCGGCGCGGTGAAGTGGTTCGACACCGACTCGCGGCCGGCCTGGCGCAGGATCGACCAGGCCACCCAGCGGGACTGGGACTTCGTGCGGCCGACGGGCCAGCTGACCGACCCGGACGCCGTCATGCTCCCGCGCACCTGCGCGAGCTGCGGGGCTCCCTACCATTCCGACCTCGACGACACCTGCCGCTACTGCCATGCCGGCCGGGCCGACTCGCAGGCCGGCTGGCGCCTGGACCGTACGTACCTGGTGATAGAACCGGGTAGGTGAGCGACTGGGACCTGGTGCTACGCGGGGGGCGGGTGGTCGACCCCGAGTCCGGCCTGGACGCGGTGGCGGACGTCGCGCTCGCCGGCAGCCGGGTCGCGCGGGTCGCGGACGGGCTGGCGGCCGCGGCCGGCGTCGATGTCACCGGGCTGGTGGTGACCGCCGGGTTCGTTGACCTGCACAGTCACGCGAACGACATCGCCGGGCAGCGGCTGCAGGCCCTGGACGGGGTCACCACCGCGCTCGAGCTCGAGGCCGGCGTCACCCCGGTGGACGCCGCCTACCGCGCCGCGGCCGCCGAGGGCCGGCCGGTGAACTACGGCTTCGCCACGTCCTGGGCCCTGGCCCGGATGGAGGCGGTGGCCGGGATCCCGCTCGACGGGAGGCTGAGCACGTTCCTGGGCAACATCGCAACCCCGGCCTGGCAGCGCCCGGCCACTCCGATGGAGATCAACGCGGTGCTGACCCGCTTGTCGGCCGACCTGTCCGACGGGGCCCTGGGCATCGGCGTGCTGGCCGGCTACGCTCCGGCCGCCGACCCGGCCGAGTACCTGCAGGTCGCCGCGCTGGCAGCGGAGGCCGAGGTGCCGACGTTCACCCACGCCAGGGACCTGGTCGAGATGGTGCCGCAGACGCTGATCGACGGCGCGGAGGAGATCGTCCGGGCCGCCGGCGAGACCGGCGCCCACATGCACTACTGCCACGTCAACAGCACCTCGCAGCGGCACGTCGACCGGGTCCTCGGCCTGGTCGGCCGGGCCCAGGCGGCGGGATCGCGGGTCACCACCGAGGCCTATCCGTACGGGTCCGGGATGACCGGCATCGGGGCCGCGTTCCTGGCCCCCGAGCGGCTCGGCGAGCGCGGCCTGACGCCGTCGTCGCTGACCTACGCGCCGACCGGCGAGCGGGTCGCGAGCGAGGCCCGGCTGCGCGAGCTGCGGCAGGCCGATCCCGGCGGGCTGGTGATCATTCAGCTCCTGGACGAGGACGACCCGGCCGACCGGGCGGTCCTGATGCGGTCGCTGACCTTCCCCGGCTCGATCGTGGCCAGCGACGCCATGCCGCTGACCTGGATGGCTGGCGCGCCCGACCCGCTCGCCTGGCCGCTGCCGGAGACCGCCATCACGCACCCGCGCAGCGCCGGGACGTTCGCCCGGGCGCTGCGCCTGCTCACCCGCGACGGCGGGCCGCTCGGCCTGGCCGAGGCGCTGAGCAAGTGCAGCCTGTGGCCGGCCCGGGTGCTGCAGGACTGCGTGCCCGCGATGCGCCGCAAGGGCCGGCTCCAGGCCGGCAGCGACGCCGACATCGTCGTGTTCGACCCGGGCGAGATCAGCGACCGGGCCAGCTACGCGGCCAGCACCCGGCCGTCGGCCGGCATCCGGCACGTCCTGGTCAACGGCACCTTCGTGGTGCGGGAGGGCGAGATCGTGCCCGGCGCCCTGCCCGGCCGCCCGGTCCGGGCCAGCGTCCGCTGACGAACGATCATCAACGGCCAGGGCACAGCCAGGCACAGACCCCCGCCCGGAGAGTCACCGGTAGCCGTGGGGATGAAGCAGACCCGGGTCACTCGACGTCCTTGAGGATCTTCTGCAGGGACTCGTTCTGCTCGCGCAGGTAGTCGAGCTGGGCGCTTACGTCGCCGAGCTTGAGGTCGGTGTGTTCCTGCGCGGTGATGGCGAGGTCGGCCAGCCGACGGTACTCGTCGGCCAGCCGGCGGTACTGCTCGCTGCCGGTCAGCTCGAGCTGGGCGCGCTTCCTGGTCGTGAGGTAGCGGAAGCCCAGCACCAGCCCGAGCGCGATGACGGCCGCCACGGTCATCCAGATCACGCCCTTGCTGCTGTTGTACCGCTGGGCCGCCAGCGAGAACGGGATGGTCATAAGCCCGACGATGAGCACCGCCGCCGTGCAGATGATCGCCGTTTGCCTCGCCGTCATGGGTTTCATCGCAACTCCGCTTCAAGGTCTTGTTCCGTGCTCAGGGTCCGCGCCGCGGTCATGATCGTTTCCGGCGTCAGGTGCACCGCGAACGGCACCACCTCGTAGAACTTCATGGCCTTGCCGTCGGGTGACACCTCCACGGAGGCCGACACCAGCCCGGCGGCCTCCAGCTTGCGCAGGTGGACCTGCAACAGCGCGCGGCTGATGCCCAGGTCGCGGGCCAGCCGGCTCACGTAGTTGCGTTCTTCCGCCAGCGCGGCGACCACCCGCATCCGGTGCGGGTTGGCCAGCGTCGCCAGCACCTGCAGCAACGAGTCTCCGGTCATCCTGCTCCTTCATGCAAGCAAATCCTTGCATCTGCATGTCAAATCTAGCAGGAGGGTGCCCGCGGCTCAACCACCCGCGGCCGGCCAGCCCAGGTACCAGTCCGAGGCCACGCTCCAGCCGCGCTGCCGCAGGCCGGCGCTGCGCGCCGAGCCGGGCGCGGCCGCGACAACCGCCAGCACCGCGCCCATGGCGGCGGCCTCGCGCTCGATCACGGCCAGGTCGGCGTCATCGGCCACGCGCTCGGCGTGCAGCACCGGCCCGCCGGGGTCGTAGACCGGCGGCGCGGGGGCGAAGATCCCGGCGAACCCCGGTCCCTCGACCCGGCCGGTCCTCGCCGCCGGGCCGGCCGGCCGCAGTTCCCGCACCCACCACTGCTCGGCGACCCGCAGCGACAGCCGGCTGAGCATGCGGGTCTTGGGCTGGTCGGCGTGCGCGGTGACGACCCGCATCGTGCCCGGGCCGCCCGCGGCGGCCAGCCGCCCGGCCGCGGCGATCAGCAGTTCGGCGCCGTCCGCCGCCCAGCGCGCCGGGTCGTCCACGGTGAAGTCGTCCACGAGGCCCTCGGCCGGCCGGGGCTGGGCGATGATGAAGCCGTGGTCGGTGCGCAGCGCCACGTTGCCGCCGGAGGTGATCAGGCGGCCCAGGAAGCGCGCATGCGGGCCGGTCACGTCCCGGGCCGGCCGCCAGAACACCGGTGAGTAGCGCGCATACTCCTGGCGGCGCCGCTCCATCAGCCCGGCCGCCCACGCCGCGTCGGCGGACGTGAGATCCCTGACCGCCACCGGACGATGATATGCCGCGGATCCCTACGAACCGGGCGGCCCGTCCCGGCGGACCGGCTCGGAGGCCAGCACGACCACCGCATCGGGCCGGGCGGCCGGGGCCGAACGCGGGCGCTGCTTGCCCTTCCCGGTCTGCGTGGCCCGCAGGATCGGCGACGTGGACAGCGTCAGGACCCCGCCGATCGCCGCGAGCAGCGGCAGCGGGGCGAGGGCCAGCAGCAGGCCGTGGTTGACCTGCTCGCCGAACACCATGATCCCCCATGTGGTCGAGATCACCGGATCGATCAGCGTGATGCCGGGCTGGGAGGCGGCCAGCGGCCCGGCCTGGTAGGCGTTCTCCAGCAGCCAGGCCGCTCCCGCGCCCGCGGTCATGCACGCGTACAGCTGCCACGACGTGAAGATGGCGGTGATGCCGCCGGCATTGAACTGGTCGGCCATGCCCTTGGTGTACGCGGCGGTCAGGCCGTAGCACAGGCCGGTCGCCATGCCCAGCAGGCTGGCCCGGGCCGCGGGCGCGGGGTGCGCCCGGGCGGCCAGGAACAAGATCACTACAGCACCGATGTTGGCGGCCGAGCCGAGCAGCCAGACGGCCGGCGAGATCGCGGTGGCCGGGCCCGGGCGCGGGTCCAGCAGTGCGAGCAGGGCGATGACGCCGCCGGTCATCAGGGCGATCGCCGCCCAGTCCCGGGCCCGCAGCCGGGTCCCGAACAGCAGCGCCCCGCCGATGATCGTCATCGGAAGCTCGAGCACCACGATGAGCTGGACCGTGGCCAGCTGGCCGGTCCCGAGCGCCGCGGCCGCCAGGGCGAACGAGACGATCATCAGCCCGATCGCGGCCAGCCACACCTTGCGGTGCAGCAGGTCGATGATCAGCCGGAGCCGGAACTCGGCCTGGTCCGGCTCGTCCCGGGCGGCCTTGCGGTTCATCACGTTGGCGGTCGCGTTCACCAGGCTCGCGCAGAACGCCAGCACGTAGGTGATCATGCGGCCGCCCGTCCTGCCATGCGATCACTCACTTTCCGCCGCCGCGTGCCTTGCTACCCCTGACCCACGGTAAGCCCCCGGGTTCAGGCGGCCACGGCCAGCACCGGGCTCAGGCGGCGGGCCCCGTCTCCGGGCCGCGGTTCCCTGGCTCCGCTCTGCGATACTGATGCGATGTCGCAGCCCGTCATCCCCATGTCCACCACGGATTCGCTGCCGCAGGGCCTGCCGCCAGATCATGTGATCAACCGCGCGACGATCCTGACCAGCCGCGGGCACCCCAACCCCGGCACGGCCCGGGATGCCCTGGCCGAGTGGGCGCAGCGATGCGACTACGACGCGGTCGTGGGCGTCCGCCTGGTGGCCACCCCGGAGATTAACTCGCCGGCCGAGATCCTCACCGAGGTGAAATGGGCGGCCTACGGCACGGCGATCGGCTGGTAAGGAGCGCGGGGCGGCCCGTCCGCGGGCCGTGGCTTAACGTGGAGCCGTGACCGGTCAGCCACCCGAGCCGAACCGGGTCCTGGGCTTCCCGGTGGGCCGGGACGCGTTCGCCCGGCGACCGCGCCGCGAGCAGCCGGGCGACGACCAGCCGGCCGGGCCGGGGCGGCAGCCCCCGGCCGAGGGCGAGGAGCCGCAGCGGGTGCTCGGCTTCCCCGTCGACTGGTTCCGGCACGTCAGCCTGGGCCCGCTACGCTCGCTGGCCCGGGCCGTGGCCGGAAGAAAACATTGACCAGGTTCCAGAGCCACCGCATTTCACGTGTTCGAGTCATTTGATCACCCACATTGGGCGGGTTTGTCCTTACCGAGGACGTGAAAAGACGATTTGATCAAGGTCTGGGCGCGGGGCGGGCGGGGCTGGGCGGGCGTCCGCCGGGCGGGGGCTGAGGGGTGGGGTCACTGCTGTTGAGCGGCGCCGGACCGGGACGCGGCGGGCGCGGCCGCGGCAGAGCGGGCCGCGGGCACCGCCTCGGCCGCGCGGTCGACCCGCCAGGCGCGGTAGGCCAGCATGCTGCCGACGGCCAGGATGACCACGGCGTTGAGCACGTGCAGCCCGCCCGCCGCTCCCGCGATCGCGAGCACCGGCTGCAGCAGCGTGAGCACGAGCAGCGCCAGCACCCACCTCCACCGGCCGTTGCGGGCGACCAGGGCCGCGATCAGCAGCAGCAGCGCCAGCGCCATGACCAGCGTGCCGTTGAACCGGTGCGGGTCGAGGGCGGTCGAGTCACGCGCCGCCGTCCCCGGGCCGGCACTGAAGACCCCCGCTCCGGCCAGGAAGAACTGCAGCAGCACGTCGAGGAGGAAGAGAACGGTCAGGTACCGGTAGATAACTCGTGCTGTCCCCATAACGCCGAAGCTACTCGCGACGCCGCTTCAGTTACAGGGCGTTACCATGCCGGTGCCGGTGTGCCTACCACCACCGGCCCGAGTTCGGATTCCAGCCGGTGCCGCCGGCAGGAGCTCGTTGCTGACCCGGCCCGGCGCGACGCCCGGCTCCACGAACCACTCGTGCCCGAGCAGCAGCCTGAACACCGGCTCCGGGATGGCCAGCATGATCCGGGCCAGGCGCGCGGTCCGGCTCTGCGAGCGGGTGAAGGACTGGTGCGCGGCCAGGGCCGCCCGCTTCTGCCGCGTGTACCGGCGCACGTCGATGCGATGGGTGATCTGGGACCGGGGCGTGAACGACACCCGGATCTCCCCCGGCCCGTACCGGACCACCAGCCGGACCAGGCGCAGCGGGCCCATCACGAGGGCCACCAGCTCCCGGGGCAGGGTGCCCTCCAGCACCCGGACGCCGGTCAGCTGCGCGGCGCGCGCGCCGACCCGGTGCACCTGCACATGGTCGCGGTGACCGTAGCCGCCCTGTGCGTCGTAACTCAGCAGCAGGTCGGCGTGCTCCTCGCGGATCAGGGCGGCCAGCCTCGCCGCCGCCTCGCCGACGTCCGCGCGGACGAACCGCACCAGGCCGGGCGGGTCGGGAAACAGGATCTCCCCGTGCCCGCTGTCGGCGTAGCCCAGGTGCGCCACCCGGGCGGCGCCCAGCACCGCCGCGCTCGCCTCCAGCTCGTCCAGCCGGGTCCGCTCGCCCGGGGCCGGCCTGCGGCGCACGATCCCGTCCGTGGCCACGACGATGACCACCCGGTGCCCCTCGGCGGCCAGCCGGGCCAGCGTCCCCCCGGTCAGCAGCGCCTCATCGTCCGGATGAGCGTGAAAGGCGACGATCGTGGCCATGCCCACCAGACTGGCATGACTGCGGCGATCAGCGGCACGGCCGGCGGGCGCGTGGTCACAGCGCGATGAGCCCGGCGCTGGTCGGCCGGAAGCCGCAGCTGCCGAAGTAGAACGGGCCCAGGTGGTCCTCGAAGTCCACGTGCATCCACTCGCAGCCGACGGCACGGGCCCGCGCGACGGCCTCGGCCACCAGCCGGGTGCCCACCCCGTGCCGCCGGGCGCGGCCGGCCACCAGGGTGTCCAGGATGAACGCGTGGCCGGCCCCGTCCCAGGCCACGTTGACGAAACCGGCCAGGCCTGCGCCGTCCCGGGCGCAGACCCAGCCCAGGCTGTGCCGTTCCAGCTGCGCGCGCCGGTCACCGTCACCCGGCAGGTGGCCGAAGCCTTCCGCGTGCAGGGCATTGACCTCGGCGTTGGTGAAGGCGCCGCGCCATTCGTAGGTGAACACCAGGTCAGGCCTCCGTCTAGTTCGCTCGGCCATGGGGGGTTTGTGCGTACAGTGAGCTGCGTGACCGGAACTTGGCAAGTCGAGCCGTCTGGGCCGCTACGCGGGGATATCAGGGTGCGCGGGTCGAAGAACGCGGTCTCGAAGCACATGGTCGCCGCGATGCTCGGCGACGCGCCGAGCACGATCCGCAACGTCCCGGAGGTCGGTGACACCGACATTACCGCCGCGATGCTGGAGTCGATCGGCTACCACGTGGTCCGCTCCGACGCCGAGATCACGATCGTGGCGGGCGACGCGGTCGAGCCCCGGGTCCCGGAGGCGTTCACCGGCCTGAACCGGATTCCGATCCTGATGCTAGGCCCGCTGCTGCACCAGACCGGCGAGGCGTACGTGCCGCTGGTCGGCGGCGACCCGATCGGCCGGCGGCCGGTCGACTATCACGTGACCGCGCTGCGGGCCCTGGGTGCCGAGGTAACCGTGGGCCCGGGCGGGATCTCGGCCCGCGCCCGCCGGCTCTACGGGGCCCCCATCGACCTGCCGTACCCCAGCGTGGGCGCTACCGAGACCGTGCTGCTGTCCGCCGTGCTGGCTGAGGGCAAGACCGTGCTGCGCAACGCCGCCACCGAGCCGGAGGTGGTGGAACTCGCGCTGTTCTTGCAGCGGATGGGCGCGCACATTGAGCTCAGCCCGGACCGGCGGATCGTCATCGAGGGCGTGCCGCGGCTGCGAGGCGCGTCCACCCGGCTCGCCGGCGACCGGCTCGAGGCCTTCTCCTACCTGGTTGCCGGGCTGATCACCGGCGGCGAGGTCCGGGTGCACGGCTGCCCGCAGGACCGCCTGGTCACCGCGATCACCACGCTGGCCAAGATGGGCGCCCGGTTCGACATCACCGACGAGTGGATCACCGCGTCGGCCTCGGGCTCGCTGCGGCCGGCCGCGGTGCACACCGACACCCACCCCGGGTTCATGACCGACTGGCAGCAGCCGCTGATGGTGCTGTTCACCCAGGCCGACGGGATGTCGGTGCTGCACGAGACCGTGTTCGAGAACCGGCTGGTGTACGTGCCGGCCCTGCAGAAGATGGGTTGCGAGATCGAGGTGTTCGCGGCGTGCCTGGGCGGGCCGGCCTGCCGGTTCCACGACACTAACGCGGTCCATTCCGCAGTGATCCGGGGCGTGTCCAAGCTGCGCGGCGCCGACGTCACGCTGCCCGACGTCCGCGCCGGGTTCTCCGCCGTGCTGGCCGCCGCCGTGGCCGACCAGCCGTCCACGCTGCGCGGCATCCACCACATCGAGCGCGGTTACCACCGGCCGTTCGAGCAGTTCGCGTCCCTGGGTCTCACCCTGCGCCGGCTGTGACCGGCCCGCCGGAATGTGACCGGCGTCACCGTGGTTGGCTGCGAGCATGAAGATCGCAGTCATCGGAACCGGGAAGATCGGCGGCACGCTGGGCGCACGCTGGCGCGCGGCCGGGCACGACGTGGTGTACGGCTCGCGCGGGGCGGCCGGGACCGGCCCCGGCGGGGCCCCGGTGCAGGCGGTGGGGGACGCGCTGGCGGGAGCCGACGTGGTCCTGCTGGCCGTGCCGGGCCGCGCGGTCGCCGAGGTGGTCGGCGCGAACGGGCCGGCCCTGCAGGGCAAGGTGGTGATCGACGCCGCGAACGCGATCGGCGAGCCGGAGGTCAACAGCCGGGCGGCGATCACGGCCGCCGCGCCGCAGGCCCGCTACGTGCGCGCGTTCAACACGCTCGGCTGGGAGAACTTCGCCGAGCCGCCAGCCGGCGCGGCGCTGTTCTTCGCCGCGGACCCGGCGGCGCGAGCGGCGGCCGAGGACCTGATCCGGGCGGTCGGGCTGGAGCCGGCCTTCGTCGGTGACGCGGACGCGGCCCGCACGGTCGACGGGCTGCTGCCGTTGTGGTTCGCGCTGGTCTCACAGCACGGCGGGAACCGCAAGGTGGCGCTGCGCGTGGTCACCGGCTGAGCGGGCCTGGGTCACAGCAGCGGCAGCCCCGCGGTCACCGCGTCGATCCGCTCGTCCTCGGCGGGACCGATCGCGCAGCAGGTCGGGGTGCCGGGCGTGACCTGGGTGCGCCCGGCGTCCCGCACCACCTGCACCGGCAGCCCGGCCGTGCGGGCCTGCCGGGCGAGGTCTTGCAGGTGCTCGGCGCCGGCCGCCTTCAACACCACCTTGGGCTGGCCGTCCCCCAGCCAGGCGGCCAGGTCGGCGTCCCCGCTGGCCAGCACCGCGGCCACGGCGGCGTGCGCGGCCTGGGCGGCGATCTTGCCGCGGCCCATGCCGAGATCGGTCCGGACGAGCAGCGCGAGTTTCATCACGAACCCGGCGTGACCACCCGGAGCAGGACGGCGGTGCCGATCGCGATGACCGCGTAGATCACCGCGGCGATCACGTCGCCGCCCAGGCTCAGGACGGCCGCCGCCACGCCGAAGATCACTATCTCGACCGCCAGCCGCCCCGGGTCGGCCAGCCGGCGCCGAGCCCGGGGGGCAATCGCCAGGCCCCAGATCACGGCGACCAGCACCGGCCCGAGCACGGCGAGCACGATCCGCGCCGCCAGCCCGATGCTGGCGCTGGCCGCGGCCAGGGCGAGCACGGCCATCGTCGCGAGTTCGGTCGCGAACCGCAGGGCGAGCAGCAGGTTCTGGCCCGCCCCGGCCGGCATCGGGCCGGGCCGGCAGCGTTCTTCGTCGGCGGTCACCAGGTCACGGTAATGCAGCGCGGACGGGCCTCGCGAGGCACGCCGGAATAGGCACGGACGTGGTGTCATAAGCCGTTCCTTGCGATTGGAGAGGTATGAACCGTTCCGGGATGGCGGCGCTTCTGCTGGCGGGACTGGCCGTGCTGCCCGCGTGCGGCTCCGGCCACCCGGCGAGCACCGCCCGCCCGGCGGCCAGCCAGGGGCCCGAGTCGGTGCGCATCGGCCCGTTCACCCAGGTGTTCGCCACCGCGCTGCCCGCCGGCACGGCCCAGGCCGGGGTCATCGAGAGCTTCCGCGAGGCCCAGATCCTGTGGACCCGCTCCGACCGGGCCTGGCGCCTGGTAGCGCCGGTTATCGCGTATGTCACCGGTCCCGCCCGCGTGAACCTCAGCCGCTCGGTGGCCAACGACAAGGCGGCCGGCCTGGTGCCCGCCGGGACGGACCGGATGTTCATGACCCGGGTCACGGCCGTCAACGGCGGCACCGCCACCGTGACCACCTGCGACAACGACAGCAAATTCCGGGAGGTTAACCCGCGGACCGGCAAGCCCGACCCGGCGATGACCGTCCCGCCCGATCAGTCCTACCTGTTCGAGACGTGGCACATGGCGCGGGTTTCCGGGCACTGGGCGATCACGTCCTTCTCGGTGGCCCAGCTGCCCGATCCGCGCGCCGATCCCTGCCAGCCCTGAGCGGCGGGCCGGTCCGGAAAATCCAAGCCCGCGCCGCGCGGGGGGCCGAGACTGGGAGCATGACGCAGCTACCTCCCCCATCGCCGCCCGCCGTGGTGGTGACGGACGCCGACGGCGTGATCCGCTACTGGAGCAGCGGCGCCGAGGTGCTGACCGGCCACGCCGCCACGGCCGCGGTCGGGCAGTCGCTGGACCTGATCGTGCCCCCGGACTACCGGGCGCGGCACTGGGACGGCTTCCGCGCGGCAATGGCCTCCGGTCAGGCGAAGTCCGAGGGCGCCGCGGCCAATATCCCGCTCGTCTGCGCGGACGGCTTGATCCGGCGCTGGCCCGGCCGGTTCACGCTGATCCGGGACGCCCGCGGCCGTGTGGCTGGCGCCGCGGCCGTGCTCGTCACCCCGGCCGACGGTGACCCGCCGCTGTTCGACCTGTAGCGCCGGGCGCCGGTCAGGCCGCGCGGGAACGGATCCGCGCGCCGCGCTGGCGGGACATGTCCCGCACCCGCGATCCGGCACGGAAAGCCCGGTGCCGCTCCTGACCAGCCCTGCTGGCAGCTCACTCGCAGGTACGGAACGCCCCGGTTGGACAATGGTGAATGAGGGCAGACGCGTGAACGAACGGCCCCGCGGCTACGTGAGCCAGGTTAGGGGGACCTGATCGTGGTGAATGGGGAGACAACATGGATAAGAGATGGCTGGCACCGGCCGGACTGGCCGCTGCCGCTCTGATGATCGCTGCCTGCGGCAGCTCGGCCAGCTCAGGCAGCGGGGGCGGCGCGGCGGCGCCCGCCGCCACGACTTCTAGCGCGGCCGCGGCGAGCGGGAACGCGCTGAAGACCACGACGATCGGCGGGGTCACCGTGCTGACCAACGCCAAGGGCTTCACGCTGTACTGGTTCGCCCCCGACACCTCCACCACGTCGAAGTGCAACGGCTCGTGCGCCACGTACTGGCCGCCGGTGAAGGGACCCGCCGCCGCGGGCGCGGGCGTCACCGGCAAGCTCGGCACGATCACCCGGGCCGACGGCTCCACCCAGGCCACTTATAACGGGCACCCCCTGTACACGTACAAGGGCGACACCGCCCCCGGGCAGGCCAGCGGCAACAACCTGAACCTCTCGGGCGGCGTGTGGCACGAAGTCACCGCCTCCGTCACGGCAGCCCCGGCGGCCGGCACGTCCACCAGTTCCGGCGGCGGATACGGATACTGACCCGCGCGCGGCGGTCGGCAATCCACGCGGCTTATCTCAGCCTGGCGCGCCCGGGACGGCAGCCTGGAGGTGCGCGTCCGGCTCACCCCCTCTGGGCGCGGATGAAGATCCTGGCGCCCTGGCAGGCGGCTGCGGCCGGTGATGCTGGCCGCCCCGCGCGCTACCGCGAGCAGGGACCCGGCGAGACCAGAAAGTGTCCGTAAGTGGTCGTGATAGCAGCCGTTTGCGGACAACTTTCCCGGGCGGCGGGGCGAGCGAGGCGGGTGGGGCCAGTGAGGCGAGGCTCACGGAGGAGGGCAAGGGGCGAGGCTCACGGAGGAGGGCAAGGGGCGAG
>Ga0335081_10002839_pt1 | contig 27269 bp, 29 predicted proteins | sample Lox_Sample_35_FD_206713 | JGI IMG/M metagenome (GOLD analysis project Ga0335081, IMG submission 206713) | Soil microbial communities from Loxahatchee National Wildlife Refuge, Florida, United States - Lox_Sample_3.5 | ecosystem: Environmental > Terrestrial > Soil > Wetlands | place: USA...
GCCGATCGCCACCGTGTTCCGCGCCCTGGCCGAATACATCCACTTCATGGCCGGTCTGACCGGCAGCAGGCAGCCCAGGGGACGGCTTGACCCGCCGCTGCTGATGGCGCTCGACGAGCTGACCCAGATCTGCCCGGTACCCATTAACAAGTGGATGGCCGACAGCGGCGGCAAAGGCATCGTCATCGCTGCCGTCGTGCACGGGCACGGGCAGCTCGTGGAACGGTGGGGCCAGGCCGGGGCGCAGACCATCATGGACTGCGCCGGGATCAAGATGATGTTCGGCGGCATCACCGACGCGAAAACCCTGGAGCACATGTCGCAGATGTTCGGCCACATCCGGGTCACCGATGGCGACGGCGCGAGGCATGTGCCGGTCGTCCCGGTGGAGGTGCTGCACCAGCTGCCCGACTGGTGGTGCTTCATCATCCGCCGGAACCTGCCGCCGGCCGCTGTGAAAATCCAGCGGGTGTGGAAGCGCCGCGACGTGCGCCAGGCCAGCAAGGCCCCGGCGCCGGTCACGGCAGTGGCGCCCGCCCACACGGTGGAGCAGGTGCGGGTGCTGCCGCCCACCGTCGAACTGCCCGTGCCGGACCGCGACCTCGTCGCCACCGGCAACGGCAACGGCCAGCACAAGGAGGCCGGATCATGAGCATGCCCGATCCTGGTATGGCGGTCGCCGCCGAGGTCGCCCGGCTGCGCCAGGCCGTCGCCGACCTGCACGCCGAGCTGCGGGACGCCACCGGCGAAGGAATCCACCCCGCCGCCGTCACCTGGATCATCGCCGACGCCGAGGCCTGGCACACGCAGCTTGGCGACCTGCGTGACTGGGTCGACGGGGTCCTGCTGCCACACTACGGCGCCTACTGCACCTGGCTGCGGGACTGCTGGCCGGATCACCCGGCCGCGCTGTGGGAGCTGTCCGTGCTGTGGCGCGCGTGGCAGCTCGCTTACGAGCGGGACCGGCCGAGTCTCGCGCACGCGGTCACCTGGCACGACCGGGTGCTGCCCGGCGTCACCGGCCGCCTGGAGGCGAAAGTGCTGAAGGACTGCCAGGGCAGCACCGGATGCAGCCTCAGGCGGATGCGTATCGCCCGCTGAGCCGTAACAGCAGCGCCCCGCAGGTACAGGCCTGCGGGGCGCTGCTGTGTTCCCAGCGGCTCACTCAAGCTCCAGCTCATCGTCCACGGCTAGCTCCGGCCCGGCCTCAGATTCCCGCCCGAGCCAGGCCGCCTGCGCCGCCGCCGCGTGCTCATAGTCGGCCATGTCCGCCCAGTACGCGGCCGACGCCTCAGCGAACCTGTCCCGGCCTTGCTCCTCAAGGTCCGGCAGCATGCCCGCCACATCCGCAGGGGCCTGGTCGCGTGAGGCACCGGTCAGGGCTTCCCGCCGCGCCAGTTCGGCTTCCGCGCCGGCCGCCGCATCGGTGACCGGTGCCATCGTCGTATCCCACTCGGTGCGGCGCTGCTGTGCGGCCTCAAGCTCGGTTTCCCGGACGCAGATCTGGGTCGCCAGCGCCGAATACGACTCCTGCAACTCGGCGCCCTCTGCGAGGCCCGCGCCCTCCTGCACGTCAGCCGCAGCCCGCCGCATGTCCTGCAGTTCGGCCGATGTGTCCGGCGGTGCCCACGGCCCGGCGCGTTCACCGGCGAGCACATCGGCGTGCAGCTCACCGTCCGGCCTGCCGCTCAGACCCAGCGCCCGCGCCGCCTGCCGCCACGCGGCCGACCATTCGGCGTTACCCGCTGACGGCGGGTCACCGATCACCTGATCCGGGCCGGCGATACCAGTGAGTTCGCGGTACGCGGCGACCGGTGCCACGCGCTGCACCCAATCCTCCCGCTCCAGGCGGCCATCCGGCACATCGCCGAACGCCCTGACCGCCCACGCTGGGCGGTCAGCGGCGGCCTGCTCACCCAGCCACGCGGTCCGCTCATCGGCCTTCGCCGCGGCGGCCCGGGCCAGCTCACCCAGCGCCGGGTCCTTCACCTCCGGTGTGACACCCTGCCACGACGCCAGCCCCGCCTGCTGCTCGCCGCCGAGACGGCGCAGCCGCCCGTGGATGACCCCGGCGACCGACCGGGCGCCCTCAAAGTCCCGCCCCGTGGCTTCGGTCAGGGCTTCGCCCAGGTCGTGGCCGTTGAGCTGCAGGTCACGGATCCGGCGGTGCACCAGGTACCGCTCCGGGTCGGTGCTGAACCGCTCGTAGCCGTCCGCGCCGAGCCGTTCCCGCAGCAGCTCCTCCGCCGCCGCCTCGTTGGCCTTCGCCGTGGCCTGGCGCAGCACGTCCACCAGGAACGGCATCGCCTCCGTGCGGTCCTGCTCCTGCCGGATGTACTCGGTGGCGGTCAGATCACCGGATTCGCGGCCGGTGATGCGTTCCCGCACCCGGTCACCGGCCTCGGCCATCGGCCCGTCCAGTTCGGATTTACCCGGCATGTCCGTGGCGGTGTAAACGTTGTTGGCCTCGCGGCCGCGGGACCGTGCGACATAGTCGTCCGCCCGGGAATCACCCGGTACCTGCACCTTGTGGGATGTGTCCACGGTGCGGCCCTGCGCCACATGGGTGTTGCCCGCGTAGGCGAGCTGGCCGTGTTTTTGCAGGTAGCCCGGCGGCAAGGTGAACATCTCCGACATGCCGTCGCCGGTCTCCCGCTCCACAACGGCGCGGCCGATCCGGTTGATGCCATGGAACCGCAGGACGTGGCGGTTCATCAGCGTCATCCCGCCACCGGCGTCGATGTGCCGGTCATTCTGCCGCACCATGATCAGATCCCCGGTGCTGGCCTCGTTCCCGTCCCGGCCCAGCACGATCTCGGGGCGCTCACTGACCCGGCCTTCGCCGATCAGGCTGGACCGCACCCGCGCCGCCAGCTCACTGGCCGCGTCGTTGCTCCTGGTGACCAGCAGCGAATCTTTCCCCGCCAGGTAGTCAGCAAGCCATGCGCTGGCCGCCGCCTCCTGCACCTCGGCCGTGGCGCCCTCGGTGATCCGCCCCCGGTCCGCGTACTCCTGCTCCGCGCTGGCGTCACCCTCACGCAGCTGCAGGGTCGCCGGGCCTTCCCACTCCTCTTTGAACCGCCACAAGGTGGTCAGTTCGTGACTGCCATGGCTGTTCTTGAGCAACCGGAAGCCGCCCCCGGCCTCCGGCGCGTCGAGCTGCATCTCGTCGCCCACCATCAGCAGGTAGGCGCCGTTGCGGCGGGTGATCTGCTCGGTGTCCGCCATCTCCCGCAGCGCGGTCATCCCCGCCTCGTCGAGAATCAGCACCTCGCCGCAGCCGATGGGCAGATGCCCACGGGTCTCGTCGGAGCCTTCGATTTTCCCCAGGAAGTCGGCCAGGTTATGCACATCCGTCAGCCCGGCCTCGCGCATCTGCTGCGCCGCGACACTCGACGGGGCGACCCCGATCACCCGCCGTCCAGTTTCCTCCTCGACGATCCGGCGGAACACGTTCAGCGTGGTGGTTTTGCCGCTCCCGGCCGGGCCGGTGAGCAGATCAACGGCCTTACCGGATGACGCCATGCCGATGACCGCCTGCCGCTGGTCGCCGGACAGGCTGTCCCCCGCGATCAGCTCAGCGGCACGCTCCGCCGACATGATCGGCGCCATCCTGCGGCTGCCCGCTTTGATCAGGTAGCTTTCCAGGTCCAGCTGCCCGGCCGTGCAGTACCGGTCGCCGTACGGTTTCACCGACGCCGGGGTGCCGTCCTGCCGCAACCCGAGCGGCGACAGGTCCAGGGTGGATTTCGCGGCCAGGTTGTACACGTCGTGACTGCCGACGATCTCGGCGGTCATCTCGTCGATCAGCTGCTCCCGGCCAGCCTCGGGCAGGTTGTGCGAGATCGCCCACATCGCTGCCCACAGGTGATCAGGGGTCCAGGTGCTGTGCTCCCGCTGCACCGTCGCCAGCGCCGCCTGCATCACCCGGGCCCGCTCATCCGCATCGAGGTGCACCACAGGTGCAGCCGCCGCAGCGGCGGCGTGCACATCGTCGCGGACGTGACGCAGTTGCTGCCCCTCGATGTGCCGGGCCGTCTCCTCCCACTGTGCGATCGCCTCGGCCTGGGTCACGGCATGGTCGGGTTTGGCTTCCCGGGTCAGCAGAGTTGCATGATCGCGCAGCTTCATCAGCTCGCGGCGGTTCGGCTCACGCCCCTTCTCGCTGACGAATTTCTCCCGCAGCTGTGCGGTCGCATCGTCGATGTGCACGGTGCGGCTGGAAAACCCGTCCGGCAGCTCCCGCGCCATGCCGTCCACGCCGTAACCAGTGCCGTCACGGTTCAGCCGCAGATGCACCCCCGGCACGTGGGCCTCGATGTGCGCCCGCATCGCCTCCTGCGCGATCCCATCCGCGTGTTTCGCCCAGTACGAGTCACCCCGGCCGCTGCCGCCGTAAAACTGCTGCGCATCCAGCGTCCGCCACTTGGTGTCCGCGCCGTCAGCCCGCTGCGCGGCGTTCGCCACCGCCAGGTGCACATGCAGCTGCGGATCCCCGGCGCGGGAAGTGAACTGCTGCATCGACGCTGCGATCAGGCCTTTCGCCCGGTGCCACTGCGCCCCGTTCTTCCCGGTCCGGACGTAGGTATCGGCTTCCATCCGCTGCAGCACCGCATCGGCACCTGCATCGACCGCACCCTGGATTGCAGCAGCCTCTGCATCGAGCTGCACCGCGAGTGCATCCGCCCCTGCGGCCCGTGCCCGCTCCGCATCCGCCAGGGTCGCCATCCACAGCACCGAGATGTCTTTCGGCACCGAGAACGTCACATCGTGGTACGACACCGGGTGCGGCACCCCGTCGATCGCCGCCTGCTCCATCACGATCTTGCGTTTTTCCTCAGCGGTCATCTCCGGGGTGATCCGCTCGTACGCCTTCTCCCGCGACCGCATCGCCGCCTTGCTGAACATGTGCGTCTCGCCGAGCTTCGTCCCGTCCGGCGCCACCCGCGCCCCGTACACGGCCCGGAACTGGCCGGTCGTCACATCACCGGTAAGCCCGATGTCGCGCGCACCCTGCCCCACCCAGCGGCCTTTCGGCTCCCACACCCCCGCCGCATGCGTGTAGTACGCCGCCGCCCCGCTCAGCCCCTCCGCCGCCGCCTCGGCGAGCGCGGCCTCCATCTTCTCCATCTCTTTCGCGAAGTACTCGGCGTCATAGCCCGAGTGAATCCCGATCGCCACGACACCTCCTCCACGTTGATCACTACGGCGGCCAAGATCAGAACCGCCCAGACGATCAGAGATGCAGTGGTCTGTCGCCTTTGATCGTCAGCGGTTTCTGATCTTAGAGTGTGTGTCTGTCATTGTGCTGGCACGTTGGTGGTGAGTTTTCTGTGACGTGTCGGATAGGTTCCTTTGCTTGGGTGGGTTCTGGTGTTCGTTTGATCTTGTCTGGCTCTTGTCTCTTGATCTTTTGCTGGGGTGGTATGTCTCTTACTGCATGGCTACTGGTCTGTTGCGGTGCTTGCCGTGGATGTCCCTTTGTGTCAGTGGCGTGGTTCAAGCTGGATGGATGAGTATCTGGAAGCGCCGCCGAAGTAATGAGCCAGTGTCGTTATGGCGTCCTGTCGCGCCTGTCCCGCTGGATGAGCCGCCGGAAGATCGGTACCCGGTGGTCGCGTCCGGGGGGAATGTCACCGTCACCGAGGTGCGTGGAAGCCTTGAGGACTACCTGCAGCATCTCGCCGCGCAGGGGCCGGTGTTCAATGTGCGCACCCGTGTGCCCGCCGTCCCGCCGAAGCTGACCATCGAGCTGGTGCCACGGCCGCTGTGGGGCCAGTCGATCGCCCAGTTGCACAAACTGCAGTGGGACAAGCTGCGCAAACCCTGCTACCGCGCCGCCGGGTACCGGTGCGAGATCTGCGGCGGCAAAGGCCCCGCCCACCCGGTCGAGGCCCACGAAGTGTGGGAGTACACCGACGACGGGATCCGTGGCGTGCAGCGGCTGGTGCGGCTCATCGCGCTGTGCCCGGACTGTCACGGCACGAAGCATCTGGGGTTCACCCGGACGGTGAAAGGTGAAGCCGAGTACGGGCGGCTGCTCGATCACATGGTGGCGGTGAACGGCTGGGGCCGTGGTGACAACGCGCAGCGGATGCTCGACGACGTGCTGCGGGCTGCGGAGGCCGAGTGGGAGCGCCGCAACCGTATCGAGTGGACGCAGGACCTGGCCACGTTCCTGCAGGCGTGATGGCTGGGAACGAGGTAAACCCGGCATATCGGCCCGGACGGGCTGATCGGGTGCGGCAGTGGGTGCCCGAGCTGATCCGGGCGCGCCTCTCGGCCCGGGATTACGAGCGGTACGAGCGCGGGACGGGGGCGATGTGGATCCCCGGTGCACTGTTGCAGGTCGCTGACAACGAGACCGCGATGTACCTGATTCTTGAGCAGGCCCTTGACGCCCGTTTTCGGGTGATCCCTGGCGAGGGGATCGCGAAGACGATAGTGCGCAGGATCTGGAACATCAGAAAGTATGGCTACGGCAGTTACGGTGAGCGTGTAGCCGGGGATCCCGGGTTCGCGGCGCAGCGTGCGGCCATTGAGGCGAAGCTGCATGCCGATCGCCTCGCATCCGACGTTTTTTACCGGATCCGCTGGTCGGGTCCGTGCGTGTACTGCGGTGCGGGGCGTTCACCGCAGCATGGATGCGGGACCTTTTCGGGCCGGTGGACGTCCACTGACGCCCTGGACTGTGATCACATCCGCCCGTTTGCCCTCGGCGGGACCGACGATGAGGACAACCTGGTTCCGGCGTGCCGCCCATGTAATGCGAGCAAAGCGCGGAGCTTGCTGATCGACTGGAAACATCAGGACCGGGTGGCGCATGGTGTGGCGTCGTCGCCGAAGGTCGCCCGCGAGTACGCGCGGCAGCTGGCCGAGCGCCAGGATCTGTCCGCGTTCCTGCAGGCGTGACGGGGCCGTCATCATGAGTAGCGCAGATTCGCCCGTCACGGTCGGGGAGATCCTCGCTGACGGGGAAGACGCGGTGCGGCAGTTCCTTCACGTGAAGGTTCACATGCCTGTAAGTCAGATCGACGAACTGATGCGTGTGGCGCATTACGGCGATGAGCTGATCGTGGATTCGGACGGCGAGTATGGCCTGTGCCTCGGTGCCAAGCCCGAGCCCGGCGGCGAGGAACGATGGTCGGTTATCAGGCGCATGTGGGGCGACGGTTCCGATGAGGACCGGGCTGCACTGGTCAAAGCTGGATACTGCCCGGAGTGCTGCACGAGCCTGGTGGATGCCGGGGATGAAGATCCAGCGGACGCGGCCGGGTACTGCGGTACCTGTGGCGCGGTGGTCTTTGCCGACGGATCGGCGGACTTCGGATGAGCAGACGGCGCCGGAAGCAGAGGTGATTGATCATGTCCAGTCTCGCGTCATTGCCGCCGGATCCCATGGAAATCGGCAGGTGGATGCTGGCGCAGCTCAATGATGCAGAACTGGCGGCCCGGTACCACTGCGACGGGGATGGCAGCGGCCACAGGTGCCGGACGGAGCAGCGGCTCTGGTACATCTGCAGGAGCGCCGCACACGCGCTGTTTTGCATGGTTCACAACGCGGGTCAATGTGGGCAGGATGCGCCGGAGAATGAGCCGGAGGTGAAGCAATGACCGGCGTCACACCGCGCCTTCGCAGAGCTGATGACGGTGAGCTGTGGCACGGGATCCTGCATCTCGCTGACGCTGCGGCGCTGGCCGTGCGGAGTGCAGCGACGAATGCTTCCCGTTCCTGGCGTACTGGCGCGCTCAGCGGCACCGTGCCGATCGCCCCGCCGTACAACGACGCTGCCATGGAGTCGGCGGCCGAGCTGTGGAGTGTGCTCTGCCCCGGCATCCCACCGGGCTGGGCGACCGAGGGTGAGGCTGCGTTCATCAGGCGCGCCGAGTCGCACCTGGCGCAGTACGATCCGCGTGACCCGCTGAAACGGTGGCCCCGGTGAGCAGGCGTAAGCGGCGCAGGCAGCAGGCAGCCGCATCCCGGGCCGAGTTACGGTTCGCCACCGGGGATGACCTGCCAGCGGTGCGGGAGCTGGCGCAGCTTGCCGGGTCGCCGCTGCCGGAAGAAATGGCCGCCGCCATAACCGACGGCTCGGCGGGGTCGGCGCTGCGGAAAGGTCTCGCCGAAGGGCGTGACGCGTTCACCTGGGAGGTGGCGCGGCTCGCGGCCGAGAGCGAGAACCTGGCGGACGCGTTCCCGGCACTGTCGGTGGTGCTGGTGGCCGAGCACGGGGAGCATGGTGTGATCGGCGCGCTGACCGCGAACCCGCCGGGCGCGATGATGCGCAGTCTTTACGACGCGTTCGGCCGTGACGAGCTGATGCTCGGGTGCATGGGGTACATCGGTAAGGTGGCCGCGGTCGCGGCCGTGCCGGCGTGGCGGGGCGCGGGTGCGGGCAGTGCGCTGCTCGGGCAGTGCGTCAGCATCTATACCCGGCTGGGTTTCGAGCTGGTGTACGGCTACATGCGGGCGGACGCGGACCTGGGCGGGTTCTACCGGCGTAATGGGTTCGACGTGTTCGGCCCCGGTGAGTATCTGGACCTGTGGCCGGTGCTGGGCGTGCACGCGAAGGCGGTCGAGAATCAGGGCGAGCGGCCGTTCGCCCGCTGGACCGGCGCGCTGGCGGACGGTCCCGGCCCGGCGGAGATGTCCCGCCGGGTGGCGGATGCGCCCGCCGAGGACGGCAGGGCGTTCGCGTTCGCCGCCGCGTACAGGTGCGGGCATTGCGGCGGCAGGGCCAGGCCCGGCGGCGGCGGTGCGGTTGAGACGGTGCATGAGCCAGGCTGCCCGGTGCTGACCGGCGCGGCGCAGGCGGGCCCGGACCAGATGCGGGCAGCGGCCCGGGCGGTGCAGGAAGAAGCAGCCAGGGATTTGCGTGCATGGCAGCGGCGGACGCCGGGTGTGGAGGATGCGGCGGCGAGCGCGCGGCCCGCGATAACCCGGATCGTGGCTGCGTTTTACGCTGCCGCCCCGGGCGTGCAGCCATGCGATCACCTGAAAGCGATGACCTTTCCCGGCGGCAAGGCCGGGGTGATGCCGCAGCGGGGCGCGTGGTTCCCGCACCGGCCGGGCCGTGTCTACTGCGCTGAATGCACCGTGGCCGTGGCGGATGAAATGGCGGGCACGCTGGAAGATTTCCGCTGCGACTGCTGCGGCAAGGCGGAGATGGGTGTGCCACTATACGCAGGGCAGGGCCTGGAGCAGATGCCGCTGCCGTTCGCGGATGGTGTGACGATGCCGGTGATGGTGTCGTACGGGCTGTGCCTGGACTGTCACAGCGGGAAGATCCCCCCGGACGGCTAGCCTGTGGCCCCCGGCCGCGCCGGCGGGGGGAACAGCAGCAGCGGGTGGAGGCGGAACCTGCGGCAGTTGCGCGCCCGGCGAGACCTGCGGCTGCTGACAGGGATGCGAGTCCTGGCAGGCCTGGTAAGACTGCCAGGCTGCGGTCGTGGTACATGACACCGGAGACCGCCGAGGAGCTGGCCACGGCGGTGGACGATCTGCATTTCGCCACGCGGGCGCCGAAGTACGAGGTGCTGGCGGCGATCGTCAAAGCGGGGCTGGCGGACCTGAACGCGATCGAAACCGCACTGCGTAGCCGGGAACGGTGAGCGCGGCCCGGATGCGGGCGGCGTGCCCGGCCGGATCAGCTGACGCGCGAGCCGTGGCCCTGGCGAGCCGTTCGGCGGTCTGGCGGTCGCGCAGGACCTGGGCCTGGTGGGCGAGCTGGGCGGAGTGCGGCGGATGGCCTGCCCATGGGGTGAGCCGGTGCCGGATCCAGCCTGCCGGGCAGCGAATGTCATCGGTGTGCCGGTGGGGTGTGCCGTCCGGCCGGATGTCGAGTGACCGCAGGATGTCGGCGGGGGTGTATCCCGTGGCGAAGAAGGCCCGCAGCAGGTGGCGGAGCATGCGGGCGCTGACGCGGCGCAGGGTGAGCGTTTCGCGGCGCAGCGCCTGGCAGGCGGCGAGCTGGTCCCGCCGGTGATGCGGGCTTTGCCCCAGCGGCCACCGTGATGGCGCCGGGTGATCTTCTCGCGCGCGTGAAGGGGAATCCTGAACTTCCAGAACCCCGGTAAGGGTGACATTTCCCGCATCGCCGCTGCCCGCAGGCCCGGGGATGGTCAGGGTCCAGGTGCGGGCCAGGTTGCCTTTGCGCCATGGCGGCCGGAACGCGGCTGTGGTCCCAGGTCCGGTGCAGTGCAGGTAGCCGTGCTGTTCGAGCCACCGCCAGTGGCGGGACACGGTCCGCTGGCAGGACCCGGTGCGCTGCGCGGTGCGGGCGCGGGTGGGCCTGGTGGACAGGGTGTCCCAGTCTGCGCACCATCCGGCGATCCGGGCGGCGTGCAGCAGGTTCCGGCGCCGGTCGGCGCGCATGCCCGCGATCGTGGGGTCGGTTTCGACGGCCCGCAGCCATTCGGCCTGCGAGCGCGCAGTGCGGTGTGCGGCAGCCTGTGCCGTGGTTCGCGGCGTGGCGGGCCCACGGCATGCTGGGCTGGCCGGGGGGCATCGTGCTATCGTCGTCCCCGGTGCGTATCAAGCGGCCCGTTCAGCGGCTGGCTGGGAACCTTGGCTGACGGCCCGCGCGGTGTGAAATGCCTGTCGTGTGCGAGCCCCCCTTTGCGGGGGCCGTTCGCGTTTTACGGGATCCGTTAGGCGTCTCCTGGGTCAGTGGCCCGCCCGGCATTCTTCCGTGCGGCAGGCCGTGGCGTGGCGGAGGCGCGCCGCGCGTGGCCCCTGATTGTCGTTGCGAATTAGTAAGTTACAGCCATGGAATTCGCAACGCTTACTGCGGCCGAGCGGATGCGCCGTACCCGTGCCCGTAGGCGCGGCGACCCCGATGCGCCTCCGCCACGGCGGCCCGGGCCCGCACCGCGTCGCAAGGAACCGGTCCGCACGGTCGCTGGCACCAACGCGACAATGATCGCCGCCGCGGCGTCGCTGTACATCGCCGATGGCGCGGTGGTGGCGGATGTCACCTGGGGCAAAGGGCTGTTCTGGCGCAAGGCGGGCCCGGGCCGGTTCCGCCTGGCAGGGTCAGACATCAGCGGCCACGGGCTCCCACGCCTGCGGGCCGATTTCCGTCAGCTTCCTTACGCCGACGGGAGCGTAGATGTAGTGGTGCTCGACCCGCCGTACCTTACGTACGGTGGATCGCACGAGTCGGCCGCCCGGTATGGGCTGTCGCACACGCGGAACATGAACCACGACGGGATCATGGCGATGTACCGGGACGGGATGACCGAATCACGGCGGGTGCTGCGCCGCGGCGGGCAGCTGTGGGTGAAATGCAAGGATCAGGTCGGCAACCACGTGCAGTACTGGTCGCACATTGAGCTGCATGCTACTGCGGCGGCACTGGGGTTCAGTGCTAAGGATCTGTTCGTGCTGGTGGCGTCCGGTCCGGTGGATTACGACCGCTGGCCGTCCCAGCACCACGCCCGTAAGACGCACTCGTTTCTGTGGATCTTTACCCGGCCGTGACAGTGAAAAGCAAACAGCGCCCGCCCTAGGGGTGTGAGGGGCGGGCGCTGGTCTGGGAGCTACTGTCAAAAAACAGCAGGTTCAAGATCCGGCATCTTCAGACGAGAATGCCGGAGCCGGTTTCCCTGACGGTCCCGTCAGTACCACCGGTGCTCCGATGGTGGCAGCAGCGCCGCGTTGCCGGTTTCGCGCCGGTTCCACGCGTTGATGCACCGTTCGTGGCTCCAGGCCAGCCCGGGGCATTTGCAGATCGGGTCGCCGGGCCTGACGGGAACGTCGCAGAGGCCGCAGACGCCGTACCGTTCGGCGAGCAGCCGCCGGTGCACCTTCAGGATCTTCATGCCGGGCGGGTGCGGATCCGCCCCGGCCGTACGGCGACAGCGGGCGCGAACGCGGCGTTGCGCCGGTCGGCCCGCTCGAAGATCCCGTTGCCGCCGGTGGTGCTGGCGCGGGTGTCACCTTCCCGCGGCGACGTGCGGGGCGCGCGCGCGGGCGCGGGTGTGCTCGGCTTGGCGCGGGCGGCCTGCGGCGTGGCGCCCGGGGTGCCAGGCCCTGTGCCGGAGCTGTAGCTGCCGTCGAGCTTCGCCGCGCCTTGCAGGCACACCGGCAGTTCGGTGCTGACCGGTGTGCCGGGCCGGGGGCGGGTCGCACCGGGGGCGACCGGTCCGGTGCGGCCGGGGGCGCGGTGCCCGTCCAGGCGGCTGGCTTTGCGGATCGTCATAGGGGGGCTCCCGTCTGTGGCCAGGTTTTTGCCCACACCGGGTTTCCGCCTGGTTCTTTCCCGGCGGGGGTGAAGATGCGGCTGCCGTCGAGCCGTGCCGCCGTGGCCGGGTCGATACATTTGCTGCCGATGTGGTAGCGGCGGTGCGCGTCCAGTGCCACGCCGGTGGTGAACGCCTGCCCGCAGCGGATGCAGCGGATGGTCACGGTTCGCCGCGCAGCGCCCGCGCCGTCTCGGCGGCCAGCAGCTCGCCCTGGGCTTCGGTGAGCCCAGCGGCGCGTTCCTGGGCCCGCGCCGTGCGCCGGGCCTGGTGGCCCTTGTGCACGAACCCGGCGGGCTTTACCACCTCCCGGCGCCCTCCGGCGGGCCGTGCCTTGATCTCCAGCTTGTTCTCGTGGAGCCAGCGCTGCACCGTCTGAGCGGACGCCAGGCCCAGCTCGTGCTCGCCGAACGGCCCCGGGAACTCCGGGGAGTTGACCCATGCTTCGTAACCCGGCGGATCCGCCATAGCCAGCTCTCCCCTGACAGCCCGTAAATGCGGCACCACGCCCAGCATAGATCCGGTATCCGCAACAATGCACGGAAAACAGCGCTGACCTGCCGTCACGTCGCTACGGGCCCTCGCCGAGCACCCCGCCCTCAATCACCGGCACCGCCCCCTGCGCCCGGGCCCCGTCCTGTTCATACCCGCCGCCCATATCCAGATCATCCGCCTTCACGGCCAGCGCCGCGCACAAACTCCCCAGAAGGGATTGCGCGCCAGCCAGCGCGACCGGATCCGCGTCCATCTCCGCCAGCCGGCACGCCACATTCGCCGCCCCCGCCCCCGCCTTCGCGAAATCGTTGAACTCCCGTGCCTGCGGCACCGGCATGACACGCTCAACGATCTCACCGGCACGCGGGCCGACCTGCATCGGGAACATGTACGTGTACGCCTGCCTGGCCCGCTGATACGACAGCTGCGCCGTCTCCAGCTGCTCCAGCTGCACCTCCTGCCGCCGCCGCCGCAGCGCCACACTCGACAGTTCCCCGTCCGCGCGCTTCACCGCTATCAGCTTCTCCACGTGCGCCAGCCTCCGGTTAGCGAGAGTCTCACCAGCATCGCGGCACACCTGCGCCGCCGTAGTGAAATGGCAGCCCACCTCACGGCCGATCGCACGCGCCGACATACCCCGGTCGGCAAGCTCCCTGATCCGCAGCCGCTGTTCATCCGTGAGCGGGTCCCGCGCCATGTGATCACATTAAGCCTTCGCGCGAGACCTGGCCAGAAAACGGGGCCCCCGTGCGACACCACCAAAATTGAGAGTCAGTCCACGGCAGCGCCCAGGTGTCCGTTTTGGGGGGGTACCCCCCGTTTTCTGCCATGCAATCCGTTTCTGCGGGAGGGCCTGAGACGGCCTGAGAGACACGCAGCCAGCGGGGGGTGTCCCTGCCCGGGCCGGGGAGTCCTGTCCTGTGAGCGTGCGGTACGGCTGCGCGGGGATGGCACTGGGGACTGGCGCCGCCGGGAGACTCCCCCGTGCAAGGCGGAGCTCCAGCCGGTGGTCGTAACTCGTCGGGCTCGGGCGAGATCCCCGCTGCTGGGACAGCTCCCCGCCGTGGGATGGATGCACGCCTGCGCTCAGGTCCGGGCCATCTGTTAGCCAGTGCCAGACCGTCCGGCGGCACTGCCTGTTGCCGCCCGGGATGTTGCATAAACAGGAACCAGTCATGAGACATGCCAGGTCCGGCGCGGCCGGGATGGACGTGCAGGCAGGGATGTTGCATAACTCGTGTCCGCAAACAAGTGACTCATGACTTGTGCCAGCACCGTGTTTGTGTTACGTTCGTTCCATCAGAAGCCCCGGCGCTGCTCGAACAGCCCGAGGCGCAGCACCAGGACTGGACAGGAGTTCACGATGCAGAACCAGGCTATCCGCAAAGCTGCCGCCATAGCAGCGCTCGCCACCGCAGCGGCCGCGGGCTACGCCAGCAACGCCATCATCAGCGCCACATCGCGGCCGTCACCACCGACACTGCGGCTCGAACGGGCGATCGTGACCGGGCGGACCATAGAGATCGACGGCACCACCTACTCAGCCCACCCCGTGCCGCGCCCGTGTGCCAGCCCAGCTCTGCCGTCCGGCGACCAGGCCCTCGTCCACGGCGCGATCTGGACATGCACCGACGGCACCTGGCACACCCGCTGACCGGACGGCCATGGTGCGCCGCGGGATTGTCCCCGTGGCGTGCCACGGCCGTCCGGCCGGTCCGTCAACCAGGGAGGACGTCATGGGAGGGGCGATAGGTGCCGCAAGGCACGCGGTGGCGCAGGATGATGCGCCAGGCGATCAGGAGCCACCGGAGATCCCCGGGTGGCTCATCTTGGATGAGGCGCGCGCGTTCCTGTCCAGGTTCGCGTGTTTCCCGTCCGCTGCCGCGCTCGACGCGGTGACCGTGTGGTGCGCGCACACCCACGCGGTGGACGCGTTCGCCGCATCGCCGCGGCTCGCGGTGCTGTCCGATCTGCCGGCCAGCGGTAAGACCCGGGTCCTCGAGCTGGCGGCGCTGCTGTCGCATGACGGGACGATCGAGACCGATCCGACCGGTCCCGCGCTGGTGGCGATGATCTCGCAGCGTCATCCCACGGTGCTGATCGACGAGACCGACAACATTTTCGGCACCAACGGCGGGGGGTCCCACCGCAGCCTGCGCGCGGTGCTCAACTCGGGCTACCGGCAGGGCGCGACCGTGTCCCGCCGGTCCGGCGGCGCGTACGTGCAGGACTGCGTGTACGGCGCGATCGGCTTCGGCGGCCTGGGGATCCTGCCCGCGACACTCGCGTCCCGGTCGGTGATCATCAGGATGGCGCCCCGTGGCCCCGGCCAGACGATCGAACCGTATTACCCGCGTATGCACGCGCCGCTGGGCGCGGGGATCGGCGCAGCGGCCGGCGCGTGGGTGTCGAGTGTGGCATTGGATCTGGCCACGGCCTGGCCGTCGCTGCCGGACGGCGTGCAGGACCGCAGCGCGGAGATCTGGGAGGCGCTGATCGCGGTGGCGGACGCGGCCGGCGGGGACTGGCCTGCCCGGGTCCGTGCCGCGTGTGTGGAGCTTGCGCTCGGATCCGCGGCCGAACCTGTGCAGTCACCGGGCCAGCGGATCCTGGGCGATCTGAGACGCGTGTGGGGCTGGGACGGGAACCTGCCGACCGCGACCCTGATCGAGCGTCTGTACGCGCTGGAGGGCGCGCCGTGGCGCGCGATGTGGCCTGCCGCGTCCGCGCCACGGGAGCTGGCGGCGCTGCTGGCGCCGTACCGGGTGCGGCCGGTGAAGGTGCGTGACGGGGAGCGGACCGCGCAGGGCTACCGCCGTGCGGATGTCGAACCGCACTGGACTGACGAAGATCATGTTCCGGATGTTCCGGAACACCACGCATAACCACGAAAGGAACGATCATGGGCAAGATCGGCTACGCGAGAGTCTCAACGTCCGACCAGCACCCCGAGATTCAGGAGCAGCGCCTCCGCGAGGCAGGCTGCGAGCGTGTGTTCCAGGACAAAGGCGTCAGCGGCATGCTGGCGTCCCGCCCCGCATGGGATCAGTGCCTCGCGTTCCTGCGCCCCGGCGACCAGCTGACCTGCGTCCGGCTGGACAGGATCGGCCGGTCGGTGAAGAACTTGATCGATGTTGTCGCGGAGCTTGGCGGCCGTGGCATCGACCTGGCCGTGCTGGACCAGGGCATCGACACGGCGACCCCGGCCGGGAAGATGCTGTTTCATGTCGTCGCCGCCGTGGCGGAGTTCGAGCACGATCTCATTTCCGAGCGCACCCGGGACGCGCTGGCGTCCACCACAGCCCGTGGGCGCAGCGGCGGCCCCAAGTTCAAGCTGCGCCCGCATGACGTGGCGTACGCGCGGGAGCAGATCGGCGCGAAGAAGCAGACCGCCAAAGCCGTGGCGCAGGAGCTCGGCGTGTCACGGCAAACGCTGTACCGGGCACTGGAAGCCACGAAACGGGAACCAGCAACCGTCTGAACCTTCCCGCCGGATTGACGGCCAGGCCCCACCCCACCGTAGGCCTGGCCGTAACCGTCTGTAGCGGCATTGGGTGGCAGTTTGGTCTCCGCCCGGTGATCCGGCACACCCGGACTGACCGGTAACAACGTTTCCGCAGGCCAGCGCGCTCACGCAGCGTCACCGAACCATGCGCGCGCGATCTTGATTTCATATACGTAGGCCGTACTGTTGCGAATCTGCCTGTGGATCTGCCTGCGGATCTGCCTGTGGATCTGTGGATGTGCCACGGTTGTTGTGGTCGCAGTGCGGGTTTGCTGGCGCGCAGGTTCGTGGTGCGGCTTTGTGGCCTGCGCTGATGCTGGTGTGGCGTGGTGTCGGCGGTGGCTGGCGCTGGGCGGTGCGGACTGTTGCTGGTGGTGGATGTGGCAGGGGGCCGGTTCCGCTGTTGTGGTGGCCGGTCCGGGGTGGTGGCGGGGTGGCGGGGTGTCATGCCGCCTGCCGTGGCTGGAGTTCCGATTCGCCGTAGATCAGCCCGCCGGGCCGTTCCCGGCGGTTCCCGCCCTGGTGCCTGGTGCGCCGGGGTGGACGTTTTCCGTGGCCGGTCATGTGGTGTTGTCCGGCGGGTCGTCATCTGCGGGTGGCAGCCCGGCGGTGGGGCCGGTCTCCCACAGGCCGTCGACGGCCACGCCGAGGTCGATGCGGGACCGCTGCGGCCGGTTGACGAATTCGGCCTGCACGGCAATGTGGTGCATGGATGGCCGTGGCAGCTGCCAGTGCCCGATCACTTCGGCGCCGGGCATGCCGGTGAGTTCGGCGGCTTCGCTGGACCGGGCGGCGTAGTACACGGCGGCGGTGTGCACCGCGCCGTCGCTGTCTTCCAGCTGGCGTGGCAGCCGGACGTAGGTGATGTCGATGTCCTGGGGTTCTTCGGCCGTCATGATCCGTCCGGTGGGTTCTGGGAAGTGGTGGGAAACGATCGGGAAACGGGAAACAGTGCCCATCGCCGGTGACTGTTTCCTGCTGATCGTGGGCCGTTCGCGCGCGGTGCAAGTGCGCCCCCCCTTATATAAAGGGGGGGGGCGAACGCACTTGCTCGCACCGCCTAGGCGCGCACTTGCTCTGACCAGCGCGAACTTGCTCCGAACTTGCTTTCGCACTTGCTTTGGCCGCCGAGCACGCGAACTTGCTTTTCGCACTTGCTTTGCGTCACTCCAGTGCACTGCGGTTCACTCCCGTCCCGTCAGAAACCACGTCGCGACGTCCCGCCCGGGTGCCCCGCCGTGCTCACCGGGACGGCAGACGAGGATTCCGCTTTCGGTGAGCCGGGTCAGCCGCCGCCGCGCCTTGTCCAGTCCCGCCCGGGTCGGCTTGCCGCCGCCGGACAGCAGCTCGGCCGCCACGGCGACGGTGCAGCCGTGCCCGGCCCGCAGCCGGATCTGTTCGACGAGGTTCACGCTGTGGCAGATGCTGACGGTCCCGGCGATGTTGTCGATCGCCATTCGCCATGGCCCGACTTCGGTGTGCGGGTGTTTCAGGTGGCCGAAGTCGACGACGGCGTCACCGGCCTCACCCCACAGCATGATCACGGATCCGGCGCCGGCCGGGATCCACCGCGACCCGTACAGGTCTTCGAGCTTGGATGGTTTCTTGTTGTCGCCGCTAGCTTTGCGCGGGTGGTGCAGCTCGACCATCTCGGTGCCCGCCGCGATGCAGGTCTGCCGGGCCCGGTTCCACCCCGACCCGGTTTCGTCGTCGGACAGCCGCAGCGCCGCGTCTTTCAGCGAGTCGACGACGACGGTGTCGGCACCGGCGGCGCCGCACATCGCGGTCAGCATGTCCGGGCATGCGGCCAGGTCCTGCGGCGGCGGCCCGGGCCAGAGCACGAGCCGCTCGTCGAGCACCGCACGGTCGGCTTCGGTGAACAGCCGTGCGAGTGCCCGCCGCGCCTGCCGCGGCCGGTCCATCGCCAGGTACAGGACCCGGCGGCTGCCCGGTTTGACGTCCATGCCGAGCACGGAGCTGGCGAGGCCGAGCCGGGATCTGACCAGCTCACCGGCGAGGGTGGTTTTGCCGGTGCCGTCCGGCCCCGCGATGATCAGGGATTCGCCTGCTGACCACAGGATTTCGTCGCCCGCACCCCAGGTGCAGGGCGGTACCGGCGGCTCGTCGAGCAGGCATCCGCCGGTGAGCATCCGGCCGGCCAGCGCGTCGCCTCCCATCCCGGCCTGGCCGTTGAGGCCCGGCTGGATTCCGGTTACGGTGCCGTCCGGGCCGAAGATCAGCGATTCCACCAGATCACCTCTTCGATGCCGTAGCCAGCGTTCAGGTGATCGCTGATGTCGTTGCCCTCCGCCGCCCAGACGATCCAGGCGAACCTGGCGACCGGCTCGACGTCGGCCAGCACCTGCTGGGCGTGATCCCACCCTTTGGCGTCTTTGTCCGCCACGACAAGGCAGTCCTTGCCGGCCAGTGCCTCGCGGTAGCCGTATTCCGGTTTCCACGAGCCACTGCCGCCGCAGGATGTGGTCGCGACCTCGCCGGACGATGCGAGCCGGTCAGCGTCGCGCTCGCCTTCCACGATCCAGACCACGTCGGCATCCGCCGCGCGCAGCACTTCGGGCAAGCGGTACAGGACACGCGGGGTGTTCTGCATGTTCCACCGCCACCCCGTCCGGGCCGCCGGATCCGGCCGGCAGCACGGGAACTGCTTGTCCGCCGTACGGTGCACGTAGTAGCGCAGGACCCCGTGGGCATCGATGTAGGGGTAGCGCGCCACCCACGGCCCGTAAGGCGTCCACCGGTCCTGCCGGGTCTCGCGCTGCGGCAGCGGCTCGTCGAACAGATCCGGCACCGTCCAGCCGACCGCCCCGGCGATGTCCTCTTTCGAGCACGGGCCGTGGCAGTGCACGAGGACCCGGTCCGCGCCTCGGGTGACTGTCAGGGACGGCCTGCTGTCGTCGTGGCCGGGGCATTGGGCCTGGCGGACGCTGCCGCCGCCACGGACGGTTTTGCCGAGCCGTTCCAGCTCGCCGACGAACCGGTCGAACGCCGTGGCGGTCGCTACGCCGTTCACGCGGCGGTCCTGGCGCAGCCGAGCGGGATGTGGAGCTGGCAGAAGCAGCCGTCCGGGCAGAAGATCCAGCAGCCCTCGTCGCCCGGATGCTGGGGGCACGGCGATGAGTGAAACCACTCGCCCGCCGGGCCGCTGGTGTCGCGCCGGTCGAATCTGCCCAGGTCATAGCCTGAGCACAGGCCCCTCTGGTACGAGGTCAGGTGATCAAGTGGGCCGTGGCCGCAGGTGGGGCACGGTGGCATGTTGTCATCGTCGCGGGTTAGCATGGGCACGTCCTTTCGCACTGGTAGGCGGGGGGGCTTCTCGTTTGGCAGCGAGAGACTTGTAGGGCGTAGCGGGCCGGTTCCCGGGCGGGGACCGGCCCTGCCGTTTCTGGTCATTGCGTGCGCCTCTCGCTGGTAGTGCGTGGAGGCACTCGATCCGCCCGCCTGGGGCGGCATACCGGTGCGGCCCGCCCGCGACGCCAGGCCACGGGCGGGCGTTGATCGTTAGCTGTCTTTCAGGGTCTTGTCGTACTCAAGTTCCCGCTCGCCCTCGACAATGGCGGTGATCTCCGTCCAGCGGGTCAGCCGTGCCGCCGGTGTGCCCCGGCGGCATTCCGGCCCGACGCCGTAGGCGATCGAGTACGGGTCGGTCATTTCTTTGTTGCAGCAGCAGCAGCTGCTGAAGCAGCGGGCGAACCGTGCCGCCGCCATCTCCGGATCGGCCCCGATGGCCTCGGCCACGGTCTGCTGTGCCGCGTCGCGCCGCCGCCAGAAGTCGCGGTCCCACGCGCGCCCGGCGAACGACAGCCACCACCAGGTCATGGTTGCCGCGTTCACTCCCCGTCCCCCTCGATCAGGAAGGCGGAGGCCGTGGCCCGGCCGTCGCTGGTCGTGCAGACGGCGGCGGTGTCGATCGCTAGCTGGCGGATCCGTTCCCGCTCGGCGGCGGCGGCCAGCGCCTGCACCAGGACGTCGAGGACGGTGGCGGAGTGCCGTGTGAGCTTCGGCGGTTTGGGTGGCATCACCCGCCGGCAGGGTTTCCGCGGCAGCAGGTCAAGCCGGATCTGTTTCCGCGAGACACCGAAGATCACGCCGATCCGCTCAAGTGTCAGGCCAACCTCCCGCAGCGCGGGAACCGCCGCCCGGCGGACACTCGCGGGTGTGCCGGGCCCGTATTTCGCGGTGGCCTCGTCGGCGGCTTCTTCCCTGAGCGCGGCGATGCGGGCGGTCTGGGCGTCCCGCTCGGCCTGCTCTGCCGCCCACTGCGCGGCCTGGGCAGCCGCCATGTCGCAGTCACGCAGCCAGGCCCGGCCCGCCGGTGTGATCCGCCACAGGATGGACGGGACGTTGTTGTAAGCCGCCGCGGCGGTGCCTGCCCGCTGCACGAGACCACGTTCCTCGTGGGAGCGGAGGATCCTCCCGTACCAGGACAGTGCCCTCTGGTTCGGCTGTATGCCCTCGGCGAGGCGGCCGACGAGGGCGGGCGTTGAAAGAGTCTGCAGTGAAGCATCCGCGAGCGCCCGCAGGATCCGGATGGGGCGGGGTTCCAGCGGCGTGTTGTGGTTTGGCGGCGCTATGCTGGTGTCACGTGTCACTTGTGAATCTCCTTTCCTGGTTGCCGTTTGCCGCCCGCCGCTTCCTCGGCGGGCGGTGGCGTTCGCGGCCATCTATGCCACCTGGCACTGTTCGGCTTTGAGCGTGCGAATGTATTCCGCGCAGGCCGTGGCCGGGATGTAACGCGACCGGCCTTCTTTCACGCTTTGCAGCCTGCCGCCCGCGATCAGGCGCCAGATGCGGCGCTCTGAAACGCCGAGCCGCCGGGCCGCCGCTGGGACTGTGAGCAGCATCGGCTCATCGCGCTTCACCATTGTCCTGCCTTCCCGCGCCCATCTTCTGGGCGCTTTCACCGGGGGGGCATCAGCCGTCGCCCGGCTGGACCCCGGTGGCTGTCAGTTTCTGCCGGGGGGTGCCCACTTCCGCCATTGTGTGGCCTTTCTCCGGGCGTGTCAAAAGATGTCCTGAAAGTGCGGAAACGTCTAAACGTACCGTCAGGAATGGCGCAGAATGATGTCAGCCGGAATTGCGCTGGAGATTCGCGAGCATTAACCCGCGCACCAGTTCCCGCACATCGGCGCCGTCACGCCAGCGCTCCAGCCGCCTGTCCACCGCCGACCTGACCGCCCCCTGCCACGGCTGCGCCCGGTTGCCCTCCAGCGCCGCCCGCAGCGCAGACCGCTTGACACCCTGCCCCGTCCACCCGCCCGACCTGCGGATCACCTGCCGGGTGATCTCGTCACACCCGGCAAGTTCGGTGACGATCCGCTCAACCTCCGCCGCGATCTGGGCGCGGTGCGCGGCGCGCAGCTGCCGCTCCACCTCGCCGTGCGGCGGGATCACCTTCGCCGTGGCCCCAGCAGCCTGCAGCCCGGACTCGATGTATGCGATCAGCCCGGGGGAGGAGAACGCGTTCAGCTCGACCCGCTGGCAGGTCCACGTCCCGGGGCAGTACCGCTCCTCCCGGCCGCCGAACCATTCCCGCTCGGCCGGGGTCAGCCGCGGCTCCAGCCGCGCGGGAAGCTTCTTCTGCCGGGCGAACGTTTCCGGCGGCAGGCCCAGCTCGATCGCCGCCGCCACGGTGAGCCCGAGGTCGGTCACCTCGACCTGGTGCCCCGGCATGCGCCGGGTCTCCTCACCGAGGATCGCGGACAGGTTGTAGCCCGCGATGTCGGCGTCATGTAGCGAGAACACCCGGCAGCCTGCTGGCAGGTCCGCGAGCATCGCCCGGCACGCGGTCGACGAGAAACCCTCGCTGGTGATGACGGCCATGTCGTAGCGGTCCGCGATTCTGGACGCCATCAGCACCGGCCACAGCCCGGCCTTCTCGACGACCAGGATCTTGTCGTAGCACCAGCCCGGCGGCCGGTACAGCCGCACCTCGCGGGTGCCGAGCGCCACGGTCTGGCCGCCGTGGGGTTCGTGCAGCTCGCCCCGCGCCTCGTAGTACAGGCCCTCGATGACACCGTGCTCACGCTGCCATTCGGGCAGTAGCTGCTGGGTGCAGTAGGTGTCGGTCAGCTCCGCATCGGTGTACGCCTGCACCAGGGGCCGGATCTTGTAGAACAGGCTGCGGGCGCTGAACGGCAGATCGGTGCCGCCGCGCTGCCTGCGGATCGCTTCGGTCATCACTTCGGCGACCGCCGCTTTCAGCGTCCACTGGGGTTCTTCTTGCCGCAGCTGCCGCTGCCGCTTCTCCTCCGCCCGCCGTGCGGCGTCGGCGTTCCTGCGCCGCAGCTCCAGCTGCTGGTTCAGCACCCTCGACGCCTTCGCCAGCACCCCGGCCGCAGCCTCGGCCACCTCGGTGGGCACGTGCAGCGACGTCTTCCCCCGGTCGGCGTACGCGCCTGCGGCGGCGGGGGTGATGAAGTGCAGCAGCGCAGCCCGCCGGTACCCGTTCCCGTATGCGGGATAGGCGTCGCGGGCCGTCAGCATGCTGCCCGCGCTGCGGGCATAGGTGCCGTCAGCGGACAGCATCACATCGGTCAGCGGATCCCTGAACGCCGGGGAGTAGTTGATCCCGGCGTGGAACTGCCCCGGCTCGTCTGTCGCGGCGACGGCGCATTCGATCACCCATGGGACACCGTGCACGCTGAGACGTTTGCGTGCCGTCCACGACTCCGTGGCCCCGTACCATTCCTGAAGGCAGTGGGTCATGTGCTCGTCGGTGACGGTGCCGAGCGTCTCCGGTTTCGGCTGCCGCACCGCCGATTTCATCGCTTTCAGCAGCGCGACCGCCAGTCCGGGGTCTTTCTCGAATCCGCTTAGGTGGGTGATCCCCGGCACCGCCGCGCGGACCGCCTTGCGGGTCGCCGACCGTGACATGCCGTCGAACAGTGCGAGGAACTCGCCCAGCGGCAGGTCGGCGCCGCCAGTCTTGGCGTGGCCGATGTAGGCGAAGACCAGTTTCGTCATCGCGTCCCCGTCGTACCACCATGGCGACGCCTTGTCCCCGGGCAGCGGCTTCGCCCACGAGCCGCTGACCTGCGATTTGTACAAATCGTGGGGTGTCCCGTCCGGGTTGTCACCATGGTTAACCCGGATCGTGGCGTGCGGGTTGAAGGCCGAAAAAGACCTGCCCCAGCGGGTCAGGTCCACCTCGCCGGTGGCGCGCGCCGCCAGCGGGATCTCCACCCGCGTGCCCGCCGCCGCCGGTCCGGCGGTTATGTCGTGCCGGACGGTTACCTGGCCGGCCACGAGCGCGGCGGCGATCTCGTGCCGCAGCCCGCAGGACTCGATGACCACCGGCTGGCTGCGCAGGCCGGACGCGAACGGCATCCCGAGCAGCGTTTTCCACGCGTTGCCCTGCGCCCCCCGGGTGACGCCTCTGTAGGCGGCCTTGTCGGACACCAGGACGTTGTAGTCGAGGATGCGGGTAATCAGGTCCTGGCTCATTCCGGGCCCGTTGTCGGCGACCACGATGCGGCGCGTCCATCCGCCCCGGTCAGTGCTGCAGGCGAGGGTCACCTCCGGTGCGGCACCGGTCGTCTCGGCGCCGTCGAGGGCATTGTCGGTGAGTTCTTTGACGACCACGTCACCGAAGCGTTCCACCGGCTGCCCGGTCTGCTTGTGCAGCTCGGCGGGGTCGAAGAAGTCGGCGGCGCGCGACGTCGCGAAAACGGTCCGCCCGCTCATGCGCCCCCCTGCTCGTCGAGGGTCTCCCGCACTTCGGCGATCCAGCAGGCCGCCTCGTCGATCAGGTTGCGGAAGTCTTCGCTGCCCGCGTACCGCCGGGCGTGCGCGGCGGCCTGCATGCTCGTGAGCGTCCGGAGCACGGCCAGGACGCCGGGTGTGGCCTGGATATCGGCCCGGGGCCTGCCGTGCCGTTCCTGCGGCTCGGTGTAGCCCTCGTGGTAGAGCCGCAGGATGTTTGCCGCGTCTTTGCGTTCCATGTCGGGGTGGACTTCGCCGGCCTCGATCGCGTTGATCAGCGCGGGTGCTTCCATCCGGGACAGCTCGTACAGCGTTCCCCACGCGGCGGGGAGCTGGCGGGACCGTTCCTGGCTGGCCAGGACGGGGTGGCGGGCGATGGCCATGAACCGCTCGGCGGTGCGCGGCTGGATGCGCAGGTCGTTGCGCAGAAACGGTTCCCATTCGCCGTGCGGGAGCACCTCTTTGGCTTTGATCAGGTGGATGCCGGTTTTGACGATGGCCTTCGCCGCTTCGGCCAGGTCTTTCTGGATGAGTGCGGCCCACCGTTTCCGGGTGGTGGGAAGTGTTTTTGGCATGGCCCATGACCAGTCGCACCCGTTTAGCTCGCTCATTGTGCAGTCTCCCAGGTCTGGCCAGGTCCTTCCTGGCCCCCGTCCTAGAATACGACACACGTGTCGCTTTTGTCAAGTCAGGTAAATGGCTTGGGAAATGTCATCTGCGCGCATGCGGCAAAAAGAGCGGGCACCTTTCACTGGCGCCCGCTCTTTTCTGCCCGGTCAGTCCTTCGCCGCGCCCCGCCGCCGCCGCCGTCGCTGCTCCTGCTGCAGTGACTCGATCAGGTCGCCCAGGTCGTCATCGCCGAGCCCCATGGCCCGGCGGCGGATGCGCTCGACGGGAGGCAGCGACTCGTTAGGTTTTCTGGCGGTTTCCCGTTCGGTGTTGGTATAGCGGCGGAGGTAGTCGCCAAGAGCTTCGCGTTTACCGGCGGTGCCACCGCCGGTAACCTTAACCAGCGCTTTTGCCTCAGCTGCCGTCCGGCCATATGGCTCGATCGGCCGCCCGGCGGCCTGCGGATTCTCTGCCCGCGCCTGCACTATGCGGCGCCGGTACCCTTCCTCGCCGGTGCGGCGCTCGTCCATCGCGGCCTCAATCTCCGCCTTCACGTCCCAGTCGGAGATCTTCATCACGTCTTCGCGGCGGATCCCCCGCTGGGTCAGGAAGTAGTCGAACTCGCCCGGCAGGAACCTGTATTCGCCCTGGCCGTCCCGGTAGGAGCGCCACGCCCCGGACCGGAGCATCGCCAGCAGCAGCTCAGCCAGCCGGTGATAGCCCACGTTCGCGATCTCCATGCTGAACGCGTGCACCTCGGTGCCGTGCAGGTCGAGGAACCCGGTCTCTTGCAGTTCGGCAACCCGGCCGTTGTCCGCCATCATCTGATCCCTTCCGCCCACTGCGGGACAGGTTCGCCGTGCTCGCGGCAGTGCACCCGGACCCGGGTGCAGGCCCACCCGGACGCGGCCGACAGCTGCCTCACGGTGGCCAGGTCCCGGCCGCCCTGCGGGATCTCCCCCGCGTCGTTCGCCTTGCCCTGGAACTCGCCGACACTGCGGAAACCGCTGTCGTGGCCGATGTGTTTCTCCATGAACCCGGCCGCCCGCTGCAGCCGGGCCCGGTAGGTGTCCGACAGGTCCCGTGGGCTCGCGGGCCGCGGCTCCGGCGGCGGCGTGTCCGGCGGGGCGTACTTGCGGAACACCGGCGCCCCCCGGCGGGCCAGCACCGCGACGCGGGGCGCGAACGGCTCCGGGATCGTCAGCGCCCGGCATTCGCGGATGTAGTGGTCCAGTTCGGGCGCGGTGACGTGGCCGTCGTCGTGGCCGAGGACGGTCGCCCCGTCGAGACGCGGGTCGTCGAGGGACAGCACGTCGTAGCGGCGCAGCAGCTGCGGCCCGAAACACCAGTTCGGGCAGGTGCATTCGTCCTGCTCCGGGTAGGTGCACTGGCACATCGCGTCCCGGTGGCCTTTGTGGCAGCGCCGGGGCTCGTCTTCCTCCACGACATGGCTCGCCGCAGCGACAGCGGACGCGTACACCTCGCGCAGCACCGGGTCGTCGGGAATCAGGATCTGCGCCGGCAGCATCATCCCGGCCGCCCGCTCGTGGCTGGTGACCCGCATCACCCGGGCCATCACCTGGGCGACGAACAGCAGCGCCGCTTTCCTGGTCGCGTGCACCAGGACCGACAGATCGTGGCAGTCGAAACCCTCGGTGACCATCTGGCAGGTCACTATCACCCGGGTGCGCGGGTCCTTGCGGACCTGCCGGAGCCGTTTCGCCGACCCGGGCTCGTCGGTGTAAGCGGGCACCGCGATGTCGTGCCCGGCCAGGTCGTTGTAGATGTCCGCCGCCATCTTCGCCGCGTCCTGGTCGTCGGCGACGTGCAGCAGCTTGAGCGGCACCTCGCGGCGCACCGTCTCCAGCTGGCTGGTGAGCAGGCGCAGCCCCTCGTTGCAGTAGCCGCGCAGCCACTGCCGGGATTTGAACATCTCCCGCGACACCGCGCTGCGCTGCCGCTGGCTCAGGTCGACGATCTCACTCTCGATGACCTTCTCGTTCTCCAGGTCGACGAGCGTCGCCTTGCCGCCGTACACGTACAGGTCCGGGCTGCGCAGCTCGGTGCCGACAAGCTCCGCCGTGGGAACGGAGAAGTCCGGCACGGCCTCGAACTTGTCCTCGCTGATGCGCCGGTACCTGACCGTGGCGATGCGCTGCGACTTTGCCGAGCGGAACAGGGTCCCGGTCATGTTGAGCACCGCGACGGCGTTTTCCGGCGGCCCGTCCGCCACGTTGCCGACCATCGCCCTGGCGTACCGGCCCCAGGTGCTGTGGTCCCGTTCGCCCAGGTGGTGCACTTCGTCGAACACGACGAGCGTGTGCTGCTGCGCCATCCGGGTGATGTGCGCCTCCACGGCCGCGTCTGAAAGCGACTGGTAGCACACGACCAGGCCGGCCGTGTCCGGGTGCTCGATGACGCCGTCCCGTGGCCTGCCGTCGAGGTGGATGCCGATCGCCGCGTAGTCCTCGACCGTCTGGCCCACCAGGTTGGCGTTCGGCGTGAACGTGACGATCCGCCCGGCCATGCCGAGGTCGTGCAGGTGCCGGAACGTCACGGCGGCGAACAGGGTCTTCCCGGCGCCGGGGGTGGCGTGCAGGGTGGCGCTGCCGGTTTCCCACAGCCGCTGCAGGATCCGCTCGAACGCGAGCTGCTGCCACAGCCGCGGCCTGAACCCCTCGACCTGTTCCATCAC
>Ga0335081_10002840_pt1 | contig 27268 bp, 25 predicted proteins | sample Lox_Sample_35_FD_206713 | JGI IMG/M metagenome (GOLD analysis project Ga0335081, IMG submission 206713) | Soil microbial communities from Loxahatchee National Wildlife Refuge, Florida, United States - Lox_Sample_3.5 | ecosystem: Environmental > Terrestrial > Soil > Wetlands | place: USA...
GACGAGGACCTGCGTCAGAAAATAAAGCAGCAGCGCTTCGATCCACATGCCCGCGGTAAGGAAAAACATCGAAGAGGCAAGGACGGCTCCGGCGATCGTGATGCGGATAAGGATGCGCTTCCGCTGGTCCGTGATGTCTGCGTAGGCCCCGATGACCGGCGCCAGAATGGCGGCAATGAACAGGGCGCAGGAAACAGTGAATGCGAACACGGAGGAGGCGGTATTCCGTGCAAGGGCCCGAGCTGCCTCATCGATGACCCCCGTCGATGATCTTAGGAAGGCAGGAGCGGCAATGGTCAGGTAGTAGGGCGGGAAAAAAGTTGTCGCCGTCGTCGTGATATAGGCGTGATCAGCCCAGTCGTAGAACGACCAGGATAGCACACGGCGTCCATAGTTCAGTTCATTTCTGGCATCAGAGATACGGCTGTTCATTCTTAAATGCGGGAACGTCAATTACTGCCGGCTGGTGAGCTCTCATCAACCGGGATGCTACGGCTCATGACCTTTTGTATCGTTCATGGCAACGTAGCACGAAGAGGTCCAAGAATGCAAGGCAATTTCCTGCGTTTCCGGATGCAGCCTGTTTCTATCCCGGCAGGCAGAGAAGCGAATGCTGGCGTCAGGATGATGCTCATTATTCAGCTGTCAATACCCTGAAAATACCCCATCAGCGTTATTGACATTCTCCGTATTTGTCCTCTATGATGAGCATCGATTTTCATCATAAACCCGAATAGGATATATTTCAAAAAGAGAACGCTCGCAAGGAGGCGTTATGAAGAAGGCTGTTTTGTTGCTGGTCGTTTTTCAGTGCGTGCTGGTAACCGTGGCCATCAGTACGGCGGATGCAGCCATCTATCGGTACTTCGATAAAAATGGCATTGCCTGGTACGTTGATAATCTCACGGTCATTCCTGAACAATACCGGGCCGCGGCGGTTATCATCGACGGAGATTCAAAGGATGACGCTGCAAAGCGGTCCGGTTCCGTGACGATCGAGAGGCCCAGTGAACTACCCCTGTTGGTGGAGAAAACGGCAAAACCGCCCGAGGAACCTCCGCGTCCGCTCAGCGTGCGAATACTGAAGTCGGTATCGGTCGTGCTCGGTGCAATCCTCGTTTTCATTGTCGTCAGCAGACTGGTGTCAGTGCGGGATGACAAAAAGGTCCTGTCCATTGTTCGCGGGTCCCTTATCGTCATACTGTCCCTTTATCTCGTCTTCGCCCATGCGGAAGACATGGTGACGGTATTTCACATGACGAAGCAGGCAATCGAAGAGGCGCAGCATCGATCCGAGGAGAAGGGAAGGAAGGCGGCACAGGCGATCAAAACGCTAGATGCCGTGTTCGAGCAGTCACAACAGGCACAGCAAGCGCAGGGATCAGCAACGCGAGAAGCTGAAGAAAAAAATCATTAAGACGGCGGGGGCTTCGTTCCCGTCACCTTCCCGATTGCCTTGTAGACTATCTGGACCATCCGCCTCAGCTCCCGGACCGTGATCGACAGCGGCGGCATGAGCACGATGACGCTTCCGAGCGGCCGGACGATCAGGCCGCGGCTGCGGCACTCCAGGATCACCCGGGCCCCGATCTTCTCTTCCAGCGCATAGGGCTCCCGCGTTCGTTTGTCGCGCACGAGCTCGATGCCGACCATGAATCCCTTCTGCCTCACCTCGCCAACATGCGCAAGCTCTTTGAACTTTTCCAGTTCTTGGGACAGGAGCCTGATCTTGGGCTGCAGCTTCCTCAGGGTATTCTCCTTCCTGAAGAGCTCCAGGTTCGCAATGGCGGCCGCACAGGCGAGGGGGTTGCCCGTGTACGTGTGCCCGTGAAAGAAGGTCCTCAGCTCCCGGTACTCTCCGAGAAAACCGCGGTAGATCTCGTCGGTCGTCAAGGTCGCCGCCAAGGGCAGGTAGCCGCCCGTTATGCCCTTGGCCGTGCACAGGATGTCCGGCCGCACGCCCTCCTGCTCGCAGGCGAACAACGTCCCCGTCCTGCCGAAGCCTGTCGCAACCTCGTCGGCGATCATCAGGATGTTGTATCTCGTGCAGAGCTCCCGTATCTTCTGCAGGTAACCCTGCGGCTGCATCAGCATGCCGGCAGCCCCCTGCACCAGCGGCTCGATCACCAGCGCCGCTGTTTCACGGTGGTGTCTCCGGATCACCTGTTCCGCCTTCCTTGCACAGGCGAGTCCGCATGCCGGATGCCTTTTCCCGAGGGGGCACCGGTAGCAGTACGGCGAATCTATCTTGTACGAGGAAAAGAGCAGAGGTTTGTATATCTGGTGAAAGAGGTCAATGCCCCCCACGCTCACGGACCCGATCGTGTCGCCGTGATAGGCTTCTTTCAGAGAAATGAAGCGGGTCCTTGCAGCAGAACGGGAGCCCTTCTGCTGCCAGTACTGGAACGCGATCTTGAGGGCGATCTCAACGGACGTGGAGCCGCTGTCGGAATAAAAGACCCTGGTCAGGCCCTTCGGTGCTGCCTTCACGAGCTGTTCCGCGAGCAGGACCGCCGGCACGTTGGACAGGCCGAGCAGGGTCGAATGGGCGATCTTCCCGAGCTGGCGCGAAACGGCCAGGTCGATCTCTTTTTTCCGGTGTCCGTGCACCGTGACCCAGAGCGACGACACGCCGTCGATGTACCGCTTGCCGTGGATGTCTTCGAGCATGCTACCTTTGCCGCGCTCGATGATGACCGGGGATTCCCGCTCCCAGTCCCGCATCTGTGTAAAGGGATGCCAGATATATTGCTTGTCCAATCGTTCCAGGTCGAGATGAGGCGATCGCTGCTTTGCCCGGTCGTACGGCACAGAAGTTCTCCGATATCATATGCGGGATTCGTTGAAGCCAGGTTTTCATTATAGGAGATGACCTGTTTTTGTCAATAATAAAAAGGGCTTGAAAAGCCTGATGAGCTTCTGGTAGAATACCCTTTGCTTCATTCAATAAAAGACGCGTTATCGCACGTCCCCAGGAGTGATTCAGGAGGTCGTTCTTCTCATGCGCACGAAAAAGTCTTACTATCTGTCTGCCGCGTTCATCCTTGCGATCGGTGTGTTCGTCGGCCTTGTGCTGTCGTCCCACCTCGGCGTGATCACTCCGGTCCCGGCCAGGAGCCAGGTGTCCCCGCGGTCCGTCGAGATTCTGACCCAGTTGAGCGACGCGCAGTCCGAGGTCGCTGCCGTGGCGACGCCATCGGTTGTGAACATCTCGACGACGCGCGTGATCAAGTCCCGGGACGAGGTCCCCTTCGATCTTTTTGATGATCCCTTCTTCAGGCGGTTCTTCGGCGACCAGCTCCCGCACCCGAACGTTCCGAAGGAGCACAAGGAGCAGAGCCTGGGGTCCGGCGTGATCGTGTCCGAGGACGGCTACATCGTGACGAACAACCACGTCATTGAAAAGGCCCAGGAGATCAAGGTCCTGCTCTCGAACAAGCGGGATTACAAGGCGAAGCTCATCGGCGCAGACCCCAAGACCGACATCGCCGTCATCAAGATCGATGCAAAAGGGCTGACCGCGCTTCCCTGGGGGGACTCGAACAAGCTGAAGGTGGGTGAAATCGTGTTCGCCATCGGCAACCCCTTCGGGCTGAACCAGACCGTGACCATGGGCGTTATCGGCGCCGTCGGCCGGGCCAACGTGGGCATCGCCGATTACGAAGACTTCATCCAGACCGACGCCGCCATAAACCCGGGCAATTCGGGCGGGGCGCTCATCAACGCGCGGGGCGAACTGATCGGCATCAACACAGCGATCCTTTCCCGGACGGGCGGGTACCAGGGGATCGGCTTCGCGGTTCCGAGCAGCATGGCGCGCCAGGTTATGGACAGCCTCGTGAAGTACCAGAAGGTGGTGCGCGGGTGGCTCGGCGTGAGCATCCAGGAGGTGACATCGGACCTGGCCGAGGAGTTCGGCGTCAGGGACCTGAAGGGCGCGCTCGTGAGCACGGTCATGAAGGGAAGCCCGGCCGAAAAGTCCGGCATCAAGCAGGGCGACGTGATCCTGGAGTATAACGGCAAGACCGTCGAGGACACCGGCCATCTCCGGAACATGGTCTCCCAGACGCCCATCGGTACGAAGGTGAAGGTCAAGCTCCTCCGCCAGAAAAAGGAGATCGAGACCGAAGTGCTTATCGCGGAGCTGCCCAAGAAACTGGCCGAGGCGGGCGCCCGCGGGGGCACGGAAGGGCAGGGCCAGGAAGAGGAGAACAGAGCGCTCACCGGCCTCGCGGTCCGCGAGCTGACGCCGGATATCGCCCGCAGGCTCGGCATTGATGAACAGGAAAAAGGTGTCGTCGCCGTCAAGGTCGACCCCGACAGCAGGGTGTACGAGGCGGGCGTCAGGCCCGGAGACATCATCCTTCAGGTCAACCAGAAGAGCACAACGACGCTGGAAGACTACAAACAGGCTGTCGCCAAGATACGCACGAAAGAAAGGGTGCTTCTTCTCATCCGCAGGAAGGGTGAAGACCTGTTCGTTACGGTCAAGCCGGAATAACAGCCGCCGGCGCGCCCGTTCCCCTGAGGCGGTTCATCGGCAATTCATGGCAGTTTATTCATTCTTCATTTTTTCATCAGAAGGAGGTGACAATTATGGGACTTGTCCTTATTCGATTCCTGTTCATTTTTTTAAGCACCCTGCTCGGATACTACGTGTCGACGCAGCTCTACGATCAGGTGAGCAAAACAGAAGGAATGGCCATCGGTTTCGGCGTAGCGGTCCTCATCATTCTGACGGAGTTCCTGTTCAGACGGGTTTCCCTGAAGGTCATTGTCGGCGGTATCCTCGGCTTCATTCTCGGTCTCATGTCGGCGAACATCATCGCGGCGCCGCTCAAGCTGGTCCCCCTCGAGCGGAGCATTGTGAACTTCATCCTGCTGCTCATGAACGGCTTCTTCGGCTACATCGGCGTTATGATCGGGATCCGGGAGGGTGAGAAGTTCAATCCCATCAACATCAAGAAGCTGTTCCGGGGCGGCGCCGATGAGAACATCAAGATCATGGATACGAGCGTGATCATCGACGGCAGGATCGCCGACGTGTGCGAGACGGAATTCCTGGACGGCACGATCCTTATCCCCCAGTTCATTCTCCATGAGCTGCAGCACATCGCCGATTCCTCCGATTCACTCAAGCGGGCACGGGGCAGGCGGGGCCTGGATATCCTGCACCGGATCCAGAAGATGAGTCACATGGAGGTCCGCATCACCGAGGAGGACTTTCCCAAGATCCGCGACGTGGACAGCAAGCTCATCGCCCTGGCCAAGAAACTGGGCGCCAAGGTCATCACGAACGACTTCAACCTGAACAAGGTGGCGGAGCTGCAGGGCGTCAAGGTACTGAACATCAACGACCTGTCCAATGCCGTGAAGCCCGTGGCTCTTCCGGGAGAAAGCATGCGGGTGTTCGTGTTGAAGGAAGGCAAGGAGCCGGGGCAGGGCGTGGCGTACCTGGACGACGGCACGATGATCGTCGTGGAGAACGGGCGCCGCTTCATTAACAAGAACGTGGATGTGGCCGTAACGAGCGTGCTGCAGACCGCGGCGGGCAGAATGATCTTCACCAGGCTCAGGGAAGACATCGAGCACGACCTGCAGCCGGCGGAGAGATAGCGGCATTCGAGGAACGCCGGATTCGAAATTTCAAAATGTAAATTGAAGAGCGACACGTGACGGCGGTAACATTTTTTCGTTTTCCAATTTCCAATCTTCAATTTACCGTGTATGAGGAGGTTCCATGTCAGGCCATTCCAAGTGGGCGACAACAAAGCACAAGAAAGCGGCGACCGATGCGAAGCGCGGAAAGATCTTTACGAAGATCACGAAGGAGATCACCGTGGCCGCGAAGCTTGGCGGCGGCGACCAGTCCGGAAATCCCCGGCTCAGGACGGCGGTTGCGAAGGCCAAGGGCGTCAGCATGCCGGCCGAGAACATCAAGCGTGCGATCCAGAAGGGGACCGGAGAACTTCCGGGCGTCTCCTACGAGGAGATCATGTACGAGGGATACGGGCCGGGCGGCGTGGCGGTCATCGTCGAGGTTCTGACGGACAACAGGAACCGCACCGTTTCGGAGATACGGAACATCTTCAGCAAGGCTGGCGGCAACATGGGCGAAGCCGGGTGCGTCTCGTGGATGTTCCACAAAAAGGGGTACATCGTCGTGAACAGCGCCAGGATCGATGAGGACAAGCTCATGACGCTGGCACTGGACGCGGGCGCCGAGGACATGCAGACCGAGGACGATAATTTTGTGGTCACCACGCCGCCGAACGATTTCGAAAAGGTGAAAAAAGCGCTGGAGGATGCCGGCGTGACGCCGGACGCGGCCGAGGTCACCATGATCCCGCAGACCTATGTCAAGCTTGAGGGCAAGGAAGCGCAGCAGATGATGCGCCTCGTGGAAACGCTTGAGGACAACGACGATGTCCAGAATGTCTATGCGAACTTCGATATCCCCGAGGAGATCATGAGCGCGGTGTAGCCGCAGGCATTTGCTTGCCGGATGCAGAACGCAGACGTGGCAGGCCGCTGAAAAGGTCTTTTACCGTCTTCGCAAGCGAAACAAGCCCGGTTTTCAGGGTCAGTAACTTCGAGATTGCCGCGTCGCGAAGAACACTCCTCGCAATGACATTTCGAGAGTTATTTTGCAACTTGCCAGGGATACAACGCCCGAAATTGTTCCATTTTCATCCTGCAATTTGAATTTTACAATGCTTTCAGGTTCACGGGGAGGTATCATATGCGGGTGCTGGGGGTTGATCCGGGGACGCTTACGAGCGGGTACGGCATCGTTGCGGAAGAGGACCACAAGCTGTTCTACGTTGCGTCGGGCGGCATCAGCCCGTCGGCCAAGCAGCCGTTCCCGAAGCGACTCAAGAAGATCTACGAGGAGCTGGAGAAGATCATCGAGAAGTACCGTCCCCATGTCGTTGTTGTCGAGGACCTGTTCGTTTCGAAGAACATGCAGTCAGCGCTCAAACTCGGACATGCGCGCGGGGTCGCAATCCTGGCGGCGATGAACGCCGGGCTGCCGGTGTTCGAGTACGCGCCGCTCGAGGTGAAGCAGGCGGTCGTGGGGAACGGGAAGGCGGAAAAGAAGCAGGTGCAGATCATGGTCAAGACGCTGCTGGACCTGCCGAAGGTCCCTCACCCCGCTGACGCAGCCGATGCTCTTGCCGCCGCCATTTGCCACATCCACTCCTCCCGGTTGAAAGAGATCCTCAAGAACTCCCCCCTGCTGCGCCAACCGGCGCGTGCCGGCTCGCCCAGAAGCGGAGCCGGCCGCAGGACCCAGGCGGGATAAGATGATCGCACTGATCACGGGCACGCTGAAGCGGAAGGCAGCCGACTATCTCATTGTCGATGTTTCCGGTGTCGGCTACCAGGTGCAGGTCCCGCTGTCCACGCTTTACGGCGTCCCCGAGCCGGGAGGGGAAGTCACCCTGCATATCCACACCCATCTGCGCGAGGACGCTCTTTCTCTTTTCGGTTTTCTCACCCCGTCCGAAAAGGACATGTTCCTGCTGCTCATGAGCGTCTCCGGCATCGGACCGAAGCTGGCGCTCGCCGTCCTGTCCAGTCTGCCCGTAAACGAGCTGTGCGGCGCCCTGCAGTCCTCCGACGACTCGAAACTCTGCGCGATACCGGGTATCGGCAGGAAGACGGCGGCGCGGATGGTCCTGGAGCTGAAAGACAAAATCGCGCGCTTGTCGATGGACGTCCCCGGGGCGGCTCCGTCTGCCCTTGGCCAGGAGGATGTGGTCTCGGCGCTGGTAAACCTTGGTTATAAACGGTCACAGGCGGAAGACGCCGTCAGGAAGGTCCGGGAGGGAAGACCCGGTATGACGCTGGAGCAGCTGATCAGGGATACACTTTCAATCCTGGTTAAGCGGTGAGAACGGGCGACGAACATGATCCGGCCCGCCAAGAGAACGGATAAAGATGACCGCAGAGGGCGCAGAGAAAATCAGGCATACAAGAAGCTGAAAAAATATTACCAATTCATGAAACACAGATTCTTTCCTCCTTGAAGTTGAGCCGCGAGACGCTCGGACTCCGGATAAATTTTAATGTAGTTCATTTGGAAGAGGGAATAAAGAGGATCGCTAACGGTTTATCAGTCGGAGAGGCTAAGAATTTCTCTGCCCTCTGCGGTTATGCGCTTCTGTTTTTCTCAAGCCTGAGGTTCGCATTGTCCAAGAGGATCATAGAACCCGAGCAGAACGACGACGATGTCCAGATCGAACGGAGCCTGAGGCCGGTCCGCTTCGAGGATTTCGTGGGGCAGGACCGGATCAAGGAAAACCTGCACGTCTTCATCAAGGCCGCGAAGGGCAGGGGCGAGGAGCTCGATCACGTGCTGTTCTGCGGGCCGCCGGGGCTCGGCAAGACCACGCTGGCGAACATCATCGCCCACGAGCTGGGCGTGGGCATCAAGAGCACTTCCGGTCCGGTGCTGGAGCGGGCCGGCGACCTTGCCGCGATCCTGACGAACCTTCAGCCGCACGACGTCCTGTTCATCGACGAGATCCACCGGCTGAACCGCGTCGTGGAAGAGGTCCTGTACCCGGCCATGGAGGACTTTCAGCTCGATATCATCATCGGACAGGGACCGGGCGCCCGCTCCATCAAGCTCGACCTGCCGAGGTTCACGCTCGTCGGCGCGACGACGAGGACCGGGCTCCTGACCTCGCCGCTCCGGGACCGGTTCGGCGTCATCGACCGGCTGAACTTCTATTCCCCGGACGAGCTCAAGACGATCGTACTCCGCTCGGCGCGCCTGCTCGAGACGTCGATCGAGCCCGCCGCTGCCGTGGAGATCGCGCGGCGTTCACGGGGCACGCCGAGGATCGTCAACCGGCTGCTCCGCCGCGTGCGGGACTTCGCCCAGGTCAGGGGAGACGGAAAAGTAACGGGGGACATCGTCTCGTCCGCGATGCAGCGGCTCGAAGTGGATGAGCGGGGCTTCGATGAGATGGACCGCAGGCTGCTGCTCCTGATCATAGACAAGTTCGACGGCGGGCCCGTGGGACTCGAGACGCTCGCTGCAGCGCTCAGCGAGGAGAAGGACACGCTCGAGGACGTGTACGAACCGTACCTCATCCAGGAAGGGTTCCTGGACCGGACTCCGCGGGGCAGGCAGGCAACGCGCCTCGCCTACGAATATTTCGGCAGGAGCAGACCGGCCTCGCGGCAGGAGAAACTGCTGTAGGTGGTCTGTTGCGGCGGTGAGTCCGACCAGCCATGACACAAGGCAGCGGAGGGCGAACAGTATGAGCATAAAGATGTTTCTCCACATATGCTGCGCGCCCTGCGCACTCTACCCCTTCTTCCGGATGAAGGAAGAGGGCATCAGCGTCACGGGGTATTTTTATAATCCGAACATCCATCCCTTCACCGAATACCGGAGGCGGCTCGATACGGTCAGGGATTTCTCGATCCGCGTCGGCCTCGACGTCGTGTACCGCGACGGGTACGATCTCGACGAGTTTCTGTCCGCTGTCGCGGGCAAGGGCGCGGGACGCTGCGAGCAGTGCTACCGCATGAGGCTGAGCACGGCGGCAAGGGAGGCGCGGGAGCGGGGCTTCCGGGTCTTCACGACGTCACTCCTGTACAGCAAATACCAGAAGCATGACCTGATCAGGGGCATCGCCGGGGAAGCGGCCGCGGATCAGGGGATCGAATTCCACTACGAAGACTTCCGCCATGGCTGGCGGGAGGGGATCGTCGAGTCGAAGTCTATGGGGCTCTACCGCCAGCAGTACTGCGGGTGCATTTACAGCGAAAAAGAGCGCTACCAGGCGAAGCCGAAATAAACTGACGCAGAGGCGAGAGGTTCGCCTTTCCCTGTCTTCCGCGGTTGGGCATTTATGAAAGTTCACTTACTGGCCTTGCTTGCCATGCTCGGCGCGGCGGTGTCGGCTCCTGCTGCGGAACATATCCGGGTCGTCGTGGCCGATGACCAGCAGGCCGTGACCCTGAGATCACAGGCCGGACTGACAGCAGACGGCGTCCCTGGCGATAGGAGGCTCCACTTCACGCCGTCATCCGTCGGCACCCGGCCTGTAAGCGTGGGCTCCGCAGGCACGTTCGTCCAGATGAACGGACGGAGCTACCGGGGAACCATCGAGCTCAGGAAGAAGCGGAACGGCTTGCTGCTGGTCATCAACGATATCGATATCGAGGACTACCTCAAGGGCGTCGTGGCATCGGAGGTCCCGCATGACTGGGAGCCGGAAGTGCTCAAGGCCCAGGCCGTGGCATCGAGAACGTATGCGCTCTACCAGAAAAGAGCGGCGGGGAGGCGTCCCTATCATATTCTCGCCACCGTGGACAGCCAGGTCTACGACGGCAGGAGCGGCGAGCACGAAGCGGCCTCCCGGGCCGTGAAGGAAACGGAAGGCATCGTTATCACCTACGACGGGGCATTGATCCCCGCTTTCTATCACTCAAGCTGCGGGGGGCACACGGAAGACGCTTTCGAGCTGTGGGGCATCGATGCGCCGTATCTCCGGGGAGTGGACTGTGACTGCCAGGAGATATCCACCTACGGTGTCTGGGAAAAAAGGATAAGTCCGGTACAACTGAGGTCCGCGCTCATGCGGCTGGGCTACCGCATCAACAACATTCGCGACATCGGCATCGATGGCATAACTCCGGCTGGCAGGGTGAAGCAGGTGGAGATCAGGTATGCGGGAGGGACAGCCGAGGTCCCGGCGGAGAAATTCCGGGCTGCCATCGGCAATTCGCTCGTGCCGAGCGTCTTCTTTGAGGCCGGGATGTACGGAGATGAGATCGTGATTTCCGGACGGGGGCGGGGGCACGGCGTCGGGCTGTGTCAGTGGGGGGCGCGGCAGATGGCCCGCGAGGGCTCCGACTACCGCGCCATACTCGCCCATTATTATCCGGGAACGAAGCTGGTCAAGAGGGAGAATCATTGAGCATGAAGAAAAAGCAGAGAAAAAAACTGCAGGCGGCAGTTTCCGCACCGATCCGGGCGATCACCGTGGCAACAGGAAAACCGCCCTCCCTGATCGCGCTGATCCTTTTCACCGTCATGGTGGCTGGGCTTGTCGCCGGGGCGAATGTCCGGAACCGGGTGTATCAAACGCCGGTGACCATGTGGGCCGACACATCCGCCAAATCGGCGAACAAGCGGAGGACCCACGAGAACTACGGCCAGGCGCTGTCCACCTACGGCATGTACACCGACGCGATCCGGGAGTTCAAGACGGTCCAGGCACTGAAGGACGACGGCAGCGTTCCGCTCCGTGACCTTTACCGTGAGATCGGCGTCGTCTATTTCCGGATCGGGATGATCGATGATGCCATCGTGTCCTGGCAGACCGGGCTCCAGTACGCGCCCTACGATCCAAGCCTCCTGAACAATCTTTCCGTGGCTTACATGAGAAAGCAGCGGCTCGATGACGCGGAGCTCGCCATCCGCCAGGCGCTCGTCGGCCTGCCCAACATGCCGCAGGCCCTGAATTCCCTCGGCGAGATCCTGATGGTCAAGGGAAACTACGAGGAGGCGCTCCAGTATTTCCTGAAGGCCATCGATGTGAGCCCCGAGGGCCCGTCGCGGTACTGGAACGCGGCCCTTGCCTTCGAGAAGACCGGGCGTATCGACATGGCGCTGCAGTATGCGAACCAGTATGTGGCCATGGAGACGGACCCCGCAATGCGGCAGCGGGGGCTCCAGTACATCCAGAGCCTGCAGGCGCATATGAGTAAGAGGAAGTGAACCCGTGAGCGGCGGCTGGACTCGAGTGATCGCGGAGACTCATGGATGGTTCCGGGTCGCATCGCTGCGGATATAATATTAGTCTCAAAATAAGAGAGCTGGATTGCGCTACACTCTACAACCCATCCCCTTTTCAGTCTCACCCCGCACGAGGCCCCATCATCCGTAAGCGAGACCCGTGATTTCCGAGCTTATGACTCCCTCCTCTTCAATAAGCACCGGACGTACAATCTATCCTCAAAGCTGACGCTTCGTGAGGAAAAGCTAAGCGTGAGTGCGGTGATACGTAGGGCCACATCGTGAATTTCAACCTGAACTGTCGGGTACGGCAGATCCTCGCGGGCCTGGAATAGCCTTTCAGGGACGATGCACCAAACACGTCTTAAGATTGGAACAGAACAACTTTGTTGCGAAGGTGTCGCGTCGGCTCTGATAGTAACCTCTCTCAGGAGCTGTCATCGTCTCCCGCAGCCCTCGACAGATCATTCCACTTATAAAACCGGTAAGGCTTCTTCAGATGTTTTCTTTCTTTCCCTTCATTACGCCCAGCTCCCCGAGACGCGTGTCTTGACGTTGCCTATCTGATGATAATAAGTTATTCTGAATTTGATTCGTGGCTCACGCCGACAATGAGAATGATCTGAAGACTATAGCAGTGCAAGGAGCGTAGTGTTGAAGCCGATTCAAAGTTTGCAACACGCTTCTCTCACTTTGCGCCAGCGATATCGGCGCATGAAAACGATGGGTTTTGTATGCGTCCAGGGCCGCTCCGTGTTGAAGATTTGTCCCGAGCTGCAACAGGGTAGGAACACGTAAGAAAGAGAGAGCAGCGGCTTGATCGAATACAACGTGATAGCAGAAGAATGAAGGGCTTTTACGGGATATCCGTGGGGGAGTAGCTGACCTGGTTCCTGCCGTTCCGCTTCGAGAGATAGAGCGCCTCATCGGCCTTCTTGACGAGCTGCTCCGGGCTGGTGTCATCCGTCTCCGCGATCCCGGCCACTCCGACGCTGACCGTCACCTTGCCATCCTGCTGTCCGTCCGCAATGGTGAATGTGTGCTGCTCCACCGCTTTCCTCAGCCGCTCCGCCGCCTTTACGGCATGATGCATCTCCAGCTCGGGCATGATGAGCGCGAACTCCTCGCCGCCGTAGCGGCAGCAGATGTCGATGGAGGCGCACCGGCATTGGGTCTGCATGACCTGGGCGAGCTGCTTGAGCACGCGGTCGCCTGCCTGGTGTCCGAATTCGTCGTTGAACTGCTTGAAGTGGTCGATGTCCAGCATGATCAGGGAAAGGGGCTTCCCTGTGCGGTCGCGTCTGTTGATCTCCTGTAAGAGCCGCTCCTGGAAGACGCGGTGGTTATAGAGGCCCGTCAGGCCGTCAAGCTGGGACAACTGCTGGATCTTCTCGAAGAGCCGCGATTTCTCGATGCCAGCGGCGATCTGGTGCGACAGGATGGCCATGAAATCCATGTCGTCCACGCTGAGTCCGTGCTTTTCGGGGGAGTCCATACCGATCGCCCCGATCGTCCTGTTGTGGACCTTGAGCGCGATGCCGATATAGGAGCCGTTCCGTTTGTCCTCGCCCGGGAAATGGATGAAGTCGTTGAGGGTGTCGTAGAATATTGCGAGGTCGTGAATCTGCGTGTGCTCCCCGGACTCGACGATCCTGCCCGGTACGCCGTCGCCCACGTTCAGCGTGACCCGGTCCGAGATGTTCAGACCGCTGTAGAAGACCAGCTCGAGTTGTCCGCTCTTCTCATCAAGGAGGTAGACGGAGGTCCGGTCGAAGGGGAGGGATTTCCTGACGGACGCCATCACCTGGCGCAGCATCTCCTGCAGGTCGAGGATGGAGCCGATCGTGCGCGAGATGTGGTAGTGGGTGTAGATCTCGTTCAGCTTTTTTTCGAGCAGGTCGCTGACGGATTTTTCCCGCGCTCGCGCCTGTTCGAGCTCCTGCTCGAGCGTTATGATCCGTTCTGTCAGCTGTTCATCGGACATGAAGGCCCCTTGACGAGCGGGATGGCATCAGGAACACCCGCCGAAGAGGGTATCTCTTCCGGAAGAGGGTCCCTGCCGGGGAGAAGAGCGATTCTCGCGGAGCACACAAAGGTTTTGAAGCATGAATACTTTTTTCGCGAGCTTGGCGCGTTTTCGAAAATTGCATTGTCCTGTTTGACGCAGAGCTCATGTTCAAGGGAAATACCGTCAGACAATGTCGCAAGTGACCAGAGCCTACTGTCCTTTCGGTTGCGCCGGCTTGAGCGGAATGGCCTTTGGCTGTGAAGCCTGTGCGCCCGCAGCAGGCGCTTCGGTTTTCTCCGCGGGCTTTGCCCCGGGTGCGGCCGAAGGATTGGGCTGCGCTGCAGTTGTTGCGGACGGAACCGGTGAACTTTCTATGACGATCATCGTCTTATGGCCCTTGATCTGGAAGCCGGCCTCCGGCATTTTCTGAGCATAGGCGGCAGCGATCAGCGCCGCCTGATCGACCTTGTTCTGTTCGAGGAATTTTACCAGCGCCAGTGCCCGGTCCGCAGCGAGCACCCTGGCATCCTTCGGCGGTATCTTCTTCTTGCCCTTGCCCTGCGCCGGGACCGGATCGGTCATGTTGCCGATCAGGATCTCCCTGCCTTTCAGTTCCTTGCTTCCCAGCAGAGCCGCAAGCTTCAGACGGAGTTGAGGGCTGTCCTTGGCAAACGTCACAGAGCCCGGCGTGTAAAGGATATCCTCGGAGATATTGACCACGATGCCGTTCCCCGCAGCTGTCACTTCAGCCTTGCCCGCCTTGATCTCATCGCTTAGTCCCGCTTTCAGGGCGTCCACAGCCGGATTAACCCACGCAACTTCCTGGGCCTCCTTAGTCTCTTGTGCCTTGTATTTTTTCAGCTCCGCCTTCGCCTTGTCCATCTCCGGGATGCCGGCTTTCATCCGCAGATAATCCGTCCTCATGGGCTCGAAGGTCATGAAATAGAAAACGGCTGCAGCGGTAAGGGCCGCCACGAGCAGGGCGCCGAGCAAGTAGGTAACGATCTTCATCTTGGGAACCTCCTGAATGGGTCGAAATCTGCCACGGAGACAGTGAACATGGAGCCATTCTCATGGAAAGAGCGTGATCTTACTCCGTGTCGCCTTAACTCTGTGGTGAAAATGCTTGGCTGCTACTCACATTTTTATCACGCGAGCCTGTTGACCGCCTGTTCGATTCTGTCCAGTCCTTTGACTATGTTCTCCATCGATGTCGCATAGGAGAGGCGGATGTACGCGTCTGCGCCGAAGGCGTCTCCGGATACGAGCGCGACCTTGGCGTCCTCGAGCAGATAGGTCGCAAGATCCGAAGAGTTCCTGATCCTTTTTCCGTTCACGCTCTTGCCGTAGAGCGGAGAGACCCGCGGGAAAGCGTAGAAGGCGCCGACCGGCATGACGCAGGATATGCTTTTTATCTTGTTCAGCCTTTCAACCATGTACTTACGCCGCTTGTCGAACTCGGCGTTCATGGTCTGGATGAAGTCCTGCGGGCCGCGGAGCGCTTCAAGGGCCGCCTTCTGGGAAATGGACGCGGGGTTCGACGTGCTCTGGCTCTGGATGTTGGCCATGGCGGCGATGACGTCCCTGGGACCGGCTGTGTAACCGATGCGCCAGCCCGTCATGGAATGCGATTTTGATACGCCGTTCACCACGATGGTCAGGTCCTTGATCTCCGGACCCAGCGAGGCGATGCTGTAATGCTTGAACCCGTCGTACAGGAGCTTTTCGTAGATCTCGTCGGAGATCACATAGATCCGGTGCTTCACGGCGATTGCCGCTATCTCCTCGAGCGTCTTCCTGTCATAGGCCAGACCCGTGGGGTTTGAAGGGCTGTTCAGGATCAGCGCTTTGGTCTTTTTCGTGATGGCCTTTTCAAGCCGGGCAGCGGAAAGCTTGAACCCTTCCTGCTCCGTGGTCTCTACAATGACCGGCGTCGCATCGTTCAAGAGCACCTGGTCCGGGTAGGAGACCCAGTAAGGCGAGGGGATGATCACCTCGTCGTTGGGATCGAAGAGCGCTTCCGCGATGTTGTAGAGAGAGTGTTTCGCGCCGCAGGAAATGATGATCTGGGATCTTTCGTACGTGAGTCCGTTGTCTTTCTTGAACTTCTCGACGACCGCCTCTTTCAGCTCGTCGGTCCCGCCCGCGGGCGTGTATTTCGTGAATCCGGACTGGATTGCCTTGATCCCGGCCTGTTTCACGTTCTCCGGCGTGTCGAAATCAGGCTCTCCCACGCCGAAATCCACAACATCGATGCCCTGCGCCTTCATCGCCTTGGCCTTCGCCGCCGTTGCCAGCGTGGGGGAAGGCTTGATTGCCATAGCTCTTTTCGCAATTCCCATGCTCATGGAAAACCTTTCGTGCCATCAGTGGTCATTTTCTAAGTGCTTGAATTTTTAGCACACAAAGAGGCCAAAGTCAATCAGATTGTTGGAAGCGGGGCACAATCGGCTTGTTTAGGCGTAAGCAAGGATGAAGAATTGAAAGGGCTGAACGACGCTCCGGTCTTTCGCCGCCAACATCAGCACAAGCCTCCTGTCGGGATGACCGCGATCAAGGCCTTCTTACGAGCAGCAGAGGTGACCCTGTGTTCCTGAGCAGCGTGATACAATCAGATATGGGAACAAGTAGATGACCTTATGACCGCTCTTTAACCGGAATTCGTATGACACTCAGAAAAATGATCGTAACCGCGATCCTTTCGACCCTCATGGTTCTGTGGATGCTCAGTCCAGGGCAAACAAAAAGCAGGGAAACTTTTGCCGCTGAACGTTCGTACACGGACCCGGCCATCGGCTCGGAGTTCGTCCTGGTCAAGGGCGGGTGCTACGAGATGGGCGATGTTTTCGGCGACGGAGAGAAGGATCAAAAACCGGTGCACAAGGTCTGCATTGCTGATTTCTACCTGTCGAAGCACGATGTCACGGTAGGGGACTTCCGGAAGTTCGTGAAGGATACCGGATATGCGACCGATGCCGAGCGAAGCCAGGGCTGCGCTGTATGGAACGGGAGCAGGTGGCAGTACGACGGCAACAAGAATTGGCGTAATCCGGGTTTTGCGCAGGACGACCAGCACCCCGTGGTTTGTGTTTCGTGGAACGACGCCAAGGCGTTTGCCGAATGGATTTCGCGCAAGACGAAGGTGAGGTATTGCCTGCCAACGGAGGCGGAGTGGGAGTATGCGGCGAGAAGCAGGGGGAGGAATTATAGATACAGCTGGGGAAATGGCAAGCCGTCAGGAAATATTGGTGATGAATCGCTAAAGCGCTCGGTTTCCGGTCTGGAAATATGGGCTGGATATGATGACGGCTTCGTGTATACGTCGCCGGTTGGCAGTTTTAAACCAAACGAACTCGGGCTGTATGATATGACGGGAAACGTCTGGCAGTGGACAGCTGACTGGTACGGCGAAACCTATTATAAGGAAAGTCCGAAAGACAATCCGACGGGCACGTCACAGGGACCCCTCCGTGTGCTTCGCGGCGGCTCCTGGAGCAACAAGCCGGGCGCCGTGCGCGTGATGTTCCGCAACAAGAGGTTCCAGGCGGACCGCAGCGCTTACTTTGGGTTCCGCTTGAAAGCAAAGTGTCCGCGGGCCGATGGTGATGCTCTCGCGAAGCTCGAACGGGGCCATGCGGTGCGATGATTCAACGAAATATCATCCTCTGACCATGACGCGCTGATCCCTCGTTGAATCTAAGAGAGCCCTCTCCGCCATCGTCGTCCGCTGCGTTCTGCGCTGGAAGCTTGTCAACAATCCTGGTGCCTTCGCGAATCAGGCTCAGAAGTAGTCTTCCACGTCATAAACGTCTCTCAGAAAGCCTCTTCTCCGTTTACAGAGCGTATCGTTACTGAGCTTTCTGTCAGGTTCTTTCCTCCCTGACTCAGTACATTTTTACATTATGCCTCTTCTACTTTAGTAACAGGACAAAATTAGCCCTGTTAAAAAGTAAAAATATTAAAAAAAATACTTGAAATATCCTTCACTGCTCCAGGAGAGTAGTATAATATAATTAACTTGAGGTAAAGGAGGTGTTCGCTATGAAGAAGACTATACTTATATTAACGGTAATGGCCCTTGCGCTAGCTTTTGCGGTGACCTATGTGGATGCTGCAGAAGTTTCGAAAGATTGGCCATCGAATGGAATCACGGTGTTCAGCACGGATGTTGTGGCACTCGATGATGCGGCTATTCTTCCCATGCAGGCACATGTGGACTCAGACATGTATTTGGAGGGATCGGCTGCAGGCGGACTGCGTGAGGAAAAGCCTCTCTCTAATGGCGTTACGTACTTTGAGATGACACGTCCGGCAGGCGATGAACATCCGGGCAAGTTTATCGACAATGGCATTACCGCATTTTAGTACGGAGGTCGTAGGAGCAGGGACGTAAGATAAAAAGTTTATGTGCATGCACTATGAAAGACAAAAGCAGGCTGAAGACAGCCTGCTTTTTTTTAACTGGCAGCAACGCACCCCGGCGAGCGATTAAGGGAATAGGGCTCCCTGGAGGATGCCGTGGCTGGTCGATTCATCATATCTCTTCTGCTCATCATCCAGTTTCTTGAGCCGCAGCCGGCAAAGGGTCTTTACCTGGCGGTCCAGGTCTTCGCACGTGGGCGCCGGCGAAAGCTCGGCAACGGCGCGGGTCATTTCATCTGCCGCCTCCAACACGATCTTCCCATGTCCGTTCTCATGAGTCATAAGGTGCTTCATATAGGCATCCCACTTGTCGACGAGTGACTGGGGAACATCGCCGGTCCTAACCCATTTAGGCAGTCGATAGATGACGTTGACAGTCATTCTAAATGAATCGGCGGAACAGGCATGGGAGCTGCGGTCATAATCGTAATCCCACTTCACCTTCCAGCTTGTGACGGAATCATACTTGACACCATCGTGCCACATTACCGCTTTCCGGGTCATCTGGTCAAGAAGGTCTCTTTCACAGGACCCGCAAATCTCGTAATACTCATATGTTTCCGTGTGCAGCGGTGCTGAAACGGTTTTTCTTTTCAAGGAACTGCGATCCTTTTCAAGGCTTGCCATTACAGCCCCGTTTTCACCTGCAAATGCAGTAGTGGTAACGGTCATTATGATAAGGAGGAATGCTTTTATTTTTCTTTCCATGCTTGCCCACCCGGGATGCTTTTGCGCCAAAGAGGCACGTTCTTAGTTCCAGGATTCACTAAACTTTTTAATAGTACGACTTTCTAAATATGGAAATCAAGAACGAAATGAACATGTTCGTTATCGGTGCAATATTGAGACAGATCATTTGAAACGTGATAATTCTATTATGAATTCTATTCAGTCGCAATATATAAACAATACAATTTCTAATACTTTAGCTCTAACCTAAAATATACCCCGAAATTATTCTTGCAATGTAAATAAGAATAATGCTAATCTCAAAATGACGTTATTATTTCGATATCCCAGTTGCCGGATCCAGAATTGCCGTTTCCCGGTGATGAATATGCATATATCCGGCCGCTTTTTTCGTGGAGGAAAAGAATGGGCGTTCTGCGTGACTCCGACCTCGTGACCATGGTTTTTGAACTGATGAACCGTGGCATACAGAGGGACAACCTCGAGCGAGCCATGAAGCATATGATCGGCCCTGACTGGCGGGATGTGAACCTGTCCATCTGGCTGAAGAGGCTCAGGGTCCAGGGATACGTTCTGCACAATGACCGCGAACTCACGGTCAGCGACCTGGAAGCCCTCGTGAAGGGACGTATCGCGCTGGACCAGTTGAATAACTGCAGGCTTGACCGGGACATGTAAAGCACAGCAGTCCGTCTCTCATCCCGCCCCTGACCGTCACTCCTGGAACAAACCCTTGCTTTCTCCCGCGGCCTCAAAACGCAACCTGAAGCACCGGCTGCCGCCACCAATCTCATCTCCCTTTCAGCCCCCCTCACGACTGTTGATCGAGCTCATCGTACACAAGTCGGGTAATATCGCGGATCGTCTTTACGAGGGCGCTCTCGTCGTCTCCGCGGACCATGATCCCGAGAAGGAACGGCCTGTGCGGATGATAAATGATGCCGTACTCATGCAGTTGGTACAGCTCTCTCTCCTCGCCGTGTTCCGCTACTGTGACCAGGCGCTTTCCGAACTTGCTCGCGATATCGATGTTCGCGGGAATACCGGAAGCCATCCCCGCACGGAAAGAGGATTTGGACAGGTACCGCAGGGCTTTTTCGGACATCTCTTCGGACAGGTACGATGAATTGAACAGCACGCGGTAGAAAGACGCGTAACCCCGGACCGAAAGGGAATCGGCTTCATCTCGCGGGTTGTATTCCACGTTGAGGTCCTTGAATACCCGGTCCAGCCGCTGGTTCGGGATGTTCGCGCGCAGTAGTGTGTACGCCGAATCATCATCATAGGCGATCATCCGGAAGATGAGGTCGTTCACGGAGGAGGGTTTTCCCGGTTCGATCGGGGATGGGCTCCCCTCCGGCACCCGTTCACCGGGTGCTCCGGCGGCGAGGGTCAGCGTCCTGCGCAGCACGAGCGGGTTCGACTCGGCCCATTTGAAGTAGGCGATCATCAGGGGCAGTTTCAGGAGGATCTTGGACGAGAATATCTCCCGTTCGTTGATCCCAATCCAGTTCCCATTGTTGAGGTCCCGAAAATAAACGGCCGCTGAGGCAACGACTCCGGTGTGCAACCTCTCATCGAGAAGATCGTTTATTTTGTACCGGAATGGCTTGAGTTCCTTTGCCGGCTGTCCCGCAGCATTGTTTGTTTCCGTTGACGTCCGGATGAAGCGGAATGCACCTTCCCGGGTCAGCGCAATTTCATCGCTCCTCTCGGTCTGCAAGGGAGAGAGCAATCCGACCATGCCGCTTCCGATAAAAAAGCCGAGCGCAAGAGCGCCCAGCAGCAGGGTCATCAGGTGCGACCGGCTCATCGTCATCTTATGGGCTGCTGTTTTCTCCATTTTTTTACTGGACAGTAATGAATAGCTCTTGACCGTATTTCACCGCACCGCCGGGCCGGCATCCTGAGTCGCCGGCGCAAAGACGTATACATTATACCCCACCAGGGGGCACAAGGCGAAAAAAAGGGCAAACTGAAGACTCTCTCGTCCCGCTCTTTTGTTGAGGTGCCTCTCCGGACGACAAAGAGCGATCCGGCAACAACGCATTTCTTCGTTTTCCCGGTCATGAACGGACAGCGCTAGGTACGGTCATATCCTTCCCCGGAAAGGTTTCCCGAGGGATGAACCGCAGCGTTGCGCAGTTCGTGCACTAGCGAAGGCCGGCAGACTGCGGCCGTCGGAACACCTTGCCCACCTGTGAGTCGCCTTGCCTGCTTCTCACCTCGGTCTGGACTAGGAACCAGCTCCGGTCTTCCTTCTCGGCAATGTCGCCCGCCTCGAGCGGCCTCGTGAAACTGGGCCATCCCGTCCGTACTGCCCACCGATCTGAGCAGCGGCTCGCCCGAAACAATGTCTACGTAGATGCCTTCCTTCTCTTATTATTCCAGTACTCATTGCGGACCGGCGGCTCGGTGCCGTTCCCCTGGATGACCGTGTACTGTATCGGCGTACGCCGTTTTTTTAGCCCTCACGCGAGGGTTTGACGTACCCGTTCTCGTACTGTGCGGTTAGTATGCCGCCCTCCCCTTCCCTATACCTTTTATATTCACCCCTGCGATATCTTCGATATCCTAGTCGCCCCTGCGTCGAACCGGCAGAAGTAGCGGAAGGGGCTTTTTTTCCATCGACCCGTAATTACCACCACCAGGAATTCTCCAGAAGGAATCACGACATATTTAATCCTAGTTTCTATCTCAATTATACACCAGGCGTAGGCAGGCGGGAGGCGGCATGCACGATAAGTTCTCCGCAAGAGAGACCCGGGCTGCCCGTAAAGAAGTTTCATTTTTTCGCGGGTTCAGATATTTAGATGAGGAATCCGGCCGTGATCGATCCATACCGGGGAGGTGAGGGTACTATGATCCGAGAGTTGTGGGGCCGGCTCCCGGTCTCTCCTGCCTGCTCGTTCTGAGTTCCTGCGCTCGATGCAGATCGCACCGCTGCCCGAACCGGCGTTCACGCCTAGGCTCCTGGTCTCTATCCAGGTCCACTGGACCCGCTACTAGGAGAACAGGGGCGGTGAGGCTCGACTGATGATAAATTCGTGGCGCAGCAGTACAGCAGCGCAAATAAATACCTGACTGAGACCGGTATCTATGAGGTCTCAAGTCGGCGCGGGTCTTGCCGGACGCAAAGGGGAAGGAAATACTTGCAATTGACTCTGCCTTTACGGTATAGTCTCCTGCCTGAGGGGGAAGCCCCGTCAAGAAGGAGTGCGGTACGAGATATGAGTGCAACGCCCGGCTGGTTCGAGAAAGACCTTCTGGAAACATTCTACCTGATCGTCGAGGAGTATCGGAGCGGCTCCATCGATGAGAAGACGTTCTTCGACCGGATATTCACGATCGCCGAGCGGTATGGCCGCCACGCGGGCAAGGAATCAGGCAGCCGGGATCAGATGAACCTGTTCATTTCCTGAGAAAGGCCCCTGCCGTGTGCGGCCGAACGCTTCCCCATGCCTCTGAGCTACCCGTCCCCTTCTTTTCCCACGTCGATGCAATACTGTCCATTCCGCTTCTGCCACGATCTTCCGGGGGAACAGGGCCGGAACAGGGCTTCGTGAACGCCGGTTTTCAGCCGCGGCGATCACGAGGGGACGGCCTTTCCCTCGGTACGAAGCCGCTTTCAATCCGGACAACTCTGGAGCAGATTAGGCACAAAAAAAACGAACAGTGAGGGAACCATGGAGCACAGGCAGGGAACCATCAGGGACTTCGTCGCAGGCACTGCGATCGTGGCTGCTGTAGTCTGGGGCTGCACCAGCGAACCACCCCGATTGAACATCCATAATGCGCACGTCGAATTTTCGGAGGTGATGCGCGATGAAGCGTCTGTGTATCTCACGATCGTAAACAGCGGCGGACCGGACAGACTGCTCCGTGCCCGCGTCGACATCCCCGGCGCAGAGGCCGATATTCACGAGATGCGAGGCGACGTGATGGTGATCGCGAAGTCGCTGGTCATACCCGCAAAGAACAGCCTCGTGCTCGCGCGTGCGGGTCCGCATATCATGGTCGCGAATCTGCCCCAAGACCTGAAGGTCGGCTCACAGTTTACTCTGACACTCCAGTTCCAGCGGTCGGGTGAACTCCAGGTGCTCCTGGAGTTCACGAAGCCTAGGAGCGAGCCGGTAAAGCCTCCCGCGACTCACGAGTATCATAAGCACTGATGGGAATTGAAGACCCTCGTGAGCGTGCCGGGTTCCGGGGAGACCACGAGAGCGGACAACCGAATCAATCGCGGGGAGAGATTGAGCGGCAGTCTGGCTGCCGATCGTGAACTTCAAAGGGGGCTGACGACTTCGGGTGGGAGCGCGCTCCGGTCGCCAACCCCTTTTTCACCCCTGGTACACCTCATCACGGACGCGGCATTTGCCCGCTATTCGTTCCTCATGGGCGCTCCGATCATGCTCCGGGTTGCAAACCGCCGGGAACTATGCTAAACTTTTTGAAATTTTCGGAGGAGCCATGATCGGATTTATTCTGCGCTGGTCCATGAACCTGCTCGCGCTCATGATCGCCGCGTCGCTGATCCAGGGCATCAGGATCCAGAGCGTCGAAATGGGCATCCTCGCGGCGGGAATCCTGAGCATCGTCAACGCGGTGATCCGACCGGCGGTGCTGGTCCTCACGCTTCCGATCAACCTTCTGACGCTCGGCCTCTTTACGCTCGTGATCAACGCAGCCATGCTCCAGCTCGTCTCCATGCTCGTGCCCGGTCTCGTGATCGACGGTTTTCGCGCAGCCTTCTTCGGCGCACTCCTGATCAGCCTCATCAGCTGGATTCTGAACATCTTCATTGCCGGTGATGGCAAGTTCGTATTCATCAAGAAGGCGGGCAAGGACGGCGAACGCAAGTAACGCGCCGGGTAAGGAAGGGCAGTTCGCCCCTCTCGCCGCCACCGGATTTCCTGGCAAAATCATAAAAAGAAGCAGGGCTGCCCATGACACACATGCACATACCGGACGGCATTCTTCCCGTCTGGCTCTGGCTCGCCGGATTCGTGGCCATGGCCGTGGCTCTCGGGTTCAGCTTTTACCGTCTCCGCGGCATGGATACGAAGAAGATGATCCCCCTGCTGGGCGCCCTGTCCGCGGCCATGCTCGTGGTGATGAGCCTGCCTATTCTTCCCGGCTATCACATCAACCTGACCGTCGTGACCGGCATCCTGATCGGGCCCAGTCTCGGGCTGATCGCGGCATTCATCACGAGCGTCATTCTCGCGTTCATGGGACACGGCGGCATTACCGTCATCGGGCTGAACACGCTGCTCCTCGGGTCCGAAGCGGTTCTCGGCCACCTCCTGTTCTCGCTCCTGAAACGCCTGCCCGTGTTCTGGCGGGCGGCCGCGGCCACGGTGGTGACCCTGTTCATTACGACGATGCTGCTGATCGGAATCGTGGCCGTCGCTCATCTCGATCCCGACGTGCTCCATCACGGCGAGGAGCACGACCATGCAGTGCATTCCTGTGGATCGGTATCGACCTTTGCTGTTGTGGTGCTGACGATCGGGGCCGTGGGATGGATCATTGAGGCGGCGATCACCGGGGCGGTTGTCAGGTTCATCTCCCAGGTGAAGCCCGACCTGCTGGGGCACGGGTTGCACCGCAGCTCCAAGAAATAATAAACAAGGAGAAGGGCGTGATCTCTGTCGCGCGGATCGACCATTGGGCAACGAGCGGGAACGGCCCCTTTCACCGGGCTTCGGCCCTTGCGAAGTTCCTTTTCCTGTTTCTCGTGGTAGGCAGCGCCTTGACGGCACGGTCCCCCTATCCGCTGATGGCGGGATACGGCCTGATCCTCGTTGTGGCTGCCGCTTCCGGGCTGCCGTGGGCGAGACTCGTCCCGCTTTCCCTCTACGCGGTCCTGTTCGCCGTTCTGTACGGGATCAGCATACAGGGCGGTCTTTTGGCCTATGCGCTGCTGGTCTTCAAGGCGATCACGCCGTCCCTGGCCCTGCTGGCGCTCGTCGTCAGCACGCCCTATCCGAGGATCTTTTCCCTGATCAGTACGGTCCTGCCCGAGATCCTCGCCGCAGGGCTGTTCATGACCTACCGGACGCTGTTCATTCTCCTGGACATGATGGACAATTTCGGCGTGGCCATCCGGCTGCGTGGAGGGTTCTCGCCGGGCAGTCTGGCGAAGAACAGTTCGAACATCGCGAAGGGGATCGGCATGCTGCTCGTGCGGGCCGTGGAGCGGGCGCAGCGGCTCTATGCCGTCATGGCGGTCCGGGGCTACAACGGCAGCATGGCCCAGAAGGGGGCTGAAGGAATGCGACGCGAGGACTGGCTCCCTCTCGCGACGGGTCTGACGGTGTTCATGCTTGCGATCATGTGGACGTAATGGAGGAAAGGAGCACAGCGTGATGCCACGCGTGAAGCGGGGAGCGTTCGTCACAAGCTGCTAACGAGTGCGGAAACAGGCGGGCATCGTGAAGGAGATATTCAGAGCATGATGATGTCCTCCCTCCCTTTGCCGGAAGATCGCTCTTGTCCGAGCACCGCAGGATTGAAATAGTCTTTAACCATGGAACCGATCATAACCGTCAGCTGTCTGAAGCATATTTATCCCGACACGACCGAGATCCATATCTGCGGCCTGGACTTCGTCGTGAACCGGGGCGAACGCGTCGCGATCCTCGGCGGGAACGGGTCGGGTAAGACCACGCTTTTGTACCATGTTCTCGGCCTGCTCAAGCCGGACGAGGGGAAGGTGACCGTGTTTGGCATGAACCCTGCCACGCATTATCCTGCCGTCCGGGAGCGCATTGGCGTGCTGCTGCAGAGCGTCGACGAGCAGATCCTTTCACCCACGGTCTGGGACGACGTATCGTTCTCGCCACGGAACTACGGCTACGAACGGACGCTGAGGGAACAGATGGTCGCGCAGGTCCTTGCGGAGCTCGGCATTGAACACCTGCGCGACAGGATCTGTCACTACCTGTCGGGAGGCGAGAAGCGGAAGGTGGCCCTCGCCGGCGCGCTCGTGATGCGGCCCGAGCTCCTCATCCTTGACGAACCCTTTGAGGGGCTCGACTCACGGTCCCGCGGGGAACTGGTGTCGCTTCTGAACGCACGGAATAGAGAGGGCATGACCATCGTCATGTCTACTCATGATCTGAACCTGGTCGCGGCCTTCGCCGACCGCGTCTATGTGCTCGCCAAGGGCAAGGGTGTGGTGACTGCGGGCACTCCCGCAGACATCCTGGTGAACAGCGGGGCCCTCAAGGCATCCAGCATAGATCCGCCGCTCCTGACGGAGCTCTTTCTGAAGCTGCGGGAGCGCGGGGTGGAGGTGAACGTTCCGATCCATCTCGAGCAGGCCGTTGCCAGCCTCGTCCCGCTGCTCAAAGAGTTGCCGCGCGGTTGAGAAGGGTTGTTGCATTTCCAGCGCGTCACCGGTATACTGCCGTCTGACCGGGAGGGGCGCCAGGAGGAAGAGGTATGATGAACACCAGTTTCGAACACCGGAAGGGAAGCCTGATCACGGCTATTGCGCTGGTCCTCGCTGCGGCGGTGATCGCCGGCTCGGCGGTCTGTTATTTCAGCCTGGAGCGAAACGGCGCAGGGTTTCTGCTTTCCCTCGTCATCCTTGCCGTCGTGCCCGGCGCCGCCTACCTCCTCTACCGGCAGCTGATCTTCCCCTACTACCGGCGTCTTGAGGATGCAAATCTCGAACTTCACCTCCGGCAGGAGGAACTGCTCGATATCAAGGACGACCTCTTCATCAAGTTCCTTGGCGTCTATGATGTCAACTATGCGGCCAACTCACCGCGACTGTTTTCGAACCGCATGAAGGATGTCGCTGACGTGACGGCCCGGGTCATGGAGGCCGAGGTCTGCCTGCTCTTCCTATACGACAAGAAGGCCGACGAACTCGTGCTTAGCGCAGCCAACAAGGACCTCATGGACGGGTTGAAGAACGTCAGGGTCGCGCTCGGTGAAGGCATCGAGGGCTGGGTCGGCCGGAAGCTCGAACCGGTCATGCTGAAGGACCTGCGCAGCGACGGCCGGTTCAGGGAGATCCCGGAACTGAACCTCTCCCGCTATCAATCGGCCTACTGCCTCCCGCTGTATGTTTATTCGAATGGAGCTCTGATGGGAGTCATGGAGGTGCTGTACACCAAACCGAGAAGTTTCACCGACGAGGAGATAAACTTCTTCACGACGCTCTCAGGCATCATTGCGACGACGGTGCAGAACGAGCAGATGCAGATCGAACTCCGGAAGATGAACCTGGAACTGGAGCAGTGGGTTACGGAGAAGACCGAGGAGCTCCGTTCGTCCGAAGAGCGCTACCGGAGCCTCGTTGAGAACGCCTGCGATACGATCTTCGTAGTGGCAGAGAACGGGGATGTGGTTTTCGTGAACGAGCAGGC
>Ga0335081_10002841_pt1 | contig 27266 bp, 18 predicted proteins | sample Lox_Sample_35_FD_206713 | JGI IMG/M metagenome (GOLD analysis project Ga0335081, IMG submission 206713) | Soil microbial communities from Loxahatchee National Wildlife Refuge, Florida, United States - Lox_Sample_3.5 | ecosystem: Environmental > Terrestrial > Soil > Wetlands | place: USA...
GTACTGTGGTGTGACCGGAGTTTGCATTATAAGTCAGCCCTTCAAAGCGATTGGGCGTACCTGATCCTTCGTTGGGAATGATTCAAGCCCCGAAGGGGCGAGCTAACAAAGCCCAGGCCAACGGCCTGGGTTCGGAGCAGACTCGATCCTTCAACTGGGAGCAAGCCCTGCAAGGGCGAAATAACCAGGGGTTGGCCTCCGCGTCGAGCGGCTTGTCACGCCCCTTCAGGGCTAGCCGATCGGGCGGCACGGATTCCTTACCCAGGCCGTTGGCCTGGGCTTTGTTAGCTCGCCCCTTTGGGGCTTAAGACTGTCGTCAGCAGGTTAGCGGCTCGCGGCACCCCATCGAGTCGCCCCGACTTACGTCACGAATCACTGGAACAGGAGACTAGACTGTCGTCCGGCCAGGCGAAGAACTGATGGAACTTGCAGGACCCGTTACACCGAAGAAGATGGCGACGAGACTCGAGACCGCCTCACAACGGCGTCTACAGATGGTCCGAAAGGGCCGTTAGGACCGGTTCCATTGGGTGGCATATAATCAAATATGAAGGAGCAACCCACGATCTTATTGAAAACAAAGCTACAGAAAATGGAATGTTGGAGCAACCCACGATGTCTATGAAAATAAATGGCTTATTTCGATTACCCCACGATGTTTATGAAAACAAAGGGCTTGATCATCCACGATAAGTCGTAGCGGCGATCGCGGGGCACTCTTTCCTCTTGCCTCTTTTAGCCGCGACTATCGACCTTCGACACTCTTCAGCGGTTGTATTTCGGCGTAATCCCACGCAGGCGTTTCCAGACGGCATCGCAACGTTCCAGTGTCGCCGAATCGAGGGGTCCGGCTTGGCACGCTTTCAGGTTTTCCTCCAATTGCTCCAACCGCGATGCGCCGAGGATCACGGAGTCAACCTGCGGCTGAGCCAGCAGCCATTGCAAGGACAACTCCACCAGAGTCTTCCTCGCCTCGCCTGCGATCGAGGCTAGTTCGCTAACGGCGGCGAAATAGTCGTCGTGCCAGTAGCGATTCAAGTAGAGCGTGTTCTTATCAAAGCGGCTGCCGGCTTCGGGGGTGGAGCCGCGGGTATGCTTGCCGGTGAGGAAGCCCCCCGCCAGCGGATTATAGGGGACCACGGCGATGCCGAACCGCCGGCAGAACGGCAGGTATTCTTCCTCGATCCCTCGCGCCAGCAGATTGTACATGGGCTGCGAAACGTACGGCGCCTTGTAGCCTAGCTTGGCGGAGATCGAATGGATTTCGCACACTTGCCAGGCGGCGAAGTTGGAAACCGCCGGGTAGCGGACCTTGCCTGCGCGCACGAACTCGTCCATCGTGGACAGCGTCTCCTCGATGGGAACGTCGTAGTCCGGCTGATGCAGGTAGTAAAGATCGAGGTAATCGGTTCCGAGCCGGCGCAGGCTGGCGTCGAGGGCTTTCACCATGGCGGCGCGCGAGAGGCCGACCTCGTCCCGAGCATCGCCCCACGGATAGCGTACCTTGCTCGCCAGCACCACGCTGGGGCGCCGGGCGCCGAGTGCCTTGCCGAGGATCTCCTCGGCGCGCCCGCGATTGTACATGTTGGCCGTGTCGAAGAAGTTGATCCCCGCATCGAGCGAGCTGTCCACCATGCAATCCGCGGCAGCCTGGTCCGCCTGCGAGCCGAACGTCATGGTACCGAAACAAGCGCGAGAGACCTTCAGGTCCGTGTGCCCGAGCATTCGAGATTCCACGTTAGCGCCTCCCGATAGAAGCGGGAAGCAGTAGGCAGAAGGCAGTAGGCAGTAGGGAGAAGAGAACCCTTGGACATCCCCTGCTGCTTTCCGCCTTCTGCTTTGCGCCCACCGCTTACAGCTCTCTGCCTACTGCAACTGCCTACTGCATACTGCCTTCTGCTTTCCGCCTTCCCTTGTCCGCTCCCAGCTTTGGTGTTAGATTCGCTCCGTTGGGATTGGAGGAAGGACAGTCATGCCGCAAGTCATCAAGAGTCCAGAGATATATGATGCTGTGATTGTAGGCTCGGGAGCCGGCGGCGGCATGGCTGCCTACGTCCTCACCCAGGCCGGGGCAAAATGTTTGATGCTCGAGGCCGGCTCGTGGTTCGACACAGCCAAAGACTCGAAGATGATGATGTGGCCGTACGAGGCTCCTCACCGCGGAGCGCCCACACCCGAGAAGCCCAACGGCTATTTCGATCCGGGCTACGGCGGCTGGAATTTGCGCGGCGAGCCTTACACCAGCGCGCCGGGCAGCGATTGGCGCTGGTTCCGGACCCGTGCCTTGGGCGGCCGGACCAACCATTGGGGCCGCATTTCGCTGCGCATGGGACCCTACGACTTCAAGCCTTACAGCCGCGACGGGAAGGGATTCGACTGGCCCCTCACCTATGGCGATCTCGAGCCCTACTATGATAAGACCGAGGAGCTGATCGGCGTTTATGGCTCGGCCGAAGGCCTGGAGAACACACCCGATGGCAAATTCCTGGCGCCACCAGCGCCGCGCTGTCACGACCTGCTGGTTCAGAAGGCGTGCCGCAGGCTGGGCATCCCGTGCATCGCCGGTCGCCTCTCCGTCCTCACCCGACCGCTCAACGGCCGCCCGGCGTGCCATTACTGCGGGCAGTGCGGGCGCTCTTGCGGCACCGGCTCGAATTTCTCTTCCCCCACGGTGCTGATTCCGCCTGCGCTGGCCACTGGCAACCTGGAGATTCGCTGCGACGCTATGGCTCGCGAGGTTCTGGTGGCACCGGACGGGCTCGCCACCGGGGTTTCCTACATCGATAAGAAGACCCGCCGCGAAGTTCAGGCGCGCGCGCGGATCGTCGTGCTGGCCGCGAGTTGCTGCGAGAGCACGCGCATCCTGCTCAACTCCAAGAGCCGGCTGTTTCCCAACGGTCTGGCCAATTCCAGCGGCCTCGTGGGCCGATACCTGATGGATACGGTGGGCACCGACCGCACCACCGGCTTCATACCGGCCATGACGGACATGCCGCCCCACAATTGCGACGGCGCCGGTGGCATGCACCTTTACATGCCCTGGTGGAATTATCAGAAACAGGCGCGCGGCCAGTTGCCGTTCGCGCGCGGTTACCACATCGAGTTTGGCGGCGGATTTCACATGCCCGGCATGGGCACGTTCTCGGGCAGCGAGCGCTACCTGGGCGGCGGTTATGGCGCCGAGCTCAAGCGCGGGCTGCGGAAGATTTACGGCGCGTTCGTCGGCTTCTCCAGCCGCGGCGAGATGATCCCCAACGATAAAAGTTACTGCGAGATCGACCCGGAGACCATCGATGAATGGGGCATCCCGGTGCTCCGGTTCCACTTTCAATGGACGGCGGACGAAATCAATCAGGCCCGCCACGCGCGCGAGACCTTCCGGGAAATCATCGAGACCGCAGGCGGCGAAGTGGTGCACACCGCCGGCGCTGACGAGCAGTGGGGCATTTCCAAAGGCGGCGCCATCATCCACGAAGTGGGCACCACGCGCATGGGCGACGATCCCAAAAGTTCGGTGCTTAACTCGCATTGCCAGGCCTGGGACTGCAAGAACCTGTTTGTCACCGACGCCGCGCCATTTGTCAGCAATGCCGATAAAAATCCCACGCTCACTATCCTGGCCCTCGCCTGGAGAACCTCGGAGTATGCGGCGGAGCAGGTCAGAAAACGAAACGTCTAGCCCGGACTTCTCAAACCTTTGAACGCCCGGCGGAAGGGCGGGCCTTCAGGCCCGCTGAAACTGCGGCTCCTACGCCTTGCTCGTCCTGCGGATAGCGCTCGAACGGCGGAGCTGAAGCTACGCCCTTCCATGTTTGCATGTGGTGCAGCAGCCGACCTTGCTTGCAAACCGTCGTGAAGGAAGTCATACTCCCATCATGAGTCTCAAGAATGCGGCGCTTCTGGCATTGGTGGGTGTAGCCGTGCTGACAGTCTTGTTGGTGGTGAATTTCATTTCCACCATATTGGGCGTTATCCGCGATCTGATTCCAGAAGTGGCTTTGTTTTCGTCCCTCGTCCGCGTGTTCGCGAGTGTTTGCGTGCTGGTTTTCCTCTTCGTCTTCTACCGAAAGCAATCCTGAGAGATGTAACGACGCAGTTTTCGGGGCGCGGTCGCCAGTTTCTCGATCCCCGCCAGGCAAGCCTGGTGTCCTGTCACACCTAAGACTCGACAACGGCCAGCGGGACTGCCGCTGAACCACTGTCAAGAACTAGGCGTGACAGCACACCAGCACGCTTACAACCCTGCCGAATGGGGCCGAATCGTGTTACCCTAGCGAGAGAGGTGAACGGGCTTCAGAGCGGTCGACGAGTCGAGACGAACGCACGTTTGGCTTAGCCCTGGTCGTACTTTGCGCGGACGGGATCCGCGCCTTGGAGAGCGGAAGCGCGGGTCACCGCCCTCGTCTGGCACGCAGGCCGAGCAACACAATATCTGCGCCTGCGACATTAAGGCGGAAGTTTCGCTGCCGCACTCCGAGGCGGGATGCGCCCGCATACCCGATCGAGGGCATCCGATGCAACTGATCGATGTCGAGGAACAATGAGTGATAGGCTTTCACAACTCCGGCAGATCCTGGACCAGCGCATCGCGATCCTGGACGGCGCTATGGGGACCATGATCCATGGTCACCAGCTCGGTGAGACGGATTACCGCGGCCAGGAGTTTGCTCATCATCCCAAAGAGCTGCGGCTGAACAGCGACGTGCTGAACATCACGCAGCCGCAGATCATCGAGAGTATTCACCGCGAGTACCTGGAAGCGGGCGCCGACATCATCGAGACGAACACGTTCAACGCCAACGCCATTTCCCTGGCGGAGTACGGGCTCCAGGATCACGTTTACGATCTGAATGTGGCGGGCGCGAAGCTGGCGAAGAGCGCGGCCGCGAAGTTCATGGCCGAGCATTCCCAGCGCCGCTGCTTCGTGGCGGGCTCGCTTGGACCCGCCAGCCGCAGCGCTTCGGTGTCGCAGGATGTCGCGAACCCCGCAGGCCGAGCCATCACCTTCGATCAGTTGCGCTACGCCTATTATGAGCAGGCGAGGGGATTGGCGGACGGCGGCGCCGATCTGCTGCTGGTGGAGACGATTTTCGACACGCTCAACGGCAAGGCGGCCCTCTTCGCCATCGACCAGTTATTTGAAGAATCCGGCCAGCCCTTGCCCGTGATGGTGTCCGTCACAATTGTGGACCAGAGCGGCCGCAATCTCTCCGGTCAAACCACCGAAGCCTTCTGGATTTCGGTGTCCCATTTTCCCATGCTGAGCGTCGGCATCAACTGCGCGTTGGGCGCGAAGCAGATGCGGCCTTACATCGAAGAGCTTTCCCAGGTGGCCCCGGTTTACATCAGTTGCTATCCCAATGCGGGGCTGCCCAACGCCTTCGGCGGGTTCGACGAGACTCCCGAGCGCATGGCCGCCGATCTGCGGGAGTTTGCGGCCAACGGATGGCTGAACATTGTGGGCAGTTGCTGCGGGTCGACTCCGGCCCACACGCGAGCCATCGCCGAAGCGGTGCGCGGCCTCAAGCCGCACGTTCTGTCGCAGCCGGAGCGTTACTCTCGCTTCAGCGGCCTCGAGCCGCTGGTGATCCGGCCCGACACCAACTTCGTCAACATCGGCGAGCGAACCAATGTCACCGGTTCGCCCAAGTTCGCCAAGCTGATCCTCAACGGCCAATACGAGGACGCGCTGGCTGTGGCGCGGCAGCAGGTGGAAGGCGGCGCGCAGATCATCGACGTCAACCTGGACGAAGGCATGCTCGATTCCGAGCAGGCGATGATCACCTTCCTGAATCACGTGGGCTCGGAGCCGGATATCGCGCGCGTGCCCATCATGATCGACAGCTCCAAATGGAGCGTCATCGAGGCCGGACTGAAGTGCATCCAGGGCAAGGGCATCGTCAACTCGATCAGCCTGAAGGAGGGCGAGGAGGTGTTCCGCCAGCGCGCCCGGCTGGTGAAGCGCTACGGCGCCGGCGTGGTGGTGATGGCCTTCGACGAGAAGGGTCAGGCCGATACCACCGAGCGTAAGGTGGAAATCTGCACGCGCTCCTATCGGATCCTTACCGAGGCCGGCTTCGCGCCCGAGGACATCATTTTCGATCCCAACATCCTGACCATCGCCACCGGGATGGAGGAGCACGCGAACTACGCGGTGAACTACATCGAGGCCACCCGCGCCATCAAGGCTACGCTCCCCTACTGCAAGGTAAGCGGGGGAGTCAGCAACATTTCCTTCTCCTTCCGGGGCAACAACACGGTGCGCGAGGCGATGCACTCGGCGTTTCTGTATCACGCCATCCGCGCCGGCATGGACATGGGGATCGTCAACGCCGGGCAGCTTGGCATCTACGAAGAGATTCCCAAGCACCTGCTGGAGCTGGTGGAGGATGTCCTGCTGAATCGCCGTGCCGACGCGACGGAGCGGCTGCTGGCGTTCGCCGATTCGGTGAAGCAATCGGCCAAAGGAGAAGTGGAAGAAGACGCGTGGCGCAAGGGCAGCGTGGAGGATCGGCTTTCGCACGCGCTGGTGAAGGGCATCGTCGAGTACGTCGAGCAGGACACGGAAGAAGCGCGCCAAAAGTACGGCCGACCGCTCTTGGTGATCGAAGGGCCGCTCATGGCGGGCATGAACGTCGTGGGCGATCTGTTTGGCTCCGGCAAAATGTTTTTGCCGCAGGTGGTGAAGAGCGCCCGTGTGATGAAGAAATCCGTCGCCTACCTGCTGCCCTTCATGGAAGCGGAGAAACTCGCCGGCGGCGGCCGGCAGGCCGAAGCCAAAATCGTGATGGCCACGGTGAAGGGCGACGTCCACGATATCGGCAAAAACATCGTGGGCGTGGTGCTCGGCTGCAACAATTACGAAGTGATCGACCTCGGGGTGATGGTCCCGTGCGAGAAGATTCTCAAGACGGCGCGCGAAATTGGCGCCGATCTCATCGGGTTGAGCGGCCTCATCACGCCGTCGCTCGACGAAATGGTCCACGTGGCTCGTGAGATGGAGCGCGAGGGCTTTACGGTGCCGTTGCTCATCGGCGGGGCCACCACCAGTCGTGTGCATACGGCGGTGAAGATCGCGCCCGGTTACAGCCAGCCGGTGGTGCACGTGCTTGACGCCTCGCGCGCCGTGGGCGTGGTGGGGAAGCTGAAGAGCCCCGAACTGCGGGAAGAGTTCGCGGAGGAGAATCGCCAGCAACAGGAGCGGGCGCGCGAGGCTCATCGCGGCGCCAGCGCGCAGAGGCTGATCACCCTGGAAGAGGCGCGCCGGCGCCGGCCTGTCTTTGACTGGGCAAGTTACACGCCCCCGCGGCCTTCGTTCACGGGTGTGCGGGTGTGGGACCCGGTGCCGCTGGAAGAGATCGTGCCCTACCTCGACTGGACGCCCTTCTTCCACACCTGGGAACTGCGAGGAATCTACCCGCGCATCCTCCAACAGGAAGGCGTCGGAGCCAGAGCGAGAGAGTTGTTTGACGACGCGCAGAAGTTACTGCATCAAATCGTCACTCAGAAGCTGCTCATCGCCCGCGCGGTGGCCGGATTCTTCCCCGCCAACAGCGTGGGAGACGACATCGACGTGTATACCGACGAATCGCGCCGCGGCGTCCTAACCACGTTCCACACGCTACGCCAACAAGTCGATAAACCGGCCGGCGAAGCCGATTACGCGCTCGCCGACTTCATCGCGCCGGTGGAAACCGATCTCACCGACTTTCTGGGCGGCTTCGCCGTGACGGCAGGCATCCAGATCGAGCGATTAGTGGGAAGGTTCGAGAGCGAGCACGACGACTACAACGCCATCATGACCAAGGCCCTGGCGGACCGTCTGGCCGAGGCGCTGGCCGAGTTCACGCATAAGCGCGCGCGCGATGCCTGGGGTTACGGATTAGAGGAGAATCTGAGCGGCGACGACCTGATCCGCGAGCGGTATCGCGGCATCCGCCCGGCACCCGGCTATCCCGCGTCACCGGACCATACGGAAAAGCGCACCCTCTTCGACCTGCTTGAAGTCGAGCGAAACACGGGCATCCACCTCACGGAGAACTTTGCCATGCTCCCCGCCGCGTCGGTGAGCGGCCTCTACTTCTCCCACCCGAAATCGAGATACTTCGCGGTGGGCAAGATCGAGCGCGACCAGGCGCTCGATTACCATCGGCGCAAAGGAATGGACCTGACGGAAGTGGAGCGCTGGCTGGCGCCCAATCTGAACTATGAGCCAGAGACAGTAGCAGTGTGAGGAAGGAGCCGTAACCCCTGCCTTGGGACTTCAGCCAGTCCACCACGTCGCCGTCAAGGCGGATGCTGAATTGCTTCGTCTACTTGCCTCGAACTCGGTCTCTCATCCAGGCGAAATCAGACTCGGACGGCATGACGCTTGGTCCGCCTGAGTTTGGTCGTCGGCGCTGCCTTGCTGGTGCCAATCGCCCTGTGCAATCTCGGCAAGCGCGCCCGCACATGCTTGGGAAAGTCCACCATGACGAACCGATCCGACGGGTAGAGATAGTCCTCTCCGGACTCGTCGATGACCCGAATACAACCCACTTCGATGGCCTTCGGGGCCGGCAGGATCCGATAGACCTTCCAGACCTCAAGGTCCTCGAATCCTCCATTCGCCACACAGATGGCATACTCAACCCGCTTCTCATCGGTCAACATGGCTTTCACTCCAGCACCCGTTTCACCTTCATCCTGCGTCGGCCCACGCCGTGGACCTCGTACCAATGTACTTCAGCGCGGCGGACTTCACCGTTGGGAAACCGGACCAACGCGGCGCCTTTGAGCTTCCTCCAGCGGCGCCCGCCGAACCGGGCCTTAAGGCTTTTCCGCTCGCGGATGGAGAGGTTAACGGCTATCGGCTCGATGTCTTCAATCCGCGCCGAGGAGCTGGAAGTCCATCTCCATGGATAAAGCGTAGCAACACTCAAGTCAACTCGCAAGAAGGCAAGAGGATATCAAGCGCCTGCCGACAGCTACGGTCGTTGGGAAAGCTATTGGCGCGCGAGGAACGTTCTTGACTTTCGGTTTTCCCCAGAATGTAATTGTTCACCGGACGTCACGACGTCATGCCCGAATACGCTCCAAAGGGGGGACGCTGCTATGGCATGGAAGCATTCGAAGTGGGACAAAGCGAAAGGTGTACAAGTTGCGCGACTTTGCGCAAACCCGGACCCCAAGCATGGAGGCGAGGATTGGCCTCGGGTGGCGGTTCTGGACATGTCGGCCCAGGAGTTTGCTGAGTTTGACAACGATCCCTTGAAGTTCGCTCAAAAGTACAGCCTGTACCCTGAACAGCCGATACAGTGGATGTCGACCTGCGCCAAGCCGCCGCTCGGCATAGGAGTTCCCGAGGCGGCTCCGGGAACGCGGTGGACCGTGACGATTCTCCATGCGAAGGTAAGCATGGCGACGTGTGCGGCGACGCCGCAGGAATTCGTGCTCCCGCAAGGGGAGAACGTGAGCGAAGATGCCTAGCCTCCGCGGTTGAATTTGGTCGCACGAAAGTACGGCCAAGACGCTTTGGCGTGCCAGGAAATCGGCGCCGACAGCGGCTAAGCTAAGTATTGCTTTTCATAGAACCGACAACATGCGAGTTTGGCCCTCACCCGCCGCGGATGGGTGGGCTTGGAGGGACTGGACGGCTTTGGAGAATTAGGGGGAGAGGTTTAGGCGGCGCATCAGGTTCTGGAAGCGCTGGTCGGAACGAATGGCATCGAAGCCCGGCTCTACTTTGAGCCGCGTCAGGTATCCATCACGATCGGCATAGGCCTTTTCCAGCCAGGCGAATCCCTCCCCTTTCTCACCCAGGACAATATAGATCTCCGCCAACAACGACGGCGCGACGTAGGCCCGCTCTGCCCGCTCGCGCCATTCATCGAGTATCTTGCGCGCCTCTGCCGTGTCGCCCCCCAGTGCATAGGCCCGTGCAAGGCCCACCGCGATGTTCAACTCGTTGGAAAGCCCTACCGCCTTTTGGGATTCCGCGATGGCCTTCTCGTACCCCTTGGTGGCCAGGTAGCTGAGCGCCACGCAGTCGTGCGCCGAAGGGAAACTCGGCTCCAAGTCGATGGCTTCCCTGCACTGAGCGAGGGATTGGTCATAGCGACGCGCATAGTAGTAAACCCACCCGGTCGCGACCACGGCGTCGATGGAAACCGGATCGAGCTTTTCGGCGTTGCGGCTCTCTTCCAACGCCTCGTCAGCCCTCCCCATCCCTGATAGGTAATCGGAGTAAACGCGATGCGCTTCCGCATCCCCGGGGTCCAGCTCGAGGGCGCGTCTGAAGTCCCTCTCGGCTCCCGCCCAGTTCCAATCCCCGTAGAATTCGACAACGCCCAGGGAAGTGTGCGCCTCGGCCAGATTGGGATCGATTTCCAAAGCCTTCAACGCGTACTGCTTCGCTTTGGGCATGGCCTCTTTCGGGGGCATTTCATCGGTCGACCAGAAGTAATCCGCGAGGCCGGCGTACGCGGGAGCGTAGTTGCGGTCGATCCGTACTGCCTGTTCGAAGTATTGCCGGGCCTGCTGCCGGTCGTGTTCCGTAGCTTTATTCCATTCGTAACGTCCTTTGAGGTAGGCTTCGTAGGCTTCCGTGTTGACGGATGGCCTCATCGCCAGGCGCGCCTGCTCCTGCGGCGTCACCCGGATTCGGATCCCATCGGCTATGCTGGTGGCCACCGCGCTCTGCAAGGCCAGAACGTCGCGCAAATCGCGCTCGTAGCTTTCACTCCAGATCGTGCCCCCGGTACGCGCGTCGATCAATCGGGCCGTGATCCGCACCTCGTAGCCGGAACGGAGCACGGTGCCTTCCAGCACCGCGTCGACACCGAGGGTGCGTGCCACTTCGGAGATCGGTCTGTGCGTTCCCTTGTAGGACATCACCGAGGTCCGCGAAATCACTCTCAGGGCGCTGATCTTGGCCAAGTCCGTGATCAGTTCATCCGTCATGCCATCGGCGAAGTAGTCCTGATCCGCCTTACCAGACAGGTTCTCCAGCGGCAACACGGCCAGCGACCGGATTTGGGTTGGATGGTTCCTGCCGCGAAGCCAATTCCGCAGGTTGGGGGCGGTGAGCGCGATTAGCGTCACCAACAAAGCGGCGACAGCGATCAGGACGGCCGTCCAGCGCTCGCTCCGTCGCTGGACCGGGGGCCGCGTGCCGTCCAGCCCTTCGAGCACTTCCATTGCGTTCTGGAACCGCGAAGATGGGTTTGTTTCCAGGCAGCGCAGAATGACAGACTCCAGGCGCGGGTCGACGCCGGACGCCAAGTCGCGCAGCGGTGGCGGCGGTTCCTTCAGTCTCTTATCAATCGCGCCCGGCTGCGACGGTCCGGAAAGGGGACGGCGTCCTGCCAGCATCTCGTGGGCCACCAGGCCCAAAGCGTAAACGTCCGTGGCCGGGGTGGCGGCGCCGCCTTCCCATTGCTCGGGCGCCATGTAGAGGCGCGTTCCCAGCAACTTTCTGTCCCCGTCCGAAGTCGCTTGGGATGCTTGGATGGTCTCCGCCGTGACCGTGGGGCGCATCGCTCGAGCGAGCCCAAAGTCCATGATGACTGCACGCAAGTCGGCGCTGGGCAGCGACGCCTGCGGAGCAATCTGCGGTGTGCCCAAGGACTGCGTCAACCGCTGGGAATCAAAATCGCCCGGCCGCTCCCTCACCAGCATCACGTTGCCCGGCTTAAAATCGCAGTGCACCACGCCGACCTTGTGGGCGGCGGCCAGGCCGTCAGCCATCTGGCGGATCAGCGGTAAAGCTTCTTCCGAGCTCATCCTTCCCTGGCGCTGCAGACGGTCCGCCAAGGTCTGGCCGTCCAGCAGCTCCATCGTCAGGAACACAATCTCGCCTTCCGCACTACCCTGGGGCGTCCGGTGGCGCTCTAAATCGTACATGCGGCAGACATTCGGGTGAGCCACGCGCCGGGCCAGCTCGATCTCCTGCTTAAAGCGAGCCAGCGTCACCGGGTTAGACGCGATCTCAGGACGGATGGTCTTCACCGCCACGTGAACGCGCAGTTCCAGGTCCCTAGCCTCGTACACTTCGCCCATGCCGCCCTGGCCGATGAAGCGCAGCACCCGGAAGCGTCCGGAGATGATCTGTTGGGGGGAAAATGCATTGGGGGGTGGTGCAGCCTCGGGGCGGTTGAGGGGGAGGCGGACTACGGGCGCCTGCAGAAAATCCTCAGTGTTCGTCTCCCCGGAGAGCAGGGACTCGATCTCCAGGCGCAACCCTACGTCGTTCTGGCAGGCTGCGGCGAGGAACGAAGAACGCTCTTCTTCCGGGCGCTCCAGCGCGGCCTCGAACAGTTCCTTGATTCGTTCCCGACGCTTGACGTCCATCCGCGGCGTAGCGCAGAGTCTGTGCGTTCAAATTCTGCGACCTTAACTGGCCAACGCTCACGTCATCCGGCTCTTGCCCCGCCTACGGTGGCTTCTCGGACCCGGCGTACTGACGCACGATCCTCCGCTTCCCATCGCCTGCCCATTTCACCCGACGGGCATGCCGGATTCCACTGAATGGGCTCGACCTCTTCTGGAGGAAAGCACGCCGCTCTCGCCACCCGCCATCAATATAATCGCCTGTTCACCCGGATGCAATGCCTACGTCAGGTCTCAGCCAAATGTAGCGAGGCCTTCGCCTTGGATTCCCCCGTTGTTGCAGTTCTTGGGCGGCCATCGACACAGCACGTGACGCGCCGACGCGAGGTAAACGCGGGCGTGCCGCCCGCTGTCGAAGGAGCATCTTGCTCGCGCTGCGAGTACTCGGGACAGCCAACGAATGACAGCCACAGCAAAGCCTGGTGCGCTGGCCGTACCGTCGGGCAGAGCCTGCCCTGAGCGAAGCGAAGGGGTGCCGCTCGACAGCCCGAGAGACGCCGATGCTACCCGCCACTTCTTACGGGCGGAAACCGGGGGGCATGGTAAGCTATCTTTTGGGGCTGCGCGCCCGCTGACGACAGGTAAATTGGCCGAAACTGGCACCGCGCTAGCGCATCGAACAAACACTAGGGCAGGTGTGGGTTTACGCCCCAAGGTAGCACGGGCGTCTCGCCCCCTGTCGCGGGACCATGTTGCTTCCGCTCCAGGTGCTCGGGCCAGCTAGAAGGCGCTAGTGACCAAGTGAGCGACGCGCAAGGAGTTGCGAGGGGACGATGTTTCGAAGAGTGGTGCATTACAATTGGTTGGACGCTGGTCGCGGGCTGACGCTGGCAGTAATAGCGATGGGCGTCGCCTTTCTCCCAGCCTGCGGCGACAAGACCAAGCAATCTGCGGCGGCGCCCGCGCAACCGATGGCGATGACCGTGCCGGTGACGGTGGCCACGGCTACCCAGAAAACGGTTCCGGTGGAAGTCGGCGCCATCGGCACGGTGGAGGCGTACTCCACCGTCACGGTAAAGTCCCAGATCGATGGCGCGCTTCAGAAGGCCTACTTCACGCAGGGCGAGGATGTGAAGAAGGGCCAACTCCTTTACACGATCGACCGTAGCCCGTTCGAGGTAGCTCTCCACCAGGCCGAAGCCAACCTGGCGCGCGATTCCGCCCAGGCCAAAAACGCCCAGGTACAATCCGATCGCTATGCGACCCTCGAGCAACAGGGCGTGGTCTCCAAAGACCAGTACGACACCTTCAGGACCAACGCGGCGGCGCTGGACGCGACGGTACGCGCCGACCAGGCGACTATCGAGAACGCTAAGATCAACCTCGGCTACTGCTCGATCTATTCTCCCATGGACGGCCGCACGGGAAGCCTGCTGGTGCAGCCTGGCAATTTGGTGAAGAACAACGATACCAGCCTGGTGGTGATCAACCAGATTACTCCCATTTATGTCGACTTTTCGGTGCCCGAAAAATACCTGGCGCAAATCAGGAGCTACGGCGGACGCGGCCGCCTGCGCGTCGGCGCCATCATTCCCGGCCAGGAAAGTCGACCCCTGGAAGGGGTGCTGGACTTCATCAACAACACCGTCGACAGCGGCACGGGCACGATCCTGCTGAAGGGGACTTTCGCAAACGAAGAGAAGCGGTTGTGGCCGGGGCAATTCGTCAACGTGGTGTTGGATCTCAGCGCGCTCGCCAACGCCACTGTGGTTCCGTCGCAGGCGGTCCAGACTGGGCAAAACGGCCAGTATATCTTCGTGGTAAAACCCGATCACACCGTGGACATGCGGCCCGTGGTGATCGGCCAGACCGTCGAAGGCGAGACGGTGATCGAGAAGGGCATCACGCCGGGCGCGGTGGTGGTGACCGACGGCCAGCTCATGTTGTTTCCCGGGGCCAGGGTGGCGATTAAAACTGGTGGCCGCTAAGATCAGCCGTCAGCTATCAGCCGTCGTCCCTTCAGGCAAGACAACTGGCCTTTCTTGCCCAGGCCGAAGGCTGAGAGCTGACAGCAGGGCTGGAATGCAGAGAGTATCATGAATCTAGCTGAAATATTCATCCGCCGCCCCATCATGACCACGCTGGTCACGTCGGCGATCCTGATCTTCGGGATCATGGCCTATCGATTCCTACCGGTGAACGACCTGCCCAACGTGGACTATCCGACCATCCAGGTGCAGGCTGCGTTGCCGGGCGCGAGCCCGGAAACCATGGCGTCCGCCGTAGCCACGCCCCTGGAACGCCAGTTCTCCACCATTGCCGGACTCGACTCGATGACCTCCACCAACACGCTGGGTGGGACGCAAATCACCTTGCAGTTCGAGTTAAGCCGGAACCTTGACGCCGCGGCGCAAGACGTGCAGTCGATGATCACCGCCGCTGGAGGACAACTGCCCCAGGGCATGCCGAGCCCGCCCAACTACCGGAAGGTGAACCCGGCCGACCAGCCCATCCTCTATATGGCCTTAAGCTCGGACACGCTGCCGCTCTCCACGGTGGACGAGTACGCCGAAACGTTGATGGCGGAACGCATCTCCATGGTCAGCGGCGTGGCGCAGGTGGCGGTCTACGGGGCGCAGAAGTATGCGGTGCGGGTGCGGCTCGATCCTAAGGCGCTGGCCACCCGCAAGATCGGCATCGACGAGGTCGTGCAGGCGGTCCAGAACGCCAACGTCAACCTGCCCACCGGCACGCTCGACGGCTCGCACAAATCGTTTGTGGTCCAGGCCACTGGCCAACTCTTTGACGCGGCGGCGTTCAGGCCCTTGATCGTCGCTTATCGCAACGGTTCGCCGGTGCGCCTGGACGAGATCGGCAACGCCATCGATAGCGTGCAGAACGACAAAGTGGCGAGTTGGTTCAACGGCGTGCGCGCCATGGTGCTGGCGATTCAACGCCAGCCCGGCACCAACACCATCGAGGTGGTGGACAACATCGACAAGCTGCTTCCCACCTTCAAGGCCCAGATGCCCGCCTCGGTACACCTCGACACACTCTACGACCGTTCGCTTTCCATCCGGGCTTCGGTGAATGACGTAAAGTTCACGCTCTATCTCACCATCTGCCTGGTGGTGATGGTCATCTTTCTTTTCCTGCGCAACATCTCGGCCACCATCATCCCCAGTTTGGCCCTGCCCATGTCCATCATCGGCACCTTTGCCATGATGTACCTCCTGGGTTACACGATCGATAACCTGTCGATGATGGCGCTCACGCTTTCGGTGGGCTTCGTCGTGGACGACGCCATCGTCATGCTCGAGAACATCGTGCGTCACATGGAGATGGGTGAAGGTGTGCTCGAAGCCGCCTTGAACGGCTCTAAAGAAATCAGTTTCACCATTCTCTCCATGACCCTCTCACTCGCGGCAGTGTTCATTCCCGTGCTTTTCATGAGTGGGATCATCGGGCGGCTGTTGCACGAGTTCGCCGTCACCATCGGGGTGGCCATCCTGGTTTCGGGCTTCGTTTCCCTCACGCTGACGCCGATGCTTTGCAGCCGCTTCCTGCGGCCGTCGCGGACACAACATCACGGGAAGTTCTACGCCGTCACCGAGCGTGGTTTCCAAGGCCTCCTCAACTGGTACGACGTCAGCCTCCGGGGAGTGCTGCACTACCGGCTTGCGGCCCTGCTCGGATCGTTTGTGCTGATCGGCGCGACGGCCTACCTCTTCATGAAGATTCCGATGGGCTTTCTGCCTAGCGAAGACTCCGGCTTGGTCTTCGGCATCAGCATGGCCCAGCAGGGCATCTCGGTGGACGCGATGCGGGCCCATCAGCAACAGTTGATGCAGATCGTCAACAGCGATCCGAACGTGGCTACCGACATGTCGTTCGCGGGCGCTGGCGGGCCGGGCGGCGGCGGGAATTCCGGCTTCTTCTTCCTCAGCCTCAAGGATCCCAAGGACAGGCTGCTCGCGCCGCTCCGTCCGCCAGAATGGCTGCGAGCCATGCCGGGCGGCACCGCAGTCTTTGCCTTGTTCAACAAGCTTCGCCCCACCCAGCACATGACCACTGACGACGTCATTGACGAGTTGCGCCCCAAGCTGATGTCGATCCCGGGCATCATCGCCTTCATGCAGAATCCGCCGCCCATCCGTATCGGCGGCCAACTGACGAAGGCCAAATACCAATATACCCTGCAAGGTCCGGATACCAAGGAGTTGTGGCGCGACTCGTTCCAGATGCTGGCCAGGATGAGCAAGCTGCCGGGCCTGCTCGACGTTAACACCGATCTGCAGATCGCCAACCCCCAGGTGAATGTTGAGATCGACCGCGATAAAGCTTCGGCGCTCGGCGTGTCGCCTTTTCAGATAGAGGACGCGCTGTCCTCCGCCTATGGCGACCGGCAGGTGTCGACCATCTACACGCCCAATAATGAGTACTGGGTGATCGTCGAACTCGAGCCTAAGTACCAGCTCGATCCTTCAGCACTCTCCATGCTCTACATCCGGTCGTCCACGGGCCAGCTTGTGCCCCTGAGCTCGGTCACCGATCTGACCCAGAGCCTGGGTCCTCTCTCGGTGAATCACTCCGGCCAGCTTCCCTCGGTGACGATTTCGTTCAACCTCGCGCCTGGCGTGGCCCTGGGCGACGCTGTGGATGAAATCAAGAAGATCGCGCAAGAAACCGTTCCCGCCACCATCAGCGGCAGTTTCGCCGGTGAAGCGCAGGAATTTCAAAATTCGATGGTGGGACTCGGTCTGTTGCTGCTGCTCGCTGTGGTGGTGATCTACATCGTGCTGGGCGTGCTCTACGAGAGCTTCATCCACCCGCTGACCATTCTCTCCGGTCTGCCCTCCGCCGGCTTCGGGGCGCTGGTGACGCTGATGGCGTTCCACTACGAGCTCAACCTTTACGGATTCGTCGGCATCATCATGCTGATCGGGATTGTGAAGAAGAACGCCATCATGATGATCGACTTCGCCCTCGCCGCGGAGAGGAAGGAAGGCAAGAACACCGCGGACGCGATTTACGAAGGCTGCCTCATCCGTTTTCGTCCGATCATGATGACCACCATGGCGGCGCTGATGGGAACATTGCCCATCGCCATGGGTGTGGGCGCCGGGGCCGAATCGCGCCGCCCGCTGGGCCTTGCCGTGGTAGGCGGTCTGCTGGTCTCTCAGTTCATCACGCTTTACATCACGCCTGTTTATTACACGTATCTGGATTCGTTCCAGAAGTGGCTGGGCAGCCTCTTTGGACGCAAAGTCGAACTGGCTCCGGAACTGGCTTTTAATGGATCAGCCGAGGCGAGCGAGCCTGAGACCATGAACCAAGTGCTGCGGTGAGAGAAGCAGTGGCGAGTGACAAGTGACGGGTGACAAGTGACGGTCTGACGAGTAAGTTAGAGAAGCAGTGACGAAGTTTTCTCCGTGTGTCACTCGTCATTTGTGACTGCTTCGCTCGTCACCCGTCACTTCTTCCTGGGTTCCAGTGAACGCGCCAGTTGCACGGCGTTGAAGCCGTAGCGGTCGCGAACCTCGTCGGCGGCGTGCAGGAGCCGTCCCAGCTTATCCAATTGGGGTGCCTCCAGCAAGCTGCGTTGGAACGCCGCCTGCTCCAGGTTGGAGGCGCGCACCCCAAGCAGGCGCACCTTCAGCTTGCGGTTCCACGCCTTTTCCAACAACGCGAGCACGTTGGCGAAAATCACGTAGTCCAGTTGCGTCGGCTCGTCCACGGTCACGTCCCGGGTGAGGGTGCGGAAATCCGAATAGCGCAGCTTCAGTCCCACCGTTCGGGCGTAAAGCCCGTGATCGCGCAGGCGGCGTCCGACAAGTTGGGCCAGGTAGGAGAGCGTGCGCTCCACCTCGCCGGCGTCGCCGGTGTCCGTATCGAAGGTAGTCTCGTGGCTGATCGACTTTGGCTGTTCTTCGTAGCCGTAAGCGTCGATCTCCTGGCCGCGCGCTTTAAGATACAGCCAGCCACCGTACTTACCAAACCGCTGCTGGAGCCCTTCCCCGCTCCACGCCTGCAAGTCGCCGATGGTGTGAATGCCAAGCGCGAGCAGTTCGGGCTCGGTCACTTTGCCGATGCCCGGCATGCGCCGGATGGGAAGTGGTGCGAGGAACTTCGCCTCGCAGCCCGGGAAAACGTAGAGCAGGCCGTGCGGCTTGGCTTGATCCGAGGCGATCTTGGACACCAGATGCGAAGTGGAGGCGCCGACCGAGCAGTTGAGGCGCGTGCGGTCCTTCACAGTGCGGATCAAGCGATCGGCGGCAGCAAATGTCGGACCCAGCAAGCGCTCGCTGCCTGTGAGGTCGAGGTAGGCTTCGTCGATCGAGACCATCTCCACCACCGGTGTGAACTCGGCCAGGATCTTGTGAATCCGGCGTGAGTAGTCGCCGTACTTGGCGTGATCGCCGCGCAGAAAGATCGCGTGAGGACACAGTTTCCGGGCTTGCTGGATGGGCTGCGCCGAGTGTACTCCGAACTTGCGGGCTTCGTAGCTCGCCGCCGCCACCACGCCGCGGCCGTAAGGGTCGGCCCCCACAACAACAGCCTTTCCTATCAGCGAAGGGTTCTCCAGCTCTTCCACGGAAACGAAGAACGCGTCCATGTCGAGGTGGAGAATGGAGCGAATTGAGTGATCGGGCGATTGAGTCATTGAGCTATGGAACCAAGGGGCGATTGTTACCGATTCCTCTCGCTCACCAGACTCCAGGAACCAAGCGGTAGCGGGTGAAGCCAGCGTACTCCCCATAGCCCCGCAGTTCCCGGCGCAGCGTTCGGTCCTCCATCGCCGTGCGCCAAATGAGCACGATCACGATCAGGACTGCGGTCGCGAGCGCCCACATAGAGCCTGTGATGAGAGCTATCGCGGGGTACATCAGGACCGCCCCCGCGTACATGGGATGGCGCACGATGCGATACGGACCTGTCGTCGCGACAGTGTGGCCGCGGTCCGACTGGATGCGGACAGTGCTCTCTGCGTGTGGGTTCACGGAGAGCGTCCAGGTGACGAGTCCCATTGCCGGGACAAAAAGAATGAGGCCCGCGTACACAGCCGCAAACGGAATGGGCGACCGGCCTAGCCGAACGACCTCGATACCCGCCACGGCGGGTTGAATGAAGCCCAGAGGGAGATAGACGGCGAGAAAGATCTTGTCGAAGCCTTTGGTGTCCTTGCGGCGCCACTTGGAGCGCTCCTTCACCAATGCCGGGTTCACAAGTTGCACAACCAGACCGCCGACGGTCATGCTGACAACAAAGGCGGCGGTCGCTATCCAGCCGCGGGCCCAATGGAGGGACCCGGCGCCGGCAAAAAGGGCAGCGACCCAGAGGCCCATCGACAGCACAGCTTGCAGCACGCTTCTTAATCCGGGTCCGGAGCGCTTGAAGTCCGCCTTTGCTGGCTCAGCAAGTGGTTCTGTCACGCCACTGCCTCCATTCAATCCGAAGCGCGAAGAGTGTGATTCCTGCTTTCTTTGTGCATGCTCCCGCCGGGCCGAACGCCCTTCGGCCCTACTTTTCTCGCCATCACAACCCGGGGAATGCCGGACAGGTCCGGGCGTACCTCACGGTCTGTCCATCCCGCGCCCAGCAGTTCCAGAACCCGGTCGCGCATCTTGTACCCGATCTCCACGACGATGTGTCCTTCTGGCTTCAAAACTCCGAGGGCCTGCGAGAACAGACGCTGATAGATCGTGTTACTGTCCTCGACTCCGCCCCACGCCAGTCGTGGCTCAAACTCGCGCACCTCGCGCTGCACGGAATCGAGCTCGTCGAGGCCGACGTAGGGCGGATTGGAGACCACGTAGTCGAACGCTCCGCCCAGGCCACGATCGAGCAGGGGCGTCAGCAGATCACCCTCAAGGAACGTTACGCGGTCCGTCATGCCGAGCCGCGCGGCGTTCCGCTGCGCGATCACGAGCGCCTCCGCCGAAATATCAATGGCGAAGATCTGGGCGGACGGCAACTCCGATGCAAGCGCCAGGGCGATGCAGCCCGAGCCCGTCCCCACATCCACGATGCGCGTCTTAGTAGAGGCCGCCTTTAGCCGACCGCTGTTTTCCTTTTCGACCGGCAATCGACGATCCGCAATCGGCACTGGCAGCACGGGCGCCTCGCCCCCTCTCCCAAGAAAGTGGAGGACCGCTTCCACCACATGTTCGGTCTCCGGGCGTGGAATCAGCACGTCCGGCGTCACCTCGAAGTCCAAGCCCCAGAACTCCTGATGACCGGTGATGTACTGTGTCGGTTTGCCGCTAGAACGTTCCTCGATCGCTTCCATATAGCGAAGCACAGCCGCTGGGGATAGTTGTGCCTCCGGATGCGTGTAAAGATAAGCGCGGTCGCACCCGAGCACGTGCATCAACAGCAACTCGGCTGCGAGTTCATGAGAGGGAACTTGCCTCGCCAACAGCGTCTCCAGACCTCGATGAAGCGTTTCGCGAAGCTGCATTGAGCTATTCTACCAGTCGCGGACTCCGAAAGTTCCCCCGCCGGCTGTGGCGCTGGACATCGGCTGCCGAAATGACTATCCTTGGTAGTTGGGATCTCCAAACTTCGCCGGGGGTGTTTATGGCGCATTGCCCAGAATGCGAGACCGAGATCGACATTGAAGAAGATGAGATCAAGGAAGGCCAAACGGTCGATTGCCCGGAATGTGGCACGGCGCTGGAGGTGGTGAGCACCAATCCTCTCGAGTTGGACAAGATCGCTTCGGAAGAAGAGGAAGACGAAGAGTGGTAGAGAGCACATCTGCACGGCGGTTACAATTCCTGGCTTCGCTGCGGTCCAGGCGAGGCAACGTAAGAGCTGCGGGCGGGCTCTGCCCTTTGATCGTGGCAGCGCCGCTTTGCTTGCTCCTGCTGGTCGCCTGGCCTGCAGGCGCCAAAGAGAAGAAACCTGTGACCCGAACAATCAGCGGCGCCGTGCTCGATCCGGCAGAAAACGGAATCTCGGGCGCCGGCGTCGAGTTGACCAACCTGCGGACGGGTAAACAGACGGCGATCTATAGCGAGCAGGGGGGCCACTACGAGTTCGCCGACCTTGACCCCCACGACGACTACCAGCTTCAGGCCACTTATAAGAACCAGACCTCCGACGTCCGCAAGGTGACTAGCCTTATCCGCGACATGAGGGTAGTCATCAACCTGCACATTCCACCGCCCAAGTCCGAGTAGCCGGAATTCCGCTTCACGATTGCCCCGATCCTCCACCGGAGACGGCGGCCTGCGGCTCGCCGGCAGAGGCGTCGCTGGGTACGATAACGCGCAGCGCGCGCGGCGCCACTTCTATGGTCGCCGGCAGCTCCTGGATGAACTCCCCGTCGCCGAAAAGCTCCAGGCAGGATGAAGACTCCAGGGTGACGGTGCGCGCCCGAAAGTAGCGGATGCGCGGGTGTGCCAAGTGCCGGCCGAGATAGGCGCGCGGCACCCACCAGAGCAACTCGGGCTTGGTCATGCGGGGCACAATGCACACGTCGAGCAGGCCGTCGTTCAGGCGCGCGTGCGGCGTGAGTCTCAGGCCGCCCCCGTAAGAGGTGCTGTTGCCGACCACCGCGAACATGACCTCGCCGGAAAAGCTCTCACTCTCCGAACGCAGCTCCAGCGGCTGGGGGCGAAAGGGCCCGAGGCAGCGAAGGATCGACCATGCGTAGGCTAGCGATCCGTGCACGTGGCGCACACGATCGTTGGCGTAACGGTTGACGATGGAATCGAACCCGGCGCCGGCGATGCACCCGTAGACCCGCGATCCAACCCGTGCCAGATCGATCCAAACGGTACGTCCACCCAGAAGGGTAGCGCCCGCCTCGCGCGCATCCACGGGGATTCCCAGGCCGTTGGCGAAGTCGTTTCCCGAACCGAGCGAGAGCACACCCAGCGGCACGTCGCTCCCCCAGAGGCCATTCAGCACGTAGTGATGGGTACCGTCGCCTCCCGCCGAGACGACTGCATCCGGCCTTTCGTCGCGCGCCCGCCGGGCGAGTTCGATCAAGTGAGCGGCACTCGAGCTTTCGCGGATCTCCAACTCGACACCGCCGCGTCGCAGCACTTCCAGGGCCTTCGCCAGGCGTCCCCTCGCCTTACCGCGCCCCGCCGCCGGGTTGAGAAGAACGATCGCCCTCATGAGGTAATGGTGAATGCGGAATGATGAATGAGGAACAAGAGACAGTGGCGTTCATTCATTCACCTCTCATGATTCTCCTCACTTTCCCTTTGCCTCTCGGTTCGACTTCGTCCTGCCCCTCTCGCCCTGGGATCGCGAGGCGCGCTGAGGTTACCCCCTCCGACGAACCGCCATCACCGTAACATCGTCGTGAGCAGGGGCGCCGGCGCGAAAGTCCGCCAGGTCCTTTACCGCGATGCGGACCAGTGCTTCGAGGGGGAGCGCTTGGGACTCGGCCACCACCCGCGCCAGTCTCCCGTCCCCGTACTCTTCGTGATTTGCCGACCGGGATTCCGAGACCCCGTCGGTGTAAAGAAACAGCGTGTCGCCCGGCACCAGCGTCAGCCGTCGCGCGGAATAACTGCCGTCGCAAAACATGCCCAATGGCAGACCGGTAGCTTCGAGGCTCGTCACCTCGTGGCCGCGGATCACCAATGGCGGGCAATGCCCGGCATTGCAAATCTCCACTTCGCCGGAAGCCGCGGCCCGCCCACATACCAGCGTGGCAAAATACGGCGACATGGTGGTCTCACAGAAAACGCGCGAGGCTCGCTCGACCAGCTCATCGACCGGCAGGCCGGTAGCCACCAGGGTGCGGAAAATAGCGTGGAGGTGCGCCATCAGCATGGAAGCCGCAACGCCCTTGCCCGACGCGTCGCCGAGGGCGAAGAATAAGCCATCCGAGTCCGAGTTGCGCGCGATGACGTCACAGTAGTCGCCGCTCACCGGGCCCAGCGGCTGGTAATAGTAGGCTATCTCCCAGCCGTGGTGCCTCAGGCCCTGCGGCGGCAGCAGCTCGCGCTGCATCTGAGCGGCAAGCTGCAAATCCTGCTCCAGAGCGCGCTGCTGCTCCCGGGACAGGTGCTCCAGGCAGTAGCGCATCAGAGGATCGGCGATCAAGCGCTCGGCTTCCACCGTTTCGTGGCACACCTCGCAGATGCCATAGGTGCCGTTATCTATGCGCTCGAGGGCGGAGTCCACTTCGTTGAGCAACTCTACCAGGCCGCCGGTCTCTCGCGTGGTGGCGATCACGGATTGCAGCCGCTCGCGCCGGTTCACCAGTTGGTCGCGAAGGAAGGTCGTCGCCGTTATGTCAGTGGTCATGGCTTGCTCCGAGTTTGGCTCTGGGGTTGACGCAGCACCTTGCGTCCACTTTATCGGCAGTGACGAACACAGGCTATCCGGATCTTGCGCGAGAAATCCATCCCCTTTCCGGGCTCGGTTCGCCACCCTACTCCCTGAGACATTGGATGCGACGCCCGTCAGTCTGACTCCGGCGGGGGGAATATCACTCTGCAAAGTTGGCGGCCCAGGCGGAAGGCAGCTTCGCCGTGTCCGAGCGGATTGAGCTCCGAAGCCGGGTCGGTGATCCGCTCCCAGTTAGGCGTGTGTAAATTGCCGATCGCCATGTACACCGCACCTTCTTTGATCTTGCGCTGAGCCTCTGCGCCTGAAGAAGCGAGGTGTAATTCAACCAGAAAGCGGCCTATCTTCACGGGCGAAGTCCCCGTATAGAAACGCGGGGGCAAAACAGACGGAATGCCCTTTGCCTGGAACTGGCTTTCGAAGTCCGCCTGAGCCATGCCAGCTTCAGCCACGCTGTGGAAATCGGCGACGATGCGCGCCGCCAGCGACTTCTTCACTTCCAGCGGATGACGTTCGCCACCGGCGACCGCCTGCTTCATCTCCGCAATTTGTGCCGGCGTAAGATCGGTGAGCAACAGGTAATAGCGCCACATCATGTCGTCGGAGATCGACATGATCTTACCGAATATCTCCGCCGGCGACTCGTTGATACCCACGTAGTTACCCAGCGACTTCGACATCTTCTGGACGCCGTCGAGGCCCTCAAGAAGGGGCATGGTCATGATCACCTGGGGCTGCTGCCCGTACTCCTGCTGGATCGTCCGGCCCACCAGCAGGTTGAACTTCTGGTCGGTGCCGCCGAGCTCGACGTCGGCTTCGAGAGCCACCGAATCGTAGCCCTGCCCGAGCGGATAGAGCAACTCGTGGATGGCAATCGGCCGCTGCTCTCTCATGCGCTTGGAAAAATCGTCGCGCTCCAGCATCCGCGCCACCGTGTATTTGGAGCAGAGCGTGACCCAGTCGAAACTCGTCAGCGCCCCCAGCCAGCGGCTGTTGAAGTCCACCACCGTCTTCTCGGGGTCGAGAATCTTGAAGACCTGCGCCTTATACGTTTCTGCGTTGACGGCGATCTCTTCCCGCGTCATGGGCGGGCGCGTGACGTTGCGCCCCGAGGGATCGCCGATCAAGCCGGTGAAGTCGCCGATGAGAAAGATCACTGTGTGGCCGAGATCCTGAAAGTGTTTGAGCTTGCGAATCAGGACCGTGTGCCCGAGGTGAATGTCCGGCGCCGTGGGATCGAATCCTGCCTTTACTCGCAAGGGCCGGCCGGAGGTCGCGGCGCGCTCCAGCTTGGCGCGCAGCTCCTCTACACGGATGGTCTCCTCCGCGCCCTTGGTGAGATAGGCAAGTTGTTCATCGATGGTCATCACGTTCTCGATCACTTCCTGGTTTCTGTCATCCGGTATCGTCACGTTTCGCGTCGCGCTAAGTGTACCATAGTCGGCAAGTCACGCCTCTTTCGCCAAGCGCAGCAGTTTGATAGGCTACATTACTAGGTTGACGCTACCCTCTCAGGCAGCAAGCGCCTTTGGGAATGGGCGACCCGTGGGGACAGGTTTTGGGATGCTTCAGAAACAGGCAGATCTTCTCCGTAACCTGCGGGCTCAGGGTGTGCTCGATCTGGTGGGCATTCTCATCCAGCAGGTCAACGTCAAGGCCGAAGGTGGTGTGGAAAAGGCACTCGGCAAGGCGATGACGGCGGACCTCCGTTCGGGCGCGCTCCTCGCCGACCCCGGTAAGCCGGATCAGTCCTTCGTTCAAGTCGATCCATCCTCCCGCGGCCATCAGGTTGAAGGTGGCCCGGCTCTCGATATATTCCGGCAGCATTGAGGCTGGCACCGGATCCACATGCTTCTCCTCGCGCGCCTTCCAGACTGCGTGCAACAGGTCGTCCACCAGATCTTCCTCGCGATGCAGCAGCACGCTGGCTTCCGTCAGGTGCCCGTGGTGAAGCTCGATCCGCCGCTCGGCCATGCGGCCGATTTCGGAATCGTGGGTTACCAGCACGATGGTGTGACCCTCGCGGTGCAGTTCGGTGATGAGGCCCATGACGATGGCCTCGTTCACCTCGTCCAGATTGCCGGTGGGCTCGTCGGCGAGAATGAGGTTGGGTTGATTGATCAGAGCGCGCGCCACGCATACCCTCTGCTGCTCGCCGCCGGAAAGCTGCGAAGGAAGGTGACGCAGCCGGTTGCCCAGGCCCACCCTCCCGAGCGCCGCCTCCGCCTCCCGTTCGTCAGCCAGGCTATGAAAGTATTGTGCCAGCATGACGTTTTCCACCGCCGTGAGGTAGGGGACGAGGTGAAATTGCTGAAAAACGAACCCGATCTTCTCCGCCCGGAAGCGGGCAACTTCAGCCGGCGGAAGCTGGGCGAGATCCTGGCCGTCGGCCATGACGCGCCCCTCGCCCGGCGAATCGAGGCCGCCGATGATGTTGAGCAAGGTACTCTTGCCCGAGCCGGACGGTCCCATCACCGCGATCCACTCGCCTCGCTCCACCCGCAGCGACACGTGATCGAGGGCGTTGACGTCGCCGTATCGCTTGCTCAGGTTTTCGATCTCAATGATCGCCATTTTAAGTTAGTGACAAGTGACGAGTGACCAGTGGTCAGTAGCGCGCGGAGACTCTTCGCTCGTCACTGGTCACTGGTCACTCGTCACTCTCCTTTAAGCGCTACCGCCGGCCGGACGCTGCGCACGATCCGAACCGGAAAAGCGGTGGCCACCAGAGCCAGAAGCATGCTTGCGCCGGCGATCGCGGGAAGCGTCCACCACGCAAGGTCCAGGCTGACCCCGAAAAGCTCTCGGCCCAGCCGGTGGGCGAACTCCGCTCCAATCAGAAACCCGGCCAGCCCGCCCACCAGGCCCAGGCCGGCGCCTTCGGTCATGAAGAGCTGCATCACCAAGCCGTCGCTCGCCCCCAGCGCCTTCATCACCGCAATGTCCTTGCGGCGCTCCAGCACGATGGTGGTCATCGTGGCAGCCACGCAAAGCGCGATGATTCCGAGGATCAGCGCGGTAAGGGATACCAGCAAGGCACGAATGGTGCCCAAAACCTTGCCTTCCGAGTAGACGATCTGCCTGATTGGGCGTACTTCGACGCCTGGGAGCCGCCCGGACAGTTGGCGGACTACCCGTTCCACGTCAACTGCCTCGCCGGGAACGCTCAATTCCACCAGGCTGATCTTTCCCTGCAGAGCCCCCAGACGCTGAAGGGCGGGCAGTGGAACAAACACCTCGTCGTCCTCGGACGCGCCGGTGGAAAGTACCGCCGCAATCGGAAACAGGATGGAGCGGTCGGAAGCCGGGTTGCCGGCCGAAGACTCCGGAGATTCCGCCCCGGCCGCGCCGGAACCAACTGGCACCAGCCGAACCGCATCGCCCGGTCCCAAGTGCAAAGTCGAGGCCAGGTGGGCGCCAATCGCGCATTCTGCCTTGCCTCCCTCCCTCAGGAGATTCTCATTGCCTTCCAGCCGCCATCCCGAATTCATTTGATGCAGCGCGGCGAAATCAGCGCCCACGGCGGCCACATTCACCGATTCCGGCAGCCGGTTGTCCATCGGGTCCCTTCGGGTGGGGACGGCCTCCAGCTTCGCCACCACGTAGAGCAGCGGAACGGCCGCAAGCCCTGGGGTGGCGGG
>Ga0335081_10002843_pt1 | contig 27265 bp, 32 predicted proteins | sample Lox_Sample_35_FD_206713 | JGI IMG/M metagenome (GOLD analysis project Ga0335081, IMG submission 206713) | Soil microbial communities from Loxahatchee National Wildlife Refuge, Florida, United States - Lox_Sample_3.5 | ecosystem: Environmental > Terrestrial > Soil > Wetlands | place: USA...
GTTCGCCTGTAGCCGCACGCGCCGGAGGGCGCCAGCCGCCCCTGCTATACTCGCAGCTTCGTGACGCGAATTGTGCCGATTGTCAGCGCTCTTTTTGGCGCCGGCTTCACGGTCGGAGTGTCCATCGCCTTCGGCTTCTTGCTACTGCGACGCCTGCGGCTGGGGTTCCATCGATTGGAAGCAACGCTGTTCGCGTTCGTCGCGGGAGCGGCCTGCCAGAGCCTCGCGGTTTTTCTTCTCTGCGTGATTCACCAGGCTCGGACAGCGGCGTTTCTCACGGGCGGGCTCGCCGTAATGATCGCGGCCGTGTGGCAGCAGAGAAGGGAAGCGCAACGGCCCGCCCTCCCGGCGCTGCCACCGGCCTGGCGATGGTTGTTCGCGGCCGTCTTCGCGGCCTTCTTCGCCTGCTACTTATTTAATGCCGTCGCACCCGAGATCAGCCCCGATGGCAGCGGCTATCACCTCGGAAATGTCGCGCGCTTTTGGCGCTATCACGGCTTCGCATGGGACTACCACAGCATCTACTCATCGCTCTCCCAGGGAATCGAGATGCTGTTCCTGGTAGCGTACTTGTTCGGCCGCCACCCGGCAGCGGCCTTGGTCCACATGGCCTTTCAGACCACATTGCCGCTACTACTAGTCTGCTACGGCCAGCGGTTTGCCATGCCGCGCGCGGGCGCATTCGCCGCCATCCTGGTCTACGCCTGTCCGGTAGTCGGCATCGATGGCATCTCCGCGTATAACGATGTCGCCGTTGCAACTCTGCTTTTTGCAGTATTTTATTTGCTTCAAGTATGGAATGAAGATCAGCGTTTCACTTTACTAATTCTAATTGGGTTGCTGTGTGGCCTCGCTGCCGCGGTAAAGTATACGGCTATCCTTGCATTGCCATTCGCCTTGGGGTTTGCCGGCTGGGCTAAGTCGACTCAGCGGATCTCGCGGCGGGTGTTGGCGGTCGCTCTCGGCGCCACAATCATGTTTGGCCCATGGCTGATTCGCAACTGGATCTGGCTGGGAAACCCCGCCGCGCCCTTTCTCAACCGCTGGTTCCCCAATCCCTATTGGACTGCCGCCATGGAACGGGATTACCTGGATGGCTTGGCGCATTATCCGACTGTGAAGTTTTACTGGAGTATTCCATATCAACTGATTGTCACCGGAGGGCTTGTGCCTGGCTTGCTCGGCCCGGTCTTCCTTCTGGCGCCGTTGGCGTTGTTCGCTCTGCGTTCGAACCACGGCCGGCGACTGCTTCTGGCCGGGCTGGTGTTCTCCATCCCCGCGTGGTTCAACACCGAAGTGCGTTTCCTAATACCCGCCCTTCCGTTCTTCGCCCTGGCTATGGGGATCGGGATACCAGGCGCCAGGGGAGCGTTGCCCGCGGCAGCTCTGTTCCACGCGCTCCTCAGTTGGCCAAGCATCCTTACTCTATATTGCGACCGCAACGCGTGGCGGCTGCGCAGCCTCCAGGTGAAGGCAGCGTTGCGCCGCGAGCCGGAATCGTCATATATCGGGAGCCACATAGCCGACTATGCTCTCAAGCCGGCGATCGAACGCGAAGTAGCGCCAAACGAGCGCATCTTCTCCTTTGCGGGAAGGGCAGCTGCGTACCTGAACCGCGACATCATCGTCGGGTACGAGTCCACTCTGGGCGTGCTGGCACAGGAAACGCTCGAGAAAGCCGCGGGCACGGAGCAACGCCGCCAAGCGGCGCTCAAGGTGAAGTCGCTCGGGCTCCAGTACCTGCTGGTGAACGATTCCGACCAGGTCGCCCAAGATATGAGGCACAACACGAGCCTTTGGGGGCTAACGGAGCTCGCCGAAGCGAACGGAATCCGCCTCTACCGCATCCCGTAGGGCAGGTTGAAAACCTGCAGACCGATTGTCAATCGGTCCAGTACGCACAAGCTTGAGCTTGTGCAGCAGGAGCTTTAGCTCTTGCCAAGCGATCCTTTGAGAGCGCCATCTTATTCTCTTTCACCAGGATGCCGCGCTCGCCCTGGCCCGTTCGGGCCATGATGCAACACAGCCAGAGTGGTGGTTTTCGGCCACCTGGTCGGCCCGCCCCATTTACACAACCAACTGAAACCAAGCGAGTTATCCTTTGGCACCAGCCGTGCCATCAGAGCGGTGTAGTTCGGGAGGCTCTGCCATGGAACGCAAGCCATACTTCAAGTTCTTAGTTCTCACCGGCGCGGCACTTTTGGCGGCTGGCGCGGCCAGAACCGCGCGCGCGCAGGATCCCGACGACCTCAAGCGCGGGGTGGCGCGCATCAGCCTGATGGACGGGGACGTCTCGGTGAAACGCGGCGATTCCGGGGAATGGGTGGCCGGCGTGATCAACGCCCCGCTGATGACCGACGACCGCATCGCCACCGGCGCCAATTCTCGCACCGAAGTGCAGTTCGATTCCGCCAACTTGCTGCGGTTGGGCGGCAATGGCGAGATCCATTTGGCCCGCTTGGAATCGGGCACCTACCAGATTGAAATCGCGCGCGGCACAGTCACCTACCGCGTGCTCCGCGCCTCCAGCGCCAACGTGGAGCTCAACACCCCCAGCGTTTCGGTGCGCCCCGCCAAGGAAGGCACCTACCGCGTCACCGTGAACGATGCCGGCGAGTCCGAGATTACGGCGCGAGCAGGCGATGTGGAAGTATTCACGCCCAAGGGTTCGCAGTGGGTGTACTCGGGGCAAACCATGATGGCGCGCGGCAGCGCCGCGGACCCTGAGTTTCAGATGGTCAGCGCGATCCCTTACGACGACTGGGACCGCTGGAATGACAGCCGCGATCACGCTTTCTTGCAATCCAACAGCTATCAATATGTGCCCCAGGGCGTATACGGCGCGGAGGACCTGGACAACGCCGGCTCCTGGAGCTACGTGGAGCCTTACGGTTATTGCTGGACGCCCACCGTGGTGGTGGGCTGGGCCCCGTATCGCTACGGCCGCTGGGCTTGGCTTGACTGGTATGGATGGAGCTGGATCAGCTACGATCCGTGGGGCTGGGCTCCGTATCACTATGGCCGCTGGTTCTGGAGAGCGAATTTCGGCTGGAGCTGGTATCCCGGCGTGTTCGGCGTGCGGAGTTACTGGTCGCCGGCACTGGTGGGTTTCTTCGGCTTCGGCCACGGAGGAGTCGGATTCGGATTCGGCAATATTGGATGGGTTCCGCTGGCTCCTTTCGAGACCTTCCACCCCTGGTGGGGACGCGGCTTCAACGGCCGTGGTGGAGCCTTCAATCAAAACTTGAATATTACCAACATAAATGTCTCGAACATTTATAGAAATGCACGGGTCGCCAATGGCATTTCGGCGGTGAATGCCGAAGAGTTCCGAAACGGCCAGTTTGGCCGCGTGCAGCGGCTTTCGGGGCAGCAGGTTGGGCAGGCAGGCCTGATCCGCGGTCCCATCGGAATCTCGCCCACCGAAGCCAACCGCCGGTTCTCCGACCATGCGGTGACCAACATCCCGCGGTCGGCGGACAACACCCGCTTCTTCTCGCGCCAGGCAGGTAACGTAGTGCAAACCGGCCGGCCGGCCGGGCAGGGAACCGGAGTTCAAAACGAGATCCGCCCTTCCGGCACAACTCCGCAGGCTGGCTATCACCGTTTTGGGGAACCGGGGGTTCCGCAGAATACGCGGCCTTCGAACCTGAACGGGTACAACGCACAGCCGGCACGGACCGGCGGCATTCGCGCCTTTGGCGAGCCGGGCAGCACGAACGCGGTGCGCAACGACCGGCCGCCTTCCGCCCAGGGCGGCAACGGCTCATGGAGAAGCTTTGGCACGCCCGGATCCACTGGCTCCGCGCCACGTCAACCGTACAATCCGCCGGCGCAGCAGTACCGCGGGAATCCAGGCTCGAGCCAGCCGCCGGCGCGGCAGTCCACGCCGGCGCCGAGCTACAGCGCGCCGCGGCAATCGGCGCCAAGCTACAGCGCTCCTCACCAGTCCGCGCCCAGCTACAGCGCCCCGCATTCTGCTCCTTCTGGTGGAGGTGGCCATCCCGCTTCGAGTGGCGGTGGCCATAGCGGCGGCGGCGGCCACAGCGGAGGGCATCGATAGAGTTTCCTTCTTAGGAAAGCAGCAGTTTCTTCCCATAGGCCCGGACCTTTTCAGCGGGGTCCGGGCCATTTTTTGTTTTGGGGGAGGGTGAGGCCGCGAATGGACGGCCGGCGACGAGCCGCATTTCAAACTGACCCACTGCCTGTCGGGACGCTCGACTAAGCGGCGTAGCCAATGCGAAACATCTCTGTTCCGACTGTCCGTAATCCTCCCGGCGGGCAAGGACAGGAGCCGATGGAAGAGAAGCGGGGGTGGTCTGCGGGTGCCCAACGCACGAGTCAGGCCATCGGCCAGCCAACCGCATGCCGTATCATGGGCGTATGCTTCGCTACCAGGTTGCCTTCTACCTGCCGCGTGCGGCCGGAGAGATGGTGGTTGCGGAGACGCTTGACTTTCCCGGCGCCGTCAGGCAGGGCTTCGACTTAGCCGACGCCCGGCTGATGATCGCAAGCGCTATGGAGGATCTGGCGCGATGCCTCCTGGAGGGAGGCAAACCTTTGCCGATCCCTAACCCGGAAGCGACTGCCGATGCCGATCTGGTCGGACTCGTGCCGCTGACGGTCCACGTTGGGGCTCCAAGGGTTTGAAGAGGCACGGACTGATCAGTCATCTCAAGAGTCAGGGCTGTCAGTTGGATCGAGAAGGCAGTCGCCACACGATTTATATCAGTCCGGCCACTGCGCGAGAGCTCCGGTACCGCGTTACGCTGAAATCGACAATCGCCTGGCTCGCAAGATCTGCCAACAGCTTTCGATCAAGGCGATCGGTTGATTCGGCCGGCGTTTCGTAAACTACCAAACGGTGGCGGGCCTACGAACGGTCAACCCCGGAGTCCTGGGTTGTATTCGGCGCTGAGGCTAAGGCGCAACGGGATAATCGTGAGCTTCGGCGGGTTCCGAAAGGGAATGCAGCTACCTTCCCCAAGCCCCGCTTCAACACCGCCTCTTGGGATTGCCGCCGTTAGAGCCTCGTGTCTCAATCGTGCTTGAAATGGATAGCTGCACACCCGCGACCCCTCACGACGCACGTGCCAATGCTCCAATCGCCACCCGCCGCGGAGCGATAGGGACTGTCCTGGTCCTAGCACTTCTTTTCACCTGCTGCGCGAAAAAGAAGGCACCGGCGCCTCCGCCGCCCCCGGACCTTAGTATCGTCGGTAATGACACTGATCGCTTGCAGGGAGCGCTGGCTGATCGAAGGGGCGGCGGCTGTGGCAGCCTATTTCAAGGGCAGGGGCCGGTGGGAAGACATGAGGCGTCAATGAAAAGGGACGCCACATATCGGGGAGTGGGCCGCCACAGCGCCCCGCTACCTTCCCGGAGTCATGCCCATTAAACAGTCCAGCGCCGTGGCGGTTGGCAAGTCGACCTTCTCATATGAGCAGGAACTCCCGAGGATGCCACGGTAGCGCCAGTACTTTCCATCCCTGGTTCTGCCTCGGGCATCCACGACGCCGCCGTAATCTGCGTTCACGCTCTCGGAGTAATTGACGGATTGCCAGACCAGAGAATCGCTCGGTATACCACCTGACCAAAGCGCTCCGTTGCCACAGAGAAGGGCGGCTGGGCCATTCTTCGTCTGAACGATGGTTAAGCTGGAGTCATAGTCGACATCATGCGAGAAGTTGACGGTGTGCCCTGGAAGCGAGTCCAGTGTGCACCCGGCAGCCGGGTGGGCTGGTTCCAGCGTAATCCGCACTCCCGTAGCGCCGTCGGTCCGCAGGAAATAGCTCTGGAAGCCGACTTTGCGAACTACCACGGCCGGTGCCTCAGTGACAAGCTCAAACCGGCCATCCATGCCAGTGGCGTAGGCTCTCTTGGTGCCCGTATGTTCAATCCGTGCGCCCTCGATCGGCTTGCCGCTCGAATCGAGGACCACGCCCGAAATCGTTCTGGCTTGGGGACCTGTCTGGCCGAGCAGAGCATTTGCCACCAGAACAAGCGCGAAGACACATCGCATCGAATACCAGCATATGTCTGCGTGCCGAGGCGATAGCTTCCCGCGGGGGATGAAGACGGCCTTACCGTAGATTGACAAGTTGCAGCCTCAAGCGGCTGGGGTGACCTCGATTTCTTTTGCGAGGCTAGTGGGTTCGGGAACGGTCTCGCCAAAATCTCTGAGCGTTCGGATGTGTCCCTCGATGGCTTCCCGAATATTTTGCTCTGTTTCTTCCAAACTCGCACCTGTTGTGACGCAACCGGGCAGGTCAGGAACGTAGGCGGCCCAGTTGTCTTTAGCCTGCTCAATAATCACCGCGTACTTTCGTCTCATTTCCTCATCTCCAGACCTGCAGCCTTCAGGATGGACTTCGGCGTCCCCACTGGCAAGTCGTCACCCGGTTGTCCGGATACCGTTATAACGCGCTTAGTCTCCCGCTGACCGACGATCAACCCCGGGCGACGAATCGGAAGAATAGCGCCTGCTTGGAAACCGGCTCCGCCCGGGCGGTCAGCGCCCTCATCTGCCGGTCGGTCAGCGGCGTGAAGTCGCGGGCGAGTTGCACGTTCTCCTCGAGCTGCCGGATGGAGTCGCAGCCAATGATCACGGTGCTGACCGGCAACGAAAGCGCAAAGTACAGGGCCTCGCGCATTTCGAGCGCTCCCGGGGTGGGGGCGATGACCGCCCCTTCCCACGAATGCCGCTGCTGATCCAAAGGCGGCGGCGTCCAAGTGGACAGCAGCCGGCCTCGCGCCGGAACCTTCATCCCGATTATGCCCATCCGCTTCTCCACGGCCAGCGGCAGCAGCGCCTCGGTGAAACCGAAATGATGCGAATCGGCCGCGTTTACTGCCATTAGAATCGCGTCGAACGGGTACCGGCGAATCCCTTCCATCAACGGTTCCGGCCGGTAGTGGCCGGTGATGCCGAGGTGGCGGACGATCTTCTGCTCGTGCGCCTGGCGCAGCGCTTCCATCGCGCCGCCCTTGGCGAACACGGCGTCCACATCCTCCATCAGCCCGATATCGTGCAACTGCCAGAGATCGAGATGGTCCGTCTGCAGCAGCTTGAGCGATTCGTCGAGCATACGCAGCGAGCCGTCGCGTGTCCGTTCCTTGGTCTTGCTGGCCAGGAAGGCCGCGGCACGCCGCCGCCGCATGACCTCGCCGATGTAGCGCTCGCTCCATCGCTGTGGGCCGCCGTAAATGGACGATGTATCCAGGTAGTTCACGCCGAGATCGAGCGCCCGCTCCACGATCGGCACGGCGACATCGTGATTATTGGGCAGCTCCAGTGCGGCCTGTCCCCCGAGGCTGAAGATTCCGACCTTGTATCCGGTCTGCCCGAGGTTGCGCGTCGGCATAGCAGCCGCGGCTGGCGGCGAGGCCGGCTGGGCGTTGGCGGCCGATCCCAAGAGTCCCGCGGCCGCGGTTGACCCGCTCAGCTTCAGGAAGGTACGGCGGTCCGAATTCTGTCTCCCCATATGCTGGTTCTCCTCGACGGGCGTGCTCCTGACTCTGCACCCCGGCGCTGAATCGAAAGCCCAAACGAGCGGACGGCCCCGCGGCTGGCTGACTCAGCCGGCGTAGCCCAAAATAGCATTTTGCGATCTGTTTAGGTACTTTCCATGAGGGCCGCGTGGGTCCGCGTCGCTGTAGCGCGAGGCCAACACGGCGCGCAAACGCATTTCGTCCAACTGGTGGCAGTTGCCTACCAAACCCGTGTCAACGGAGGCAGCTATCCCTGACTGACCGAGCCAGTTCGTAGAGGCCCCAGCCCGAGAGGCCGGAGAGCATTAGTCCGCAGAACTGCACCTGCATTTGATTCAGATCCTGCAGCATTTCTCCACCGCGTTTCAGATAACCGTTCATGTGGCGTCTCGGATGAAATAGCATGTCGATCCCGACGCACACAAACCCGATCAGCATCAGGGCGACTGCAGCAGCACCAACCCGTTCCCGGATCGGTAGATGCTGCACCGCCCAATCGCAATGGCGAACAAAGTGAGTCCTCCAACAGAGGATACCTCCGCAGGTTCAAGAGCGAAATGCTGATCTGCGCCTACCCAGGCCGAATCACATATACTAAATCCCAAACCTCATGAAGCGCATCCTTGTTCTTGTCATTCCAGCCGCGGCGGTTTCCCTAGGCCTGATTCTTGCGCAGCCAACGGCCGCACCACGGTTGAACAGCGACCTGGTCCGCGATCTGGCAATGCGGAATATTGCCGGGACCTTTTCGTCGGGCCGGATTGCGGACGTGGCGGTGGACCCGAAGAACCGCGATGTCTGGTATGTCGCGTCGGCGTCCGGCGGCTTGTGGAAGACCACCAATCGCGGCATCAGCTTTCAGCCGATTTTCGATGACGGCGGCTCCTACTCGCTGGGCTGTGTCACCGTGGATCCGGAGAATTCCGACGTCGTTTGGCTGGGCACCGGCGAAAACCAGGCACAGCGTGCGATCGGTTACGGCGACGGCATCTACAAAAGCACCGACGCCGGGCGCACCTGGACGAACATGGGCCTGAGGAACTCCGAACACATCGCCAAGATCCTCATCGATCCGCGAGATTCCAACATGGTGCTGGTGGCGTCACAGGGGCCGCTCTTTTCCGCGGGTGGCGACCGCGGCCTGTACAGAACCGGCGATGGCGGGCAGACCTGGAAGCCGATCCTTCAGATCACCGAGAACACCGGGATCACCGATATCGATATCGACCCGCGGAATCCCGATGTAATCTATGCCGCGGCGTATCAGCGGCGACGAAACACCAGCGTGATTGTGGCCGGCGGCCCGGATGCGGGGATCTTCAAGACCACGGACGGCGGCGCGCATTGGACGCGGCTCAAAGAAGGGTTGCCTGCCGTGGACATGGGCCGCATCGCCCTGGCGATTTCACCGCAGAAACCGGACGTGGTATATGCCTTCATCATGACCGCGCGCGGAAACCAGCAGAGCGGCTTCTACCGTTCCGAGGACGCCGGCGCGCACTGGACCAAAGGCGCGGTTTTCGAGGTGCAGGATCCGGAATACTACGGCGAGATCTTCGCCGACCCATTTCAGTTCGACCGGGTCTATGGAATGGATGTCAATGTCTTCGTGACCGAGGACGGCGGCAAGACCGTCACGCGGGCAGGCTGGAGCGTGCATTCCGACAACCACGCCCTGGCGTTCGACCCGACCGATCTCAATCACTTGATCGAGGGGAACGACGGCGGCCTCTACGAGAGCTACGACCACGGTCATAGCTGGCGCCACTTCAACAACATTCCAGTGACCCAGTTCTACCGTGTCTCGGTGGACAACGGGCTGCCTTTCTACAACGTTTACGGCGGCACGCAGGACAACGGTTCGCAAGGGGTTCCGTCACGGACTGTGAACCGCGCGGGGATTCGCACCAGCGATTGGATGAGCACCGGCGGCGGCGATGGATATCAATCGCGCGCCGACCCGGAAGATCCAAATATCGTCTACGCCTGCTCACAGCAGATCAACTGCGTGCGGCTGGATCTAAAGACCGGCATCAGCACCAGCATCAACCCACGGCCCGGGCGCGGCGGCCGCGGCGCGCCTCCCGCGCCGCAACCGGGTAAGGTGGACGATCCGAAGCTGCGCGACCGGTGGGACATTCCGTTCATCATCAGCCCGCACAACCACACGCGCCTGTACATGGCGGGCAACCGGCTGATGCGTAGTGACGACAGCGGAGCCACGTGGAAGCTAGTCTCGCCGGACCTGACGCGCAACATCGACCGCGACACCATTCCGGTGATGGGAAAGGTCTGGGGAACCGAGGCCGTGTGGAAGAACGCCTTCACGGACGAGTACGGCACCGGCACCGCGCTGGCCGAGTCGCCGCTCAAGGAGGGGCTGCTGTTCGTCGGCACCGACGACGGGCTGCTGCAGATTTCCGAGGACGGCGCGGAAACATGGCGCAAGATCGACAAGTGGCCGGACGTGCCAGACCTAACGTACGTCACGGACGTGCATCCGTCGCCTACCGACGTCAACACCGTGTACGTCACGCTAAACGATTTTCAGCGCGGGAATTTCAAGCCTTACGTGATGAAGAGCCCGGACTTGGGCAGGACCTGGACTTCGATCTCGGGCGACCTGCCGGAACGCGACCCGGCGTGGACAATCGTGCAGGACTATGTGAATCCCAACCTGCTGTTCGTGGGCACGGAATTCGGCCTCTCGTTTACAGTGGATGGCGGAAAGCAGTGGGTGAAGATCAAAGGCGGCATGCCGACTATCACGATTCGCGACCTGGAGATCCAGAAACGCGAGAACGACCTGGCAGCGGCGTCGTTCGGCCGCGGCTTTTTCATCCTGGATGATTACTCGGCGTTGCGGCAGATCACGCCGGAAGCGCTCGCATCGGAAGGGGCGCTGTTCGCGCCGGGACGCAAAGCGCGTCTCTACGAGGAGATCGGCTATTACCGGGCGCAAGGCGACAACCTTGCTGTTCCGAACCCGCCATTCGGCGCGCTGCTGACGTACTATCTGCGGGACAACCTGGCGGGCGGCGTCCCCGACGCGCCGAAAATGGTGCTCGAAATCGACGACGGCACCGGCAAAATGGTGCGGCAGATCGACGCATCTTCGAAAGCCGGCGTGCATCGCGCGGTGTGGGACTTGCGGGAGAGCGGGCCTCCGCCTGCGCCGCAGGGGCGCGGCACGAGCCCGGGCGGCGGACAGCCGGAGCAAGCGGCCGGGCGCGGCGGCCGGGGTGGCAGAGGAGGGCCCCTGGTCAAAGCCGGCACCTACACGATTACGCTCGGCAAGCTGGTAAACGGGGCGCTGACACCGGTGGGGCAATCGCAGAAACTGGAGGTCGCGCCGCTGGAGGCGTCGAATCGGTAGCGGGCGTGATCTGGGGCCGATTGACAATCGGCCGCGGGCTGCCAGCCCGCCCTACAGATGGTTATCAGCAGCGCGCATGACTTCGCGGTAGAGGTTCGGCATGCGCATTTCCGCGGCGCGGATTTCTAGGTCTCGTAGGTGGTCAAGCGCCGTGGCGCGGTGAGCGCGGACATCCTCGACGTCGCAACGCGCGATCACCCAGAGGAGCTCTTCGGCCCGGGACACAATTTTGGATTTTTCCGGCATGGACCTTTTCTCCGATTGTGGGGTGTCCGGACCAGGATTGCTATGGGACAAAAGGGCCAACCGGAAAATGGAACTCTTAGAAATCCAATGTCTCGATGGCGGCGATGACGGCCGCACCGGCGGCTTCCAGGCCGCCCATGACTTGCGCGCGAACGCCCTCGGGCGCGCGCGTTGCGACAGTCTCTTCGGGCTGGCGACCCTCGCGGTGGTGAATCGACTGAAACATGAGGTCGTCGGCCAGCCGGCAGCAGAGTTGGACCAGCGAGAGCAAATCGCGGCGGGCCGAGCAACCGTGGTGGCGCTCGATCACTTTGCGAATGATCGCCGGCAAGTTCCATGCCTTGGAAAGGATGCCACCAGCGCGGCAGTGGTCCAGGCCGAACGCCGCCTTCTCCGCGGCGAGGATGTCCTTCACGGCCTCGTGAGCCGTTAGCGCCAAGCGCGTGTATTCGGCTGGATGCGCGGAAAGCAAGCCGAGCCGGCCCAGGTCGTGCATCAGGGCGGCGACGTGCGCCAGTTCGGGTTCGATTCCGAAAGCCGGCGCGAAGTGACGCGCGGTGGTAGAGGTGGCCAGGCTGTGCATCCAGAACCGCCGTACCACCGGGGTTTTCGGCGCCCCCTGCATCATGCTGCGCATCGCCAGCGTGACGGCCAGCGATTTGGTGCGTTCGACCCCTAGCAGCGTGATGGCTTGCCCCGGGCTGGTGACTCTGTGGCGAAAAGCAAAAAGCGGTGAGTTCACCACGGCCAGCAACTCGGACGTCATTGAAGGATCGGCCGCCACCAGCCTGGCAATCTCGTTGATCGCCACGTACTCCCGGTCGAACAGCCGCACCAGGCTGATAGCCACCGGCTCAAACGGCGGGAGTTTCGCGAGAAGGCCGAGTTCTTCCCGCTCCACCTGGCTGGACTCGAGGAGTTCGTCGCCGCTGGGGCCTTCTTGGGCGGGCGTGACCGGGCCAATGTCGGGGGCGAGGGCAGGCATGACTTCCGCCAGTGCCGGCTTCACTCCGAGCAACCGCCGATGCCACTCGACTTTCATTCGCGCGGCGAGCACTCCGCGAGCGCTGGGAGACTCCAGGCGAAGGTGCTCTTCTCCCACCAGACACATCGGCGGCGTGCAACCGTCTTCGATAGATTTTTTTCGTTTGCGTGGCGGCCGGTATGTGTGCGAAGAAAGATAAGGGGGGGATCACAATGCCTGGAGCGAGAGCGGTACTTGCCGCCGCGGAGCTTCGAACGCGTGCGGCCAAACTGGCGGACTGGAGAGTCGTGGATAACCACCATCTGGCCCGGACTTTCCGCTTCCCGGACTTCCAGAAGGCGCTGGAGTTTGTGAATCGCGTGGGGGCCGTGGCGGAGGAACAGGGTCACCACCCTGACATCCACTTGACTTGGGGAAGGGTGGATATCGAAACCTGGACGCACGACGCGGGTGGCCTGACCGAGAAGGACTTCCTGCTGGCCGGGAAAATCAATGAATTGTGAGCAGGACGGCCCGAAACTTCGAAAAAGTACCGCATCCACCGTGTTGGAGCTATTACTTTGCAGGAATTCGGGTACCTACGGGACTGTCCGATCCGGACGGAAATGACGATGATTGGTTAAAGCCGATGAACCGCCTGGAGATCATTCACGGGGACCGCCGGGAAGACCGGCGCTACGAGTTCGAAATGGAGCTTCGGTTTACCTATGAGCAGGACGGCGTGACCTATTTTGGCGCCGGCCGTACCATAGATCTGAGCCACGGCGGTGTACGTTTCCGTACGGATACGCCCCCGCCAAAGGGTGCCGAAGCCGAGCTCCGCATTTCCTGGCCATTCCTTCTGCAGAATGTATGTCCGCTGGAGCTGATGGTGTGGGGTTCGATCCTCACCAACGACGAACGCGGCACGGTCCTCAGGATGAGCAACCACGAGTTCCGGACCTGCGGTCAACGCTCGTTCGTTCAAGCTACCGCCGGTGTAGGGGGCAGCAGCATCTTGGCGTGAGCCGCCGACCCCATGCCCGGCAGGTGAAAGAGCCCGGCTGAGGAGGCGCTCCGCTGGAGGAGAAGGCGCTGGGAACCATCCCAACCCTCTACGCGCACCGTTCCGCCGCGCCGCTCCAGCCTGTAAACGACGGTTGCCCCGAATTCGGCGCCCAGGGCGGGAAGGGACCATCCGCATGGATCCAGCATCCGCATGCCTCCTTGGCGGTCGATCAGGATAGCCAAGTCGTGCCAGGTGTTGCTGCCGGCGGTGGCGATATCCAGGATGTCCTCGGCCTGTTGCAGAAAGGCCCTCACAGTCAGGCTTATCGGCGACGGGCGGACCTTTTTCGGACAAAATCTGCGGGATGGACTAAGGCAGTCGGAAAGTCAAGCCCGACAAGATCTGGCGGACGTAGTCCAGGGTTTCGGGGATGGCTGGTACGCCTCCGGCGGCGTCCACTTTGGCGGGACCGGCGTTGTAGGCTCCCAGGGCCTTGGTGAGATCGCCGTCGTACTTGGTCAACAGCTGTTTCAGGAATTTGGCCCCTGTATCGACATTGCTGGTGACGTCGAAGGGATCCTTGACGCCGAACTCCTGGGCGGTGGACGGCATCAGTTGCATGAGCCCCAGGGCGCCTTTTGGGGAGACGGCGCAGGGGCGGAAGCCCGATTCCTGCTTCATGACATTGCGCAAAAGGCCTTCCTCCAGGCCCTCGCGCTTGGCGGCCTTGCCTATCAAGGCGTCGATCTCTGTAGCCGGCAACGGGTCGCAATCGGCCACGGAAGGGGTTATTGCTGGGGCGAAGGACACCGCTCCCAGGCTGGTTGGAGGGGGCTGAATGAAGAACCCACCGGAAGGTGTCGCGCCCATCTGCTTGAGGACGGAGGCGCGCTGCTTGGCGAGCGACTCCTGCATCGCGGTCAAAGCGCTATATTGTTGAGCCGCAGCATCTTGCGCGCTCGGATGGGCCGCCGGAGGAGCCTGCGGTTGAGCCCCGAGCGAAGCCGAGGCTGCCGCCAGCAGGAAAACGGCGGCGCGAAAACACTCACTTGGCGGCCAAATCTGCCTCATATATATCCTCGAAATCGCTGATAAGCTTGCCGATGTGATTGTAGAGGATGGCAGGCCATGTCAATCGGTCCACTTAACTCCGTCAACATGAGCGCCCCGGTGACTACCGTCACGGCCCAGCAGGAGAGCATGTCCTCGGTTCGACAGATTGTTACAGCGATCCGCGGGCTGAATAATTCGGAATTGCTCGGGCAGGGCAGGGAACTCACCTTTCGGCGAGACCCACAAACGCAACATCCCGTCATCCAGATCATCGACCAGGATAGCGGCGAAGTCATCGACCAAGTCCCGCCGGAGGCAGTGCTACAACTGGCGGCGCAACTGGACAAGCAGCAGGGCCGGGGAAACTCGTAAGCACCATGTGGCGCGACGCGTACCTGGAGACCCGGGTCCTGGCCGCGGATCCGATTGAGTTGATCCAAATTCTCTACGAACACACCCTTGACATGGTGAAAGATGCCCGGCGCTACCTGGCCGCCGGGGATATCGCTGCGCGCGGCCAGGCTATTTCGCGCGCCATATCGGCCCTGGCGGAACTGGATGCGGCACTGGACCACGAGGCTGGAGGCTCCATCAGCCGCAACCTCTCCGCGCTTTATCAGTACATGCAGAACAGGCTTCTGACCGCAAACGTCAACCGGGACGATGCGCTCTTGGCGGAGGTCGAGTCCCTGGTGAAGACTCTCGGAGAAGGATGGAGGGCCATCCGCCCAGGAGCGCAGGCGGCCGCTGGCGCCGAGACGGCATCCGCCACGCCTGTATGGCGAGGGAATGTCCTGGACGCGCCCGATGCCGAGCATGCGGTGCAGGCCTGGAGCGCGTAGCGCGCGGCAGCCGATATCCGTCCGTCCAGCTTTTTCAGCGGCCCTGGATCGATCCTGCATTTGAGCTCGCGTCGGGTTTGGTCAGCCCTTCAGCCACCAGCTTCGACAGGCCCAAACCACCGCTCGTGGCCATAGCCTGGGCGAAAGCCTCCTGACCGTATTCCATGGCCGCAGAGGCCGATTCATCGTCTCCCGTCCCCAACCAGCCGCCTTCGGAGTCTCTCATCGACTTCATCATCTGGGCGATCAGCAGAGCTTCGAATTGCTTCGCGGCGTCCATGATTTTGGCCGGGTCGTCCTTGGGACGCGCAGCCGTGCCCTGAATGTCCAAGCCGGTCGCGGGAATGGCGTCAAGCATGCGGATCCTCCTCAGATCACTTTCAGTTCGGCGTCCAATGCGCCGGCGCTCTTGAGGTTCTGCAGAATGGAGATGATCTCGCGAGGCGTGGAGCCGATCGCGGCCAAAGCCCGCACCAGTTCTTCCACCGTGGCGCCCTGCTTCAAAAGGATATTGCGAGCAGGCTCCTGTTTGACGGCAACGTTGGTCTGGGGTGTCACCTGGGTGGTGCCGCTGCTCAGAGGGTTCGGCTGCGAAACCTCGAAAGTAGTCTGAATTTCCACGTTCAGGTTGCCCTGCATGATCGCCACCGGGGCGATTTTCACGTCCTTCCCCATGACGATGGTACCGGTGCGCTCGTTGACCACGATGACCGCTTCGTTATCCGTTTCAATGGTGAGGCGTTCCATCTCGGAGACGAATTCGGTTGACTTCTTGGTGTAGGCCTCCGGGAGCGTCACCGTCACCAGGGCGGCATTATCGGCGTGGGCGATGGGGCCGAAATGTTTGTTGAGAGCGTCCGCGACGCGGGCGGCGGTCGTGAAATCGGCGCGGCCGACCTGCAACCGGAAAGGGCTTCCGAGATTCGTCGACGGAGACGCGCGCTCGACGATCGCGCCTTCGGGAATGCGCCCGACGGTAGGATGGTTGACGGTCGTGGTGTTAGCGGCCTGTCCGGCCGTGAATCCGCCCAGAACCATAGCCCCTTGGGCCACAGCGTAAACTTGGCCGTCCGGCGCTTTCAGGCCAGTCATCAGGAGTATGCCGCCTTGCAGGCTGGGGGCGTCTCCGATGGCTGCGATGGTGACGTCGATGTGGGAGCCGGGCTGTGCGTATGGCGGCAGCGTGGCGGTCACCATCACGGCGGCGGTGTTCTTGACTTGAATCGCAGTGGGGTTGACCGTGAGTCCCATACGCTCGAGCAGGTTGGTGAGGGTCTGCGCCGAGAACAGGGTCTGGCGGCGGTCGCCGGTTCCGGCCAGCCCCACTACCAGCCCGTAACCGATCAGTTGGTTGTCACGCACGCCTTCGATCGAGACGACTTCCTTCAGCCGGACGGCGCCCGGTGCCTGGGTCGCCGCAAGTAGTATCAGGCTCAATGTCCAGGCCAGTGGTCTCCGCATACAGTCCTTAGAAGGGCAGGAGTCCCAGCAGAATCCGCCAGAGGAAGAAAGGCCGTTTCACGGCATCGTTCACCACGCCTTTGCCGTTGATCTTGATCTCCATCTGGGCGATCTGGTTGGAGTTGACCATGTTCCCCGGCGTCAGGTCGGAGGGCCGGATGACGCCGCGCACACTCACCTTCTGGCGTTCCGAGTTCACTTCGACATCCTTATTACCTTCCAGCACCAGATAGCCGTTGGGCAGCACGTGTGTCACCCGCGCGCTGAGTGTAGTGGTCAAGGTAGCTCCGCGCGATGTGCTGCCGGAGCCGTCCAGCGACTGCGACGTGCCGACGTTCAGGAGGTTCTGCATCGCGCCGCCGGGGCTCTTCGGACCCACGAGCGCGGAGACCTGGCTCTTGGCGGCGGACGTACGTGCGGTTTTGGTGGCGCCGGTGGCGACCGCGGATGCCTGTTCGGTTACGACGATCGTCACCAGGTCATCCACCTGCACCGCGCGCACGTCGCTGCCAAGGTCGGTCAGGCGGGACGCGGGCGACCAGATCGAACCGGGAGAAGGCTGGGCGGGAGGAGGAGGCTGCTTGAGAGCTTCTTGCAGGTAGCGGTCCAACGCGCTTGGCTCGGGCGCTTTCTTTTTCTTGGAAGCGTGCGCCGGCGCGCTGAACAGGAACGCCGTCGCAGCCAGGCTCCAGAGTATCGTTCGGGAACGCATGTTTAACTCCCCCTTGGCAGGCTCGCGTCGACCACGGCTTTGCCCTTGCCGCAGACACGAGCTTGAAAGATCTTCTTGCTATCCGGATTGCGGACGGAGATGGTATCGCCGTCGCGGCCGCCGGAAAGAGCTTGTGCGGTGAGGGCCAGCCGCGCGGCGCCGCAGCGAACTTCGATCTGGACCAGGTCGCCGCGGTCGACGTCGTTGGGCCTGGCAAGCAGTTCCGGCCGGACTTCGGCACCCGCTGGAATGACACGCAGCGGCAGCAGGCCCGCCATCTGATCGATTGGCGGCGCAGTTTTTGCCGAGCCGGGAAAACAGGTAAATGGAACTTCGCGGAGCTGGCGGCTTTCTATGGGCCGGCCAGGCTTGAGGCCCTCCACCGCAACCAGCTTGCGGCAAGTAGCGCTGATGCCGACCCTGGCCCAAATCGCGTAGCGGTGATCGCCCCCATAAATCACGTCGCCCCGCCAGAGCACGGGCGCGTGTTGGCCGGGAGCCGGCGGTGCTATTAAGCGGTCGCGGGGAAACTCGACGCGGCCGCGCGGTACCGGGTATGTGCTGGCCTCAGCGATTTCGATGCTGGCGTCCGGCATCAGCAATGAGGCGCGCATGGCTTCCACGATGCGGGCGTGGTCCAGAGGCTCCATGGCCCACTCGAAGCAGACTTCAGGCGCCTCCCTCAAAGCGATGGAATAGCGGCGGGCAAGGCTCTGGATTTCTGGGGAACGAAACACACGGCGCGAGCCGGGCATCGGGGAGTTCCCCAACACGGTCTCCCCAGGAATGGCGCCGAACGCGGGGAGAGCGGCAGCCAGGTCCTTGCCCAGGATACGGTCGTTTTCGATCGTCTGACAGGCCGGCTGCTGCGCGGGAGCAAGCCACGCGGCACAGCCAAACAGAAGTAGGGTCCCCAGCTTCATTGCTTCAGATTGTTGACCTGCTGGTACATGTCGTCAGCGGCTTTGACCACCTTGGAATTGGCCTCGTAGGCGCGCTGGGCCACGATGAGGTTGATGAACTCCTCGACGACGCTGACGTTGGATTGTTCCGTGTACCCTTGCATCAGGCTGCCGAGACCCTCGGGGCCGCCGGGAACGGCGACGGTGGGATCGCCGGAGGCGTCAGTGGGCTGGTAGAGGTTCTTGCCGATGCTGTTCAGACCGGCTGGATTCTGAAACCCGGCGATTTGAATCTGGCCGGCCTGCTGGGCCGCGATCTGCCCCGGAGTAAGATAGCTGACCGTTCCATCGGCCGCAATGGTGATGGATTGCGCGGTCGGCGGAATGGTGATCTGGGGCTCGATCGGATCGCCGCTCGACGTCACCAGCACGCCGTTCTTGTCCATTTGGAAGGAGCCGTCGCGGGTGTAGGCGAGATCACCGGTGGGACGGCGGACCTGGAAGAACCCGTTCCCCTGGATCACCACGTCCAGCGGATTGTCGGTCTCGGTGAAATTACCCTGCGTGAAGATGATCTCGTTGGAGGCCGCGCGCGTGCCAAGACCGAGTTGCAATCCGGAGGGCACCACGGTCTGCTGGCCGGCCGCTGCGCCAGGCTGCACCATGCTCTGATAGAGCAGGTCCTGGAACTGCGCACGGCGCATTTTGTACCCCGCTGTATTGGCGTTGGCAAGGTTGTTGGCGATGTTGTCGACGTTGGTTTGCTGCGCGGTCATGCCGCTGGCGGCGCTGAATAAAGCTCGGATCATAACTACCCTCCTTGCGACGGATTAATGACGGAACCATCCGCGGCCAGGGTGCCGGCTGGATAGGTCATCCCGGGAATGGCCGGTCCGATTTCGCCTATCTCAAACGTCGGCATCGGACCTGACGGATTGTCGTAGTAGGCCGAAATGGCGGCTCCCTGGTTGATTTCCTGGGTGAGATCGGCGGTGAGTTGTTGGACGCCTTCATCGCCGCATTTGGTGTAGTAGGCCAGGTCCGCAGCGTTGACAGTCATGCCGTTGGGCAACTCGATGAAATTCGCCAGTGGCTCGAGGCAGCCGGGGCCTTCGCCGAAAGCCGGTTTCTGCACCACCTTGCCGCCCAGCAACTGCGCGATCTGGTTGGCGGTTTCGTCCGAAGCATAGTAGATAGACGGCATCTGGAAGGTGCCGCGCGGTGTGACCTCGGACAGTTGGGCAGGATCGGTCAGGTCGGTGGGCTGCAAGGAGCCGTTCATGATGGCATTCACTAAGGCAGCGATGCCTGGCGACGTGACCTGGCCGTTTGAGTTCGAAGCGTCGGAAGTCGATGTGGAAGCTCGGGTGGTCGCAGGCGCTGATGCGGCGGTCACGGCAGCCGCCGACGTGGTTGTCGCCGCGGCGGTCGGCGCAGCCGCTGCTGCGACTGTCGTTGCGGGCGCGGGAGCGCCGGCGGGCGTGGTTTTCGATGCCGTAGCGTCCGCGCTGCCGGAAGATGCCGCCGTCTCCAGAAACGACGCGAAATCGGCGCCACGTGTGGACTCTCCCCGCAACAGAGCGTTACCGAAGGGCGTAATCCGCAGCATCGTGTCCGGCGGCAGGCTGCCCTCAGCGTTGGTGCGGTTGCTTGTAATGATCATCCAAGATCTCCTTGACCCCCGATCTCATTGCGCATCACGAACCCACGCGCGCCACTTCCTGAATCGACTTGGCATCCATGTCGCCATCCACGCTGATGGCTTTTTGCAGCATCTCGAACTGCCTCATGACACCGACGAGACGCATAGCCGCTTCCGCGACCGGGACGTTGGAGCTTTCGATCTTCCCTTGCTGCACTTCCGCGTTTGTGGCCACAGGAAGGTTCTTGACATCCGTGTTCTGAAAACAGGTGCTCCCCACCTTTTGAAGGGAATCTGTAGATTTGAAGTTCACGAGTTCCATCTGGCCGATGGTCTGTCCATCCTGAACGACCGTGCCGTCGGAAGAAATCACGATCGGCTTGCCGGATGTAGCCTGGATTGGTCCCTTGCCGTCCTTGCTCAGTACGTTGCGCAACACGAAACCATCCTGGGTCGCCAGTTCACCGGTGTGCAAGATCTGGAGATTGCCGTTGCGCGTATAGAGCGTTCCGCTGCGTCCGTTGACCGCGATAAAACCGGCGCCGTTGAGGGCCACGTCCAGAGCATTGCCCGTCACCTGCATAAGCCCCTGCGAGAAATCCGTCCATTGGCGCTGGATTACGGGAAGCGTCGCGCTCGGGCCGCCCGTCATGGGGTCTTCGGATTCGGCGGAAGCGTACAGGCCGTAGAATTCCTGGTCGCGTTTGAATCCACTGGTGCCCGTGTTGGCGAGGTTGTTGGCAAGCAAGTCGAGCGACTCCATGCGGGACCGCAATCCACTGGCGGCGGCGATGGTGAGAGCGTCCATAACAACCGCGAGTGACGTAAGCAAGTGAGTGGCCCAAAATGACGCGCGAAAAATGTCCTCGAAAATCAGGAAAACGCGCCGATATGCAGGATAAGCAGATTTTTAACTCGTCAAATCTTTGACTGAACGGGTTGACAGTCAAAACTCTAACACCTAATTTCCGTATCTATCGGGTTGAAAAGAATAGCGGCGCAACTTGGCTTTCGATCTGCATTCTCCAGGCGCGTGACGATCGCATCTGCTGCTGTTGCGGCCACACCTCCCACCCCCATGCCGGCGCCGTCACGCTCGCACGACGAGAGCGACGGTCTGGACGGCGGAACGTTCGCGGAACAATTCAACGGGCTGACGGCTTCGCTCCCCGCAGCTCGTTGGAATCGTGCCGCCGGAGGCGCAAGGCAACAGCAGAAGAACGACGATGACGACACTAACCGGTCCGTTCCCGCAGGAATGCCGGGAATGACACAGCCAGCACCGCTGTCCCAAGCCTCGCCGCAAGCATTGCCATCCGCCTTGCCCCAAGCGCTTCCCAACGCGCTGCCCTGGGACCTGCCGTTAACCATCGAGGGCCAGCAGCCACCCGCCGAACTGCCCGCCAATAGAAAAGCACCGGCACCGCAGAACCAGCCGCCCGCATTCGTCTTGGCCGCAGCCGCTCCCACACAGGTGTTGTTCGCTGCAGTGAACGCTGCCCCGTTTGCCCTGCAGGGGAATCCCAATCCGCCTCAGACTACGCCTGCCTCGGCCGGCTCCAACACCGTGGCGGCCGGGCAGGGAATTCCGCCGGCTATCCCGCTGCCGCCCATTCCGGTAGACACCGAACCGCAGGACGGAACTCTCGGCAACTCCGCCAATCGCCAGCCGAACACCTCCGGTTCCGCGCCCGGGACCAGTGCCACGGGCAGCCCGCAGGCCGCCACCGCCAACGAACTTGCCTTTGCAGCCAAGATTCAACCCGCGCAGGCGGCCAGCCAATCGGCGCTGAGCGCTGAGATGAGCACGGCCTCGGCAGTGTCCGCGGTGAAAAAGGCCGCCGGGACGGAAGGCGCCAGTGATGGCTCCCCTTCCAGCTCCAACTTGCTGCCGCAAACCGCCATTGCGGCTTTCGGAAGAAACGCCGAGCTGGCTTCCGCGCCGCCGTCTCATCCCTCCGCCGAGCCTGTTCGCGCCGCGGACGTACAGGGCGCCCAGGTTGAGAGCGCGCCCAAAACAACTGCTCCGCTAAAGGACATTTCGCTGCAGGTAACGCAGCCGGGCGCGGAGAAAGTGGACGTGCGCGTCACCCAGCAGGCCGGAGAAGTCAGAGTGGCCGTGCGCACGGGCGACGTGGACCTGGCTCACGGGCTTCGCCAGGGGCTGTCCGACCTGGCCGGGCGTTTGGAGGAAAACGGATACCGCGCCGAAACGTGGCGGCCGTCCGGATCCATGACGCCGATCGGCAACGCCGAGGAAGCTCATAACACCTCCGGCAATTCGCGCAACATGGATCCGCAGGGACAGCCTGGCTGGCCGCAGCAGGATGGCGGCCGGCGCAACCAAAATCAGTCTAACCAGCCCCGCTGGGTCGAGGAAATGGAATCCACCTTGGCTGGCGGAGACGAAAACTCAGGAGACACGTATGGCTTCGGCCGTTAACCCCCTTACCGGGACGTCCAGCACCGCTTCCAACACCGGGACTTCCAGCACGGATTCGAGCACCTCAGCGCCCACGGAAGAGATGTTTCTGCAGTTGCTGGTGGCGCAACTTCAGAACCAGGACCCGCTGAATCCCACCGACAGCACGCAGTTCGTCGCGGAGCTGGCGCAATTCAGCGAATTGGAGCAGGTCATCGCCATTCGCAACGATATCGAACAGTCAGCGAGCACTACCACGCCGGCCGCCACACCGGCGGGCACGACGCCGTCCAGCAGCACAGGCAGCCAGAACTAATCGCAGGAGGTAAGTCAAAGGTCATGTTTCCAGCATTTGATACCGCGTTATCCGCAATGACGGCCGATTCCACGGCCATCGACGTCGTTGGCAATAACCTCGCCAACCTGAACACTACCGGCTTCAAGGCCAGCGAGGTAAACTTCCACGATCTGGTCGCGCAATCGCTCGGCGCGGGCGGCATGAACGGCCAGGTCGGCATGGGTGTGGGACAGGTGCAGGCCGTCCAGAATTTCACCCAAGGGTCCATCAATACCACCAATGGACCGATGGATGCCGCCATCGAGGGCGATGGCTTCTTCGTGGTGAAGGACGCCAACAACAACACTCTGTACACCCGAGCCGGTAACTTTCAACTGGACGCCAGCGGTAACCTGCTCACGGCTACCGGCCAGTATGTCCAGGGCTGGACCGCGGTGAATGGCGTGGTGAACCCCAACGGCCCCGTTGGAAACCTGGTCTTCCCGGTCGGCGGCCTGGTCGCCCCGACTCCTACCTCCACCATGAGCATGACCATTAACCTGAACAGCCAGGCGGACACTACCGGTCCTACATCAACGTTCGCCGCGCCCATCCAGGTCTATGATTCGCAGGGCAACGCGCACACTCTGACCATCACCTTCACCAAGACCGGTGCGAACGCATGGAGCTACACCGCCACCCTTCCGGCCGCCGACCTTACGAAGGGGACCAGCACCACCGTGGGCCAAGGCACTCTGACCTTCGATGGCACCGGCACGTTGACGACCCCGGCGGCTACCGATCCACCGCAGGCTATCAAGATTACCAATCTCGCGGATGGTGCCGACACCGGCGGGCTCACCATCAACTGGAGCCTGTACGACGCGTCCGGAAACCCGCTGATTACCCAGTATGCGCAGACCTCGGGCATGTCGAACCCGGTTCAAGACGGCAACTCGGCCGGCCAGGTCACCAAAATTGGTATTCAGAATGGCGGGCTGATCGTAGCCAACTACTCCAACGGCCGGCAGTTGACCATTGGGCAGATCGCGTTGGCTTCGATCACCAACCCGAGCAGCCTGATTCAAGTGGGAAATAACAACCTCCAAACCTCCGCGGCCACGGCGCAAGTGGCGGTGGGACCGGCCAACAGCGGGAGCCGCGGGCAGATTGAAGGCGGCGCGCTGGAGGCCTCCACCGCGGATATGGCCGGCCAGTTCACGGACCTGCTCACTTACGAACGAAGTTACCAGGCGGCATCACGGATCATCACCACCAGCGACACGTTGCTGCAAGAGACCGTCAACCTGATCCACCCGTAGAGTCAACATGTCTGACCTTCCGCCAATTGCGCAGTTCAAGGACAGAAATTGAGATGGAAGCGGTACAGCAAATCCTCGCCGTGTTGTTTGTGCTGGGCTTGCTGGGCGGCACATTGTACTGGCTGCGCAACAAGGGAATGGCGCGATTCGCCGTGAAGGGGATCGGACGGGCAGGCGGGCGGCGGATGCGCTCCATCGAACGCCTGCCGCTGACCCCGCAGCATTCCCTGCACCTAGTCAACGTCGGAGGGAAGGTGCTGTTGATCGCCGTCTCTCCAGGCGGCTGCTCGGTCCTGGACGGCAGCACCTGGGAGATCCCCCTGGAAGAACGGACGGTGGCGCGATGACCGGCAGCAGCCGTCTCGCAGTCCTAGCCGCCGCCCTCGCTTCTTCGGCTCTCGCCGCCACCGCGCCTTCCACCTCCCTGATGGGGATCAACCTCTCCAAGTCGGGCGAGTCGCTCAGCGTACCGATGCAGATCGTCATCCTGATGACCCTGATGACGCTGCTCCCGGCGCTGATCATGGCCATCACGCCGTTCCTGCGTATCGCCATCGTGCTGCACTTTCTGCGGCAGGCACTGGGGACGCAGACCACGCCATCCAATCAGGTGCTGGTGGGTATCGCGCTATTCCTGACCATTCTGGTGATTTCGCCGGTGGCCGCCGACATGTATCACCAGGGGTGGGAACCCCTGCAGAAGAATGAATTGACCGCCGGCCAGGCATTCGACGCCGGCGCCAAGCCCCTCAAAGCCTTCCTGATCAAGTTTGCCCGCGAGAAAGACGTCAAGCTGTTCCTGGATATTTCCCACGCGCCGGCGCCGCGAAACTCCTCCGACCTGGAGTTGCGCGTCCTGATTCCCGCCTACATTCTCTCCGAGCTCAAGGCTGGTTTTCAGATCGGCGCCGTGCTCTTCCTCCCCTTCCTCATCATCGATCTCGTGGTGGCGTCCGTTACGCTCTCGATCGGCATGGTGCAGTTGCCTCCGGTCATGATCTCGGCGCCCTTCAAGATTCTGTTGTTCGTGCTGGCCGACGGCTGGAACCTGGTGATCGGCTCACTAATGAAAGGTTTCTACTCATGACACCGGAATTCGTGATCCAGATCCTTCGGGAAGCCCTGATGACTGCGTTCTGGCTGGCTTTGCCGCTGCTAGCCATGGGGTTCATCGCCGGCACGGTGGTCAGCCTGGTGCAGATTCTCACTTCGATTCAGGACACCGCTTTCAACACCATCCCGCGCCTTCTGGCGTTTCTTGCTGCGTTCATCCTGGCGCTGCCCTGGATGCTGCAGCGGATGACTGCCTATACCACTCTCGTTCTGGGAGACCTCAGCCGGTATGGGCGGTGACCTGGTTCTTTCCACCGCGACCCTGTTGGGCTTCATTCTGACGCTGGCGCGCATGGCCGGCATCATGGTCTTCGTCCCGCTGCCGGGCTTGAGCGCCTCCCTCAGCCCGGCGCGCGTCATTCTGACGCTGGGCGTCACCGTGGCGCTCTATCCGGAGTGGCCGCGAGTCACGGAATTCCCTTCCGCCGGGCAGTTTGTGATGTGGCTCCTGGTGGAAGCTACGCTCGGTATAGGCATCGGCGTGGCCGTAAGCTTCATTAGCGAGGCCTTCGCCATCGGAGCGCAGGTCATGGGCCTGCAAGCCGGATACGCTTTTGCTTCCACCATCGACCCTACCACCCAGGCCGATTCGAGCGTGCTGGCGATCTTCACCCAAATCGCCGCCGGCATGCTGTTCTTTGCCACTGGTATGGACCGCGAGGTGATTCACATCTTCGCCCGCAGTCTGGAGACCTACCCCGCCGGCTCGTTCGTCCTCACCAGAGGCGCCGCCGGGCAGGTACTGGCGCTTGGCGGCAGCATGTTCACTACCGGCCTGCGCCTGGCCTTGCCCATGGTTGCGGTGTTGGTGATGGTAGATATCTCGCTGGCTCTGCTCGGCCGGGTCAATGCACAGTTGCAGCTGATCACCATCGCGTTTCCCGTCAAGATGCTGGTCGCACTGGCCATGCTCGGTTGGCTGGCCCTGCTTTTACCGGCGCTCTTTCGCACCCAATGTGGAATGACTTTCGGCGTGGCGCGGGCGTTGATCGCACGGTAGCGCTATGGCGGACAAAGGCCAAAAGACCGAACAACCGACGCCGCGGCGCCTGCGGAAGGCGCGCGAGGAAGGCAATTTTCCCACGTCCCGGGTGTTCGTGAGCGCCATGCAGTTCCTGGCCTTTGTCAGTCTGATTCACGCCTGGGGCCCTGGCTGGATCCACGAGATCCGCGCCAGTATAGCCTCGCTCCTGCAGCATGCTCTCGATCCGCGGCTGAGCACTTCCGAGATCGTCACCCTGAGCCTGGATCTGCTCAGGCAGGCCCTCATTCCGCTGGCCACCCTGGGCGGGATATTGATCGCCATTACCCTGCTGATTCAGCTCGGCGTGACGCGTTTCGGCATCAGCGTAAAAAAGCTGGCGCCCGATATCAAGCACCTCAATCCCGCGACGCGCCTGCGGGAGCTGCCGCGACAGAACGTGCCGGCGCTGCTGCAGGCGGTCATCATGATCCCGGTATTCGCCGCCGCCGTGTACTACCTGGTGAAAGACAATTTCCAGAGCTACCTGGCCCTGCCGCTGCAAACTGTCCCCATCGGCGCCGTGCAGGTGGCCGGTTCCATTCAGGCGCTGCTGTGGAAGGCTTCCATGGTCTTCGTGGTATTCGGCGCCGTGGACCTGTTCCGCCAAAAGAGGCGCTACACGCAAGACCTGAAAATGAGCAAGCAGGACATCCGCGATGAGTTCAAGGAGGTGGAAGGCAGCCCGCTGATGAAACAGCGCGTGCGGCGGCTGCGGCGCGACATGGCGCGGCGCCGCATGATGCATGAAGTTCCCAAAGCCACCGCCGTGATCGTCAACCCGACGCACTACGCCGTGGCCTTGAAATACACCATGAATTCGGCGGGCGCGCCCACGGTTGTAGCCAAGGGCAAGAACTACCTGGCGCTGCGGATTCGCCAGAAGGCTGTGGAAAACCAGGTTCCGCTGATCGAGAATCCGCCCCTGGCGCAGGCGCTCTACAAGGCTGTCGACGTGGGGCAGGAGATTCCAGCGCAGTTCTACCGCGCGGTGGCAGAAGTTCTGGCGTACATTTTCCGCCTGATGAATGGCCGGAGAACTGCTCAATGAGGTTCGTCGATGTGAGTGGCCGATTGCAATCGGGCGTGGTGGCGCAGGCCTCAGCCTGCCGCGGTAGGGCAGGTTGTCAACCTGCGGACCGATTGGCAATCGGTCCAGGCGAGCGCAGCTCGCCCGGGTCTTCCGTTTTTGAGACCTGTTCCGCGCGGTCAGCGAGCGTCGGCATGAGTGCCGACGCGGCAGGCACGAGTGCCCGCGCCACATTGCCTCACGAGGTTCACCACGTAAGGGAAGGAGCTTAGCTTGGCAGCACCGGCAAAAGCGATCGCAGCCCCCTCGGTGCTTAAATCACCAAGTGGCGCGACGATCGCCAACTGGCGGGAGATGGGGGTTCCCATCGCCGTTCTGGGCA
>Ga0335081_10002844_pt1 | contig 27252 bp, 28 predicted proteins | sample Lox_Sample_35_FD_206713 | JGI IMG/M metagenome (GOLD analysis project Ga0335081, IMG submission 206713) | Soil microbial communities from Loxahatchee National Wildlife Refuge, Florida, United States - Lox_Sample_3.5 | ecosystem: Environmental > Terrestrial > Soil > Wetlands | place: USA...
CCCTCCAGGCCGCCCCCGATGGCTACACGACCTTGATGACCGGCAACAACAACGCCATCGCCGAGGCGTTATTCAACAAGCTGCCATACAATACTCTGACCGACTTCAAATCGGTTTCGACCGCTTCCTTCTTCGATCTCTTGATCGTGACCCGCCCCGGTTCGCTGTACAAATCGCTGCACGACGTCATCGTGGGGGCCAAGGCGAACCCGGGCAAGATCAATATCGGCACCATCGTGCCGGGCAGCACGCAAAACCTTGCCGCCCAGCTCTTCCTCACGACGGCCGGCATCAACGCGACGATCGTGACCTTCCGCACGTCGCCCGACATGGCCAACGCGCTGATGCGCGGCGATATCGATGTCGAATTCGAATTCTACGCGGCCGTTCATGGCCTCCTGGACAGCAAGAAGCTCGTGGCGCTGGCCTCCACCGGCCCCAAACGCACCGCTTACCTGCCGGACGTTCCTACGGCGATCGAGAGCGGCATCAAGGACTATGACGTTGTGAGCTGGAATGGACTGTCGGTTTCAGCCAAGACGCCGGACTCCGTTATCGCGAAACTCAATGCCGCCATGAAGGACGTCATTCCAGAGCCGGCCATCCAGAATAGATCGAAACAGATGGGCATGGAGATGCGGTGGAGCACGCCGGACGAAATGACTGCCCGCATGAAAGCCGACATCGCCAGATGGGGCGCAGTCATTGCCGCCGCCCACATCCCGAAGCACGATTGAGAGCAAAGCGACGTCTGAAATTCCTCGCGCAGGCGGACCGTCACGACAACTACGGATGATGCTTGCGTCTCGCTCGATAGCCTGAGCCGGGCCCGCCGCGCCCTGGCACGTATTGGGTGTTGCGGTTGCAGAAACCACCAATGCCGCTCAGCGTCGCCATGCATTGTTCATATGTGGAAAATCCACAATTGCGGGCACCTCCCATCACGCCGCCAGCATACTCGGCACACCACGGATAGTTTTGCGCCTGTGCGCGCGTTCCGATACTCGTAGTGATGGCAAGAGCTCCAAATGCCAACAGCAGCATTCGCATGACTACCTCCTTGGCCAAGCGGCGCCGCGATACACCGTAGAAAATAGCAGCGCTGTTCTCAGCTCCCTTGATCCGCATCAACTCGCGATCAGCACCGCAGCGCCCAATTGTCTCGTTTCAGCGGTGTGAGCGCGTCTACTGCCGGCGTATGCTCATCAGATAGGCCACGATTTGCTTTATTTGAAAATCGGCCAAGTCGGGATTTGACATACCGTTTGGCTCGTCTAACCCACGATGGGTGGTCTTGAGGAACTTGGTAAGCCACTCCGCGGTGAAATCCTTACGCCTAACGATAGTTTCAAACGGTGGGGCCGGAGGATTGCTCATTGGCCGAATTGGCTGATCGGGTGTTGCCAAGTGACAAAGCGCGCACAATTCGGAAGCCAAGCGGTGGCCTTCGCGAATATCCTCTGCATTGCCGATGTCCTGCGCCCGGGCCAAGCCGGGATAAAGCAGGCAAGCTAATAATAATACCCGTTGGACCCACATATTTGCACTCCGAAGTGCAGTTTGCCCACGGCCTCCAGTAGGAGGCGTTAAAGACAACATCAAAGTCATTAAACGCAGTCCCGAGACATTGATCTGGGTCAAGACATCATCTGTGCTGGCACGGTATTTTTGCACGTTGGTGCGTGCGCGAATGGAGCGTACCAAATGAAGGTCTATATTTTGGCATGTGTTTTGTTGGCGGCGCTGGCCCATTCCGCGATTGCCGCAGAGCATACCGGTAAAACGCTGGCGCGCGTCTGCGCGAGTGATTTCGAGCGGCTCTGCGCGAAACAAGTTGCCGTGCCGGCCATCGAGGATTTTCGAGATGGAGGCACGATTAATCAGTGCCTCAAGGAGAAACTCCGTCAGCTATCGAATCCCTGTTGGTACCTGATCATTGAGGACGGCAGGTAGAATGCCGGGGTCAATTCCCGCGATGCGGATGTTCGCTTAGGCCTCCCGAGAGCGCGGGAAGGGCGCACCTGAAGTTCGCGCAGCGAACGAAGGATGGGTGCAGGGGCGTTTGATTCTGCGCTTCACTTGCGTCGGAAGGTAATTCGTCAGGACCCGCGCCCATGCCGCCGGCTCCGGACCGTCACCCTCTCCGCTTGCGCGGGAAAGGATGCAGGAAGCTTGTCCCTGCTGCAAACCGGGCCAGCATGGCTTATGTATCGAGGGCATCGCCGCTGAAAGGTCCGGAGTTCCCTCATGTCTGCCGCCCCCACCTCCCTGATCGACCGCGCCGGACTCGACCGGCCGCGGCTCGCCAAGATCGTCTCGCGCGGTCTCGATGGCGCCGACGACGGCGAGCTTTACCTCGAATATCGCCAAGTCGAGGCCCTGTCGTTCGACAACGGCCGGCTCAAACAGGCGACCTACGATACCTCGCAGGGTTTCGGGCTGCGCGCTGTGAAGGACGAAGCCGTCGGTTACGCGCATGCGTCCGACGTTTCGGAGTCTGCGATTGAACGCGCCGCCGATGCCGTGCGCGCCGTCAAGGGCGGCTATTCGGGGACCTACGCGGCGCCGCCGGCGCGCACCAATGCCAAGCTTTACGGCGAAGACAGCCCGCTCGGCAGCCCCACATTCGAGGCCAAGGCGCGGCTGCTCGAGACCATCGACGCCTATGCGCGCGCCAAGGACCCGCGCGTGCGGCAGGTGTCGGCAAGCCTCGCCGCGACCTGGCAAGCGGTTGAGATTGTCCGTGCGGATGGCGAGATTTATCGCGACGTGCGCCCGCTGGTGCGGGTCGGCGTCTCGGTCATGGTCGGCGAAGGCGACCGCCAGGAGACCGGCAGCGACGGCTATGGGGGCCGCGAAGGTTACGAGCGCTTCATCACCACGGAAGCCTGGCAGGGCGCCGTCGACAATGCCGTCCGCCAGGCGCTGATCAATCTGCAATCGGTGCCGGCGCCCGCCGGCGAAATGGATGTCGTGCTCGGCCCGGGCTGGCCCGGCGTCATGCTGCACGAGGCCGTGGGGCATGGGCTCGAAGGCGACTTCAACCGCAAGCAGACCTCGGCCTTCGCGGGCCTCATGGGCCAGCAGGTCGCCGCCAAGGGCGTGACCGTCGTCGACGACGGCACCATGGCGATGCGCCGCGGCTCGCTGTCGATCGATGACGAAGGCACGCCGACCAGCCGCACCGTGCTGATCGAGGACGGCATCCTGGTCGGCTACATGCAGGACCGCCAGAACGCGCGGCTGATGGGCATGAAACCGACCGGCAACGGCCGCCGCGAAAGTTTCGCCCACGTGCCGATGCCGCGCATGACCAACACCTACATGCTGGCCGGCGATCGCGACCCGGGCGAAATCCTCGCCTCGGTGAAGAACGGCATCTACGCGGTGCATTTCGGCGGCGGCCAGGTCGACATCACCTCGGGCAAATATGTGTTCCAGTGCACCGAGGCCTATCGCATCGAGAACGGCAAGGTCGGCGCGCCGATCAAGGGCGCCATGCTGATCGGCAACGGGCCAACCGACCTGCATCGCGTCTCGATGGTCGGCAACGATCTCGCGCTCGACACCGGCATCGGCACCTGCGGCAAGAACGGCCAGGGCGTGCCGGTCGGCGTCGGCCAGCCGACGCTGCGCATCGATCGCATCACCGTCGGCGGCACCGGCTGACGACGCGATCAAACCGCAAAGTCCATCACAATCGCATTGGGGCGATTAAAAAGCCGAAGGTTGTTCGTATGCTGCGCTGGCTAAAGTCTATCGTCGACGTGATCATGTTCGTCCTGCTGGTAATCGCCGCCAAGACCGCGATCGCTGAGCCGTACTACGTGCCATCCGGTTCGATGGAGCCGACGCTGCAAATCGGCGACGAACTGTTGGCGACGAAATTTCCCTACGGCTACAGCTCGTCCTCACTGCCTAGTTTCGTCACCCTGCCGGATTCGGAGCGCATTCTCGGAGCACTGCCGCAACGCGGCGATGTCGTGGTGTTTCGCTGGCCCGGCGACCGTTCGCAAATCTGGGTCAAGCGCGTCGTCGGTCTGCCGGGCGATCACATCGCGATGCGCGACGGGCGATTGTGGATCAACGGGACCCCGGTCGGCCTGACGTCGGACGGCCTCGGCTCGATGGAAGAGGAAGACGGATCGCATGAAGCCGTCGCGCGTTTCATCGAGACGCTGCCGGGCGGCTACAAGCATGTGATCTTCAAATCGCAGGAACTCGATCCACTCGACAACATTCCGGAACTTACGGTGCCGCCCGGGCATCTGTTTGTGATGGGCGACAATCGCGACAATTCAGCCGACAGCCGGGTCCCGGTCAGCGCCGGCGGTGTCGGCCTGCTGCCGGTCGGCGATCTGGTTGGCCGGGTTGATGCGCTGGTCGGCTCTTGGGATTTGGCAAAGATGCATGAGCCGCTGTGGAAATGGCCGTCGGGCCTGCGGCTGTCGCGGTTTTTCACCGCAGTGCACTAACGAGATTGCTGCGCCGCCTTAACGCACCACGCCCGAAATGCAGCACGGCCGGTGCCGCGGCGGTTTGATGACGTTTTTCAAATAGCAGCGCGCGCCCACTGTGCCGTAGCCTGGCCGCCGGTAGGTCCAGGCCCTGCAGCGTACATCGGCCTGGCACGCGGCCGCGCAGGGCGCGCCAGCTGGATCTGGCTTGGTCTCGAAGGTGTGATAATCGCCGCCAACGCGATCGATCGAATATTCCAGCTTGCCCAGGCGCGGCTCGACGACGCCGGCGCCGCGCACGCCCGACACGCAACAGGGCGACGGCGACGCCGGCCGAACCGTGCGCTTGAGCCAGCACGTCGCCGAGCCGCCTGACGGCAAGGGATAATGAAAGCTCCAGGCGCGGCAATTGCGGTCGTGCTCGCACCGGTTCGCGCATACTGCCGGATCGCCACTGGCGATGGCGAAATGCGTGTAGTCACCGCCCGGCCTGTCATAGCCCGACTGGGCCAGCGCGCGCCCGTTTCCAGCCGCGACTACAACGCAAACTGCGATGATCAGTCCCCGCATCATGCGATGCGCTTCCGTGTGCTGGCCCCGCGCCCGGCGAGTTCCTTCATAGAACACCGCCGCCGCAAACGAAATGCCACAGCCATATATCGGAGCAATTTTCACCCCCCGGCATCCTTCCGGCCCGCCTCATGCTCCTTCGCGGCGCGCCACGACGGCGAACGACGGCTCGCCGTCGTCCGTCTGCTGCTCGAAGGCAATGTCAATCTTCGAGAATCCAAGAACCGACAAAGCGTCCAGGATATCGCCGCGGCGCAGCCAGGCGCACCCCGAATAGACTCCGCCACAGAACCACGGGCGGTTCGTCAGCACGTAGCTTCGCTCGAAGTGTGGGACGAGCTTGCCTTCGAACGGCACCTGCCTGATGCCGACGAGCGGCGGCTGAAACGGCCGCGTCGGAGCAAAATCATCGGGATAATATTGCGTCCAGAGAAAGATTTTGTCGGTATGCGTGGCGATCGATCGCAGGAGCCTAAGCGGCTCGGTCATGTGATAGAGCACGCCCGAGGCCCAGATGAGGTCGAATCTGCGCGGTTCGCTCTCCAACCATGGCACGAAGTCGCCGAGCAGGAAGTGTGCCGATTTAATGTCCAGCAATTCTTTTGCGATCAGGCATTTCAGATAGCTGCGCTTGAACCCTTCGATGGCCACGATACTTTTGGCGCCCGCACGGTCGAGCATATAGGTGTGGCCGCCCTCCAGGGGACCGAGTTCGGCTATGCTGGCGCCTTGCACGCCGCCGAGCCGTTCGATAGCCCACGGTACCCTCGCATCTTCGAATACTCTCGCATAACCGCCGGTGTTAACGCCGGTGCTTGCCGGGAATTCGCTGTGCCAGCCATCGATCAGGTCAACTGTCGTTTGAGCAGAAGGAGCATGAGCGACGCAGCCATCGTTGGGTAAAACTGCGCGCTGCGGGCGAAACCGGAAGATCGCGCGTCTAATTTCGCGTTTAATGAGCGCGCGCATGGCCGTCTCCACACCACAGTGACACTGCTTCGATATTGTTACTACCAAAAGATCGAGCGCCGCGGCCATTGGGCCGACGCGCGTTGCGGCTATGCTCGAAAATGCTTCGACAATTTCAAACCCTGCGCCTGATAATTCGAACCGATGCCGGCTCCATAGAGTTGATCGGGCCGCGCCAGCATTCGCTCATACACCAAGCGGCCGACGATTTGACCGTGCTCGAGAATAAACGGCACCTCGCGCGAGCGCACTTCCAGCACCGCGCGGGCGCCAAGGCCGCCGGCGCCGGCGTAGCCGAAGCCGGGGTCGAAGAAACCCGCATAATGTACCCGAAACTCGCCGACCAGCGGGTCGAACGGCACCATCTCGGCGGCATAATCCGGCGGTACCTGCACCGCCTCGGTCGACGCCAGAATGTAGAATTCGTCGGGATCGAGAATCAGGCTGCGATCGGCACGCGCGGCGATCGGCTCCCAGAATTCGCCAACCTCGTAGCCGGCGCGGCGCTCGACATCGATCACGGCGGTGTGGTGCTTGGCGCGATAGCCAACGATGCCGGTGGCGTTTTCGGACTGGGACCGCCGCGCGCCGCTGCCCGACAGATCGATGCTCACCGCAATGCCGTCGCCCATCACCGCCTCAGCACGGTCGACTAACCGCTCGCGCGCATGCAGCCCGCGCAGTTCCTCGGCGTCGAGCGCCGCGTTGCCGCGGTGCAGGCGCATCTGCGACAGCCGCGAGCCTTCGCGCACCAGCACCGGAAACGTCTTCGGGCTGATCTCGGCATAGAGCGGGCCACAGTAACCGGCCGCGACCCGATCGAAGCCGCGCGTCTCGTCAGCAATCACGCGCGTGAACACGTCGAGCCGCCCGGTGGAGCTCTTCGGATTGGTGGATGCTGCGATGTCGGCCGGCAGACGAAGTGCTTCGAGCAGCGGCACGATGTAGACGCAGCCGGTCTCCAGCACGGCGCCGCCGGACAGCGGAAACTCGTGCAGCTTCAGTTCGGCAATGCGCTGCGTCACGGCGATACCGGGCCCTGGCAAAAAGCTGGCGCGCACCCGATAGGCGACGCCGCCAAGCCGCAGGTCAATGCTCGCGGGCTGGATCTGGTCGGGCGCAAATGGTTGCGCCGCCGCGATGGCGCCGTCATCGGCCAGCGCCGCGATCATGCGGTCTGGCAGGATGCCCTGATCGGATGAGGTGAAGCTGAGCGGCATGGACTGGACCTGCGGCGATCTAACCCGTCCTACGGTTTGACGCAAAGATGCCTGCAGCGTATAAGCCCCCGTTATCCCGTGGTCATTTGAGCCGGCCGGCTTGCAGCCACGTAAAACAAATTGCTAAAAGGCCGGGGACGTGTGAGCCCGGCCTTGAGGATTTTCCTCCCGGCCGGGTTTTGTTTTGGCCGGCGCTCGGCCGAACTTGGAGGGCTCGCATGTCCGCGTCTGCAACGAAAAAATACCGCCCGGAAACGCAACTGGTTCAGGCAGGAATCCTGCGCTCGCCGTTTGGCGAAACGTCCGAGGCGCTCTACCTCACCCAAGGTTACGTCTACGACAGCGCCGCACAGGCGGAGGCGCGCTTCAAAGGTGAGGATCCCGGCTACCAGTATTCGCGTTTCGCCAATCCCACCGTCGACATGTTCGAGCGGCGCATCGCAGCGCTCGAAGGCGCCGAAGCCGCGCGCGCGACCGCAACCGGCATGGCGGCCGTCACGCTGTCGCTCGTCGGCCAGCTCAAGGCCGGCGACCACGTCGTCGGCTCCAAGGCCATGTTCGGTTCCTGCCGTTATGTGATCGAGGAGTATCTGCCGCGCTTCGGGGTCGCCTCGACGCTGGTCGACGGTTGCAACCTCGATGCCTGGCGCAATGCGGTTCGGCCCAACACCAAGACGTTCTTTCTTGAGAGTCCGACGAACCCGGCGCTCGACATCATCGACATTGCCGAAGTGGCGAAGATCGCGCATGCGGCCGGCGCCACGCTCGTCGTCGACAACGTATTTGCGACGCCACTTTACCAGAGCCCGCTCGCGCTCGGCGCCGATTGCGTGGTCTATTCGGCCACCAAGCATATCGATGGCCAGGGCCGCTGCCTGGGCGGAGTCGTGCTTGGCTCGCAGAAATTCATCATGGAAAAAATTCACACACTGCTGCGACAAACCGGGCCGTCAATGTCGCCGTTCAATGCCTGGGTGCTGCTCAAAGGCCTGGAGACCCTGGCGGTTCGGGTGCGCCGCCAGACCGATAGCGCCGCCACGCTCGCCGTCACGCTATCCGAACACCCGAAGATCGCCCGCCTGATCTATCCGGGACGTCCCGATCACCCTCAGGCCGCCATAGCGCAGAAACAGATGCGCGGCGGCTCGACCCTCGTCGCGTTCGAGATCAAGGGCGGCAAACAGGCGGCCTTCCGGTTTCAAGATGCGCTCCAACTTGTGCGCATCAGCAATAATCTCGGCGATGCCAAAAGCCTCATCACCCACCCGGCCACCACCACGCATCAGCGGCTGACGCCGGCGGCGCGCGCCGAACTCGGCATCAGCGACGGACTGGTGCGCGTCTCGGTCGGCCTCGAACATCCTGATGATATCGTGGAAGACGTGCTGGCCGCCCTGGAGACCGCGTAGTCCCTTTTCGGACGGCACGGTGCGCAATCTGCGGGCATGCTTGAGAAAGCGCGCCTGCGCGGTTATTGCAATCGCTGTGGCGGCGCGATTCCCTCAAAATCGGGGCGCCCGCCATCATGAGCCAAGGTCGGGAAGGCGTCAGGAAACGCACCATGTATCGTGCCGTCACCCGGGACATCGAGGTCGTGGTGACCCCGCGCTTTGTCGCCGACCGCTCGTCGCCGGAGAACAATTATTTCTTCTGGGCCTACACGATCTCTATCACCAATCAGGGCTCGGAGACGGTGCAGTTGAAGACCCGTCACTGGCGCATCACCGACGCCAACGGCCGCCGTCAGGAAGTGCGCGGCGCCGGCGTCGTTGGCGAGGAGCCGGTGCTCAAGGCTGGCGAGCATTTCGAATATACCAGCGGTGTGCCGTTGCAGACGCCGTCGGGATTCATGGTCGGCAGCTACGGCATGGTGAGCGCGAACGGCGAGCATTTCGATATTGAAGTGCCCGCTTTCTCGCTCGACTCGATCGAGACCAAGCGGACGCTCAATTGAGCCTCAAAACGAATGGCGCGGACCCGCTTTTCGCGAGCCCGCGCCTTCGGTCCGACGTTTGCTTTGCCCGGGAATTAATGCCCAATCTCTACACCGACACCGGGCGTGTGAATGTCAACCCCGGGCCGGCGATCATGCTCGTGCACAACCACGCCAGAGTCCGGATGTTCCACGCATTTGGAAACGCAGGCTCCGTGATCGCACACCTGTCGGCAAACGCGCTCAGCATGCGCCGCATAAGACAGACCAAACCACATCGCCGCCGCCGCGGCCCCGATCAAAACCCTGCTCATCATCGCCTCCGCAATGTTATGCGGCATAAATGACATCCGACGTGGTTTTGTTCCTCACGAGGGCAGCAACAAAAATTCTGTTTCGCGGCGGAACTAATCAGCGCTAAGCCGACGACGCATCCGCGGGCGTGATTTCGTGGGGCTGGAACACGTAGGTCGAGCTGCAGAACTCGCAGGTGACCGTGATCTTGCCGTCCTCGACCATGTCGTCACGATCGGTTTGCGGAAAGCTCCGCAGCATGGCCTCCACGCCGTCGCGTGAGCAGGAGCAATGAGCCTCCACCGGCGCCGGCCGAAACACGCGCACGCCGCGTTCGTGAAACAACCGATAGGCCAGACGTTCGTTCGACAGCGCCGGATCAATCAGCTCGATATCGTCCACGGTGGCGATCAATGAGCGGCCTTCAACCCAGGCTTCGTCCTCCGCGACCATATGCGGCTCGGTTCCGGGCGGCGCGTCTCCGGGATCGAGATCGGCCTGCCGCGCGCGCTCGATCGAGCCGGGCAGAAACTGCAGCAGGATGCCGCCGGCGCGCCAGCGCCGTTCCGCGCCGTTCGGCCCGGCGCGAAATTCCTCGGCGACGGCGAGTCGCACGCGCGTCGGAATTTGCTCCGATCGAGCGAAATATTCATGCGCGGCGTCTTCGAGGCCGCCGCCGTCAAGCGGGACGAGCCCCTGATAGCGGCTCATGTCGGGACCCTGATCGATGGTCATCGCCAGATGGCCGCGACCGAGCAGTTTGCCCGGTTCCGCCGCGTTGGCGGCGATGGCCGCTTTGACGCGCACGGCGTCAAAGCGGGCGCAGGCCCGTACTTTGCCGGGCGAGGTAAAATTGACCACCAGCATGTGCACCGGCCCGTCGCTCTGCGTCTGCAGAATGAAGCGGCCGTCGAACTTGAGCGCCGAGCCCAGCATGACCGTCAGGACGATCGCCTCGCCGAGAAGCTTTGCGACCGGGGCCGGGTAATCGTGACTGGCAAGGATAGTGTCGACCGCACAGCCGAGCCGGACGATCCGCCCGCGCAGGTCGAGCGCCTTCACGGCGAAGGGAAGGATGGTGTCGTCGACCGCGTCGGCAGCGGGCGCCCGGGTCGGGATAGCGATTTGAGGATCGTTCATCGCGAGCGAATATAGGCAGCGCCGGGCGATTTGTGAGCCCTGCCGGCAGCGGGGCTCCCCGCTATCCTGCGTTGACCGCCAAGCACCACGCCAAAATGCCCTTTTGGGCATGCAGCCGGTTTTCCGCCTCGTCGAATACGACCGACTGCGGTCCGTCGATGACCGCGTCCGTCACCTCTTCGCCGCGATGCGCCGGCAGGCAGTGCATAAAAATGGCGTTTGGCTTGGCGCGCGCCATCAGGCGTTCGTTGACCTGGTACCGCTTGAGCAGATTGTGGCGACGGGCGCCGTTGCGATCGCCCATCGAAACCCAAGTGTCGGTGACGACGCAATCGGCGCCTTTGACCGCCTCCTCGGGATCAGTGCCGACCGCAACGGCGGCGCCCGCCGACTTTATCCAGTCAAGCAGCGGCTTTTTAGGCGCCAACTCGGGCGGCGTGGCGACGCGAAGACAAAAATCGAAGCGCTCCGCCGCGTGCATCCAAGACGTCAGCACGTTGTTGGCATCGCCGCTCCAGGCCACGGTGCGGCCGCGGATCGGACCGCGGTGCTCCTCGAAGGTCATGACATCGGCCATGATCTGGCAGGGATGCGAGCGGCGCGTCAGTCCATTGATTACCGGCACGGTGGCGTGACGGGCCAGCTCCACAAGCTCGCCGGAATCGAGCGTACGGACCACGATCGCGTCGACGTAGCGCGACAACACGCGCGCGGTGTCGGCGAGCGTCTCGCCGCGGCCGAGCTGCATCTCGTCGGAGGTGAGCAGGATGACGTCGCCGCCAAGCTGGCGCATGGCGACCTCGAACGAAACCCGCGTGCGCGTCGAGGGCCGCTCGAAAATCATCGCCAGCGTCTTGCCGGCGAGCGGCCGGCCGGCGGAGGTGCGGTTCGACTTCATCGCCCGCGCCGACTCGATGATGTTGCGCAGGTCCGCGGCCGGCACGTCGATTAGGTCGAGGAAATGACGCACGCTCACGGTGCCTTCTCCCCGATACGCGCCTTGGCATGAGCGTCGCTCAGTCGCGCGCAGGCGCGATCGAGCCGCCTCACGCCCTCGGCGATCTCCTGCTCGCTGACAATGAGCGGCGGCAACAGCCGCACGACATTGTCGCCGGCCGCGACGGTAAGCATTTTCTCGGCGCGCAGGGCATCGACCAGTTCGCCCGCCGGAACCAGCGCGCGAAGGCCGATCAACAAGCCCTCGCCGCGCACTTCGGCGATCACTGCTGGATACCGGTCTTTGATCTCCGCGAGCCGCTGTTTGAACAAGAGCGATACGCGCTTGACGTGGTCGAAAAAGCCGGGCGCCAGCATCACATCGAGAGTGGCGTTCACCGCGCTCATCGCCAGCGGATTGCCGCCGAAGGTCGAGCCGTGGGTGCCGGCGGTCATGCCCTTGGCTGCCTCACGGGTGGCGAGACAAGCGCCGACCGGAAAGCCGCCGCCGAGCGCCTTGGCGAGCGGCATGACGTCGGGCGCCACGCCGGTGCGCTGATGGGCGAACAGTTCGCCGGTGCGTCCCATGCCGGTCTGCACCTCGTCGAAGATCAAAAGGAGGCCGTTCTGGTCGCACAGCTCGCGCAACGCCCGAAGGAAGGACGGTTCCACCAGGCGTACGCCGCCCTCGCCCATGAGCGGTTCGATCATGATCGCCGCGGTCTCCGCGCCGACCGCGCGCTTGGTCGCGGCAAGATCGCCGAACGGCATCTGATCGAAGCCGTCGACAACAGGCCCAAACCCATCCAGATATTTCTTCTGTCCGCCTGCGGCGAGCGTTGCCAGCGTGCGGCCGTGAAACGCACCTTCGAAAGTGATGATGCGATATCGCTCCGGGCGGCCGCCGACAGCCTGATACTTTCGCGCGGTCTTGATCGCGCATTCGCAAGCTTCAGCCCCGGAATTGCAGAAGAAGACCACGTCGGCAAAGCTCGAGGCGCACAGCCGCTCGGCGGCCCGTTCGTCCTCGGGAATGTCGTACAGATTGGAGACGTGCCAGAGCTTTTCGGCCTGCTTCTTCAGCGCCTCGACCAGATGCGGATGCGCGTGACCCAGCGCATTCACGGCGACACCGGAGGTGAAATCGAGGTAGCGCTCGCCGTCGGTCGCATAAAGCCACACGCCTTCGCCCCGCTCGAAGGCGAGGTGCACACGCGCGAAGGTGGCCATCAGATGCGATGTCACGGCTTTGGCTCGCAGCCGCTGCGGCAATAATCCGCGCGGTCAAACAAAATGTGCCGCCTTTTTTGGGCGGCACATGGCACATTCTATTTGCGCGCGGCGCACTGTCAACACGGGAAAGTCGCCGCTGCGACCTTGGTTCGTTCTCGCTCAGTCCACAGATCGTGTGAGTTTCCGTCCACAGCGGGGAGGAACATGTGGACGCAAGTCGCGCGACTCTTGCGCCCGACTCCCGCCATATTGTAGCTTTTTGGTTGTCAAGTACGACATCTCGTGCGGCGGACAGTCGGCGGACGGCTTTTCCCAGTGTTGGGAGTTTGTATTGCGTGTTGGGTGGCTATGCGCTGCCCGGCTCAGAGGAGGATTCTGCGCAAATGATCGCGATGCCAGGAGACGGAGGCAGCATGTCGTGGACCGACGAGCGGGTCGAGCTCCTCAAGAAGCTGTGGTCCGACGGACTTTCGGCAAGTCAGATTGCGGCCGAACTCGGCGGCATCACCCGCAATGCCGTCATTGGCAAGGTGCATCGGCTCGGTCTGTCCGGCCGCGCTAAGAGTGCGAGCGCCGGAGCGCCGCGGCCGCGCAAGCCGCGATCGGCGACCCACATGCTGCGCATCGGGCGGCCGGCAATCCGCGGCAATACCGCGTTGGCGCACGCCTATGAGATCGAGACCGAGGCCGAGCCGGAGCTGATCGACAACATTATTCCAATTGGCCAGCGCCGCACGCTCCTGGAGCTGAACGAGCAGACCTGCCGGTGGCCGGTCGGAGATCCCGGCAGCGGCGATTTCTTCTTCTGCGGCGGCAATACACTCACCGGACTGCCCTATTGCGCCTATCACTCGCGGATCGCCTATCAGCCGGCCGCCGACCGCCGCCGCGACCGACGCGCGACGCGATAGAGCATCCTCGGGAAAAGTGGGTACCGGTTTTTCGGTCAGTCAACCGCTGCGGCCCTGCTTTCGCGGGGGCGCGCTGGTCTTCGATCAGCTCGCCTTGCCAAACCGGTCGTCGAGCGAATAGCCGGCGCCGCGCACGGTGCGGATCGGATCGGTGGTGTGGCCGCGGTTGAGCGCCTTGCGCAGGCGGCCGACATGAACGTCCACGGTGCGCTCGTCGATATAGACGTCACTGCCCCAGACGCCGTCGAGCAACTGCTCGCGGGAAAATACCCGCCCGGGCCGCTCCATCAAAAACTCCAGCAGGCGGAATTCGGTGGGGCCGAGCTCGACCGGCCGGCTGGCGCGCGACACGCGCTTCTTCTCTCGGTCAAGCTCCAGATCGCCGATCATCAGCACCAAGGCGACGCGCTCCGGGCTGGCGCGGCGCAGCAGCGCGCGAATCCGCGCCAGCAGTTCCGGTACCGAGAATGGCTTGACGATGTAATCGTCGGCGCCGGTTGCAAGCCCGCGCACGCGCTCGCTCTCCTCGCCGCGCGCGGTGAGCATGATGATCGGCAATGACTGCGTCTGCGGCCGCGCGCGCAGGCGCCGGCACAGTTCGATGCCGGACAGGCCCGGCAGCATCCAGTCGAGTACGACCAGATCGGGGGCGGTTTCGCGCAGCCGTGTATCGGCCTCGTCGCCGCGGCCGACGGCGTCGACCTCGTAGCCCTCCGCTTCGAGATTATAACGCAACAGAGTGGTAAGCGGCTCCTCGTCCTCGACAATCAGGATGTTGGCTCCCATCCTGGTCTCTCCTTATTTCTGCATCACCGCGGACGGAAAACTGGTGGTGTCGCCTTTCGGACGCTGATCGGTAATCGGGCGGCCTTCGATCATGAAATAGACGGTCTCGGCGATGTTGGTGGCATGGTCGCCCATGCGCTCGATGTCTTTGGCGCAAAACATCAGATGCATGCAGAAGCTGATATTGCGCGGGTCTTCCATCATATAAGTGAGCAACTCGCGGAACAGCGAGGTGCACAATGCATCAACCTCTTCATCACCGCTCCACACCGCGAGCGCTGCTTTCAGGTCGCGGCTGGCATAGGCATCGAGCACCTGCTTTATCTGTGCCAGCACCAGTTCCGACATGTGTTCGACGCCGCGGATCAGAGTCTGCGGGTAGAGGTCACCGGCAAGCGCGACCACGCGCTTGCCGATATGCTTGGCGTGGTCGCCGATCCGCTCCAGATCGTTGCAGACGCGCATGGCGGCGACGATCTCGCGCAGGTCGACCGCCATGGGTTGCCGGCGCGCAATCGTCAGGATTGCCTTCTCCTCGATCTCCTGCTGCATCTTATCCACCGACGGATCGGTGGTGATGACGCGCTCGGCAAGCTCGGAGTCGCGATCCAGCAGCGCCTGCACGGCGTCGGCGATCTGCTTTTCAACGAGCCCACCCATTTCAGCGACCTTGCGGGCGATTTCCTGCAGATCGGTGTCGAAGGCGCGGGTGGTGTGATCGATTCTGGTGGTGGCTTCGGTCATGGTGCGTTACCTAGGCACTTCCTGGGCGCTTGCATCGGGCGATTAGCCGAAGCGGCCGGTGATGTAGTCCTGCGTGCGCTGATCGTGCGGCGCCGTGAAAACTTTGCTGGTCGAGTCGAACTCGACAAGCTCGCCAAGAAACATGAACGCGGTGAACTCGGATACGCGCGCCGCCTGCTGCATATTATGGGTCACGATCACGATCGTGTAGTCGTCCTTCAGTTCGTCGATCAGTTCCTCGATCTTCGCGGTCGAGATCGGATCGAGCGCCGAGCATGGCTCGTCGAACAGGATCACCTCGGGCCGCACCGCGACAGTGCGGGCGATGCACAGGCGCTGCTGCTGGCCGCCGGACAGGCTTTGGCCGTTGGCATTAAGCTTGTCCTTGACCTCGTCCCACAGCGCAGCGCGGCGCAGCGAGCTTTCCACCCGCTCATCGAGTTCGGATTTCGGCAGCTTTTCATACAGCCGAATGCCGAAGGCGATATTTTCGTAGATCGACATCGGAAACGGCGTCGGCCGCTGAAACACCATGCCGATGCGAGCGCGCAGCAAATTAATGTCCTGGTGCGGCGAGAGAATGTTGGTGCCGTCGAACATCACCTCGCCGGTGGCGCGCTGGTGCGGATAAAGATCGTACATCCGGTTGAGCACGCGCAGCAAAGTCGATTTGCCGCAACCCGACGGGCCGATGAACGCCGTCACCTTGTTTTCGAACAGCGAGAGAGTGATCGACTTCAACGCCCTGGCCTCGCCGTAATAGAAGTTGAGGTCCTTGATCGAGACCTTATCGGACATTGTGCTGCGATCGGCGACGACCGCATTGCTGACGGTCGGTATGGCAACGGAGGCTACGTTCATGACTGCGTTCTCAATTTGAGGACTGACACGACGTTTACGATCGGCACTTTAGACCGGCGTTGCCGCCGCGGCGGAATGGGACGCGCCACCGTTGAGTGTGACAAGGCCGCCTGGATCGCTGACGGCCAACGGCACCGAACTTCCCAGATTGTTTGCCAGCCTCGGATGACAATTGGATGACAATATAACCCATTGAACTCTCATTGATTTATGTGCTCGGTCGAGGCGTGACAATAGGCAAGTGAACGGTGAAGGTGGCGCCAGCCCCTGGTGCGCTTTCGATCGACAGCCGTCCGCGATGGCGGTTGAGGATGTGCTTGACCAATGCCAAGCCAAGGCCTGTCCCGCCTTGGGCCCGGCTTTCGCGTACATCGACACGATAAAACCGCTCGGTCAGCCGCGGCACATGCTCGGGAGCGATGCCGGGGCCGTAATCGCGCACGCTGACAATGGCCTCGGCCTCGCTCTCCGCCGTGATGCCGCGCGACAGCTTGACGTCGACGCGCTTGCCAGCAGCGCCGTATTTCAGCGCGTTCTCGACCAGATTCTCGAACAGGCGCACCAGTTCGTCGCGGTCGCCGAGCACGGTGATCGCATCGTCCGCGTCGACCTCGATGACAACGCCGCGGTCGCGCGCCAGTGTCTGCAGGCCGTCGACCACCTGGCGCACGATCGGGATAAGCTCGACAGGCGCGTCGGGCCGCCGATGCGCGTTGAGTTCGATGCGCGACAGCGACAAGAGGTCGTCAATCAGCCGCGCCATGCGCCGCGCCTGCTCCTGCATGATTGCCAGAAAACGCTCGCGCGCCTTGGCGTCATCGCGCGCCGAGCCTTGCAGCGTCTCGATGAAGCCCGACAGCGCCGCGAGCGGCGTGCGCAGTTCGTGGCTGGCATTGGCGACGAAATCGGCGCGCATTTCCTCGACGCGGCGCAGCGGCGTAAGATCGCGAAAGGTCAGCAGCACGAGATCGGGAGTGCGCGCATCCGGCGTGCGCCTCACCGGCATGGCCACGGCCTCGAACCAGCGGTCGAGGGGCACCCGCTCGGAATATTCGACGCGCTGCTGTTCGCCGCCTGTGCAGGCGCGGTCGATCGCCTCGGTCAGTTCCGGCATGCGCAGCGCCAAGGTCACCGGCTCGCCCTGGCGCAGCGCCGGCGCCAATGCCCGCGCCGGCTCGTTAAGCGCGACCACGCGGCCGTCGCGATCGAGCGCAATGACCGGATCGGGCAGGCCCGACACTATGGCGCGCAGCGGATCGCCAGCTCGCTCGGAGGCCGCCAGCACCGGCGAAACCTGGGCGCCTGCCTTGCCGTCGCGCGTCGCCAGAAGCGCCGCCGCCGCAACGACGGCAAAGCCCGCCAGCGCGTAGCCGCCGGCAAGCGCGCCGGTTCCCACCAAGCCGGCGAACACGAGCGCCGCCGCAACGATAATCAGCCACACTCCGCGCCGCAGCGGCCGGGCGCGCAGCGCACGATCGTCAACCACACTCATCAGCTAGACTCATGCGACGCGACGTTGGTGTATCTTGCGTTGCGCGTTGCATCCATACCGACATACACCTCGGCGGTTGTCATATTTCAGGACACGTCCGATCGCTCGCCTGCATACTCGCTCGCAGCCGCCAGCGGCGGAGCGCGGGTAGCGCGCCGTGCGGCGTTGAGCCGTGCTTCGCGAACGCCGAGTACAATGAGCGAGAGTACGAACGGAATAACGTAATAAAGCAAGCGAAACAGCAGCAGCCCCGCCAGCAATTGCTCCTTGTTGAACTGGTATAGAGCTACCAGCATTGTGGCATCAAAAACGCCAAGGCCCCCAGGAGCGTGGCTGGCAAAGCCGAGCAGTGTGGCGGCGACAAAAATTACCGCGACGGTCGCGAAGCCGACATTCGGCTCATTCGGAATCAGCATGTACATCGCGGCCGCGCAGCATGAGAGATCGAAAATGCCGATCACGATCTGCACCAGCGTCAGCGGGCCGCCGGGCAGGACCACTTGCCAGTCGTCGCGGCCGATAATGCGCGGCTTGGTCCAGACCCAGCTCACATAGGCGGCAAGCAATCCGAGCAGCAGGATCGCCAAGCAGCGGTTGGCCCAGAGCGGCATCTGATCGATGGCGTGCGCCGCAGACGGCGTATAGAGAATGCCAAGGCCAAGCACGGTGATGTTGCCGAGCCAGAATGTCAGCCCAGCTACGAAACAGATTTTGGTCACCTCGACGACGCTCAATCCCCAATTCGAATAGATGTGGTAGCGCACGGCGCCGCCGGAAAATACGCTGGCGCCGATATTGTGCCCCACCGAATAGCTGGTGAAACTGCCGAGCGCCGCAATGCGATACGGCACGTCGAAGCGCCCGATCGTGCGCAGCGCGAAGAGATCGTAGAAGGTGAGCGTTACATAGCCGCCGGCAACGAAGCAGCCGGCGATAACCAACGTCCGCGGGTCGGTGGCTTTCAGCGCCGCGAGCAGTGCCCTCGGATTGATGTCGCGCAGGATGTGATAGAGCACGACCACCGCGGCGATGAAGATGGCGAGGCTCAGGACGAAGCCGATGCGGGAGAACGGGATTTTGCGCCCGGCGACGGGCGGCTTGCCGTGTTCCGGCATCAGCATTGCGCGCTCCGCGGCGGCTTCGTGCGCATCAATCGAGAGTCCCGTTTTGCCTCTCCCGCGACATTCATCAACTAGCAGATGTTGTTCGGCGGCGCGAGCGCAGCTAGTCGGGCGCTATGGCAACCCGCCGGCGGCGAAGAACGCCCGCAGTTCCGCATAAGTCTCCTCTGGGGCTTCCTCGGAAAGGTAATGACCGCAGGGTAGCGCCTTGGCACCTCTGATATCGGTGGCGTAGCGCTGCCAGACCTCGCCCGGACTCGGCTTGGTATTGCGCCCGACACCACCGGTTGCACCCCACAACAGCAGCACCGGACAGGCGATTTTGCGGCCGGCGTCGAAATCCGCCGTGTCCATGTCAAAATCGATACCCGCGCAGGCGCGATAGTCCTCGCACATGGCATGCACGGTCGCCGGGTTGCGCATGTAGCGCTTGTACTCTGCCAGGCACTGCGGGTCGAAGAAACTGAGGCCCTTCTCGGTCTTCGCGAGTTTCTTCTCGATGAAAAAGTCCGGGTCCGCGCTCATCAGATGCTCGGGAAATGGCTCCGGCTGAATCATAAAGAACCAGTGCCACGAGAACGTCGCCCACGCCTTGTTGGGGTGATTGAACACATGATGCTGCGGCACGATGTCCATGATCGCTGCGCGCGCGACTTTGTCCGGGTGATCGAGACACATGCGATGCAGCACCCGAGCGCCGCGGTCGTGGCCGGCGGCGTAGAAGCGGTTGTGGCCGAGCGCCGCCATGACCTCGATCTGGTCCTGCGCCATGGTCCGGAACGAATAGTTCTGGTGGTTCTTGCCGCCCGGCGGCTTCTCCGAATCGCCATAGCCGCGCAGGTCGGTGGCGACGACGGTGAAGTCCTGCGCCAGCCGCGGCGCGAATTTCTGCCAGGACAGATGGCTGAACGGGTTGCCGTGCAGGAGCAGGAGCGGCGGTCCCTTTCCGCCATGCACGGTCACGATACGCGCGCCGAAGGTCTTGATCTCGGTGCGCGTGAAGCCCTCGAAGAACATGCTTCCTCCACAGTCTGTCACCATCCGCGAAGGTGGATGATCCAGTAATCTCAGGGGACTCGCAACATCGATGCAGCCATGGCATCCATTGGTGTTGCTGGATGCCCGCCTGCGCGCGGGCACGACAGCGAAAGCCCTTGGAGACGCCCTCACATGCCCATGCCTTCCGATATCGACCCGCAATCCGGATGCCGTCTGCCGCTGCGCAAGCGCGAGGAGTTGGACGAGGTCGGCCAGCGCGCGTTCGATCGCGCCTCGACGCCCGGCAAGACCATCGTCGGCCTGCGCGGACCTTCCGGTCTGAACCTCTACAGCCCGGCGACGGTGGAAGCTCACCAGGTCATGAACCAGCACCTGCGCTTCAAATGCTTCGATCCCAAGACCCGTGAGATCGCGATCCTCACCGTGGCGCGCGAGATGGACAGCCGCTTCGAATGGGCCGCGCACGAGCCGGAGGCTCTCAAGGAAGGCGTGTCGGCCGACATCATCGATATCATCAAGCACCGCAAGAGCACGCAGGGCCTCGACGAAACCTATGCCGCCATCATCGAATTCGGCCGGCAGATTTTCCGCGATCACAAAGTCACGTCGGAAGCCTTCGCACGAGTTAAAGCGAAATTTCCTCCAAACAAACTTGTCGAACTCGTGCTGCTCATGGGCAATTACGCAGCGACGGCGGCGCTGTTGTGCGCCTTCGATATGCAAGTGCCGGAGGGCAAACCGATGTTGCCGGTGGGATGAAACTCATCCTCCCCCGTGGCAGTGGGGAGGATGTCGAATCACTTCTTCCTTCCGTCCAGCCCCAGTTCGGCCCAGCGCTTTTGCACCGCGTCGATATCCTTCTGCTCCGGCCACACCTTGGGCGGGAAGCGCGCGCCGCCGAGATCGGGATCGGGATCGTAATCGAGATTGACGGTGGCGTCGATCAGGAGCCGGTTCCATTTGCCGGTGCCAAACTGCTCGACATTGCGATCACGCCGCCGCGTCGAAGGATCGAGGCCGGCGCCGAAGGTCGACGGCATGATGACCACATCGTCCTCGCCGGCATTGACGCGGTAGGCGACCGCCCAATCCACCGCGGCGTAATCGTGAATGTCGATGTCGTCGTCGACCACGATGACGTGCTTATACCTTACATGCGCGGCCGATGAGCCCCACAGCGCGTTCGCGACCTGCTTGGCCTGGCCGCGATAGCTCTGTTTGATCTGCACATAGACGTTGATGCCGGTCTGCACCGGCGGGCACCACACGTCGGTGACGCCGGGTACTCCGGCGCGGTCGAGCACGTTCCACGCGGTCGCCGCCCGCATGATCGACGAGCACACGCCGTTCTCGGAAAAACTGCCCGGCATCGAGCCTTCGATAGTGCCGCGCAGGATCGGGTCGGTGCGGTGCGTGATGGCGGTAACGTAGATGGTCGGCTTAAGCGAACGGTCGCCGGCCACATATCCGGTGAACTCCGCGAACGGGCCTTCCATCTTGTAGGTGCCCGGATCGAATTTCAGCACGCCTTCGATGACGATCTCGGCGCTGGCCGGCACGTAGAGGTCCACCGTCTCGCACTTGACCAGTTCGACCGGCGCGCCGCGGATAGCGCCCACGACATCGTATTCGCAGAGACCCTTGGGCACTGGCGAGCCGCCGACGAAGCCGAGAGAATCTTCCCAGCCGATCGCGACCGCGATCGGCATTTCCTTGTAGCCGGCTTCCTGCCAAGCGGTAACGTGATGACCGATGTGCTGCGCGCGCCACATCAGGATCGGAATCTTGTTCTTGTCCGCCACCATGCCGCGATAGACGCCGACATTCATCACATTGGTGTGCGGATCCTTAGTGACCACGCCCCCATAGGTGAGGATGTAACGGCCGCCGTCGATGCGATTCCACTGCGGTACGGGAAACTCGTAGAGATCGACGTCCTTGCCCTTGACGATGTTCTCCTTGACCGGTCCGGTCTTGACGATCTTCGGCGCAATGCCCTCGGTGAGAATCGTGCGGCCGATCTTCACCAGCTCGCGTGCATGCGTGTCCGGTGAAAGCCCCATCATCATGGCGACGCGGCGCGCGCTGGCGAGCCCTGACGTAAAGACCTGATGACAGCGCGCGTTCTTGCCGTAATCCTTGATGCTGTTGAACAGCAGTGCCGGGCCGGTGCCCGAGCCCTGCGCCAGCCGCGTGATGGTGCCGAGTTCAACGTTCCAATCGACCTCGGCGTCCACCGTGCGCATTTCGCCGGCGGCTTCGAGCGCCTTCATCCAGCCGCGCATATCGCCGAATGCTGTGGGCCTGCGAGTCATCGTGGTCATTGCGAATTCCAATGGGACATAAGGAAGCGCGGTTTTGCGCCGCCTGTGCGGGCGGTGTCAATCACACGGCGGCAGAGCGAGAGAACCGTAGCCCGGATTGAGCAAAGCGAAATCCGGGAACGGCATTGAAGTCTCTAATTCTGATCGCAGGTTTTGCTTCGCTCAACCCGGGCCACAGAGGCGGAAACTCACTCCGCCTTCAGTCCCGCCTCTTTGATGACCGGACCCCACTTCGCCATTTCGGACTTGAAGAACGCCTCGCATTCTTGCGGCGAGTTGCCGATCGGCAGGTAGGCCATCGCGGTGAGCTTGGCAACGACTTCGGGCTGTTTGAGACCGGTGACGATCAGATCGTGCAGCTTGGCGATGATGTCCTTAGGCGTGCCGGCCGGCACCACTACGGCGGTCCAGGTCGCGCCTTCGACATCAGGGAAACCCGCCTCCGCCATGGTGGGGACATCGGGCAGCGTCGGCGAGCGCGTCTTGCCGGTCACCGCCAGCGCGCGCAGTGCGCCGGATTTGATCAGCGGCACCGCCGGCGCCATGGCGCCGAACGAGATCGGGGTGTGGCCGCCAACGGTCGCTTGCACGGCCGGCCCACCGCCGTTGAACGGCACATGCACCAGATCGAGGTGCAGCGAATGCTGGAATAGCGAGCCGACGAGTTGCGGCGGCGTGCCGGTGCCTGGCGACGCAAAACTCTCCTTGCCGGGATTGGCGCGGATCCACGCCACCAGTTCCTTGACGCTCTTTGCCGGCACCTGCGGATTGACCGCGAGCACCACCGGCGTCTGCGCGCCGAGCGTGACCGCGTCGAAATCCTTGATCGGATCGAACGCCACGTGGCTGTAGAGGAACGGATTGTTGGTGAGATTGCCGCCGGTAACCAAGATCGTGTAGCCGTCCGGCGGCGATTTCGCCGCGCGCTCGGTGCCGACGTTGCCGCCGGCGCCGGCGACGTCCTCAACGTAAAAGTTCTGCTTGGTCTGCGCCGAAAGGCTTTGCGCGATCAGCCGGGCGAACAGGTCAGTCGGGCCGCCGGCGGCGAAGCCTACGATCACTTTCACGGGCCGTGCTGGCCAGCTCTCTGCAGCGGCTGCACCCGCAAGGCTGGCGACCAAGAAACATAACGCCAATGCCAATAGTTTTTTCATTTCGATCCCCTCCCGACGACACGGCTTATGTTGTTCCGGCTTGAACTGTGCGGATTAAACTTTGCGGATCAGCGCCAGCCGCGCGCCAAACCTCACGACGCGGCGATTATGCCAGCGGCAGCGCGGCGTTCAAGAATGCCGGCAGGCGCGTGTCGTGACGAAATGACGCCAGCTTGTTTCGCTGCTGATACATGCCGCGCCAGCGCGGCGGACGCTCAGAGGTGAGCCACGACGGCGAGCTTGGTGATCTCGCCGCGCTCATAGGCCTGCAGGAAAGCGCTGTAGTCCTTGAACGAGACGCAGCCATTCGACTGGCCGTTCGGGCCGAGCATGAAGGTGTGGGCCAAAAGGCCGCTGCGGCCGAATACCTTGGTTTCGTCGACCGGAATGAGGCGAAGCGCCGCCACGCCGTGGAACAGTTGCTCGCGGGGCCGCAAGGTGTACGTGTCGGGTGGCGTGACGCCGCGGTTGCGCTCGTGGGCGGAGCTCGGATCGTCCAGCTCGTCGCCCAGTCCGGAATGCGCTTCCAGCGCCGTGCCGTTCGGCAGGTACACCATGTGGGCGGAGATATCGTAGACCGCGGTCTGCCGGTCATAGAGGCCGCCGGTCGTGCCTGCCGTCATCCCGTCCGTATCCGCCGATGCGTAAGCCAGTTCGACCTTGCCGGAGGACGACGACCCGAACAGCTTGGCAAAGATCGATGGCGAGGCCGATGAGCCGCCCAACAGCCGCTGGAAGATGCTTTGGCGATCCGCTGGCGGCGACCAAGTATTGCTCGCCGTCTGCTGATTGGCGGCGGCCGGCGCGGCGATCCGCCGCGCGCGCGAGACGCCATGCGGCAACGATTCGGTGCGGGCGATCCGGCGGACAGGTCCCTGTCGTTGCACATCCGGCTGCTCGACCGATGCCAGGCGGAAGGTGCTCTCCGGAACTCCCAGTGTGAAGGCTGCGGAAAAGCGCGTGTCGAACGGTATGGCCGAGGCGTTGGCGGCAAGTTCCGGCGCCTGCATCATGGCCAGCCTGCTCGAGCGATTTGCCACGACGGTGAGCCGGTCGCCGCGCGTGGTCGAAGCCTGATTGGCGTTGGGACCACCGAGATTGACGCAGAGAGTCCAGGCACAGGCCAACGCGACGCCAGCCAGCGCCGCACCACCCAGGATGCGTTGCGGCAGCGCATTGACCGAAGAAATCCCCTGATCGTAGGCCCGCGAATTATAGGGCCACGTTACCCCGACCGTCATTCCCCCTCACGTCCCCGTAGTGAACCCGCACGTCCCCGCGCACAACGACATAGCGCCGCCACAAGTGGCGGGCCGATGCACGGGCAGATGTGTAGACACGTCCCCGACCCCCGAAGGGTCATCATCCGCAATGCCCGATCATTGCGGCAGCTTTTTGGTCACGCTTCCAAACTTTCCCCAGGATGCTGGCGCATCCGCCCATAAATTGCCTGAATCGGCCCAGCGGCGAAAGCTACTTCGGCGTGTAAAGCTCCTTGGCGGCTGCGGATGAAGGACCACAACGAGCTACTTAAACCGCTCGGCTGGCGGCGCAATTTCGGTCACCAGATCGCGCACCAGCTTCTTGTTCGGCAGCGGGGTCAGCATCATCTCGCGTGGCTCGAGCCGCGCCGTGCAGGCATAGACGGTCTCGCCGTCGACCTGGATCATGCACTCCTTGCACGCATTGGCGTTAATGCATGAGAAGCGCACCGCAATCGAAGGATCGCGGTTGATTCGCAGCCAGCGAAGGCCATCGAGCACCGATTGACCGGGCTCGAACGGGACGTCGTGGGTGTCCCAATAGCCGGCATCGCGCACCTCGCCGCGCCAGATTTTGAGTTTCGCGACGCTCATGTTGCAGCCGCCTCCAATGGCGCCGGAGCGCCGGAAATTTGCAGCGCCCCGCGGTGCCGGTAGATGGTTTGGTGCCGCTGCCACTGCGGCATGAGGTGCGGAAAGTCCTCGCGCTGGTGCGCGCCGCGGCTTTCGCTGCGATTGAGCGCCGCCTCGGCGACAGCATGCGCCACCATCAGCATATTGCGCAAATCGAACCAATCGAGCCGTTCGAGGTCGAAGGCGCCGGGCCGGCCGGACGGCCGCGTACCGGCCTCGGCAGCGACCGCCGCGATCTCGGTGAGTGCCTCGCACAGCTTAGCTTCGGTGCGTAGCGGCCCAACATTGTCCGCCATAGTGGCCTGCAGCCGGGCGATCAGCGCCGCCATGTTGACGGACGGGCGGCCGCCCTGATCGGCACACAGCAGGTCGAGCGCGGTGCCGGTATCCTGCGGACGGAGCTTGCGGCGCGGCGTTTGTCTGACAAGCGCGCCGGCACTGTGCCCGGCGCGGCGACCGAATACAAACGCCTCGGTCAGCGCGTTGCCTGACAGCCGATTGGCGCCGTTGGCGCCCCCGACCACCTCGCCGGCGACAAACAGGCCGGGCACGCCGGCGGCGCCCATGTCGGCGCCGGCCTGGACGCCGCCCATGTGGTAATGCGCGATCGGCGCGACCTCGACCGGCATCCTGGTGAGATCGATGGCATTGGCGGCGAGCCGGTCGATCACCGGGCCGAATGCCGCGCGCAAAGCGGCGGCCGAACAATGCTGGAAGGACAGATAGGCGCCGCCATGCGGCGAGCCGCGGCCGGCCTCGGCCTCCTTGAGGATGGCGTAAGTCGCGAGGTCGCGCGTCAGTACGTATTTGCCGTCCTCGTCGGACCCGTAGGCGGAGGTGAATTCCTCCATGCGGCCGTTGAGCAGCCGGCCGCCTAGCTTGTAGCGGAACGGATCCCACATGATCGGATCCATGCCGATCAGGCGTGGCGCCAGATGGCCGATCGGGAAGAACTGCACGAATTCCATATCGATCAGCGGCGCGCCGGCGCGCAGCGCCAAAGCATAGCCGTCGCCACCCATATTGGTGGAAGCGCTGTTGCGCCGGTACAGCCGGGTCAGACCGCCGGTCGCCAGTACCGTCGCTTTCGCCGCGATGATCACCGGCGCGCCGGTCGGCAGATGATAGGCGACAGCGCCCGCGCACTCGCCGTCGCGCACAATGAGATCGACGATACAGAGATCGCCCACCTTGCGAATGTTTTTCTGGTGCCGCGCGATCTCGGCACGCAGCGTCTTCGACACCGCCGGCCCCGTATTGATGAAATCGACGTAGACGCAGCGCGGCCGGTCATGGCCCGGCGCCGTGGTCGCGGTGATGTGGCCATCTTTGCGCGCCCAGCCGACGCCCCAGCGGTCGAGCTCGCGGATGCAGTCCGGCGCGTCCTCGCACAAAAGCCGCGCCAGCGCCTCGTCGCACAGGCCGCGGCCGGCCGCGATGGTGTTGTCGTAATGCGCCTGCGGGTCGTCCGGCACCTCTTCGCCGAGCGCTGCCGCCACCGTCATCTGCGCCATCACGGTAGCGCCGCCGCGGCCGATCAGGCTCCTATCGGCGAGCAGGATTTTTTCTGCGCCAACACGCGACGCCTCGATCGCCGCATACATGCCGGCAGCGCCTGCGCCGATCACCAGCACATCGGTGGCGATATTCATGGACTCTATGTTCATTGACTGAAAATAGAATGCCGCTCGTCCTAGCGAAAGCGGGGATGACTTTACGCCGGCGCCGCGAATGCGGCGGCGAGGCGTGCGGCGAATTGCCGTTCCATGTCCTTGGCTTTGGAGCGCAGCACCGGCTGGCCGAGGCTGCCGAGCTTTCCGGTGAGCGCGGCGTCGACCTCATAGCTGATTTTCGTCTGATCGCCGTCTTCGGTGAGTCGCGTCAGCGAGGTCGCAGCGAGACGCCCGACGATGCCGAGCGGCGTGCCCTCGACCTTGGCCTCGATCTCGCTTGGCTCTTCGGCACGCACCACCTGGACCGTGACGTTGAACTTGAAATTCATGTACGCGACCTTGGTGGCGAACACCGCCGAATAGGTGTCGGGCGCCGTCTCCTTGAGATCCTGCACGCCGTCGACGCAGGAGGCAAAGAACCGCGCGTCGCGCACCTTCTCGTAGACCTGCGCGCGGGGCGCCTTCACGGTCAGTTCGCCGGAGAATTTCATCGCGGTTCCTTATTTATTGTCCCGCCGTCGCCTTCAGCAGCGATGCGAG
>Ga0335081_10002845_pt1 | contig 27247 bp, 20 predicted proteins | sample Lox_Sample_35_FD_206713 | JGI IMG/M metagenome (GOLD analysis project Ga0335081, IMG submission 206713) | Soil microbial communities from Loxahatchee National Wildlife Refuge, Florida, United States - Lox_Sample_3.5 | ecosystem: Environmental > Terrestrial > Soil > Wetlands | place: USA...
ATACGCTCCCATGTCGCTCGGCGGAAGTATGCGCGACAGCATTGCATAGGTACCGAGACTGAGCGCCGCCGTGATGGCCCGCGCTGTAAACATCCAGGCGCTCCCGCGCGACAAGCGGTGATTGGTAGTTGGAGTAGCTTGAAGCGCTGGCGATGACATTTCAATCTCTAGCTTGCCTGTCCGCCAATGATGGGATTGTGGACTGCGAAGGGCTCTCAGTCAGAAGGTCCGCTCCCGTTTTTGCCCGCATGCGAACCGTTACGCGAGAACGCCAGCGGCCATTGAGTTTGAATGGTGTGGAAGACTTCCGACGCGAAGAGCTTGCCGGGATCCTCAGGATCGGTCTCACTCCACCGCGCCCTGGCAAGCAGGAACGCACCGGCAAGCATGGGAGCTAATAGCGCGCCAATGAAGATGAGGGCCACAGGAGAAGGCGGCGATCTTCTCTCCGGAAAATCGGCCTGATCGAGGACCTTAATGGATGGCGTCTCCTTGGCCTCTTCCACCTTCGCCAGCTCATATTCCTGGGTAAGGGTCTCAAAAACCGCTTCCTGGACCTTCACACGCCGGTACAGATCCGCATAGGCCACACCGAGCAAAGGGAGCTTGCGGAGAGGCGGGTAAAGCGCCCCTGCATCCTGCCCGACGGCAGTGTCATCGCCGGCTTGACCTCCCAGCTTTTGCAGTTGCCGGCGCAACTCCTCCACTCGCGCCTCAAGCGACCTGACCCGTATGTTGTTGTCCGTGTAAATCTGCCGCAATCCTTCGAGCTCAGTCTGTGCCGCTACGAGCTGGCCGGCGAGAGTGGCGCCCGCCTCGATCATGGCTTTACCCTGTGTCTGGATGTCAATAGTTGTGTTCTTGCTGGCAAACTGGCTGAAGTCCCGTTCGGCAGATTCCAGGTCCGTTTGCACGCCGGCGAGCCGGCCTTCGAGGAAGACACGCTCGCGGTGCGCGGCTGACGTGTTTAAAGTGGTGACCACGCGGTTCAGTTGGGCAACGAATTCCTCGGCCATTTGCTGGGCACGCTGGCGGTTGGCGTCGGAGACTTCAATGGTGATGATTCCACTGCGTCGGTCGGTGCTGATGCTTACCCGGCTCTCCAGCTTCTTTCGCGCGTCTTCCCAGTGCTTGACCCAGTAAACCTTTCGCAAGTCGAATTTGTCGATGAGATCGTCCTGCACGGTGCGGCTTTTTAGAATGCCGATAAAGAGATCGCCATTGGTTTTCAGGCCGAGAAGTTCTGCGCCGAGAGCGGCGAAAGAACCTCCGGCTTTGCCCGCCAACGCCGCCAGCATGCCCATGCCGGCCCCTCCGGGTGACTGGTCGGGTGGCATTAAGCGAGTGGTGGACTTGTAGTGGCTGGGAAACACCACGGCTAGGAGGGCCGCCACCACGATGCCGGCAACAGCGGCGCGGCCCAGCACACCACGCCGGCTCCAAAGAAGCCGAATCTTTTCAATCCGCTTCTCGCGGTGCGCGCGCTCCTCGGATTCAGAAAGCAGGGGAACGGCAAATGTGACGTCATCTCTCATAACTCGTTCCGGTTTTTCTATTCCCGCCGGGGCCATTCAGTAAGAGGAACTTGGGCCTGGCTAGATTCCGCGCATGGCAAAAATCGAAGTGTGCAGCAGGATGGCGAGGTCCATAAACAGGTTGCGGTGCTGGATGTAATAAAGATCGTATTCGATATTTTCATGAATGCGGAAGGCCCGGTCGCCGCTCAACTGCCAGAGACCGGTAAGGCCAGGTAATACCTGCAGTCGCTGCCGGTGCCGCTCCGTGTATTGTTCGACGATGAAGGGCATTTCCGGCCGGGGTCCAACCAGCGACATCTTGCCTTCGAGCACATTCAGCAGCTGGGGCAGCTCATCCAAGCTGGTCTTACGCAGAAATCTTCCAATCCTGGTGATCCGTGGATCGGTCGAATCGCAGGGAGAGAAATCGTAGGGCTGGGCATGGGTGTACATGGTGCGAAACTTATACATCCCGAAAGCCACGCCATTTTGCCCGATCCGCTGCTGCTTAAACAGCGCAGGTCCGTCGGAATCGATCTTGATCAGCGCCGCCAAGACCAGGAATAAAGGCGCTCCCGCAAGCATCATGACCAGCGAACCCAGGAAATCCCCGACCCGCTTGAATGCCTCATAACCCATCTTCGGTGTGGGCTTGCCGAACGATGCCAGAAGGACCCCGTCAACATCCTGGTAATCCACCAGTGGATCGGAGGGCAGAAAATGGCTGGGCACGAAGGAAACCTTGGCGCCGGCGCTGAAGGCTTCTTCGACGATGGGCAGAAAGCTGTCGCGCCCGATCGAGGGGATGGCTATAACCACTCGATCGACCCCGAAGCGGGCGATGAGTTCCCGGTTGACCGGTCCCTCGACAACCGGGGCGGAGCGCCGCCGCTCGTATCCCATTTCAAAGATCACGTTGCCGGCTTTGACTGGATCGTCATCCACAAAAGCGACTGGCTCCAGGCCAAGTTTGGGGGAACGCGTCAAGGCGGAGAATACGCGCCGTCCGCTGCAGCCGGAGCCGTAGATCAGCACTTTCTCAGTACCGTAGCCGCGAAAGTGGAAATCGCGGATCAGCAAATACATCAAGGCCTTTTCGATCACCAGCGCAAGTGGGACCAGAAACAAGCACAAGACCAGGAGCCACCGGGAGAACAAAACGCTGGTGAAAAAAGATACCGCCAGAGATACCAAAAGTGCCAGCGCCGACACCCGCAACAGTTGTTCCGTCTCGCGTACTCGAAGCAGGCTGTTGCCGCGGCGATAAGCGCCGGTTCTGTCCAGCATCAGTACGATGATCACGGCCAACCCGAAGGCCAGCCCGAAGACCGAGCTGGCGTTGTATTCGAGGTGTTTCCCTAAGGAAAGATGGCGGTAGATTCCATAGCCCAGCGCTACCGAGCCAGTAATGGTCGCCAGATCGGCGATCACTTCTGCCGCTTCGACCAGGGCCCCGAAATTATCCGCGGCCGTCCGAGGTTGGCCCGCCTTGATCAGTTGCAGATCAAGTGCGAGGCCTTTGCTGGCTGGCTCTTGTGGAGAGCCGCTCAAGCCGACTGAAGAATGCATCTTGCGTTCCTGAGGTTTTTCCGGTCGCCGGAGAAGAGGCTAGTCGTGAAACTTTTGGTCGATCTTCAACGCCTGAAAGTGAATGAGAGAATTCGAATCACTTGCCAGTCCGCAAGTGGGGATAAATAGTGAACTGAATCGAAGCCGTCACATTCGCTTGGCGGTTTGGCGCCAGGGTTGGAAACCGCCATTGTTCGTATTGCACCAGCCCGGAAACGCCGACATCTGGAGTGAGCATCATCTCGCTTTGGACGGAATAATCCGCCAGCTGCCCACCCCCAAGAAAGTCCTTGGACACTTCCTGCAGGCGGTATTGAAACTGGAGCCTGGAACGTGGCGAGAAAGAACAGGTAAGCCAACCCTCCCCACCCCGGCCGGCCCGGCCAATCCAGCTCCCCAGCAGGTCCCCATCGTTGGTGTATCCGGAACGGTAGCGGCGCTGGCCGTAATAAACGAACCCGGGAGCAAACTCGCTGGTTAATGGCTCTTTCAGTCCCTCGGCTCGCAATTCAAGCTTGGGTAGTTTTGGAACCTGCGGCATATAGATTCCCGGATTTATGGTTGGCCGGCTTGAGCCAATGGGTGAGATCTCATCCACCACCAGGGAGTCGTTATAAACCGTCAGCCAGTTTCGCAGACCGGGCAGGCGATAACTGAAATCGAACGCGGAAAGACGCTTGCCTGGGTTGTTATTGTTCGAGGTCGAACCGGTTTGGGAATGAGCGTAAAAAGTGCGAACGAAATTGCTCCATGTAAACGGGAGACCTGGCCCCACGAACTGTGCCGTCACCCCCATGCCAAACTCCAGGTTGGGAGTGGGTTTGAAACTGGTCTTGTACCCGTCCAGGAAAGGTTGCGGAGCGATGCTCCCCGGGCCGAGCAGATTGGGAGAATTCAACTCGAACTGCTGGCCGGAGAGTTGTCCAATGAAATATTCGCTCTGAACCGGGCCCAGGATGCGCGAAAGCAGCGGAATTCGATACGGGGAAACACTCTCAATCTTCAGCATCACGATTGATTCGGCGTTATTGCTGAAGAGCAATGGGCCGGCTTCGCCGGGCCCGAGCCACAGACTTTGCTTGCCAAAAGAAATCTGCGTGTTGTGGAGATTGAGCGAAACCGATCCCTCCAGCAATTGGAAATGGTTGAGCTCAGGCGCCGCATTTGATGCCCGAAGGGTCAGATCTGCGTTGGCAATCGCTTGAAGCACAGCGGGCGAGTCCGACGGCGATGCAGGCGCGTGTTGAAATTCGCCTCGGGCATAAAACGCAAACGGGCCCGCGGTCGCGTGGGCGGTCGCGCCGCTTACGTTGTTGAAGCCCTGCCCGTAGGGCCGGCCGTAGTCGTTAATCAGGGTCTGGCCGAAATGATATCCGTCGCGCAACGGTGGTCCGGAGATTTGCGTGACCCGGCTGTAGATCGAGTCGAGACTAGCGCCAACGTTCGCAGCCCCGTTTAAGCGCGCAGTCTCATCGGCAAATTCCTTTTTCAGGGCTTCATAAGTCTTTCCCGCCTCGCCACCGGCCCGGTCAACCTCCAACTGCTCGCCGGCTTCTTCAAGAAAGCGGGCGCATTCCATGCGGGTCCAGGGTCGCATACCCAGGTAAGCGGTTTGAACGTAGCCGAGCGCAGCCAAGCGCTCGAACAGCGGATAGACCCAGCTGTCGAGCGGCACGGGAGGCGACCCCATATTGTCGGGACTGCGCGGGCCCTTCTCTTTGTCCTTTTTACTCTCGATCAGCCCGGTCCATGGGTCAGACCAGGGCGGGTCAGACCAAGGCTCACCGCCAATCTCTGGGTCATGGTGCGCGCGATAAACGTGACGCCCGAAGCACCAGCCCAAGGCAGTTCCCACGACGGCATCGGAAGCGAAGTGCTGTTTACTGGTCACACGGGTCAGGGTCACAGCGGATGCCAGGCCATAGGCCATGATCTTGGTGAGTGGACCCGGGTATTCATGAGCTACCACGCTCGCGACGGACCAAGCTACCGCGGAGTGTTCCGAAGGAAACGAAGTACCGCCCTGAAAGAAGGTACCGTTTCCATTGCCCTGGTAAGGCCGCGGACGCTGGGTTATTTCTCTGAACGCATAAGCTGCCACGTAACTATTCAGGGCCGCCTCGCCGCTAAGGAAGCCGGTTTCAATAAGGTGGTCGTTATGGGTGAAGTGTCCCCAGAGGTACGCTCCACCAGCGGCGCCAACCAGCGAGTAAACCGCGTAATTCGAGATTGTCAGGCTGCGGTTCAACTGATTTGGTTTGTCCGGCACTTGCCTTGCGATCCAGCTGTCGCTGGCAATCAGTAACCCTGTAAAACCTGCAAAGGGGACGAACGCCTTAAGAGCGTCGGGTTTTTTGAGCTCCAGCGGCCGGGTCCAAAACCACTTCTGATCGTTCGCTAAATGTTTCAAGAGTGGAAAACCCGGGCGGTTGTCCGGATCCTCGCCCAGGGGAAGATCGAAGTCAGACTCTGATTTTGGTTCGCGGGATTGAGCGCTATCCGCATGCGTTCCAATCTCCGCCTTGGCAACATTCTGGGGAATCTGCTGAGCTTGCGCATTTTGCATCGCGGAAGCCGTCAGAAGGAACAATAAAGCAAGCCTGGCTACGCTGCACCTCATGCGCGCCCAATCCGGCTAGAAACCTCTGGCCACCTGCACCGCGATGCCGACCGCGGAGACCAACTGGGCGACCTGTAAAGTGTTGCGCCACGACATGCCGCCGCCAAAGGCTTTGTCAGGGACCACTACCATGTCGCCGGACTGGATGGCCGCTTCGGTCGCCCCGCCGGCAAACATGCCGCCCTTGCCTCCGACCACGGTTCCATCCGCCCGGACGACAAAGACGGCCTTCTTGTTGGCCATAGTTGTCGGTCCGCCCGATTGTTTCAAATACCACTCAGCGCTCTTGTTTGGCTTGAAGGTGACCGCGGTTGGGTTGTAAACGGCTCCATCGACCATCACGAAATTCGTCCGCTTGGGAATATAGAGCACATCGCCGGCCCGTACCTGAATGTCGTTGGGCGTGTTGGCCCACTTCTTTACATTGCCGGAGATGTGGATCACCACCCGTCCCTGCGGGGGAGTATTTTGCAGTTTCTCCAAAGTGTTCTTCCACTGCAATACGGCAGATTCCTTCGCAAGCGGGTCGTCCACTGCTTTCAGTCCGGCTCCTTCGTCCTGCACCTGGCGAATCAACTGAGAGCGGTTCTTTTCTTCCAGGTCGCGAACCTGCACTCGCTCGAAGATGGCGCCATACGCGTAAGCATCTGTACGAAGGCCGCCGGCGCGCTCCAGGATTGAGCTCAGCTTTTCACCCTCGTTTATCCCGTAAGTGCCGGGATATCGCACCTCGCCTTTTACGGTGATGGTGGCGCCCATGTCATTCCAACCGGTCAATTGGCGAATGCTCAGCACATCGCCATCGCGGAGGCGAACGTCCGCATCGGGTTCACCGGCCAAGGCCGCAGCAATGGCCACCGTCTGATGGTCGCCGATTACCTTCTCGCCGTGCTCTACCGTATAGCCGGTCAAGTCGGCTTCCTGGGTGTATGCGCTGCGCTTTAGGCCACCCGCCAGCCGCACCAGATCGGCGGCACTCATGCCTTCGCCCAAGGGGTACTTGCCCGGCCGCGCAACCTCGCCTTCAATCGAGACATTTGGAGGATCGGTTCGCGCCAGGTTCTTGTGAACGAATACGCGATCCTTGGGTTCCAAAAGTATGTTGGCACTCGAGTCGCCGGCCAGCGCCTTGCTCAGATTGACGCTAAGAACCTTCAGCTTGCCGTCATCGGTTCTGCGGAAGACCTGGACATCGTCAAGCTCGGCATCCGGCGTCGCATTTCCCGCGAGGTAAATGGCATCGCGCAGGTAGGTAGCTCCATTGGTGACGTGATCTCCCGGGTCCCTGACGGAGCCTGTCACCGTAATCACCGGCGGATCTTCGAAATCATAGCGCCCGAAAACCCTTACCGTATCAAAGGGCTTGAGCAACAGGTCCTGCGCTTTTCCCGCTAAGGCATCATCAAGATTGAAGGCAAGCACTTCCGGCATGTAGTCGGGCGCTCTCAAGCGAATGATTTCGGCGTGGGGTTTGTAAGGCTCGGGCAGCACATCCTGATAGGACTTGATCAGGTCGGTAATTTTCATTCCGTCACGGAAAGCGTACTTACCGGGACGAAAAACATGCCCATCCAGGTAAACGGTTTTGTCGGCGAAAGCGACGATCGGCGAAATCTTGACTTTGTCGCCGTCGCGTATGGCAAAGTTCTCGAGCGCTTCTCGAACCGCCTCCTGGCCGTTGTTTTCCGGTATATCGAGGGCCAACATGGTCCGGCTCTCGTGAGCTTCGACGCGTTCCACATCCACATGGCGCAGGGTGCCCGACGGTAACACTCCTCCGGCTAACTCCAGGATCTGGGCAAGATTGGTTTCTCCGTTTAATTCGTAAATGGCGGGCCGGCGAACCATGCCCTCGAGTGTGACTTCCGCGCCTAAAGGCGGTACCAGGACCGTATCTCCCGCTTCGAGCCGCAGCGTGCCGCCGCGAACGCCGTGCAACAGCAGATCGTAAACATCTACCTGCTCGACAAGTTCTTTCCCGCGATAATGCTTCAGAATTCGCAGCGACCCGGCGGAAGCGGGTCCTCCTGCTTCGTACAACGCGTTTAAAGGAGTCGAGAGAGAACTAACATCGTAAGCGCCTGGGGCGAGCACATCCCCAACAACGTAGACTCGCACCGTCCGTAAGCGCGACAGGGAAACATCGGCTTCAACGTTACGAAACTGGCTGCGTAGAGCGGTTTGCACCAGATGCTGCACGTCGCCCAGAGTGCGGCCGGCCACCTCAATGCTACCGACTTCAGGAAGAGCGAGTCTGCCCTCGCGATCTACGAGGCGGCGCAAACGCTGTGAGACCCCTCCCCAGAGGTCGATACTGACGCCGTCTCCCGGGCCCAACACGTAGTCCGTTCCTGCCGGTACATCCATCGGTAACTGATCAAAATTACCCGTACCATTTCGAAAGACATCCATGCCGAAGCGTTCCAGCACCCGTGTGCCGCCGGAATACTGCGAGTAGAGGTCATAGAGTGAAGGGACGTCGGCATATGGATTGGGCCGGTGCTTGAGCACTGGGCGTCGCGGAACGGATGGAACGGCAGGCCGCAGCGGTGTAGCCAGGCTTGCCTGTTGCGGCAGGGGCGTCTCGGTCGAAGGTGGAAATACGCTGGCCTGGCCTCCGCCGAATGGGGTGATGGGCGATCCAGCGCGCAGACCGGTCGCCGCGCCGGGAGCCGACGCCAGCTCCAGCTGCGAAGCCGCGCCGAACGGTAGGGCGCTAGCTGACTGGCCGCTCAACAGGGCAGACAGCTGATCGGGACCAATCTTCTGCATCCCGAACACATCCATCGGCAATCCTGTCGCATAGTCGCCCTCATAACTCTGGGCTCGCGCACGCTCAATCGCGCGGCGCTCATCGTTGGAAGGAGTTGGCTGTTGCGGTGGGGCCTGTGGAGCGACTGGCTGTGTTGCGCCTCCGCCCGGGGGAACCGCATCAAGCATTTCTTTCTCGCGTTGCGACCAATACACTTCTTCCTGACTCTTTCCCGCCTTGTCTGCAGCTTCTTCCTGCTCGGCTTCAGCGGCGGATTGTGCCGTCGTCAACTGCTTCTCCCGGCTTAGTTCATCCCGGCTTGGCTTCACCCGTACATACTGGCGGTCTTCAATTTCCCGCGTTACCAGCACGCGGATGTTTTCATCCCTTGCGATCAGGCGGTACAAGGCTTCGTCGGTCAGGTCCTGCGGGTCAAGCAATCGGCCTTGCTCAAAAGCCTTGCGGACCAGCAGTTTCTTAACCTGCAACAACAGACCCGGTTCTTTTTGAAGAAGCGCAATGATGCTGTCGGCGGAAAGTGAAACCAACTGTTCCGCTTCCGACTCCGCGCGTGAGTCAGACTCGTCAATGGCGTGGGTGCGAAGATCGTAGGAGTCAAATTGATCTTGTGCCGGCGAAGTCATGCAAAGCACTGCCTGTATCAGACACAGCGCCAGCATTCTCCTGCCTAGATAGGCATGATCTCTTGTGTCATTCATAAAACCTCTGAGTTCTTTGCTGTTGGCATGACGGGAAGCGGGGCGCAGCACCGCGCCGGACTAATTCTCAAAAGGCAGGCTCGATGTCGGATTCGTCGACTTCGACAGCCATGGAGCTGACGATGAGGTCCATGGACAGCACGATGCGGAACCGCTCTTTTTTCCTGGTTAGAATCCCTTCCATTCCGGCAAACGCGCCGCTACGGATCCGAACTCGCCTTCCCACTCTGAGATAGGGATGAGGCTCAATCACAAGGTTTCCGGCCAAGCCACTGCGTAGGGCCGCAATCTCTGACTCGGGAAGTGAGGTGGGTCGTCCATTGAAGCTGACAAATTGCACAACGCTCGGCAAGGTCAGGACGCGCAGGCGGTCTTTTATCGCCATGCGGACGAAAACATAACTGGGAAACAAAGGCAGTTCCACTTGCCTGCGCCGGTCTTTCCAGCGCCGCACCGATTTATAGAGCGGCAGGAAATAATCCACACGGCGTTCCTCCAGCTGTCGCGCTACTTGCTTCTCGTGGCGGGAGGCGGTGTAGGCAGCATACCAGTGAGATTCCAAGTCTTGCGCCCGCCCGTGTGCATGGGCCGCAATTTCGTTCGTGGTCTCGTCCGAAGGCTGGAAGGCTGCTAACATATTCAAGACTTTGTGGCTCCGCCACCTCACTTACAGGGCATTGAGTGAGCTAACCCTCTGATAACAAAAACGAAATCACATCATGCGGTCAATTTGCCCGCGACTTGCTGCGTGTTGCTGTCGCTTCGGGCGGAAACCTCTTGCCGCTCCGCAACGCACCCAAAATCCCTGCTTCCGAGCTCTCGACTTGATTGGAGCGAATCTGAAGACAGGCCCAATAGAACATGGCGCTATTGTGTTCCGCCTGCACCGCTAAAATTCGCAGGTGGGGGAAGCAATCGAGCAGGAGATCACAAATCTTGGGGCGCTCTTCTGCGGCATCGAGTCCAATGATCAGAAAATCCGGGCGCGCCTGTTCGACCGCAATGAAAATTCCCGCCTCGTCTTCGCCCACCCCGACGACGTCAATGTCCGGTTCCTCGGCGATGGTGGCGAGTACAAGGTCTCTCATCAGACGAGGCCGGCTTGCCACCAGCACGCGGCCGATTTGCATCCCAACAAGCCTTTGGCCGCGGTATGGGCGAAGCTGCATAAAAGAAAAGGATCAATTTCGATCTCGACCAGAGTAAAGCGAGAAGGACCCGAGCTCGGTAGTTGCAGAGCACTCGAAGGTACTGGACAGCGGGAGGAAAGTTCCGTAAACGAACCGAATGCAGTTTAGGACTTGCGAAATAAGCTGTGACTCAACGGAGACTGCGTTTGGCCAAAAGTTCGTATCCGGCTAATTGGACTCGCGCGGAAAGCGGCGGATTACGTTTCTCATTTATGCAGCTTGTTGAGGCGGTCACGACGTCGTGCTACAGTTTTTGACGGATGCGGCCCCGTAGCTCAACTGGATAGAGCATCAGACTTCGGATCTGAGGGTTGGGGGTTCGACTCCCTCCGGGGTCGCCATTCATGGCAAAGGAAAGTGTTCGATCCGCCTAGGTCCAGCGAAACCAGCGGATGGCAAGAATAAAAGAAATTCCACCCCAAAGAACTAAGATCAGCAGGCGGCTGGCTTGCGCGGCCAGAGGCGCGCCTTCGAGGATGGTTGCGCGCAGAGCGTCATTGAGCGCCGTCAGTGGCAAGGCTTTTATGAAGGGCAGAATGACGGCGGGAAAGCGCTCGTAGGAAAAGAACACGCCGGAAAAGATCCACATGGGCATCATGACCACGTTGATGAGTCCGCTGATGCTTTCAATTTTCTGCGCGCGGCTGGCGGTGAACAGGCCAAGGCCTCCGAAGGAAAGCGCGCCGATTGTGCCGACTATGAGAATGGTTATCAGCGATCCGACCACGCGCATGTGAAACACGAGCACCCCGAAGCCGAGCAGCAAGGCAACTTCAATAAGCATGAGCACGAGGCGGCTGCTGGTCAGGGCGAGGAGAAAGTCGCTGCGGCGCATGGGAGTGGCGACGAAGCGTTTCAGCAGCTTGCGCTGGCGCATATCGACGATCGCAAAGCCGATGCCCCACATGGCGGCGTTCATCAGGTTCATGCCGAGCAGACCGGGAATCAGGAAGTCAATGTAGCGCGAACCCGGTTCGCTCAAAGCCACGCTCGTGGTAGGCAATGGATTTTGCCGCCCGGCTGCGGTTTGCAAGGCATTGTCTACTTCAGCGCGCGAGAGAACGCTTTCCGGGCGGGAGGGATCGTAGCGATATTGGAAACCGCCTTTACCGTCTGCTTCGATCACCACGTCGTACTTCCCTAACCGAAAGCCTTGCAGCGCCTGCTGTTCACCAACGATTTCGGCATGGATGGGCGCGCCTTGCGGAGAACCATGCAACAAGGCGAGAGTGCTTTGTGCGCCACTATTCTCGACGATGGCAACCGAGGTGATGTCTGCAGCTTTGTCGCGGAAAGCGATGCCGAGGCCGAGAGCGAGGAGAATGGGAAATCCGAAGACCCAGAAAATGACCTCTGGCTCGCGCACCAGTTCTTTCATGCGGGCCATGAGCAGATGCGCGTAGCCCGACCAGCGGCCGTTGGGCGGCGGACTCGCGGACGATTTAAGCGTTGCCGGCGGCGTTTGTTGCGCGATAGCCATCTTATTGAGATCCCTAGCTAGCCGGTCAAAACCATCCGTACAATATGCCAGCAACCGCAAAAATAAAGGCGGCTAGCCCCTTTAGCACGAGGGCGAGATGACTTTCCGATTCGGCCTTCTCGTTCTTGGGATCCTCGTTGCCACTCCAGACGTACTCAGCGCCTAATCCATATGCGATCATCGCTAATCCAGCGAGCGCCAGTCCAATCCCAAAGACCGAAGGTCTGTGCACAGTTAGGTCAGTCCTCCCGCAAATGGCGGCCTGTGAGCCGCACAAATACGTCTTCCAGGCTGGCCTGGCGCGTTGTCAGGTGAAGCAACTGGGAACCCTGTTCTTCCACCGCACCCAGGAGCGCCGGAATGGTGCGGTGGGGCTCACGGACATTCAAACTGATCAATCCATCTTCGTCACGAACCGATTCAACTCCCGGAAGAGCGCGCCAGGCTCCAGCCGACGCGCCATTGGAGTTGCCCGCAATGGAGAATTCTACGACGTGATGGCCGCCCAGCCGGTCAATTAAATCGGCGGGTGTACCCTCTGCAATAATTTGCCCGTGGTCGATGATGGCGAGGCGATCGCACAAGCGCTCGGCTTCGTCCATGTAATGCGTAGTCAGCAGCACGGTGCCCCCGTTGCGCTGAAAATTGCGAATGATGTCCCAGAGCTGGCGGCGGCTTTGCGGGTCGAGGCCGGTGGTGGGTTCATCGAGAAAGAGCAACTTCGGATTCGCTACAAGCGCAGTTGCGACGGCCAGCCGCTGTCGCTGACCGCCGGAAAGTTTGCCCACCCACGAGTCGGCCTTCTCTTCCAGTTGCAGCTGCTCCAGGACTTCGTGACTCGAACGCGGGCGGGAGTAAAAACTGGCGAACAATTCGATGGTCTCGCGAACAGTAAGCTTTTCGGAGAGCCGCGTTTCCTGTAGAGAGATGCCCAGCCATTCACGCAGCTCGCGAGGATTCTCCTGCCAGGTGTGGCCCAGAACCCGGACTTCGCCCGAGGTTGGCTGGAGCAGGCCTTCGAGGATTTCGATCGTCGTGGTCTTCCCCGCCCCGTTGGGGCCAAGCAGACCAAAACACTCGCCGCTGGCGATTTCAAGGCTGAGCCCACGGACGGCTTCGACTTTGCCATCGTAGGTCTTGCGCAGGTCGCGAGTTTGAATGGCCGGCGTCACCTATGGATTTTAGCCCAGGCGTTGACACCTCGACTTGAAGTTTCAGTTAAAATTGAGGCTCCATTTCCCGGCTTGAGTTCTCGTTTCTCCGAAGAAAGGAATCTTCTCATGCTGCGTAGGATCATGCTGTCCGCCTTGTTGCTTACCACCGCGCTGGCGGGAGCGCAGGAAACCCGCCACTTCACCTTCCACTATGGCTTCACAGTAAAGAATGTTCCAGCGGGAGAAAAGTTACGGATCTGGTTTCCCATGGCGCATTCCGACGACTACCAGGAAGTCAAGGTGATTTCCACGACTGGCGATTTACCGCTGAAGAAGGAGCACGAATCAAGATTTGGCAACGAAATGTATTTCGCGGAAACCGGCAAAACGAAGGAAAGCGACCTGCACTTTGAGGTGGTTTATGACGTGGTCCGCCATGAACATCTGACTCTGGGGATGGAGCGGCCCCATCTGGATCTGGTACAGCTTCCAGAGAAAGAGCGCAAGGAGTTGCTGCAGCCGGACAAACTTGTGCCGGTCACAGGCCGACCCGCGGAGCTGGCGGCCACAGTCACTGAAGGGAAAGCGACGGAGCTGGACAAAGCCCGCGCCATTTACGACTACGTCTTCACGACCATGCGCTACGACAAAACCGGCACAGGCTGGGGCCATGGCGACGTGCTCTACGCCTGTGATGCCAAGAAAGGCAATTGCACGGATTTTCATTCCTTATTTATCGCGATGGCCCGGTCGCAGGGAATTCCGGCGCGCTTTGAGATCGGCTTTCCTCTGCCCGCCGACAAATACTCCGCGGAAATCGCCGGCTATCACTGCTGGGCGGAATTTTTCGATCCCCACTATGGATGGATTCCCGTTGATATCTCGGAAGCGTGGAAGCACAAAGAGAAGCGCGATTACTTCTTCGGCGCGCATGATGCGAACCGAATGCAGTTTACGATGGGCCGCGATCTGGAGTTGAGCCCCAAGCAGGACGGAGCGCCGCTCAATTATTTCGTCTATCCGTACGTCGAAGTCGCGGGGAAAGAATATCCGAATGTGTCGCCGGCGTTTTCTTTTGCGGATGTAGAGGTGGCAAAGGCGGCGAGCAAATAGGGTTGTGTAGCCCCGGACGCCTTGTCCGGGGACAAGATTCCCAGGTCACAAACGGTGAGACTTGGGCACCCGAGGCAGGGCTGGATGGGTCGGAGCCCCGTCTCCAGGGGGCGTCGTCCCCACACGGTCGTCGATTCTAATCGTCGTCGCGCGCGAGTTTTTGCGGGAATACCGCGTGGACGGCCGCCGGCATGGGTGCGTTCCCCATCCGGTCGCGCCAGAGGACGCGATTCAAAACCACGTTGTTCGCGGCATCGGGCCTGGAGAAGTCCATCTTGGCGGATTCCCCTGCGCCCGGAGCGTGCGCCGGATTGATCTGGTAAATCAATCCGTTGTCGCGATTGCTCCAATCGGCGGTGAAAGCTGGCTGACCACCTGCCCCGGAAAACAAGGGCGCCATCACCGGCGCGTATGCGTCGTTGAGATTCATGGGGGGAAGCCCGAGAAGGGCCTCGATCGTGTGGACCATATTCACGGTCGTGTAGAAGCCGCTATCGACAAAGGGCTTTGATGGCGATCCCGGCGAATACTTGCTGATCGCGAATGCGATCGAGCGATGGGCATCGACGTGGTCGGCGCCGTCCTGAGCGTCATCTTCCACTACAAAAATCGCAGTGTCATCCCAATAGTGGCTGTGTGAGACCGCTTCCACGACGCGGCCCAGGGCGAGATCGTTGTCAGCAACCGAGGCTGCCGGCTTCGGATGACCGGGACGCGTACCGCCGGTGTGGTCGTTGGGAAGATAGAGCAAAACGAATGCGGGCAGTTCGGTTCCCTTGCCTTCTTTTCGTGCCTGAACAAACCCATTGAACTCGTTCAGGAATTCGTCCGCGCGGAGTTGGTCGGGATAATCGGGATTGAATTCAGGAAAGCGCGAATCAAAATGCCCGCGCTGTGAAGCTTTGGTGGGCCGGGTCTCTTTGAATGCGTTTACCCGCCAGGGCCACGGACTCGGCGAGCCATGCGGATCTCCAACGTTGGAAGGCAACGAGTCGCCCTTATTGATCGTCAGCTTTTCGCATTCCGCGGCGAGTGGAGACATTGGGCCCTTTTTGGGCGAGGCTGCGGCCGGCGGTTTGCCCCTGCACCAGGCCGTACTCATAAACTCGCCATAGTCGCGATAGGTTATTCCGTGCGTGGCGGCGTTGTCCCAGAGATAGCCGGTGGATGGAGCATCAACATCGGGCGTCCGATTTTCCAGCGGAAGCTCATCGGCTACGGTGCCCTGAAAATCGTAGGTACGCTCGTTGCTGCGGTAGCCAATCTGCCAGGTCTTCTCGTTGTAATCGCTGGTGATGGCGGCGGTCGACCAGTCGTGGCCATCGCCGGAAACTTCCCCGCTGTCGTAGAAATTGTCGAGTACTCCGAATTGCAGTGCGAGCTTGTGCTCGTTGGGAGTGATATCGGCGCCGTACATCGTTAGCTTGGAGTCTCCGTTGGCTACTTTCAGATCACCCAATACCTGATCATAGGTCCGGTTTTCCTTGATGACATAGATCACGTGGCGGATTGGGTTTGCACCTCGCGCGAAGCGAACCTGACCGGGATTGCTCTCCAACAGATTTTCGGCGACGACTTTCTCCGTGAGTTGGTTCAGCTTTGGCTCCGTTTCCGAGATCTTCATGCGCGCGACGGAACCGGCCAGCAGCGAGGGAATATAAGCAGTCTCGCGGCGCCGGCGCTCGTAAGCGGTGTGACCAGGAAAGTTGTTCGGGCCGGTGCCTTGACCCTTAGCGGTGGCAATCAATAAATCATCGCCTCGAACTGCGAGCGCGCTGGGATACCAATCGGTGGGAATGAAGCCCAAAGGCGCGAAATCCTTATTGGTCGCCGGATTGGCAAGACTTGAGGCATCGAAAACCGCAACGGCATTGAGTGAGGCATCAGCAACAAACAGGCGCTTTCCGTCGGCACTCTCCGCCAAAGCGTTGGGATAAGTGCCGGCAAATTTTTGGTCTGGAACGTTAGTGTCCAGAAAATGGAGCGGTACGCCCAGGTCCGTTGATACGACTGCGACTGAGTCTGCATTCGAGAGTGCCACATACAGAAGGTCTTCTTTAGCACTCAACAGCATTGCAGTCGGATGCGAGCCGGGAGCGATAGCATCGTTTGGTTCTTTCAGTTTGATCCAGCGCACAACTTTTCCACTCGTCAGGTCGAGTTCCGCGACCTGAGACGCATTCCACAGGCTGCACCAGGCGCGGCGGCCGTCGCGTGACGCGACCACTGAGTAGGGATATGAGGAGGGTATTATTTTGTAATTGCTGAGGTCGAAGCTTTGCAGGATGCGGCCATCGGATGAATCGAGCAGTACTACGTTGTCAGAGAGATTGTTGGCCACAAGCAATCGGTCGCCGTTTTTATACGGAATGACCATAAGCCCCGCGGGATATGGAATTGCGGTCCCTGGCGCGGTCTTCTGCAACCCAAAGGCGATTTTCTTGCCTTGAGCCACGGGCTGCGGAGCAATTTTGATAAACCTCTCGGGCGTGACTTTGCCCTGCTGGAAGCGATAGACCGCAATCCCATTTCCTGTGTCGCCAGGCTTTTCGCCCGTGGGATCGGTGATTGAGCCCATCGAAGCGAAAAGATGACCTCCGTCAGAGCTGAAGGCCAACCCGAGAAAATAACTCTGATGAGCATCTTCCCGAAGGCGTTCGTCAGGAAATTCAGCGATTTGATTGGTTTCAAGGTCCAGCACCGAGATGGACTGGTATCCGCGATTGGCTTGCGTGCCATAACCATCGTTGAGAAATGCCGCGTAATGTGCGTCGGGACTTAAGGCAATCGCAGCAGGCAGGCTGTTCACGGGGCCGATGCGTCCGGGAGAAGGAACTCTCAGATATTTGCTCGTGGGAAGCGGGACCTGACCCGATTTCTGATCGTTCTGCGCGGGAAGCGCGACAGCGCTGGCTAACAAAGCTGCGAGGAAAGAACTGGCGATGAGTCCCTTCAAGGGTCCTCCTGGGGAAGCGCACGCAAGGGTTCGAGAAGATGATAAATGGTGGCCGATGCTGCGAATAGTCAGCCTGGACGCTGAGCCTCTTAGCGGGCTTCCGGGACTTCCTGGGCCGCGGCGGCAGGCTCCTGTGGAACATTGTGGCGCACATCCGCTCCACGCACCCAGAAGATGACATCTTCGGCTATGTTGGTGGCGTGATCGGCGACACGCTCCAAATTGCGGGCGACGAGCAGCGCGTCCAGGGCCTGGCGAGTTTTCTCGGGCTGTTCATTCATGGTTTTGACGAGCGTAATGAAAGCTTCATCGCGCATGCGGTCCACGACGTTGTCCATCTCGAGCACAGCCTGGGCCAGTTCCGCCTTGCCTTCAATGAAAGATTCGAGGGCGCGGCGCACCATCGCGGAGGAAGCGGCTGCCATGCGAGGAATATCGACGGGAAGCTCGACCACGGGCAGTTCGGCCATGTCCATCACGCGCTCGGCGATATTGACCGCCTGGTCACCCACGCGCTCCAGGTCGGAGTTGATTTTGGTTACGGCCAGAATAAATCGCAGATCGACGGCCATGGGCTGTTGCATAGCAAGAAGATCGAAGGCGAGCTCATCAATCTCGCGCTCCATGGCATTGATTTGCGACTCGTTTTCCAGCACCAGGTGGCAGCGCTTGAGATCGCGGTCCTGGTAGGCTTGGCAGGCGCGGTCCACCGCTTGCTCTGCCAGCCCTCCCATACGGAGCAAACGCGCGCGAAGTTCGTCCAGTCCTTGTTGAAAGCGAGTACGCATTAGCCAAACCTGCCTGTGATGTAGTCTTCGGTCCGCTTGTCGGACGGATTCGTGAATATCTTCTCGGTCTTATCGTATTCGATCAGTTTGCCCAGGAGAAAGAATCCTGTGAACTCCGCCACGCGTGACGCCTGCTGCATGTTGTGGGTCACAATCACGATGGTAAATTTTTCCTTGAGCTGAAAGATCAACTCTTCAATTTTACCGGTGGAAATGGGATCGAGCGCCGAACAAGGCTCATCCATGAGCAAGACCTCAGGCTCGACTGCCAGAGCGCGAGCGATGCAAAGCCGCTGCTGCTGGCCGCCGGAGAGGCTGGCGCCGGATTTCTTGTGCATCGTGTCTTTGACTTCGTCGAACAGCGCGGCATAGGTAAGCGACCGCTGCACAATTTCATCGAGCTGCTTCCGGTTGCGAAAGCCATTGAGCTTGAGTCCAGCCGCCACGTTGTCGTAGATCGACATGGTGGGGAAAGGATTCGGTTTCTGAAAGACCATGCCAATGCGGCGGCGGATTTGTACGGCCGATGTGCCGTTATAAACGTCAATGTCACCGATGCGAACCCGACCCGCGGCCCGGGCTTCAGGGATGGTCTCGTGCATGCGGTTGAGGCAGCGCACAAAAGTCGATTTGCCGCAGCCGGAAGGCCCGATGACAGCCGTGGCGTGGTTCGCGCTGACATTGATACTAATATCGTAAAGCGCCTGGGTTTTACCGAACCAGGCGTTCAGCTTATCGACCTGGATGCCAACTCCCATAAGCTAACCCACTCCCTTAAGCATACCCCGGCCGGCGGCGACGCGCACAGCACTGATCGACAAAACGATCAGGATAATGAGAATCAATGCTCCTGCCCAAGCCTGGCGGTGCCATTCATCAAAGGGCGAGATCGCGTAGTTGAAAATCTGGAGCGACAAAGCCGCAGTAGGTTGATTGAGTTTCCAGTTCCAGTATTGGTTTCCAAAAGCGGTAAACAGCAGCGGCGCCGTCTCGCCGGCGACGCGGGCAAAGGCCAGCATCACACCCGTGATCACACCTGAGCTTGCTGTCTTGAGAGTGATGGAAAGAGTCGTGCGCCAGCGCGCCACGCCCAAGCCGTAAGCCGCTTCCCGGATAGCTTGAGGTACCAGCAGAAGCATTTCCTCCGTGGTCCGGGAAATCGTCGGGATCATCATGATCGCCAGCGCAACTCCGCCAGCGAGGGCCGAGAAGTGGCCTTGGGTCAGCACCACCAGACCGTAGGCTACGATGCCCACGATAATTGAAGGCACACCGTTCAACACGTCAGCGGTGAAACGAATAAGATTCCCGAAGTTATTGCGGCCATACTCAGAAAGATAAATTCCCGCGCCAATGCCGACCGGCACGCCCAGCATGCTGGCAATTAGCAGGATATAGACCGAGCCGGCGATGGCATTTGCCATTCCGCCGCCCGACTCACCCACGGGCTTGGGTAGTTGCGTAAGGAAGGCCCAATTGATTGAGCCAATGCCTTTGTAGACTAAATAGGCAAAGATTGCTGCCAGAGGCAGCAGGACAAGCAAGACCGCGGCGGCCGCAGAACAGGTCACGAAAACATCGGTAATCCGCCGTACCAGACTGATGGGCGGAACACCAGACGATGAGTTTGCAGTCTCAGCCACGGCTCCTCGCAGGCATGCCACGCGTGACGCTCCAGACCAGAACTTGCGCCAGCATGTTCACGATAATCGTTACGATAAAAAGAGCCAGCCCGACTTCGACCAGCGAACTTAGATACAAATCGCCGGTTGCCTCGCTGAATTCATTGGCGATCACGCTGGCCATCGTGTAACCCGGCGCGAAGAGGGAATGGGAAATTTCAGGACGGTTCCCAATCACCATGGTGACGGCCATGGTCTCGCCCAGCGCGCGTCCGAGCCCGAGAATGATGCCTCCGACAATCCCGATGCGCGCGTTGCGCAAGACCCCGGTGCGGATCATCTCCCAGCGCGTCGCCCCGAGCGCCAAGACAGCTTCGCGCTGCTGCTGCGGCACGGCGGTCATGACTTCGCGAGTGATCGACGAAATAATTGGAATGACCATGATCGCCAAAATAACCCCAGCGGCCAGCATTCCAATGCCGTAAGGCGGCCCGGTGAACAATCCCGTCCATCCAAAATATTTGCCGAGGGCCGGCTGTACGTCCTGCCGGAGAAGCGGGACCAGGACAAAGATCGCCCACAATCCGTAAATGACGCTGGGAATCGCAGCCAACAGTTCCGTGGTGAAAGCCAGCGGCCCGCGCAACCAGCGAGGAGACATTTCCGTGATGAAGACTGCGACTCCGACTGCCAACGGAACAGCAATGATCAGGGCGACCAGCGACGAAACCAAGGTGCCGTATACGAAGGGCAGGGCCCCGAACTGATCGTTGACCGGGTCCCATTCACTACGGAAGAAAAATCCCAGCCCGAAGGCCTGCCAGGACAAGCGAGACTTTGTAATCAACTCATAGACGATGAGACCCACGAGAGCCAGGACGCAAGCACCGCACGCCCAAACCGCAACAAAGAAAGTGCGGTCTGCAACTGCACCGTCGCCACTTTTAATGAGGGGCGCAGCGTTGGCCTGCGCGCCAGCGATAACCTCTGAGTTCATAACTGGTTGCGGGCCAGGAGGTTGAGGCGCTCCTAAGGCTTGATTCGCCATCCCCAAGGACGCTAGCAGACTTCTGTTACAGTAGTGTTAAAATACCAGTTCGCTTCCCGGGGCTGTTCCCCAGCCACACGCTTGGAACGGCAAGCAATCGGTTGGTTTTCTGTTTTTGCTGTTTGGATTTTTCCTGGTCACCAATATATTTTGCTATTCGTGTCTGACTATGGCAGATCAAGACCAACGCCGTGAGACATTTCGCAGGCTGGGGCGCCGGCTCACAAAGTTGTCGCGCAAACCCGCAGTAGAAAACGTGCATGACTTCCGTATCTCCAGCCGCCGCGTGGAGACGATTCTGCAAGAGCTGGCTCCCCACCCTTCCCGCAACAACAAAAAGTTAGTAAAGCTGCTGGGCCGCCTGCGAAAAAAAGCCGGGCGAGTCCGCGATCTGGATGCCCAGATTGCGGCTTTGCGCAGCCTGAAAATTCCGCAAGACCCGCAGCGCAGAACCCAGTTGCTGCGGACGCTCGTCGAAGAGCGCGCCCAGCGTGAGGAAAAACTGGCCAAGGCCTTCGACCAGGAAACGGTGGCCGAAGTCCGCAAGCGCCTGAAGCGTGCCGCGGTCAAGCTTCCTCCAAACCTTCAGGAGAACGCGCTCTCTTTGGCGATGCGCCGAGTTGAGCACTTGGTCGCCGAGCGCGGGCCAGTGACGGAGAAGACTCTGCATCGTTACCGGATCGTAGGCAAACGGGCACGGTACCTGGCGGAACTTGCGGGAAAAGATCCAGCTGCGGTGCAATTCATCACCCTGCTTAAGCGTCTGCAGGATGTGCTTGGAGACTGGCACGACTGGCTGCAGCTCACCGCTCGCGCACAAGCATTGTTCCCGGAGGCGGCCGGTTCGGCCTTCTTAGCTGCGCTCCGCAACGTTACACGCGCGAAGTTTCGCCAGGGGATCGATGTGCTTCTTGAAACCCGCGCCGCACTCACAACCCAAAAAAGCTTTCCCTTGGAAAAGCGGGCCGCTACTCCGCAAAAGCCGGGCCAACCTCCATCCGCTGCTGCTGCTGTAGCCTAGATCACGCCAGTTTTTGTTTCCCCTTTACTAGACGCGTGCTTCCCTTCTGTGGCTCACGCGGTAAACTAGGCTGCCATGCCGACCTTTGCCGCGGTTGACATCGGTTCGAACTCAGTGCGGTTGAAGATTGCCCGCCTGGTCCGCGGGCGCTTGCAAGAAATCCATGAAGACCGTGCGGTCACCCGCCTCGGCGAAGGAGTGTTTCGGACGGGATTCTTGACCCCCGATGCAATGGAGGAAACCGTCAAGGTCCTGCGGCGGTTCCACCGCGCCGTCCAGGATGCGGGAGCTGATGTCGTCAAAGTGGTGGCAACCAGTGCGTTGCGCGACGCGCGCAACTCCCGCGCTTTTCTTGAGTGGGTGCGTTCCGCCACCGGATGGAATATAGAAGTCATCTCCGGCCTCGAGGAGGCGCGCCTCATCCATCTTGGCTTGATTTCCAATCTTCGCTTGAGCGCTTCGCCGCTACTTTTAGCCGATTTGGGCGGGGGCAGCTGCGAGCTGACAATCTCCGTTCAGGGTCATATTCGCGACACGATCAGTCTGCCTTTGGGAGCGGTGCGTTTGACCCAGGAATTCTTGCCGCATGACCCTCCGCGAAAGTCGGAGCTGAGACGGCTGCGCCGGTTTGTGGAGCGCGAAATTGGCAGAATCGCACCGCGCATTTTGCGGGCCAGGCCAAAAGCCGTAATCGCCACATCCGGCACCGCAGCCTCGCTGGCCGAGGTCTGCGCAGGCTTGTACAAAACGAAAGGTGCGAGAGCTTTCCTGGTTTCGCGCGCGCAAATGCTTCGCATGGCCAAAATGTTGTCGCGGTTACCGCTGGGGGGGCGCAGAGCGCTTTCCGGCGTCGGGCCGCGACGGGCGGAGATCATCATCGCAGGTGCAGTCGCTTACAGCGAGCTTTTAGAGCGGTGTCAACTCAAAGGGTTTCGTTATTCTGCACTCGGATTGCGTGACGGACTATTGGCGCAAATGGCCGCGGAGTATGACCGCAGCACTCGCTCCGGCAAACAATTGGAATCAGAACGTTGGGATTCAATTCGTGCAGCCGTCGGACATTACCGCGTCGACATGAATCACGCCCTGCAGGTGCGGTCATCGGCCATGCGACTCTTCGAACGCTTGAAACCAGTACATCATCTTCCCGCCCAATATGCTGAATGGCTTTCAGCTGCAGCCATGCTCTACGAGGTCGGCGACTACGTAAACCGGAACGGAAGGCACCGGCACACTCACTACATCATTGCCCATTCCGAGATTCTCGGGTACACGCCCACGCAGCGGCAGATTATTGCCGCCATCGCGCGTTATTTGGGAAAGTCGCGACCCATGGCCGGCGATGGGCCAATAAAAGCATTGGCGCCCGCTGATCGCGAGCATGTTCGCAAGGCCTCTCTGCTCCTGCGGTTGGCCCGCGCTCTGAATCTAGGACGAAGCGGGGCCGTCCGAATGTCGCGGGTGAAGGTGGGCCACAGCAAGGTCGAATTGGAGATGCGGGCCAAATCCAGATCAGGCGCCGATCTGGAGTTGTGGGCCGTAGAAAAAGAGAAGAATTATTTTCGCGAAGTGTTTGGCCGGGAACTTTCGGCAGCGGCGGCATGAAGAGTCCGCAAGATCTTCGGGGTGACGCACCAGTGCAAAACGGCGGAGTTGCGGCCCATCTCCACCTTGGCAACCGCGCCTTTTTTCAGTTCGATCACGGCTTCGCATCCCGTCTCACTGATACAACGCCCCAAAAACTCGCTCAGATTAGGATTGTGGCCAACCACCATAATTGCCTCTCGCGACGCATGCTTATCCAACAGAGCGCGGAAATCAGAGAAGGAAGCGTCCGGCCGGAGCGCGTTTTCAAGTTGCAACTTTCCTTCATAACCCATTTCGTTTCCCACCAACGATGCCGTCTGCGCGGAACGCTTGAGAGGGCTTGAAAGAATGAGATCCACCTGCGCATCGAGGGCCGCCAACGCCCGGCCAACATACCCGCATTGCTCCACTCCCGCCTGGTCCAACGCCCGCTTCTCATCTTTCTTGGGATTGCTCATGCGTTCGCCGGCGCTGGCGTGGCGCAGGAAGTAGACGATCATCGCGGTTTATCGTTCCTTTCCCAGGGCAACTCGACGAGGCTTTTGTACTTTTTCCGTGGGAATCCCTTCCAACGACTGTTTACCCTCGGCCAGGGCGATTAGAAATTCCTGGGAATTAAACAGTGCGGCTCCTGATGGAGGTTTCCGCTTGCCCTCGGCCTGCCAGATGCGTTCGTAGTCTCCGCTTCGCTCCATGATCCGAGTTTTAGCATTGTCCACCAGATACGCGGCCAGGATCTCGTGCCGCACCCGCTCGCGCAGCAGAGGATCGCGCAGAGGGAAAATCACTTCCACGCGTTCATAGAGATTACGCGGCATCCAGTCGGCGCTGCCCAGGTAAACCTCCTCCTCGCCGCCGTTGGTAAAGTAAAAGATGCGGCTATGCTCCAGGAAGCGTCCCACGATACTGCGCACGCGGATGCGGTCGCTCACGCCGCGCACACCGGGACGCAGAGCACAAATCCCGCGCACGAAGAGATCAATTTCTACTCCCGCCTGCGAGGCGCGATAAAGCGCCATAATCACGTTCTTGTCCAGCAATGCGTTCATCTTGGCGATGATGTGCGCGGGCCGGCCGTGACGCGCGTGCTCGGCTTCCCGCTCAATCAGCGCCAGAACGCGTTCCGCCAAATCGATGGGAGCTACGAACAGCGGATCGTAGGTCGGATGCTCCGCATACGCAGTCAGGAAGCTGAACACATCGTGAACGGCACTGGTAATTTCTGGATCGGCGGTGAGCAGGCTGAGATCGGTATAGATTCGAGCCGTTGCGGCATTGTAGTTTCCCGTGCCCAGGTGAGCATACCGGCGTGTAACGCCGTCCGGATCCTGGCGGACGAGCAATGAAAGTTTGCAGTGCGTTTTGAGCCCGACCAGGCCGTGGAACACCTGGACCCCCGCGTCTTCCAGGTCGCGGGCCCAACGAATGTTGGAATCCTCATCGAAACGAGCCTTTAGTTCGACCACCGCGGTCACTTCTTTCTTTTCTGCCGCGGAAATCAGGGCCGGAACAATCAATGAGTGTTCATTGGTGCGATACAGCGTTTGCTTCAGCGACAACACGCGCGGGTCTGCCGCAGCCGACTCAATAAACGAAACTACCGCGTCGTAGGAATCGTAGGGATGATGCAAGAGAATGTCGTGCCGCCGCAGTTCCTCGAACAGGTCCTGGGATTTCGCGGTAAGCCTTAACTCGCGCGGCACGAAGGTCTTGAATTTCAATTCGGGGTGGGCGGTTTGCTCGTAGATGTTGAAGAGCCGGGAGAGATTCACCGGGCCATTGACGGAGAACACCTGCCAGGGCTCAAGTTCAAAATTTGTGCGCAGGCGTTCGATGATTTCGGAATCGGCCTCCGCTTCAATCTCCAGCCGTACGGCGTCGCCTTTGCGCCGGTTGTGCAACTCCGTGCGCACGGATTCGAGCAAATTGCGGGATTCTTCTTCCGCCAGATATAGGTTACTGTTCCGCGTCACCCGGAACGCGGCCGAGGATACGATGTCATACCCCTTGTACATCTTTGAAGCGTGATGGGCGACCAAGTCGGCGAGAAAAATAAAGTCGGTGGTGTTTTCCGAGGGCAAACGCACCAGGCGGGGCAATGCACGAGGAACGGTTACGACTCCGGTATACGTAAGTGACGAACGGCGGCGACGGCGCAGGAGAAAAGCAACGCACAATGCTTTATTGATCACCCGGGGAAACGGGTGCGCCGGATCGACCGTCACGGGGGTGAGCAAAAGATCAAGCTCACGCTCGCTGTAGTCTTCGATAAAGGCGCGCGCTTCTGGATCCAGTTCATGCAATCCGAGCACACGAATGCCATTCTTTGCCAGTGCAGGACGCAGGTTCTCATTCCAGCATCGATACTGCTCCGCGACAAACTCGTGAGTCATGCGGGACAACAGGTCCCGCTCCTCGACCAACGTAAGACCATCGGGTCCCGCTTCGCTGTAGCCGTCCTCGATCTGCTGGACCAGCCCGGCAACACGCACTTCAAAAAATTCGTCCAGGTTACTGGCTGAGATGGCGAGAAATTTCAGGCGCTCCAGAAGAGGGTTGTTTTCGTCTTGCGATTCCTGGAGCACGCGCCGGTTGAATTCAAGCCATGAGGATTCACGGTTGATGAAATAGGCGGGGCTGTCGAGCGCAATGCGAGCCATAACTAGAGCGTCGGCGAGTGGGAATGTTTGGCCTGGCGGGCTTACCTACAAGGCGACACGCGCCGGAGTGTGGGCGCTTCCTGGTTCACGACCACACCCGGCGCTTACTCCTGTCGAATCGATCAGCTCTGGCGCCTGACGCCACAGCAGGGCAAACAATCCTCGGCGGTACCTGCCAATCAAAGCTAGTATAGAACACCAGCCTGAGCACGCATCGCCTCAGACGGAATCACCGCTAGTGTACCTGCTTGATGGTCTCTCTTACTTTCGCGGCCACGTTGTCCGGCAAGGGTGCGTAGTCGAGTTCCGCGGTCATTTTCTCACCCGAATCGAGCATCCAGCTGAGAAAATCCGCCAGAATCTTGCCCTTGGCAGGGTCCTTTGACGGGACCGGAATCAGCAGCCATGTGAAGCTCGAAATGGGATACGCTTCCTTTCCCGGCGCATTGGTAATGGATACACGATAGTCGGCGGGCATGCTTTTGACAGACCCGGCCGCTGCTGTTACTGATCCAAGCGATGCCTTTACAAATTCCCCGGCTGCGTTTCTCACGGAACCGTAGGTGATCTTGTTCTGGACCGCATATATCAGCTCGACGTAACCGATCGCGCCCTGCATTTGGCGGATCAGACCCGACACGCCTTCGTTGCCTTTCCCTCCCAACCCGACTGGCCACCTGACCGAGGTTCCTTTGCCCACCTGACTCTGCCAATCCGAGCTCACTTTCGACAGGTAGTCGGTAAAGATGTAGGTGGTTCCGCTGCCGTCCGATCGGTGAACGACGACGATAGGGTCATTCGGAAAGTTGACTCCCGGGTTCGCCTTGGCAATGCGGGCATCGCTCCAGGAGGTAATCTTGCCGAGAAAGATATCGGCCAGGACGTCCGGGGTGAACTTGAGCTCCTGATTCACGCCCGGAATGTTGTAGGCCGGGACGTCGGCGCCCAAAACGGTGGGAATGTGAAGAATCTTAAATCCCTTTGCCTGTTGGAGTTGTTCATCGGTCATCGGGCCATCACTGGCGCCAAAATCGACGGTTCCAGCCAGCACCTGGCGAATTCCGCCGCCGCTACCGATGGATTGATAATTGATCTCAATATCAGGATGAACTTTATGGTATTCGCTGAACCACTTGGAATACATCGGATAAGGAAACGTTGCGCCCGCCCCATTTAATGTGGTCTGCCCCAGTGCGGGTATCGCCAGAGCGACACACAACAGCGCAATGCGTCGTATCACTCGACCGCCCTCCTTTAATTTAGGTATTGAAAAATCAACAGGTCAGTTCTACGGCGGCATTGTTAAAGGACTGTTACAAGGGAGTGAATTTCCGGTGAAACACCCGCCTAACCATTTTGCGGGAAGGGACTTGCGCGAAGCGGACTGGAGCGATTATTTCGCGGCTGGCGCGGCGTCGAGATGCGCCATCTCCCGCGCGAACAGCGGATTT